>WBZU01002257.1_pt1 | contig 13494 bp, 9 predicted proteins | sample 5204311 | NCBI WGS metagenome assembly WBZU01 (sample SAMN12344359, study PRJNA552823) | activated sludge metagenome | biome: Activated sludge suspended growth; feature: Nitrification reactor; material: Wastewater; isolation source: activated sludge from nitrification reactor of wastewater treatment...
CGGCCTGCGTCTCCGACGTCGTCTTGCCGGCGGTGGGTGAATGGGAACAGGCGCTCACTGACAGCAACAGCAACGCCGCTACTGCATGCATGATGGTCTTCATGGATCTCCCTCCCGGTGAACAGGTGTCTGCGGGTCCTCGTCTTTCGGACGGTAGATCGCAGAGTCGCACAATCTCAGCTCGTCACATACTCGGGATACCCCCAGTGTGCGATCTTTCCGCAACCGGGGTATTGCTGAAAGGAGTGGTGTCAACCGGTCACAGGGTGAACAGATGGAGTGCGATCGAACGAGCGTGGGCGGGAACATGGTTGCCGTCACCCCCTGGACCAGACGGTGGTGCGGCAGGCTCCTCTGCCTTGTCCTGGCTGTGGTCTCCCTGGCCGGATGCGCTCTAACCCTGACCTACCGCCATGCCGATTGGCTCATCGAATGGCAGGCGGATCATTATTTCGACCTGAGCTCGGGACAGCGGAAGAATCTTCGGGCGCGGACTCAACAGCTTCTCCGCCAGCATCGAGTCGAAGCCCTTCCCCGATACGCGGAATTTCTCGGCGATTTCAAAGAACGGGTGCGGCGGGGACTGACCAGGGATGATTTGGATTGGGCCTATGCGGCCTTTGATCGATTTCGTCTCGACCTGGTGAATCGCGCGCTTCCGGACACGAGCGCGCTGCTGAACACGGTGACTGCCTCGCAGGTGCGGCATATCGAACAGGTGCTTCATCGAGAGGAACAAAAGGCCCGTGAATCGATGCCCAGATCGAGCGATGCCCGCGGCGAAGCGAGAGCCGACAAGGCTCTGGACTGGGCGCGGAAATGGGTGGGTCCGTTGGCTGCGTGGCAAAAAGCCCAATTACGAACCGATGTGCGAATGCTTCCTGATATGGAACCAGTCTGGTTGGAGTCGCGAAGCCAACGCCGCAACGAATTGCTTGCGCTGCTGCGTCAGCCAGGCACCACACAGGCGGCGGACGGTCTGCGTCGGATTGTGAGCCCGGCAGGGGAGGAGATGTCTTCGACCCGGCTGCGGATGGACGGGGAATGGCGCACTGGTGTGACTGCGGTGCTGCTGCGCCTCGATGGAATGTTGACGCTCCGGCAGCGGCAGCACCTGATCCACTCGATTGAGGAACTCATCGATGATATCCGCACATTGAGTCGCGCGGCGTGATTAGAAATGGACGACGCCAAAAAGCCACAACACAAGAATGAGACTGATCGGCACTCCCAAGATCCACAAGATAATCGGCATGGTGAGGTCCTTGTTGTCGGGGTGATCGGGAGAAGAATTGGGGAGGAAAAAGCGCCGGGTTTTCACGCGACGCCTCTTCCTCCGCGCGAGAGCGGGCAGATCCAATCGGGACGGGAAAGGACCTGTGCGCTCTTGGCCTCACCATGCAATGGTTTCTCTGTTCGCAATACTAGGGGTCTCCCTGGACCGAACGACAAATATCGCCTAGAGAGTGGAGGTGGCCGATGGGGCGGGGACAGCCTGCTGGCGCCTATCGTGCTGGTGCTGATCTGCGCCATGTCACTAGCCGGTTGTGTCTCTCCGGCAGCCAGACCTCAACCGGCTACGGAATGGAGGCAGCATTGCGTGCAGACGGGAGCGAAACGACATGCTCTCCCGGCGGCCATGGCACGGCCGCCGGGAAACGACCTCTCGGGTCGAGCCGCGGCGACATTTACGAACGACGCGCTGCGGGTGGCGGACATCATCGGGGTGTTGCCGATTCTGAACGAACTCGCGGAGCTGGATATATCGGGCCGGCCTGATCTCTTGAACAGGCTCATCCGTCGCCAACAATTGACCGATCGTGTGCTCGTGACCCTGTTCGAAGTGGCGTCCTCGACCGCCGAGCTGACCTGCGAACGCGATCGGGCGGACCAGGTCGCGGATCGCATGGATGAGATCGACAATGCCGGCGTCAAACGTCTGACCGTAGCGTCGATTGTGTTCGGCGGCATTGCCGGGATTATCTCAGGCGGTGTGGGGTTGGCGGCCGGGGCCAGCCTCGCCGGGGAGGCCGCCGATGTCGGTGGAGGCCTGTTGGCGTCTTGGTTCGGTCTCTCTGCGCTGTTTACCCATTCCGACATCGAGTTCCGGCATGAGCGTAACCCCTTGCGTGAGATCTGGGAAGACCCGTCGAACCCGGTCATTTTCTCTCCGACCGTCTGGCGATTCCTGCACTACGGCGACGGAACGGGCGGGAATCGGCCGCGCGAGCAGGTCGTCGAGGCCTGGCATCAGGGAGGCCGCTTGGGTGAACGTGATTCAGCTGAGGAGCAGCGGCGGCAGACATTGTTTTTCGGGACAGGCGGCCGGTATACCGCGGCGGAATTGCGGGCCTGGGCCTCTATGCTGGAAACGTTGGAAGCCGCCATACGGTTGATGCATGAGGATCTCGAGGTGCTTCTCACAGAAATTGCCGAGTATGAACGCTCATTGGCCGTATCAGACCAACGAATGACGAGGTGAACCATGCGCATCGAAGACATGCTGCACCGGGATTCGAGTCTGTTTTGCCGGATCGCGAATGAGGTCTCGCGCCTGTTCGGTAGTCTCACCGCCTTCGGTGTGGCGGTCGGCATCGTGGTGCTTTGGGGCGTGAGCGGGCCGCTGTTCGACTACAGTGATACGTGGCAGTTGGTCATCAATACCGGCACAACAATCGTGACGTTCTTGATGGTGTTTCTGATCCAGAACACTCAAAACCGCGACAGCGCGGCGATTCAGTTGAAGCTGGATGAAATCATCCGTTGCACGCAAGGCGCGCACAACGCCCTGCTGGATCTGGAACGTCTTAGTGTGAAAGATCTGGAAGAAATGCGCCGGCGATATGAGAAATTAGCGGAGCAGGCCCGTCTTGGCGCGCAGAACGGGCGGCGGGACACGGACACTCCGGAGGTGCCGCTGAGCCGGCCGCGGTCGTAAACGTCACACGGCATGCTTCACGGGAATCGGGCTCAAATTGTCGGTCGCCGGCCCGTTCAGCACTGTGCCGAACTTATCGAAGCGAGAGCCATGGCAGGGGCAGTCCCACGTGGCTTCCGTATGGTTCCAGGCGACGATGCAATTCAAGTGCGGGCAGACGGCGGAACACTTGTGCAGGTTGCCATGTTCGTCACGATACGCGGCAATCTTGCTGAGTCCCTCTCTGAGCACGGCTCCCTGTCCGTTGGTGATCTGTTCCTCGCTGTCCACGTCGCCGCCTGTCACCCAGTCTGTGTACTGTGCGGCCATGTTCAGCGATTCGCGAAGGAATTCTCCGGCCGCGCGGATCGTCCGGCGTGACGGATCGTAGAGCGAGGCCCAGGGAGAGGGGCGCTGCATGATCAGGTCCGTGATCAACAGGCCCGCAATAGTGCCGTGAGTCATGCCCATGCCGGAGTCACCAGTGGCAATGTAGACCTGGTTGGAACCGCCGGGATTGCGACCTATGAATCCCAGACCATCCACCGATTCCATGATCTGGCCCGACCAGCGAAACCCGATGGACGTCATCATCGGGAACCGTTCGCGTGCCCAGGCTTCGAGGCGTGCATATTGCACTTCCCCGTCATCTGCTTGTCCGGCCTTGTGATCTTCTCCACCGACAATGAGCCAGGTTTGCTCCTGCGGCTGTCCCGCCGATTCCACGGCGAGGCGCACATAGTGATAGGGATCGAGCGTGTCCCACAACAAGAGCGGTGGCATGCTGCCTGCCGGCAGCTTCGCTCCGATGACATAGCTGATGTAAGCCGCTTGTTTTGTATGAATCGTGACCAGGTTATTGATGGGCGTATTCGTCGCCACGACCAGTGCGTCCGCGGTGACGGCGCATCCCTGACTGGTCTCGATCTTCATCTGCTTGCCGGTCTCGACCGTGGTGACATGCGCGTCCTTGAAGATACGCCCTCCGCCACGTTGAAAGGCCTTCACCAGACCGGCGAGATATCGTAATGGATGAAATTGACCCTGCTGTGGGAACCGCAGGCAAGGGCCGCTGGAGAACAGCCCGGAGGGCAGCCGATCGAGACGCTCCACCCCCGTCACGCCCGCGCGCCGGGCGGCCTGGTACTCCTCGTCGATGACGTCGGCGGACGCGCTGTCGGGGGCAAAAAGGTATCCATCAAGCCGGGTGAATTCACATTCGATACGCTCTCGCGCCTGGATCATATCAATCCAATCGATCGCCGCCGAGTGGCTGTCCGCGGCGGTGCGGGCGCCAGACTTCCCGTGTAGACGTTCGATCTCGACGTAGCGATCGTCGATGGCGTTGGAGAGATGCGCCGTGGTCCGACCGGTCATGCCTGAGCCGGGAGGCCCGTCATCGAGCACGATGACCGATTTGCCGGACTGCATGAGGCAATAGGCGGTCGTCACTCCTGCAATACCAGCGCCGATGATACAGACGTCCGCATGGGCTCCCAACGTCAGTGGGGGAACCGCCGGCATGTCGGTGGTCATCCAGAGGGATCGGGTCTGGCCAGCGTCATTTTTCATGGCGTCTCCTCGTTGTCAGCGTTCGACAGGGCCGGCGAGACGGTACCACGCCGGCGAGTGTGAACCTAGCGAGGTCTCTATCACGCCACAGCTAGGAAGGCACCTAGTTTTTGAGGAGGCGTTGAACTGGGGATTCCCCGAGTAGGCGCGTACGAACGTGGTTGTTATGTGTAGCCAGACGGCCGCCAAACCCGTAGACATACAGCAGGATTCGTATGGACGCGACTGCGGACACAAGACAGAAAGACACCACCCCGGCGAAGCCATGGGCCGGGATCACGTTGGGAGCCATGGTGATGGAGGACGGCGTGCGGTTTCGCTGCTGGGCCCCGGAACGCAGCCGGGTTGAGGTGCTCTGTGGCGAAGATGCCACGGCCCACCCCATGACAAAGGATGACGCCGGATATTGGTCAACGACCGTGCGGGATGCGAAGGCCGGCATGGGCTACCGGTATCGACTGGATGGCCGCGAGTTGTATCCCGATCCCTGTTCGCGCTATCAGCCGGACGGTCCCCATGGTCGGTCGTTGATTGTCGATCCATCCAGGTATGACTGGCAGGACGGAGCCTGGCGCGGCGTGAGGATGCAAGGTCAGGTGATCTACGAATTACATATCGGCACGTTTACGGCCGAGGGCACCTTCGATGCCGCAGCGATGCAGCTTGCTGCCCTGAAAGACCTCGGGATCACGGTCGTCGAAGTGATGCCGGTCGCTGAGTTTCCCGGTTGCCGGAACTGGGGCTATGACGGAGTCGGACTATTCGCTCCGGCCCACGTCTACGGAGATCCGGAGGCGCTCAAGCGGTTTGTGGATGCGGCGCACCGGATTGGGCTGGGGGTCATTCTGGACGTGGTCTACAACCACTTGGGTCCGGACGGTAATTATCTGCCGGCTTTCAGTTCACAGTATTTTACCGACCGGTATCCGAACGAGTGGGGCCAGGCTATCAACTTCGACGGCCCTGGTTCGTCCGCCGTGCGAGAGTTTTTCATTCAGAACGCCTGCTATTGGGTGGACGAATTTCATCTGGACGGGTTGCGGCTTGACGCAGTCCATGCCTTGCACGATGCCGGGCCGCGGCACGTGTTGGCCGATCTGTCCCACGCGGCGAGGCTGGCGGCCGGAAGACGATCGATCATCCTGGTCGCCGAATGTGAGGCGCAGTGGGTCCAAACCATCCAACCGATCGAGGAAGGTGGGTGGGGATTGGACGGCGTGTGGAGCGAAGATTTTCACCACTCAGCCCGTGTGGCGGCGACGGGCCGTCACGAAGGGTATTACAGCGACTATCGAGGTACGGCTCAGGAATTCCTTTCGTGCATGAAACGGTCGTTCCTCTTTCAGGGACAACGGTATCAATGGCAGCGCAAGCCACGCGGAACGGCCGTGGGAAAAGAGCCAGCGGCCGGATTTGTGTTTTTTTTGCAGAATCACGACCAGGTTGCCAATCAGCTTCGTGGTGATCGGCTCCATGAAAAAACCAGCCCCGGCCGGCTTCGTGTCTTGACGGCCATTCTCCTGCTCTCCCCCCAAACGCCGCTGCTGTTCATGGGGCAGGAGTTTGCCGCCTCCTCGCCGTTTCTCTTCTTCGCGGATTTTCCGCCCGGCGAATTGGCCCAGGCGATTCATCGCGGCAGGAAGGAATTTCTCGCGCAGTTTCCTAGCGTGGCCTCGGAGGACGCGCAAGCGAACATCCCTGATCCCTGCGACCCACAGGTCTTCATGAGATCGAAGCTGGATCTCGCCGAACGCGACCGGCACCGGGCTTCGTACACGCTGCATCGCGATCTCTTACGGCTGCGGCGCGAAGATCCGGTCGTCGCACGGCAGGCGCGCGATCTCTTGGATGGAGCGGTGATCGGACCGGAAGCTTTCGTCGTGCGATATGCGGGGAAGGATGGAGACGACCGGCTTCTTCTGGTGAACTTCGGAGCAGACTACGACTATCGGCCTGCACCCGAACCGCTTCTGGCTCCCCCTGAGGGGCGAGCGTGGTCGCTGCTCTGGTCCAGCGATGAGCCGCGTTATGGCGGACCGGGCGTCGTCGACCCGCTGAGCGATGAAGGGTGGCGGCTGCCGGCTGAATCCGCCGTGTTGTACCGGACCACCCAGGAAGGATGAGCCCAGTGGATGCGCCCTATGCCACGCACTCCTTCCTTCTCACTCCGCCGCGCGGTCATGCCTATGACGAGGAAAGTCTCCTCACGCGAGAATGGCTCGTGACAAACGGGCTCGGCGGCTACGCCTCCTCAACGTTACTGTGCGCGCCGACGAGACGCTACCATGGCCTGTTCGTGCCGGACCTGCCCGCTCCCTGGGGGCGCACGGTGATGATCCCACGACTGGACGAGGAAGTGCGCTCGGGAACGTATACGTATGTGCTCAGTGGAGTGGAATTTGAAGATGGCCGCGTGGACGGCGATGTGCCGTCGAGGCTGCACACGTTCTTGCGGCAAGGCCAGACGCCGGTGTGGCGCTACGCGTTTGCCGGACGGCAGTTGGAAAAACGCGTCCTCATGCCGTATGGGCATAACTCGCTCTATGTCGAATATCGGTTGCTCGAAGGTGATCCAGTTCACATGCAGGTCCGTCCGTTCGTGACCTTCCGTATGCTCGATGCGCCGCTTCGGGATGCGAAGCAGCCGCCCTTTCCCTTCGTCACCACCGATGGACGGCACGAGATGCAGCTGTGCGATGGAGCGCCGGCGTTGAAGCTGTGCCTGCGGCCCGGCTGCGGCCTCTTCGTGGCCGATGCGCGCGTCAGTCACGGGGTCTGTTATCGCGTGGATCGAGAGCGTGGCGCCGAGCATCTGGAAGATCTTTCCAGCCCCGGCTATTTCCAGGCCGAATTGGCGACGGACCATTCCATTGCATTTGTCGCGAGTACGGAACCCTGGGAGCATCTTGAATTTTCTCCGGACGCGCTGGTCGAGGCGGAATCACAGCGGCTCGGTAAGTTGCTGAATACGGTTCGCGCCGGAGATGGCGATGCGGTTGAAGAGCGGCTGGCCCTGGCGGCAGATCAATTTATTGTGGCGCCCGGATCGCGCGTGGAAGAGCAGGCCCTCGCCAAGGCCTCGGGCGATGAGGCCCGCACCGTCATCGCCGGCTACCACTGGTTCACCGACTGGGGGCGCGACACGATGATCAGCCTGGAAGGGCTCACATTGTGCACGGGGCGGCACCAGGAAGCGCGGTCTATCCTGAAGACCTTTGCGGGATACGTGCAAGATGGGCTGATTCCGAATCTCTTTCCGGAGGGGAAACGGCAAGGCCTGTACCATACGGCGGACGCGACGCTCTGGTACTTCCACGCCCTCGATCGATACCATCGCGTGACCGGAGATCGAGATACGCTGATCGAGTTGCAGCCGGTTCTGCGATCGATCCTTGAGCATCATGTCGAAGGGACTAGATTTGGGATCGGCGTGGATCCGGACGACGGTCTGCTCCGGGCCGCGGCGAAGGGATACCAACTCACCTGGATGGATGCGAAAGTTGAAGGCTGGGTCGTGACCCCTCGCCGGGGCAAGCCCGTCGAAATCCAAGCGCTGTGGTACAACGCCCTCCGGTGCATGGCAGCCTGGGGGAGCTTCACCGGAGGAGCGGAGCATCTGTGGGCCGAATTGGCGGCGCGGGCGCAGGACTCTTTCAACCGGCGTTTCTGGTATGAGCCGGGCGGTTATCTCTACGATGTGATTGATGGTGAACAGGGGGATGATCCCGCGTTCCGGCCCAATCAGGTGTTTGCGATCGCGCTGACACATCCGATACTTGACGAGAAGCGATGGCGCGGTCTGCTGGAGCAGGTGGCCGAAAAACTCCTCACGCCCGTCGGCTTGCGTTCGCTGGCGCGGGACCACCCCGACTACAAACCGAAGTACTTCGGGGATCTGCGCGCGCGCGATGCCGCCTACCATCAAGGGACGGTCTGGGCCTGGTTGATCGGCCCCTTCATCGATGCCTGGTTGAAGGTATCGCCCGATCCGGGCAAGGCCCGGCCGTTGCTGGAAGGGTTTCAGCGCCATTTGTCCGAAGCCGGCATCGGCACGATCAGCGAAATTTTTGATGCGGAGCCGCCCTACCATCCCCGAGGCTGTATCGCCCAGGCGTGGAGTGTGGCGGAAGTCTTGCGGTCATGGCAGAAGACGAGCGGCCGCTCGATCACGCAAGCAGGGGAAGGCACGATCGTCCCATAACCGTGATGCTGAGGATGTCATGGGTCTTCGACAATACTGGCGCAAGCGGAATTTCTCCAAGACGCCCGAACCGCGCGGCCGATCGGGATCCGGCACCGACGAAGGACTGTACGTCATTCAGCAGCATGCGGCGAGCCGTCTGCACTACGACTTTCGCCTCGAATTGGATGGCACGTTAAAAAGCTGGGCCGTGCCGAAGGGGCCGAGCCTCGATCCGGCACAGAAGCGTCTCGCGGTTCACGTCGAAGACCATCCGCTCGATTATGCGCAGTTCGAAGGCATCATCCCCGCCGGGCAATACGGCGGCGGCACCGTCTTGCTCTGGGATCGCGGCCGCTGGACACCGCTTGGAGATCCCCGCGCCGGCTTGCGGCGGGGGCATCTCAAATTCACACTGCAAGGCGACAAGTTATCCGGGGCCTGGGCCTTGGTCCGTATGGGGGGAGAGGCGGAGGCGGGAAAAGAGAACTGGCTCCTCATCAAGGAGCGGGATACCTTTGCGCGAAAGGGCAGGGACGCTGAGATCACCAATCGAATGACATCAAGCGTGGCGAGTGGACGGGGCCTTAAGGACATCGCATCCGGCGACCACGAGGTCTGGCAATCAGGACGATCGAGTCGACGGTCAGCCCGCGCTGCGACTTCTGGGAAATCATCAACGATCCGGCTCCCCCAGGACGCGCGAAAAAGCCGTCAGGAATCCAGGATGACTCCGCAATTGGCCACGCTCGTGGACCGGGCTCCGGAAGGGGACGAGTGGGTGCATGAACTGAAATTTGATGGATACCGGATTTTGACCTCTCTGCGGGATGGGCACGCCACCTTGTGGACAAGGAACGGTCATGACTGGACCGCCAAGCTTCGCTCCCTCGACCACGCCCTGGCGGCGTTGCCTGCTACAAGCGCGTGGCTGGACGGTGAAGTGGTCGCACTCCTGCCCGATGGCCGCATCAGTTTCCAGACACTGCAAAATGCATTCGAATCAGGCCAGGCGGCCAACCTCGTGTATTATGTCTTCGATCTTCTCTACCTGAATGGATACGATCTACGGCCTGCCTCGCTGCTCGAACGGAAACGTTGCTTGAACGAACTCCTCAAGGGACAGGACGACAAGGGACTCATTCGATTCAGCGATCACATTTCCGGGCAGGGTGATGACGTCTTCACCGAAGCCTGCCGCAGAGGCATGGAAGGCGTGATGGCCAAGCGTGCGGATGCCTCGTATGTGGAGGGACGATCACGCAGCTGGGTCAAGATCAAGTGCTCGAAGCGTCAGGAGTTCGTCATCGGAGGATTCACGGACCCGTCTGGATCGCGCCGAGGTTTTGGGGCGTTGTTGCTCGGACTCTATGACGAGCAAGGCCGCCTTCACTATGCGGGGCGCACGGGGACCGGCTTTTCGTCGCGCTCGTTGCAGGAACTCCATCGCCGACTTCGCGCGATCGAACGCAAGAACCCGGCATTCGAGTCCGTGCCGAAGACCGCCGACCGGGCCAAGATTCATTGGGTCGATCCGACGTTGGTCGCGGAGGTGGCCTTGGCGGAATGGACGAACGAAGGGCAGCTTCGCCAGGCTTCGTTTCAAGGGCTCCGCGACGATAAACCGGCTGCCGCCGTCACACGCGAATCGGCCGTCAAGCCGCCACCACAGAAACCGCCTCGCGCGGCCAAGTCCCGGCGTAAGGCTGGAAGTTCACAAAAACCGTCGGCCACCAATCTGGTGATCGCGGGGGTGACGCTGACGCATCCGCAGCGCGTGCTCTATCCCGAACAGCAGCTCACCAAAGAAGCCTTGGCGCGGTATTACGAATCGGTGAGCGACTGGATCTTGCCGCATCTTCAGGGAAGACCCCTGAGTCTCGTGCGTTGTCCCGAGGGGTATCAGCAGGAATGTTTTTATCAAAAGCATGCCTCGGACCATATCCCGGACGTGATCGAGCGAGTCGAGATCCCCACCAAAGACTCCTCGGCCGTCTACATGATCGCTGATTCGTTGCCGGCTCTCATCGGGCTTGTTCAGCTCGGAGTGTTGGAACTTCACACCTGGGGGGCCACGCGCGATCGGCTGGACCGGCCGGATCGTTTCATACTCGATCTTGATCCCGCGCCGGATGTGGCCTGGCCGATGGTGGTGGAAGCGGCGTTGCTGCTCAAGACTCTACTGGAAGAGCTCGATCTGCAGTCGTTCGTCAAGACCACCGGGGGCAAGGGCTTGCATGTCGTTGTGCCGATCCGCCGTATTGAAGGCTGGGAGTCGATCAAAGCCTTTACGAAAGCGGTCGCGGAACACATGGTCCGCACGATCCCGGAACGATTTGTCGCCACAATGTCGAAGCAGAAGCGCAAGGGGAAGATCTTCATCGACTACCTACGCAATGCGGAAGGCGCGACGGCCGTGGCGGCGTATTCCACCAGGGCTCGTCGCGGCGCGCCGGTATCCGTGCCGTTGGCGTGGAAGGAATTGTCTCCGGAACTTCATTCCGATCACTTCACCGTAGAAACGCTTCCTCAGCGCCTGGAGCGGCTGGCCAAGGATCCCTGGCGCGACTATGCGTCCCTCCGGCAAACGGTCTCTCGTACGATGCTCGCCAAGCTTACCTCCTAGTCCGCATTCCCCTAGGGTGCATTGTTCCGACACCTGGGGGCTGCGCTAGTGTCTCCACAGAAGGCGGACTGGTATCAGTGAGCATGACCGGTTTAACGGATTCAACCGCGCTATTCGAAGGGAGCCTCACATGCATGCCACGATGACCAGCGTTGCAGTACAGACCACGGGACACCGGACTCATCAACCGGCGCATTGCTCGCGTTGCGGCGGATGGATGGTCGAAGAACGCTGCATGGATATCGGTGAAAGCCTGGGCGGCTATTGGTTTTGGGGGCAGCGTTGCATCCAGTGTGGCGACATCGTAGACGAGGTTATTTTGCGGAACCGGCGGCTGCCGGCCCCACCGGTGCTCGTGGAGGAGGAGCCTGTTACAGGATCCAGAGAGATTGTGCGCGCGGCTTGACCAGCGTTGCCGGCGGCGCGCGACTCAAGGCAAGGGGAACGCCATGGTGCTGAAGAGCGCATTCTCGGCTTGGCGTGAATCCAGGCGGGTGTGCTGCACGACGATGGGCACGTTCGACTCGATGAGGCTCGCATAGTCCGTGTCGACCGGAATGGGGGCAGGGTCCGTGAGATCGTTGAAGCGCACATGGTTGGTTCGGCGCGCCGGAACCGTCACCCGGTACGGACCTACCGGCTCGCGGTCGGCGAAATAAATGGTAATCAGAACGAGTGCGTCCTGCGACGAGGTGTTGAGCAGACAGACCGTCTCATGGCTGGTCATTTGCGGGGCCGGTCCATGACTGTCCCGTGGAATATACCCTTCGGCCAGGGCCCATCTCGTGCGTCCTATTCCGTCCATAGCGGGCCTCCACTTTTCATCGGCTCCCGTCACACGACTTCCCGGATCTTGTTCACCATCAAGCTCTTCATCAAGTCCCAGCGATCTTCCTGTCCGCGCGCCACGGCTTTGGCGAACTGCCAGGCCTGCTCCATCGTGATCTTGCCAGGGAGTGGCGCCTCCATGGGATCGATGACCGCTTCGATCACCACCGGACCAGGATGGGCAAACGCGCGGCGATAGACCTCTCGTAACTCACTTGGGTCTCCCACGGTGTAGCCGGTTGCTCCGCAGGCGCGCGCGCAGCCGGCGAAGTCAATAGGTTGCAGCTCCACGCCATACTGCGGATTTCCCTCAAACGCCAATTGTTCCCATTTAATCATGCCCAGTAGATTGTTCTTCAACACAATGATCTTGACGGGCAGGGCGTATTTCACCAATGTCGCCAGTTCGCTCATCAGCATGGAGAAACCGCCGTCGCCGGCGATGCAGACGACCTGCCGGCCAGGAAAAGCAATGCTCGCGCCGAGACTGTAGGGCAGCCCGTTGGCCATCGTCGCAAGAGTCCCCGACGCGGAAAAGGCCATGGACTCTTTCATGTTGATGTGGCGTGCGACCCATGTCGTCACCGTGCCGGTGTCGCAGCACACGATCGCATCGTCTGCCAGAAATTCATTCAAGGCACGCACCGCCACTTGAGGTTTCATCGGCACGTCGCGTCGGGTCCCGCGTTCCTCCAGGAGCGCGTTCCACTGCGCCATACTCGCTTGTGCTTCCTTCAAGAAAGTGCGATCGGTGTTCCCGCGAAGCAGAGGAATCAGCGCGCGCAGCACGTCCCAGCATTGGCCCACCAAGCCGACCTCCACCGGATACCGTAAGCCGATGCGGCTTGCATCCAAATCGATCTGAATGGCTCGCGCCTGTCCGGGTTTGGGGTAGAACTCCATATAGGGAAAACTGCTGCCGGCGATGATCAAGGTATCGCAGCGTTCCAAGGCGTCCTGGGAGGGCGCGGTCCCGAGCAGGCCGACGCCTCCCGTGGTCAAAGGATGGTCGTCGGGTACGACGCCCTTCCCCAACAGCGGCTTGATGATGGGCGCGGCCAGCCTCTCGGCCAGTTGAATGATTTCTTCGCGCGCGCCTAAACACCCACGGCCGGCGAGGATGGCGATCTTCGATCCGCCGTTCAGGACCGCTGCGGCTTTCTCGAGCAATGAACGAGGAGGAAGCGGCAGGGGATCGCTATAGAGGTCCCCGCTGTGGCCCGGGACATTGGCTTTGGAACCTAGCCCATCAGCCGACCAGTCCTGGACATCTTTCGGAATGGTCACATGCGCCACGGTGCGCCGCGAGATGGCGAGCTTGATGGCTTCATCGACGACATTGCCGACATGGGCTGGTCCCATGACTCGTTC
>WBZU01002258.1_pt1 | contig 13491 bp, 11 predicted proteins | sample 5204311 | NCBI WGS metagenome assembly WBZU01 (sample SAMN12344359, study PRJNA552823) | activated sludge metagenome | biome: Activated sludge suspended growth; feature: Nitrification reactor; material: Wastewater; isolation source: activated sludge from nitrification reactor of wastewater...
TGGCCGGGCTGATGGGCAAGCCGTTGCACCGCGCGCAGCCGGCCGCAAACCGTGCCACGCGGGCCGAGATCGAATGAAAACGGGGAAACGGCGAGAATCAGACGGGTGGCGGAGAGGGTGGGATTCGGGCCACGCAACCCTAGATCAAGCATCCATGCGGGTTTCAGCTGGGTCGGCTTCGTCTTTGTTCCCAGCAATGTTCCCAGCGGGCGCCGACTTGGCCTCAGTATCGCATTGATGATAGGGGCTCTCAAGGGCTGCAAGCGTACTTATATCCGGCTCTCGGACGTTGCGACACTCAATACCTGAAAGCTCCATTGCATTTCGGACAGCGGAAGTCTAACTGCCCGGGGCTTGCGGGGACTTTCGCGAAGTGACAGGTCGGGCACGTCATTGTGTGCCCTGCTGATGGAGTGGAGGCCTCCGTTACACCGGGAGGCTTGGCAACCGGGGGGCTATGCGGTGGGTTAGGTGATGCCTGATTCAACCTTTGCGGCTGGATTGGCTGGCTGGGCTTGCCTCCATTGCTGCCGGGCGCGGTTGGCTTTGGCACCGGCGCTGCCTGCTTCGGCGCAGCCGGCTTTTGCTGGAGCGACTGGGGAGTTGCCGGTTGCAGTTCGACGACCCGATCCAAGTCTGCCGGGCACTTGAACGTGCCCTTCTGACGCAGGATCACCTCGATCTTCTCCTTGAGCGACCGGCTGCCGAGCAATGCGTTGAGCGTCTTGCAGCAAGCAACACAGTTGTCTTCGGCGTTGGTTCCGCCGTTTGCCGATGCAACCAAATGCTCGATGCTCGCGTCGCTCTTTGGGAGTTGCTTCCCACAAAAGAAACATTCTCCTCCTTGCAGGTACAGTAGGCGATCAAGTGTTTTCATTCAGTCTCGTCCAAGTGTGGGTCTACGCTGCCTACGGGTCACCTGCCTTTTCACCCGTCCTCCCAACGGCCCGGTTCGCCGCGCTTGGGGCAGCGAATTTCCATGACGTTCAGGGGACCAGCGGCGTACCCAAACGTGAATGCGCCAATTAGGTCTTTGATGATTCGCGCGAGTAAAAAGATCTCCTTCAAGTTTCGAAAACAGGCGCGGACGAGTGAAGACAGGAATGTGGTGAACTCTTGATAGGTCGACATTTTGTAACCGCAGTTCAAGCATTTCAATGACATACGCAACTCCCTTCCCTTGCTCTTCGCGTCTGCTCTATTCACCGCTAGTCTCAATAGGGCGACAGATCCCTATCAAGGCTTGCGTGATAGGCCCTTCAAGTCATCCAGCATCCGCAATGTATCCCGAGTCGCATCGAGGTTGAACGCATGGGTGCTGTCGTCATGCGCGAGCGACAGGGTATTCATCAACTGCTTGGTAAGGTCAATCAACTCCTTGAGTTCGTCGCGTGTCACATTCGCCTTTCCGAAGACGTCTTCCACCGAAAGATCAAGGATGCGATGTCCAAACGCCTCGTTTCTAAGAACGCTCACCTTGACCCAAAGTGGTCTCGCCCGCGCATAGATCTTGTCAACCTCTTCGAAAACACTTGCCGGGAAGACATTTGGATCTCGAATAATCTTCAAGAGAGACGGGATATTGAAGGTATCGCGTCGTGTCTCGTACAGCCGATAAAGTGCCATCAGAAGCGCAACGAAGTGGGCGTGAATGGAAGTCGTGAAGAACTGCAGATACCTGTTCATCGCATCTGCGTACAGCGGCCTCGTATCCCGACTCTTGAACACCCACCAGACATCAAAATTGAGACTTGCAACGATGACAGTCTGGCGAAGCTCCGACACGTATTGATCAACAGTCACTTTCATTTTGACCCAGTCATTGCATTCCCGTAGCCCCATAAATACTCCCCCCCGCCCCGAAGTAGCAGTCGAACACATGGCTGTAGGTCCGGTCGCGCTTCTCCTTGCGCAGTTGGACGGTGTAGGCCGGGGGTAGCTGGATCATCAGGTCGCGGATGGTGCGCTGGACCTCGGCACGGGCTTGGGGCTTTTCGCGCCAGTCGAGGACGAGCGTGTCGGACTTGAGCTTGGCGAGGAGGTCCTTGGCGACCTTCTTGACCTGTTCTTCCTCGGCGCGGGCGAGCTTGGGCTCGGGCTTGGTGAGGATGTCGAAGATGGCAAGTTCTTCCTCGGTCAGGCCTTCGCGGGCAGCCCGTTGCTCCTCTTCGGAAAGGCTGCGGGCGAAGCGCTTGAGTTCCTCGAAGAGTTGCTCGACGTTGCGACTGCCCGAGTTGTACTCGTCGATCAGTTCCTGCAGCTTCTGCAGGTAGTCCATGCGGGAGTGATTGAGGGTCACCAGCCGGCGCGTCTGCGACTCCAGCAAGGCCTTGAGCTTCTCGGCCTCCGTGCGCTGGCGACCCTCGGCGAACTTCCTGTCGAGTTCCTTGAAGTCGATCTCGCTGAGGTTTATGAGGGGCTGTGACGTCGGCGCGGGACCGATCTTGTAGCCTTGGGTCGCTATTGAGTCGTTCAGCAGACTCTCGACATCCGCCATGACCTCGGCAATGTCCGGGGAGGGGGTGAGCGACTTGATGGCCTTGGCGAGGAACGCGATCAGGATCGCCAGCGGCGCATGTTCGTTGGCCTTCGGGTCGGGCAGGATCGCCTTGAACAGGCGCGCGACACGGGCGGCGAGTTGCAGGTATTCCTTCTTGGTCTCCTCGGTGGCGACCAGCGCGTCCACGGCGTCGCCAATGCGGCCCGTGCGCTCGAAGCCGTCGGACCGTACGATGCCATCGAGGTCAATGCCAAGCGACTTGCAGAAAGCCTCGGCGCCGAGAATGTGGCTGCGCAGCGCCTCGACGAGTTCGCGTTTGTCCTCGATGGGCAGACCCTTGCCGCTGCTGCCCGGGCGCGCATAGATGGCCAAGGCGTCTTCGAGGTAACGGAAGATGCCCACGTAATCGACGATCAGGCCCGATGTCTTGCCCGGTGCCACCCGGTTCGCCCGTGCGATGGTCTGCATCAGGGTGTGGCCCTTCATCGGCTTGTCGAGGTAGATGGTCGAGCAGGTCGGCACGTCGAAACCGGTGATCCACATGGCGCACACGAAGACCAGCCGCAAGGGGTTCTCGTCGTCCTTGAAGGCCTCGTCGAGCTCCTCCTTGTTGATGCGTTCGCGGTGTGGCCGGATGTCGAGGCCCTTCTTGCGGAGGTCCTCCACTTCGTTCTGAGACTGCGAGACGACGACGGCCATATCCGTCGCCTCCATCATCGCGATGGTCTGGTCGAGCGCGGCCTTGTCCTCGCCGGAGACCTTGGCCGAGACCGCCCGCAGATGGGCGAGATGCTGGTCCCAATGTCGCCGCACCTTGTCGTACATGCGCACGGCGGTGGCCTTATCGATGCTGATCACCATGGCCTTGCCCCGGTAGCCCCGGCCAAGGAAATGGCGCACCACGTCGGCGGCGATGGCCTCCAGACGGTCGTCCCGGGTAATCAGGTGGTACTCGCGGGCGAACTCGCGTTCGAGGCGCTTCTCCTGCTCCTCGTCGAGCTCGGCGTCCTCCAGCAGTCGCTCCATCTGTTCGTTAAGCGAGTGGTTGGTGAGCTCCAGCTCGGGTATGCGGTTCTCGTAGTAGAGCGGCACCGTCGCGCCGTCCTCGATGGAGCGGGCGAAGTCATAGATGGAGACGTAGTCGCCGAACACCTCGCGGGTGCGCTCCTCCTCGCCCTTGATCAAAGGCGTGCCAGTAAAACCGATGAAGGCCGCATTGGGCAGCGCTTGGCGCATGTTCATGGCGAACACGTCGTACTGGCTGCGGTGCGCCTCGTCGGTGATGACGATGATGTCGGAGCGCTCGGAGAGCACGGGGAAGACTTCGCTCTTCTCGCCGGCACCCGGTGTTCTGAACTTCTGTATCAGCGTGAAGACGTAGCGGTTGTCCTCGCGCAGCAGTTGGCGCAAATGCTCCCCACTGGTGGCCCTCACCTCGCCCTTGGTGATCGCCCCGGTGTTCTTGAAGGTCTTCGCGATCTGGTCGTCGAGCTCCTCGCGGTCAGTCACGATGACGAAGGTCCAGTTGCCCGGCAGCTTGCGCAAGACCTTCTGGGTGAAGAAGACCATCGAGAGGCTCTTGCCGCTGCCCTGCGTATGCCAGAAGACGCCCAGCCGCTTGCGTTCGGCTGCATCCGACTCGTGCAGTTCGACGAGACGTCTGATCGCCTTGGCGACGCCGAGGTACTGGTGGTTCTTGGCGACCTTCTTGATCAGACCGCCCTTGCCCTCCTCGAACAGGGTGAAGTTCTCGATGATGTCGAGCAGCCGCGCCTTGTCGCAAAGACCGCGCAGGGCGGTTTCGAGCGAGACCTTGGGGGCTTCGCTCTCCTCGTCGATGCGTTTCCACTCGAAGAAGTGCTCCCACTCCGAGGTCAGCGTGCCAACCTTGGTCTCTCGACCATTGGATAGCAGGATGAATGCATTGGGGTGGAAGAGCTGCGGGATCGACTGGCCCCGGTAGTCGCGCAGGTTGTCGTCATGCGCGGCCTTGAGGGGAACGCTGGGCGCCTTGAGCTCGATGAAGACCAGCGGCAGGCCATTGACGAAGCCGAGCAGGTCGCAGCGGCGGCGATACATGTCACCCGCCACCCACATTTGCGAGGCGAGGAAGAAGTCGTTGTTGCCCGGGTTGGCCCAGTCGATGACACGCAGGGTCTCGATGCTGTGCCCACCACGCTCGTCCGCCACCTTGACCTTGACGCCATCGCGCAGCAGGCGGAAGACATCGCGGTTGGCGTTGACGGCCAGTTGTTTGGAGCGGTCTTGCGTGATCTGCTCGACGGCTTGGGCGTAAGCATCAGCCTGCAGCCCCGGGTTCAGGGACTCCAGCGCTACGCGCAGCCTGCGGGTGAGAACGACCTGATGTTCGCTTTCGCGGCGCTCCGTGCCTTGCTCACCGAAGGTTTCCGCATAGAGGTTGGCGAAGGTCCAGCCCAGCGCGATCAGAAGGTCTATTGCCGGCGCTTCGACGAGCGCCAACTCGCCATAGCCTGCGGAGACCTCCCGTGCACTGGGCGGCGGGGTCATGCAGCCAGCGTCTCCGGTTCCGGCATCTGGGATACATCGAGTTCGCCGGATATCAGCTTCGGCAAGAGCAAATCACGAGTATTTCGTAGGTTTTCGTTTTCTCGAGTGAGGAGTCGAGACAATGCAACTATAGGTCCACACGCCTCGTCAAACTTCGACAACAGGCCTGCAGTGGGGACAATAAGTGGCAAGGCATAGGCCTGATTCCGACTAAGACCCGGAACCGCAGCGTCATTGTTCAAGAAGTTCTGAGACTGCAAGTTATAGAAAACGAATAGGAGCGGTAGGTCTGTGCGGACGTAAAAGACAGTATCGATAGGAAAGAATGATTCTTCGGACCAAAAGACACTACCTACATTTCCCTTCCTGCCGACGATGATGCCGGGGCCGCTGACCAAGCCTTCGTCATGCCAGCCCACAATGCCGCTTGAGCCATAAACAGGATACCTGCCGGGCTTCCTATCTTCTGCCTTCAGGGCTTTGCCGTAAGCTAGTTCAATAACATCGCCAAGTTTGCTAATTTTCCACGCTTGCGGCACATCCCCCAATTCGGACTCGACCATACGAGAGTTCTCGTGCCCCGGAAAGCGGAACTTGACGAACCACTCCTCGTAGATGCGTCGGGCCATCTCTTCGAGGATCGCGATGCGCCGCGTGTTGTTTTCGATTAGGTCGTCGTAGGCGGAGAGGATGGAGGCAATACGGCGTTGTTCTGCAAGCGGTGGCAGATCCAGCGTCAGCTTTTCACAATCAGGCACGCGCATGTGTTCAACGGTGGCTCCCGACCCAAGCGACTTAATCTGTCCTTGCACATCAGCGCCCTGAAATGCATACAGAAGGAACCTGTTGTCGAGCTTGTGACTATCCGCGCGATACGAAACGAGCCGTTGGCCGAGAAAGACGCGGTCGCTAGTCCTTAGCAGACCCACTTCACCCAGCGGAGCTTCCCTTGTCAGGATGACATCGCCGCGCTTCGGCAGTTGCCGACGAGTCCACTTCCGAAAGACATCTTCGGTTACGTACTTCACCTCATCGAGGTGCACCCATCCCTTTTTAACGTTGGTAGTCCGAATCATCTTGTAATGAGTAGGTTCGGACACGGTTGCTGCCGTCTTGTTCACACAGTCAACGATCGATTCGCAGACATCTGCGATACATACCCTATGCCAACGACTATGCCGTTGCCTCACGACGCAGCCTCTAGCACTGAGACGACATTGCTAGCTATCCGCTCTTCCAATTCTCGCGCCTCGGCGTTTAGTGCTTCCAGTTCCTCATTAAGCTCCTCCAGTCGCTCGGCGAAGTTGAAGTCGTCGGCTTGACGGTCTAGGACGCCCACATACCGTCCCGGATTCAGACTCCAGCCCTGCGCCTCGACCTCCGCCAGCGTGGCGACCTTGCATACCCCTGCAATGTCTCGATAGACGCCATCAGGGAACTGCTGTGCGATAAGGTTCGAACTGCCGGCCTCGGCCTCCATAGTCTCGCCCCGGTATAGCCGAACTACATTGGCCAGAAACTCAATCTGCTCGGGCAGGAAGTCGCGAATGGCACGCGAAACTTGCCGATAAAAGCCACGCGCATCGATGAACATAACAGAATCCTTGCGCGCCTTCGGCTTGCCCTTGTCGAAGAACCACAAGGTGCAAGGCAGGGTAACCGTGTAAAAGAAGTTCGGCCCGACCGTAACAATGACATCGACGAGACCACTCTCTATAAGTTGCTTGCGAACTTCCAACTCACTGCCGCGCGCATCTCCCGCTGAGTTGGCCATGACGAAACCGGCGCGCCCCTTCTCGTTGAGCGAGGCGGCGAAGAGTTGTATCCACAGGTAGTTGGCGTTGTCGGTGGTCGGCAGCCCAAGGGCGAAGCGCTTGTCGTCCTTGAGGCGATCCTTGTCGACACCCGAGACGTTGAAGGGAGGATTGGCCATGACGAAGTCGAAACGGCCAAGGCACTTGTGCGGGTCTTCGTAGTAGGTGTTCGACTCGCGGATGTCGCCGGAAAGGCCATGCACGGCGAGGTTCATCTTGGCGAGCTTGACGGTATCCGAGGCTTTCTCCGTGCCGAAGACGGTGAGTTCCTTGCCCGGTTGCTTGCGGTGGCGACGCACGAAGGCAGCGCTCTGCACGAACATGCCCCCGGAGCCGCAGGCGGGGTCAAAGATGCGACCGTGGTAGGGCTCGATGATCTCGACGATGAGCTTGACGATGGATTCCGGGGTGTAGAAGACGCCCCCCTTCTGGCCTTCCTTGAGCGCGAAGTTGCCGAGAAAGTATTCGTAGACCTTGCCGAAGGCGTCGCCATCGAGGTCAACCGGACCGAGCAGGCGCAGGAGCTCGACGAGGGTGCGGTCTGGCAGCGCAGAGTAGGTGCGCGGTAGTACGCCCTTGAGCTCCTCATTCTCGGCCTCGATGGACGCCATGGCGTCGTTGATCGCCTTGCCGAGGTTGGTGCCTTCGGGCAACTGCAGGAGCCACGAGAAGCGGGCCTTCTCGGGCAGGTAGATGACGCCTTCGGCCTGATAGTCGAACTTCTCGATCTCCTGCGGGTCAAGACCCTTCTTCTTGAAATGGGCCTCTGCCTCGGCGAAGCGCCGCTCGGCGTAGCGCAGGAAGATGAGACCAAGGACCGGGGTGGAGAAATCTGAGGGCTTGAGGCCGGTGTTGGCCCAGAGTTGATCGGCGGTTGCCCAGAGGCGGGCTTCGAGTTCTACGAGGTCGGCAGCCATGTGTTCCGGTTCGGTACGTCACTAACCCGGGAGTTCCCCCTCGGGAAACCGACCCGGACTCCGGGCTGCATTCAGCCCATCGGCATTCTAGCCTCAGGGAAGCCGAGTCGACGAGTGCGAAGGATCAGAACTTGAGGTCGGCTGGAAGGACTTCGCAGGCGAGTGCCAGTTGCTCGCCAATATGCCGCAGTACGCGGCCTCGGCTTGCCGGGTACTTGTGCATCTCCTCGACAAGAACGCGACCACCCGGACCTGTTCGCTCCCAGCGCTTGTGCGTGCCGCTGGCCATGCGGTGGACCAGTTTCGCGGCCTGCACGCGCTTGAACTCGATCTTGGTATCCGGCTGGGGGTCGTTGGCAATGGCGCGTTCTATGGCGAGCCATGCGGCAATGGGGAGCATCGGGTCGACTTCCGCCACCCGCAAGCGCGCCCAAGCCGCCCGTGCGCGGTCCTCAGGTGAAAGACCCGCAAGTCGGAAGGCCTCAACCTTTGCGCCTGCGCGCTGGTACAGACTGCGAATGCGTTGGATCGCGAGCGCTACGCGGCGGTCAGTTCTGTTGGCCTCCAGCCACGCCAGCGCGCGTTTGCGATAGGGTGCCAGGAGCGATGCCGGGTAGCTGCCTTTGACGTAGCTTCCATGGCGCTGAAAGTAATCCTCATGGGCGCGGCAGTAGAGGCGATTAAGTCCCGAATTCGACCCTGCACGCGTGGGATTTCCGCAGCCGGCGATACGGCAGAACCGGTGGTCGACATCGGCGTTCGCGACTCGGGATACCACATCGTCTCTACGGCGCTTGTTCGAGGCGTAGTTCATCTTCTTACGAGTCCCTCATAAGGTGGACTGGTGGATACCTTATAGGGTAGATACACCCCAGTCCTACCCATCCCAAGTTCATGAATAGGGACTGCATCAATGGGCTCCATTCTTAGCCATGGGTGTTGGGTGCAGTGGTTGGTGGTTCTCAGTCCTCCTCCACCACTCCGTCGATACCGGTGTGTCTCTTGAAGACATCAAGCATGATCTGCTTGGCCTCTTCACGCCGATTACCGGGAACGACGACGGCATCGTGGATGGGCAGCCCGACGATCCCGTCTTCCATCAGTGCGAGCAGGACGTCGACCAAGATGCAGCTCTCGACATAGAAGACCTTGAAGCCGATGCCGACGCCGAAGAGGTGGCTTACCGTGGCGTGTTTGGACTGAAGCGCCTGAACAACTTCATGCACGGATGTTCGCGGTGGGAACAGGGATGGAACGTCCTTCGGGAAGCGGGTGAGAGGCTTCGTCGTGTATAGCAGCGCGCCGAAGACCTTCTTGAAACCCGGTCGATAGTCTTCGAGGCCTTCCAGGGTGTAAGCGTCGCTATCGGGATAGGGTACGTGGGCGAGGCCATAGAGTATCCGTGGCGCCATCTGAGAGTAGTCCAGCGTGACTGCCCGGCATCCCTCGATGTGGATGTGTCTCCGAAGCTCTTTCGGAAGGTGAAGCCAGAAGCCGCCGAAGAGACGCCCGCCTTCCTCAAAGCTACTGTTGTTGAAGTAGCGTCGCAGCCTCCGTGCCGAGGTGTCGAACTGTGCGCGGGTGTCGCCATATGGATCGAACTCGATGTCTGCCTGCTCGATCCACTCGTTGATTCGCTTGAGCTCGTCCCGATAACGCGTGGTCCTCGCGTCGTCTTCGTACTGTGTCCTCTCGCCCTCGTCCCAATGGTCGGTCTTGCTGCGTTTGAGGATGATGACTTCCTCGGATGCGTCGAGACAAAGGTCGTCTAGACCTAGTTCACGCTCCCTGATGCGAGACAGGAGCCTCGCCCCGGCGCGCATGGTGGTCTGGCGGTTCTCCGCAAAGGGGGTCTGATAGCCCGGCACGATCTCGGCGAACTCCATCTCTGGACGCGCCAGGTACTTGAGTACCGTCACCAACTGTTTGCTCATCGCGCGCGAGCGATAGCGGTCCCTGCGCCCGAGTTGCTGGTTGGACTGGGTCACCGCTATCCACCCCTCGGGCTCGGTCAGTGCGCGGTGCACGAGGTCGGATATGACCACCTCAACGGTGTAGTCGAAGGTTTCTTGGTCGACCGCGCGACGCTTGCGCTGGCGAAGGCCGTGATGGTGTTCGAAGTGCCCGAGTTGGTTGAGGACATCTCCTACGAGTGCCTTGGCGTTACTCGACTGGGCGACACGGAAGGGTTCGAATGGTCGATCACGAGGACCGGTCGGTTGATCGGTTTCGAGTGGCGTTTGTTCTGGTGCGTTCATGGCAAAACTCGACGTCCCGCAATGCAGGACGGACAAGCGGTCAAGCAAGAAAGGGAACGGAAGGATACCCGCCTTAGCCGACGGTTTCTGCCCGCGCCAAGGACTGGTAAAGCGTCTCGCGACTGATGCCGAACTCGCGGGCTACGGCCGCCTTGGAAATGCCGTCGGCGAGCTTGCGCCGGATCGCGCCAAGCTGATCCATGCTGAGAGCCCGCTTACGGCCCTTGTAGACCCCCTTGGCCTTGGCGAGGGTAATGCCCTCGCGCTGGCGCTCCTTGATGAGGGCCCGCTCAAATTCGGCGAATGCGCCCATCATCGATAACAGCAGTGTCGCCATGGGCGAGTCTTCGCCGGTGAAGGTGAGCCCTTCCTTGATGAACCGGACCGAGACGTCCTTGTTTGTCAGCTCGCGAACAATGCGACGCAAATCGTCGAGGTTGCGGGCGAGACGGTCCATGGAATGGACGAGCACGGTATCGCCTTCGCGCGCGAACTCCAGCAAGGCTTTGAGTTGGGGACGCTCGGCGTCTTTTCCGGAGGCCTTGTCGGTGAATACCTTGTCGAGTGACTGCCCGTCGAGCTGGCGCTCGGTGTTCTGGTCGAGCGTGCTGACGCGGATGTATCCGATGATCTTGCCTGACATTGCGGCCTCCCTGGCCTGTCGAAATGTGTCAAGGCAAGTCTAAGATGTCTCCGGATGAATGTCAAGTTATAGGATAGAACACCCTATCCGGACATATTTGGAGGTCTGGCCTGACGTCCGGATGGGGTGTGGTCTAACTGGGCACGAAAAGAGCGACAAAATTGTCGAAGAAGTAGTATGAATGTTGCCCTGGCCACAAAATTCATTCAAAATTTGGCCTAATCGATCAAGAGCCGAAAGAAACCACCAGATGAACAAACAGGAGCTACCTACTAACGAATCCACCAAGAACATGCTTTCCGTACGGTGGGGCGACGCTCTTCTTTCGGGCTTCGTAGTTGTACCGAGTGTTCTGCTGCTCAAGCAGCGCGAGTTGTGCCTTCGCGACGGCGAGTTGGTGACTTTGACGAACATCCTGATGGCTTGGTGGGATAGCGACAAGAAGCCGTTCCCGGGTGCTGCTGTTATTGCGCGGCGCATGGGCGTCAACGCACGAACGGTGCATCGACACCTGAACTCACTGGTGAAGAAGGGCTACATCTCGAAGGAGGAGGGAGTGTCGGAATCGGACCCGACCAAGAAGGTAGTGCGGTACGACATGACCGGATTGGTGGAGCGACTCAAATTGCTTAGCGCATCGATGCCACACAAACGCCAGACAGCAATGCAGAACACCGTCACTATGGGAGCGACACATTGACTACTGAATAGCGAAGTCCGGCTTAGCTCTTCACCCAAAGTACCTGGCTGGGTCCGGCTCAGGGGTCCAATCCTGAGCCTTGCAGGATGAAGAGAACGGTGTGGGCATCATCAGCCTCCAAACCTGATGGTGTCCACCCGACGGCACTCTTTCACTCTACCCTATCGATTCGCCATGGGCAACGCGCCGCCCGGAGGGGGGGAATTGTTACATTCGGGCCTCTGAAATAGCCTCTCAGATTTTTGAGAATATTTCTGGCCACTCCAAAGGCCGAAACAGAACACCCAGCAACGAACTTTATTCGGCCCTTGGCTGCCATTTTGAGGGCAGCCTTACGTCTGGATAGCAGATCCGCTTCATTGCCTCTGCAAGCGGTCCTAACGGGAATCCATCGCCACCGTAAGAGCGCCCCTCCCCACCTCCGACGTGCCCTGTGATCGCATCGTGGACCTCTTCAGAAATGCCAGCTTCACGACACGCGTCCTTGAAGGTGTGTCGGAAAGAGTGGAACGTGGTGCGCGGATCTGTGATCTTCACGGTGCCGCGCAGGTAACGGCCGTACCACTGCGACCATGAGTCAGTCAGCTTGCCGCCCGAGCCCTTCGATAGTTTCGGAAAAACGCGCTCCGCACCGTCCTTCTTCACCTGTTCGACGTACTGAAGCAGGCCCAAGTCGACCAAGGTCGGATGAACCGGGACGCGACGCTCCTTGCCGGTCTTGATACTTCCCGCTTCGGGTCGGAGGAACAGGTAGGGAATACCTCGCTCCTCGCAGACATCCACCACGCGGAGTTGCCCTATCTCCTCGAGGCGCGCCCCCGTGAAGAGCGCCACAAGGGGAAGCCAGTAGGCCGCTTCTCCCTTGCCACCTTCTTCGCGAAGTCCAGAGGAATAGACGGGAGAGTTGAATAGGGCGTTCAGGTCATTTGTGCTGTATGGCGTGCGCGGTTTTGGCCCCTTTGGTTCTTCGGCTTCGGTATTCCTGAAGGGGTTGGGCGTCTGGTCGCTCAGTCCATCAAGTTCGTCATCGATGGCCGCCTGGACGACCGCACGCAAGAGTGACAGCTTCTTGTTCACGGTCTTCGGATGGAGCGGACGCTTCTCGTCACGTAACAGTGAGTCACGCCAAATGATCGCGTCCCGCCGAACATAGCCGAGGACACCGCGCGTTCCGTGCTGCGCCTCGAATGATCTGATCGCCCCTTCCGTGTCCGACAGCGTCTTGTCGGGGCGCGGCTTCTTGCGTTTCCATTGTTCGAAACAGGCGGAAAGCAAGGGGCCGTTCCTGTCTGTTTTTGCAGATTCTTCGGCTGGCTTTGGCTCGGCCTGCGGCGTCTCAACATAGCGACCCGACAACCGTCGCTTTATCACCTCGGACGCGTCGATCAGTGCGTCTGAGAGCATCATGGCGAAGTCCGCGAATGCTATCGAGTCCGAGGCGAGTTCGTAGCCGTGCAGTGCAAGCGCATCCACGCACATCGTCGCGATACGCGCACTCGCGCGCCCGCTGCTGCACACCTCCGATGCTTCCTCCTGAAGGTCGGCGAGCCAAAACTCCAGTGCCTCAACATCGTCGTCCGACTGTCCAATACCGACCGCGCGTGAATCCGCATCGGACTCCAAAAACCTGCGTGCGGTCTCCTTCGCCAACCAACGCGCATCGGCTTCCGACAAGGTTTGCTTGTGGGGACTTCCCGTCTCTCGTATGCGCCGAAACTTGGCGTGCAGCTCGGAGGCCCATCGAAGGGCTTCCTCGTCGGCCTTCAGCCGGTCTGTCTCGCGGAGAACGAGGGTCTGGAAGTCGCTATCGAAGTGAGGCAAACAATCAGCGGGAACGCGAAGGCGATAGCGAGTCGTCGTCTTGCGCCGCTCTACAGAGGGCAATGGCACTTCTTGATCCATCCCGAGATGATAGCCGGTGTTCCCAGCTTTGTTCCCAGAACGACCCTACTGAACCCGTTGTTTCGCTTGAAGTTGCGGCAGATCAGCCGCTTATGGAATCCGTGGCGGAGAGGGTGGGATTCGAACCCACGATAGAGTTGCCCCTATTCCGGTTTTCGAGACCGGCCCATTCAACCGCTCTGGCACCTCTCCGACGCGTCCGGGGCGGCGGGCGCCCCAGCGATTGAG
>WBZU01002070.1_pt1 | contig 13489 bp, 8 predicted proteins | sample 5204311 | NCBI WGS metagenome assembly WBZU01 (sample SAMN12344359, study PRJNA552823) | activated sludge metagenome | biome: Activated sludge suspended growth; feature: Nitrification reactor; material: Wastewater; isolation source: activated sludge from nitrification reactor of wastewater treatment...
ACACGACGAGACGTAGGTTTGCCTCGACCAACTCGGCCTTCGCGTGCTCGGCCATGCGTTCGCCACGACGAATGCTGTCGTAGGTTCCGCGGATCGCGTCGACGTCGATGTTGAGCTCTTCTTCGACCTTCTTGAGGCCTTTTTGCGCGTTCTTGAGCGTCGATTCGAGCTCGAGGAGTTCTTCGCGCGGAACGTTGATGCGCTTGGCCAAACGCGCTTCGGCCAGCTTGTTGCCCTTGGCCTTGATGAGCTCTTTGCGCAGCTCGGACTTGCTCATGCCCGTGCGCCGTTCGATCTCGGTCGCTCCGGCTTCGGCGCGCTCGACCTTGGAAATGAGCCCCTTCAGCTTCTGAACGATCTTCTCGATCGTCTTCTTGTTCAGGCGCATCTCTTCGAGCGTCGTGACGAGCTCGGCGGTGGTGCCTTGAATCTCGCCGTCGAGCGCCTTGCGGCGGCTCTCCGTCTTCACCTCTTTACGTTCTTCGAGAAGGTCGGCCTTCTTCTTGTCGAGGCGTTTGACCTTGTCGATGAGGCGGATGATGCGGCGATCGGCTTCTTCTTCGTCAAACTCTTGGTCGTCCGATTCGGCATCGCGAATCAGCTCTTTGACGCGGATCTTGTGCTTGCGGAGTTTTTCGCCGAGGTCGATGATCTCGCGGACGGCGATGGGGGAATCGAGGATCGCGGCGTTGACGGACAGTTCGCCTTGCTCGATGCGTTTGGCGATTTCGACTTCGCCTTCACGCGTGAGCAGCGAGACGCTGCCCATCTTGCGCAAGTACATGCGAACCGGATCGTTCGACTTCGAATAATGATCGATGTCTTCTTCCGCTTCGCGCTCGTTTGTCACGACGAGCTTCTTCTCGATCGCTTCCTCGTCGGCGATGCGCTTGGGGGCGATTTTTACTTGGGTCGCACCGTCGACGATCTCGATGTCTTCGTCACCCAGTGCGCCGACGACATCATCGAGTTGGTCGGGAGAAACATCGGCCGGGAGGGCATCGTTCACCTCGTCGTACGTCAAGAACCCCTTGGTCTTGCCCGCATCAACGAGTTTTTCCAGGGCCTTGCGGGGATCACCTTTGCCGGTGGCTTCCGCCGCTTTGCCCTTGGCGCCACTCGGCGCTCCGTTGCCTTTTCCCGTGCTCGATCCGCTTGGCCGACTCGACGACTGCTTGGCCTTGCTCGCCATTCGCTCTCGCTCCACCCGCGGTCTTTCGTGGACCGCATGCTTCAAGAAACCGTGAGACAAACCGGAAAAAAATTACGACAAACTCACCCGTACCCCACGCAACCTGCGCGGGTCATGCCAACCTGAGCTTCGCTTTCGCACGTTTGGCACTTTCGAGTAACAAAGCATCCTCAAGTGCAACATCCCCCAACGATGCCACCCGTTGGAGCTGATCTGCCGTGGCTGCGTTTTCGCGCATCAGGCTCAGCTTTTTCAACTTTCCTGCGTTTTTTAAGAGCTCTTCCCGCGCCATCTCCGCGGTCTCGAATACGGGCGACGCCAATCGTCCAGCCGCAAATGCATGGATCGATGGCGGGATTTGCGCAAGAAATTCGTCCGCAAGGATCTCCATTTCCATCGTCAAAGATTGACGCGCCGTGGCAATCGACAACGCGATCTCCCCATCCAACGCCTCGAGCGCGTCCATCACCTCGGGATCGTCGAAAAGAACCGGGAAGTCGATGAGCGCTCCGAAGATCTCCAAGCCGATGTCATCACCTCGCGCCCGCGAACGCGCCTGATGATGCGGCACTTGCGTTTCCGCTGCGCGCAGCGGTTGCCGAGGCGCTCGACTCGTCGCTTGTTCCAGCAGCTGTTCGAGCTGGCGCAAGTCGACCGGCGACTGTCCTCCCATCACAAGCTTTGAGGACATACGATCGGCATACGTTTTGAGCATCAAGCGTTTGACCGGGTCCTGTTGTTCACCGAGAAGCGCGGCGACGGCGTGAATGCGCGACAGTTTGCCGTTTGTCGAAGCATCGTTGAACGCGTCGTTCTCGAGCGCGTTTTCGATGAGGTACTCGTACATTTCCTTCGCGGACTTCGTCACCGACTTGAGCGCTTCGACTCCGCGTGTACGGACGAAGTCATCGGGATCGGCCTTCGGCGGCAACACGCCGACGCGCGCATCGAGGCCGCCTTCTTTGCACGGAACACGCGACGCCCACGTGGCTTTTTTTCCTGCGGCATCTCCGTCGAACAAGATCGTCACGGTTGGGGTAAAACGCTTCAAGAGCTTCGCTTGCGCCGCCGTGAACGCTGTTCCCAAAGGAGCCACGACGTTGTCGACGCCGCGCGCATGCAACGACAAAACATCGAAGTTTCCTTCGACGAGGAGCGCTTCGCCGCGTTGGCGGATCGCATGCCGCGCTTGATACAAACCGAAGAGATGTTCGCCCTTCGTGTAGATCGGAGACTCGGGGCTGTTCACGTACTTTGCAGGCACTTCCGCGCCTGCTTGGGGAGACAAACCCAGGCTGCGAAGTTCCTCCGCGGTTGGCTCGGCCAAACTCCGTCCGCTGAACGCGATCACGCGACCTTGCACGTCGGTCACGGCGAACATCAGGCGATGGCGAAATCGATCGTAATAACCTGTCCCTGACGAACGAGGCACGAGCAGGCCGACTTTTTCCGCGGCCGCCGGCGATACGCCTTGACGCTTGAGGAACGAGACGAGCCCATCCCACGCAGGCGGCGCATACCCCACTCGAAACGCTTGCAACGCGTCGGCGACACTTCCCGCGGCATCAGGTCCGGGATCGAGTCCCCGACGATGCAGTTCATGCAGGGCGTAAAGCGCGAGCGGATGTGCGCTCGGACCACGCATCGATTGCTCGAAGAACGTCGCCGCGAGGTTGTTGATGGCGTAAAGGTCGTCTCGGGCGCGACGAGCCGCGATGGCTTCGCGACGCTCCGCGTCGGTGGCGGTGTCGACGACCTCAATGCCGGCACGTTCCGCAAGCGAACGAACAGCTTCCGTGAACGTCATGCCTTCGACCTTCATGAGGAAGTCGATGGCCGAACCGCTCTCTTTACAGCCGAAGCAGTGATAGATGCCGCGTTCGGGATTGACGTGAAAGCTGGGGGTTTTTTCTTTATGGAACGGGCAAAGCCCCTGAAACGTGCGGCCTTTGCGGACGAGACGCACGGTTTCGCCGATGAGAGCGACAAGATCGGTGCGCTCTTTGACGGAGGCAATCGTTTGCGGGGCAATCATCGAAAAGCGTCAATGCAATCCTCCCATTGGCCACGTTCGTCAAGTCCGTGCGGACGATTTTCAAAAAAAGGTTTTGGGCGAATGCGCCCCAAAGGTGACTTGAAGCCCCAAATGGTCAAACAGGGTTTTGCTTGCCAAATGTATGCCAACGATTGAATCGAGCGTGGCGCGTGATTTGCTTTCGCTGCGGCGCCCATCGATTGCAATGCGGAAGCGTAATGCCCTGACGAACAATGTTCGAGGATGATACGGTTGTCGTATGCGTCACGGCAATACGGTCCGTCGGGCTCTGCTGTTGGTGTTGAGCTGCCACGTGTTGGCGGCGTGCATTTTGCTTCCCGAATTCGGTGAATTCGATTCCGTCATCGATTCATGCGTTCAGGACAATCCCGAAGTTCCGCCACACTGTCGTGGGACTTGCGATGGGTCGGAGATCGCCGGAGCTTCGTGCACCATGCCCGGGCAATTGTGCACGCGCGAATTCGACAATGATTGCATCTATCAGGCGAAATGCAGCGAATATCGAGTTTGGCAGGCGATGGTGTTTTGCCCGAAAGTGGATGCGGGAGCGGCAGACGCCGCACAGGATGGTGATCAACCGCCGCATTGTCTGAAATGCTCCGATTTCAATTTCAACGTGAACACCAGTGCGTATTGTGAGGCGTCCCAGGCTATTTGGGATGCGCTCCGTACGTGCCTCTGCGAACGATCGAGCATGGATCCGATACCGGGATGCAAACATCTGTGCATGGAAAATATTTGTGCCGGCCAGGAAATCACTCCGAATTGCAGCACATGCGCAGCGTCTCTGTTTTGCGTGAACGAAATTGCCGCCTGTTCCGAGGATTTTTAATCGATAACGCTCGCGGCCGACGGCGCATCCATGGCATTGGCCAGCCATCGTTCGAGCGTTTCCAGAAGGGCCCGACCACAAAATCGCTTCCGGACGCGTTCAAACAGCAATCCCGACCACAAAATAGCTTCTCGAGCAGTGTTGACAGCGATCCCGACCACCAAAACGGTCCGGCGCGTGTGTTGACAAGCAAATGGAACGGATTGAATTGTGCGGGGAACGTGTCGATAAACGCCGGCGACGGCGCGAAGGGTCGTGGAGCCTCAGCGGCAATCGCGGAGCAGCGAGCAAACCGTCAATAAGAGGTCAAGACTCTTCTTTTTCAGGCTCGGCAAGCTCCTGCACCGATGATTTGTGCTTTCTGCGTGAGCCCGATAGGTTTTGAGCCGCCACGAAGAGCGACGGGAAGAAGCGATGTCGGTCGGCGTTGTGGCGCAAAAGGTGCAATCCGACGGCGCGAACTTCATCATAACTTCGCACCAAGAGCGTCCAACTGCGCGCCAGCGCGTCTTGCGCCGAACGTGTTTTGCCCGGCGCCGCCGTGCTCAAAAGGTTGAAAATGACCCCGGCGACCGCTCGGGCATCCTCGATATCGGTTTCGCGATAATGCTTCTTATCATGAGCGACGACGTCGCGGCGCATTTCGTAGATTCGTGCATAACCATTCAAATCGGCTGCCAAATCACGGTGCCCGACCCCGGGGCGAAGACGCTCCAATTCCCCGGCAATCTCCGGATCGTCCCGAAAGTGGTATTCACACAAAGCTTGCATGCGCTCTTCAAGTTCAATCGCCCGCTCGACAAGAGCCACCGGAAGGCGCGCCCCCGACTCCGTCGCTCGCTGCGCTCCGGCTTCCGCATGGGCAAACAAGACGGCAAATGCCAGATTCTCCAATTCATCCAGATGTGCGATTTGGAATTCCTCAATGTCATGCTGCTGCTGAAAGCGACTCCGTAACGCCGGCGCATTCGCTCGAACGTACGTCGCCAGCGCCGCAAGCGCCGCCGCTTCCACGTCCACGCGCGTCGACAAGACCTCGTGCGGTTCGAGCGCTTGCATTCGTTCGGCGAAATGCTGAAGCGCGGTTTTTCCAAGATTGGGGTCGTAGTTGCGGGGCTGCCCAGGTGCCGGAGGAAGCATCGATTTCTTTTTCGTAGGCATTGCTCCACGCTACAGAACTATTCTCGACGTTGACAAGAAAATTCCACCATCGAGTTTGTCCCACTATGGTCACTCCACTTCGAGTCCAGCTCACAAGCCGCTGTGTTTGGAGCGTATTCGCCTGTGTCGAGGCTCCGTTCGCCATTGTTTTGACGTGGAACTCGTTTTACCTGGTATATTGAGTTACCACGTAGACCGGATCGCGTATGCTCTTTAGAAAGGTCCGCAGACCGAATACCTCTTGTCGTCAATGCCGGGAGCGTCTTTGCAGATCTCGCCGGATTCGCAACCCGCGCCCGTCATGATATTGCACAAAACACGATTCGGAAAATCACAAGTTTCGTCGCATCTGATTTCGGTGACCGGCGTCATTGTTTGCGCGGCGTGGCCACAACAACGTTGACCCGTCGGGCAATCCTCGGGACCGTCGCAGTCCACCCGTACGTACTGACAACCACCGCCCTCCGAGCATATCGAATTGTTGGCGACGTCCAAATCCAAGCAGCAAACCTGGTTATTCGTACAGGTCTGATTCCCACAGAAAATCTCTTTTCCCGCCGGCATCATTCCCGACGAGGAGGATCCTCCGCCCCCGCCTTCGCCTTCGCCCGCGATCGGCGGCGTGTAGGTACACGCAGCTGCCTGCGCCAATACAAGCGAAAGAACCGCCAAATCCGTCCTTACGAGAAGCATGGCCGATCTTGCCACAATCGGCGCTGCGACGAAAGCACCAATCGATTTGCGCGCGAAAGAGCCTCGCGAGGAGGCGCGTTTGCGGTTGAAAATGGGGGGAGTGTGAACGTGATTCGCGCCGGAGGGAGGGCGAAATCGATTGGATCAGGACGCGGGGCGTGTCGTTTCGTCGGAGTCTCCGCAATCGTGCATTCCGGAGCCGTCGTGCTCGTCTTCCCACATCGGTTCGGTGAGGTCTTCCCCGCTGTTGAAATGAAGGGCGAGCGCATCCATGTATTGCGCTACGTACGTCGGCAAATCGCCTCGCCAGCTCATGTCGATCTTGCGGCTCGTCCATTGACGATGGTGAATCACGCGATTGGCGGTCCAACCGTGTGCGTTGCAGATGATGGCGCAAATGCGCGCCAGCGCTTCGATTTGGGCCGCGGGATAAGGATTCGACGCCACGCCCGCGTTTTCCACTTCAATGCCGTAGAAGAATTGGTTTCCACCCGTCGTATCGGCATATCGGCAATCTTTCGCGTTTTTCGTCACGGGTTCGTCGTTGCGGACCATCGTGAGCACTTCCTGAGCGCCTTTGCCGGCGTGATTGGCGATATTGGCGGAAATCAAATGCACTTTGCCGCTGCGGGCCAGCAAGATATGACACAGGGGTCCCGACAGATCCGGTCGACCATTGATGCATATCGACAAGCACGGAGCATCTCCGGTTTTCGGCCCGGCCGTATGGTGCACCATGATGCCGTCGGGCGTGAACCCGGCGCGCCCTCGATCTTCCCACCCTTTTTCGGCGACGACATCGAGCCCTTCGAGTTCGAGCAAGGCCAGGACATCCACGGCTTTTCGCGGCGCTTCGTCGCCGTCGCCAAAATTCGTAATGGCGGACGGAACATACACATCGAGGTATTTGGCGGGGATTTTTTCCTTTTTCGCAATGTAGTCCAAAAGGTCGACTTCTTCGCCGGTCACCGCGTGCCGTGCTTTGCGCTGAATGGGTTGAAGCAATTGGGAATAATCGTAATGCGAGGGATCATGGCGAGCCCCGGGCGTTTGAATGACCGTCGGCGGCCGTTTGCTCTTGTCCCAAAAGCCGTAATTCACGGCGCCGAGTACATTGAGGCGCGGGTGCAAAAGCCAATATTTCCATGCGCCGCAAACCAAGCCCGCGTCTTGTTGGCCAAGCGTCGCCAATTGCTTTTCCACGCGATCGTGAAACTTCAAAACGAAATCGACCGTCGGCATTTTCGCCGAATCCGCCGCGGTCATGACGAGCGGCACGAAGTTGAGCTGCGATTTGGCTTGGGCAAATATCGCGTCGCACATCGCTTGCGTGGGGGCGATGCAGTCGAGGTCCCGACAAATCTCGATGGTTTCTTTGTACGACACGGGAAGTCGAACAAACCCTCGATCATTGAGCGGCGCTTTCATCGCGTCCGAAGCGACGGTGATGATGAGATCTCCAAGCTTCACGTCGACCCAGCGAATCTCCTCGGTTTCGGCGTTTCGATATGCCTGGAGCAAGAGCCCTCCGGTTTTGGCATTGGGGGCGAGTGTCGGCATGGCGTTCTCCTTCGTGTCGTGGAATCAGCGACGCGTTAGAAAAGGCTCAAGTTGAAGGCGTTGTCAAGGAAGAAATTTACCGCGACGTCAATTCGGGCAGGGCGTTCCGAGCGGCGCGGGAGCGGGGACGGTGGCATTTCCCGATGACAAATACGTCGAGAAGAAACACCCGTATTGGTATTTGACCGCATCGAGCTGCGAATAAATGGCGTGCGGGTCGTAAATTCCATCGCCTTCGTATTGGACGACGACACCCGTATACTTGGATCCGTCCGCCGAGGTTACGTTGCTTTTGACCGGATAAGGCAATATGCCGTCAAGTCCGCCGAGCTTCAAGACATCTTGCATTTCCGGCCAAACGAGATCTCCGGCTTGATTGTGACCGTACGAAAGCGCCACCGCGTTGTAAAGGTCTGTCGAGAAATACGAATCACCTTTGCCCACGGGTTCATAGACGGGACGAACCGGCGCTCCCGGCAATGGTCGCAAGCCGAGGCGCGGCATGTAAACGAAAGGATCCGATGGTTCGAGACCCGCTTCGAGGACGCTCAAGGCGGGATGCATGAACGTGAGCTTGGCCCGCGTATTGAGAATGACGCCCAATAACCCTTGCGCATTGTCGATGACCGTCGTTTGCAACACGTAATAGGTCCAAAAACCTCCGGCTCCCGTCGGCACGGCGGCGCGAATTCGAGGTTCCACGGCGCTGATCATGTTCGTGTACATGCCGCCCATGGATTGTCCCTGGGCAACCACTTTGGCTTCGTCGAAATGAAATGCGGTTTCTCCGGCGGGGAGCTCGGGGCCCATGCAACCGGCGAGCGTCGCCGGATCAATTTGCAGTTTCAGCATTGCATCGAGCAGCAAACGCTGCTCGGCGACGCCTTGACGAAACGTATCGCGCATGGCGACGACGTTTTTCAAATTGAGGTATTCCTGCTCGGACGCTCCGGGCAAACGTTCGGGATTGACCGGCAAGGCGCTGCCCACGCTCGCGATGTTGAAAGGCGCCAAGACAAACCCGGGCCCTTCGCCTTTGGTGTTGTCCATGATATCGGCTTTCCACGTGCCGCGATCGACGACGGCTCCGCTGACGCCTCCCGAGCCGTGGAAATACATCATGAGCGGGTAGCCTCCGGCGGGCATTTTTTGTTTCGGAATGACAATCGTGATGGGCGCGGTTTCTTCACGTTGCTTGATGGGAACCCCCATGGCATCGAGCGCGAATAACCCTTCGGTATCGAAGGGCGGGGTGCCCTGTTGGAATTGCGGATACTTGACCGTGCCGATCAATTCGCAATACCGGTCGTGCGTGAGTCCGTCGTCGGGATCGATTTTCAGGTTTTCGATCGTAATGGTGTGCGCCGCGCGGATTTTTTCCGAGATCGCGTGATTGTCGGCGACGACATCGCCCGTGGTGAACACCGTCGCGGAGGCGACTTCCGCGGCATCGATGCCCAAGGTCGTCAGCGTTTCCCACAGCGGAGCATAAAGCTTTCCCGCGTCGGTGCCGCGGACACCGGCAACGGTTTGTCCGGCCTTCAATTGCGCCAAGGCATCGTTCGGGGCCAGGTTTTTCCCTGCGGCATCCACGAGGTTTGTCATGACGACGAAGGCATAACGTCGATTTTCACGGAGCACGAATCCGGGGCGCGGGGCGACTTCGAGCGTATGTTCGGGGGTGTAATCGTCGACCTCCGGCGTGGCGGCGACCGTGGGAATCAATCGACCGCGCTCGGGGGAGTCGGGATCGATATCGACGAGGAGAATGGGGGACGTTTTCTCGGCGGCGATGACATTCGCGGGATCGTGCGGGGCAAGGTCGGCAGTGAACCGAAAATAGGCGACGGGTATCGTGGGAAATGCCTTGCGGTCCATCGCGAGGCCAATCCAACTGTCCCAAAACGCTACCGCGGAGGGATGCGGTACACCGGTCAAGTCCGGGCTTCCCGACTTGGTCAGCCGTAGATCCGACGGGAAAGGAAAGTCATAGAAGCGGTTTTCCGTGGTCAAATCGCCGGCGAAATCGACGATGGCGCGGGTGCGATCATCGACGGGCGGAGCGGGATCGCTGCCACAACCGGCGAAGACACTGCAAAGAAGGACTGTCAAGACAAACGAAGGACGGAGACGTTTCATGACGGGCGATGGTACCACAAAGGGTTGAATTGCGTGAAGAGCGCAATGACGTTGCGCGATTTTGCGCGATTGGGTTCGCGACGTGCATGCGCCATCCGGCCATCATCTGGACGAGGCGAGGGACATGTCGATGAACGGGTCGGCGTTGGTTTTGGCGGAAGGGTCGCTGTTTGCTGGGAGATACCGCGTCGTTCGATGCATTGCCCAGGGTGGGATGGGGACCGTATACGAAGTTTTGCATGTCGAGACGGAGCGACGGCGGGCGCTGAAGGTGATGCTTCCGCATCTGGTTTCGAGTGACGAACTGCGGCAGCGATTCCGGCAGGAGGCTCGTGTTGCGGCGAAGGTGGAGAGCGCGTACATCGTCGATGTATTTGACGCGGGCATTGATGAAAACACCAAAATGCCGTTTCTCGTGATGGAACTATTGCGCGGCGAGGAGCTTGGAAAACGATTGGCGCGGGTCAAGCGTTTTTCGTATGCCGAAACCGTGAAGTATTTGGGACAGGCGGCGCTTGCTTTGGACAAGACGCATCGGGCGAGGATCGTGCACCGCGATTTGAAGCCGGAAAATTTGTTTCTGGCGGAGCAGGATGACGGGCCCGCGCGAATCAAGGTATTGGATTTCGGCATTGCGAAGTTGATCGCCGAGCAGGGGACGGAGGCGAACGCGACGCAATCGATTGGGACGCCGATGTACATGGCTCCGGAGCAGTTTCTCCCGAATAGCAAAGTCAGTCCGGCGACGGACATGTTTTCGCTGGGAATGATGGCGTATACATTTCTCGTGGGGGCGGGGTATTGGCGGGAGGAGAAGGAAAAACAGGGGAATGTGTATTCGTTTCTCGCGGTGGTGATGTTCGGCCCGACGGAAGCGGCGACGGCGCGGGCCACGCGGCAGGACGTCGAATTGCCCGCGGCGTTTGATGCATGGTTTGGCCGAGCGACAGCTCAGGATCCGCAAAAACGGTATAATCGGGCGACGGAGGCGATCGTTGCGTTGGCCCATGCGTTGGGCGTGGCGCCTCCCGCCGAGCTCGGGGTGGAAGGAAAGCTGCCGGGACAAACGAGTGAAGCGGCGTCGGAATCGGCGCCTTCGGCGGACGACGCGGCGACGGTGGTGTATCCGGGACGAACACCTGCGGTATCGAGTCCTCAGGTTTCGTCGACGCAGGTGACGGATTTGGGCTTGTCGGCGAGTTTTTCCGGGGCTCAGGCGCGAGGTTTCGCGCGTAATGAGCGAACGCGCAGAGCGGTGGTCGTGTTGCTGGGTTTGGCGGCCTTGCTCGTCATTGGCGTGTTGTTTTTCGTGGGTCGGATGGTCGCGACCGCGGGGATCGACGGGGCAACGTCAGCAACGTCATCGGCTCCCGCGGCGGGGGGATCCGCGGTCGACGCAAAAACGGTGACGCCGTCCAATGCGCCGTCCAATACGTCGACAAATACATCGACGGAGACGTCTCCGGCAGGTTCGTCAGGGCCGCCCATTACGCCGGCGCAGCCGACGGTCGAACTGGTTGCGGCCGAACCGGTCGTTCCGCAGTCGGACAAACCGAAGAAAGACATCGAGCGCGCGACGCCCGTACGTGAGCGTGCGGCCACGCGTGCGCCTGCACCTGCACCTGCACCTCCTGCGCCCGCACCTGCACCCGCGCCGGCGCCTGCGCAAGCGCCCGCGCCGAAACCCACGGCGACGGGATGGGGCGAGTAAAACGATATGTTCGGACGAGGAAATATGCAAACACGACAATGGCTTGGACTGGTCGCGGGTTTGGCGGGGCTTATGTGGACGACCGAGGTATCGGCTCAAAACGTTGCCGCCGCGATTGAGATTTTCAATCGAGCGGTCGCGGAATACGACCAAAAGGATTATGTGGCGGCTTGTCGGGATTTTGCGGAGAGTCAACGATTGGCGCCGCAACCCGGGACGATGTTTCGGCTGGCGAAATGCGAGGAGGATGCGGGACTCATCGCTTCCGCGTCGGCCCATTATTTGGAATTTCTGGCGGAATTCCGAGCCTTATCCGAGGAAAAACAGGTCAAGTATCAGGAGCGGGCGGTGGAAGCCGAACAAAAGCGGGCGGAGTTTGCCGCGGTCATTCCGACGTTGACCTTGAGATTGCCCGCGAATGCGCCGGAACAGGTTGAGATCCTGCATCATAAAACCCACGTGTCGGCGGCTATGCTCGGCATTGCGTTGCCCGTGGATCCGGGTGAACACGTCGTCACGACGCAAGTTCCAAATGGGCCGGTGCACGAGCATCGGTTCGTGATCGAGCGCAACGACAAGAAAGAAATCATTCTGGTCGTGGATTTGCCTCCTCCACCACCGGTGAGTTTGGTTGGAAAAGCGAATGTACGGGAACAACCTTCGAACGCGCGGACGGTGGGATTGGTGCTGTTGGGCGTGGGCGTGGCGGGACTGGTCGGTTTTGCCGTGACGGGCGGCGTGGCGTATTCGAAAAAAACGTTCGTCGATGAAAATTGTCCTGCCAAACGATGCCCCGATGCGAGCGGATTGGAGACGTGGAATGAAGCGAAGGCGTTGGCGAATCTGACCTCCGTCGGGTTGGGTGTGAGCGGCGCCTTGAGCGTTTTGGGCTTGATTTTGGTGGGTTCGAGTTCGTCCGGTCCGGCGAAGACCGAGTCGAAGGACCAGGCGTTCGTGGTGGATGTGGATTCCCGGCGGGCGTGGTTCGGATGGAAAGGGGCATTTTGAATGAGCTCGAACAACCGAATGATGTGGGCGGTTTATTTGGGATTGGCGTGTGTGACCTCGGCATGTGCCGAGTTGTTGGGGTTGAACGAAGAGCCGCCGACGGTGGCGCAATGTGTATCGTCGGTGGATTGTCCGGGCGTGGATGATGCGTGTGGGACGCGGACGTGCGAGGGCGGAACGTGCGGGACAGCGTTTGCCGGCGCGGGAAAACCGTGCAATGGGACGGGATCGTGCGACGGCCATGGGACGTGCAAACTCGGTAATGGGAGCCCGTGTTCGTTGGCCGAGCAATGTTTCAGTGGGAATTGCGTGGATGGGGTTTGTTGCAATGAAGTGTGCAGCGAGCCGTGTCGGGCATGTTCGGGGCTTGGGGAAGGGAACAACGGGATCTGCAAGCCCGTGCCGAATGGGGGCGCGGACGCGGAATGCGTGCGCGGAGTGTGCAACGAGCAAGCCGTGTGCGAACACGAAAATGGCGAGACGTGTTCGACGGGGGAAAATTGTGTCAGTGGGAATTGCGTGGCCGATGTTTGTTGTGCGATGCAATGTGCCGCGGGGGCGTCGTGCGCGACGGGCGCGTGCGTTTGTCCGGGCGTTGCGGGGCTCACTTGCGGTGACGTTTGCGTAGACGCCGTTGACGACAATGCTCATTGCGGCGGTTGTGGCAATACGTGCGACACGACAAACCAATCGGATTGCCGCGACGGATCGTGTCAAGGCACGACGTGGGCTTTATGGCCTATGCCCAATCCGGTGGGGACAGGTTTGCCCAATTTGGCGGATTACGAAATCCGCGAGGCGGACGGCGTCGTCATCGACAAGGTGACGGGGTTGATGTGGAAACGCGAGGTCGAGGAAGGGTCATTCCCTTGGGACGACGCCAAAACCCATTGCAATGAGATGACGTATGCGGGGTTTACCGATTGGCGATTGCCCACGCGTATTGAATTGGTGTCGCTCGTGGATTTTTCCCGGGCGGCTCCAGGGCCCACGATTGACACGAACGCGTTTCCTGCAGCGCTTGGCGAGGTCTTTTGGACATCTTCGGTGTGGTTGAAGGACCCCGCTTTCGCGTGGTTCGTCAGCTTCATCAGCGGCAATTCGGACATCTTCAAGGGGACAAATGCGTATCGCGTG
>WBZU01002259.1_pt1 | contig 13483 bp, 13 predicted proteins | sample 5204311 | NCBI WGS metagenome assembly WBZU01 (sample SAMN12344359, study PRJNA552823) | activated sludge metagenome | biome: Activated sludge suspended growth; feature: Nitrification reactor; material: Wastewater; isolation source: activated sludge from nitrification reactor of wastewater...
AGCATGGCCTTTCCAATATCTCCACCAGTCAGCCCGGCACCTAAACCTCCAAGACCTGCACCATACAGCGCACCTGCTCCAACCGTGCCTGCAGCCCCAGTTACGCCAGCACCTGCAAGAGCAGATGACAGGCCACCAAGAGCGTAAGGCGCAAGGATCGCGCCACCAACAGCAAGAATGGGAGCCACCACAGACTTCCACCCGCCGCTGGGATTGGGTGGCATGTAGCTGTTGGCAGGGACAACCTTACCACTTTGGTCAATGGTGAGGTAGAGTTTCTGTCCGCCGTGATTACGATCCTTGAAGCCTACAATCTCCTGTGGAATGCTCTGCCCCGTTTTGCGGTTGTAGAAGATTGGCTGCCTGCCCGGACCAATGACATAGCCGATATCGTCCATGTCAGTAACACCGAAGGTTCCGAGATTCGTAGCGATTAGGCTTTCAGCCTCAGCCTTGCTGACACGTGGATCTGCACGGCCTCCGCCAGCAGCCTGCACATCGCCAAGCAGATTGGAGAAGTCTGTGCCACCAATACTACCAGTGCCGAGAGCTCCGTATGTCTGACTGTTTGTGCGGAGTGCAGACTGCTGACCGCTGTAATCAGTGTATGCGCCGCCGGGCCGGAACATTGCCATCTGCAGGATGTTCTCGGTCGTGGAGTTAATGGCTGATTGTTGCGGCCGAGACTGTAGGGCAATTTCCGGCGAGGCGCTTTTCCTGCCGCCTCCCAGATTTAGATCTCTCGTAGCCATGAGAGTCTCCTGTTACCAGCTGTAGGTGTCTTGGAAGAAATCCTCCGGCGCGTAGTTGAAGCCAAGGCCGCCGCCGGTATCACCAGCCAGAGAATAGTCAAAGCCAGTGAAATCTTGGAAGCCAACATTGCCCATGTCACTGTAGCCAGCTTGCATGCCAAGGCTGGGACCATACATGTCAGTGTAGGCTGCACCTAGATCATAGCTGGGAGCTTCGTACCCCGTGAAGGGAACATCCACGCCACCGCCCATGCCCCCAAACTGCAAACCTTGACCGCCCCCTGCAGACAGCCCGAGTGCCCCACCTGTGGAAATGCCGGCTCCTTGCGGCGCACCAGTTGCAGAAGTCGCCGTAGGCGAAGTGAAACCATCAGCAACAGACTTGCCCAATCCCCCGAGCTTATCCATCATGCCAGACAGCATTCCATCCTTACCAGTCAAAGCACTGAGACCTTGAAGCAGGAGCAGGTTGGTTGCAATACTGCCAAGATCGCCACCAGTTTTAGATTTGGTGCCCTTCGTGGCGTCTGCAATGTTTGCCGCGGCTTGCTGTTGAGTCTGCAAGTTCTGTCCTTGCTGCTGAACAACTTGTTGCTGACCTGCAAGAGTAGTCTGCTTCAAGAGTTCATTGAGTGCTGCCTGAACAGCAGAATTACCCCCAGAGCGGGCACCAATGGCGTTGCCGTAAGCAGCTTGCAGTCCCGGGATTTGGCCACCGGCCTGTTGAAAAATAGACTGCAGCAGTGCGTTGAAGTCCTGCCCTTGCAGCTGTGCAAGTACCTGCTCCAGTGGTACGATGTTGCCGGGATTAGTAGTCTCTTGCCGACCGCCAAACAACGCAGTCATCAGCGCAGTGGCTGCAGGATTTTGTTGAGCTGCCAGATCGCCTTGAGTTGCCATGATTCTTTCTCCTTACGAGACGTGCTCGTTATTTAGATAGCTTCGCGTTCTTCTCATAGGTGCGAAGGGCACCCAATCCAAGAAGGCCACCGAGCACGTAGATGAGAACATCAGAGTCTGGTGCAGGCGGCACGGGAAATCCGTAGATCCCTGATAGCCATTCTATGAGATTGTGCAAAATAGCTTGATATGCTAATCCAAGACCACAGATCCAACCAACGAATGGACGCCAGCCAGCAACAAAGATGCTCTGATGCTGTGCCTCTTGAATGTTAACTTCGATCTGCTTGATGGTGGCCTGAAAATCCTGCTCTCCTGCAAGCTTTAGCAGATCCATTTCGGCCTTGGCTTGCGCTGCCTTGTCAGGAATCCAACGCTCAATGAGCTGAGAGCCGAGCTGGAGGAGGGGAATGACTACAGGATTCATTCTGGATACTCCATGCGAGATAATTCATAGTGCGGACCGTCGCGGAAAGATTTCCAATCTCCGCCCCACACAAGGGGAACGTTAAGTTCGGCGGCTGCCTGCTTAAATGCGCGTGAGAGTTCTTCATACAGGGGCCAATCCCAGCGTACTCCACCGGCCACCCAAGCAGCAATATCAATAGCGTGGCCAGTCAAGTGCCGAGAGCGCGTAGTGCGAGAAGCTCCAGCCCGCACAAGCTCAATCTGTTTTTCTCGTGTGCGCAGGCCCTCAGTTACAAGGAAGTCAATCTCTGTAATCTCCAGGGCTCGATGCGCTACGGCTACAAGGTCAGGATGCACACCTTCCATGTTACGAAGGCTGCGAGAAGAAAAGCGAAAAGTCATGAGTTAATTACCTCCAGGGTCAGGCGGCGGCGGGGGCGGAGATAGTGTCATGTCCTCGTAGCTGCCATCAGAATACCGAACATGCAAAGTTGGGCTATCACTGTAGCCAAAGTAGTCAACATCAATAGCCACTCGACTCACAGGCACGATATTCAGCCACAGCCCGCCAGCATCAAGGCCAATGCCCACTACCTGAGTCAGCACACCATCTACAGTAGGAGGCATCAGCTGGACAGTTCCGCCAGTCGAAAGATAGTAGGTTGCACCAAAGATGGTACCTGCCATTCCTGCGCCGCGGCCAGACATCCAAATGACTTGCCCGGTGGAGCCTGCCGCCATGCCTGCAGGATTATCTACAATCCCATGGGCAGGACGAAGAAAGAGAGCATCAGCTTTTCTGGCCTTGATAATACCGCCATCCACATAGAGATTGACGATATTACCGAAGGCCAGACTTTCTGCCGCCGTGCAAGTGATCTTGTTGGTTCGCTGACTTTGCAATCCAATGAATGGATCAAGCTGTCCAAGCTCCGTGTTGCTGTACTGAACGCTACCTGTGAGAGTGGAAAGCTGCTGAGCAATGGAGTTGATTGCCCGATACATCGGCAGGACAAGACCTGCATCCTCATCCGTGAGGCCAGATGGATAGACTGGCAGTCCGCTGTCAATTTGAAATTGAGGCATCAGATTCTCCCTGTCTGTGTCCCCTCAAGGACAATAGTTGAGAGATTAAAAGTGCCATGCACCACAAGATTGAAGTTCTTGGCGTCAATCATACCGCCAACAATCTTATAGTCTTTCCCTTCTTCAATGGTGATCAGTTCCTCAGCCTGCGCCAGATCCTTACCGTTGTACGAGGGTTGCACATAGACGCGGCCAGATACAAGACCTTCCACCTCTGCCCGATTCAGCTGGACTTGCCGCGCGCGAGAGAGCTGAATTCTGCCGATGATCGCAACTGCTGTATCTTCCTCCTCGCGTAGCTGGTCTGACCAGTTGGCAATCAGTACTTCTCCATTCTGCTTGAGGAATGCAAGGCCATGCTGAGCTGCAACAAACGCGTTGCTCAGTCCATTCGTGGCATCGTAAGTTGTCAGGTCAGGATTGTCATAGCTGACGTCACCTAGTGCCGCATACGTGAGAGCTGCAACTTCTGCACCGTAGGCATAGTAGAAGCAGTCACGATGCACCTGCCGCAGCTTGCCCCAGCGCTTCAGTGCTAGATCATAGACCAGCGCAAAGCTGTAGATCTTCGGGAACGATCCGTAGCTGATGACCACATAGCGATTGCCAACTACAGTCAGCTTGACGTAGAAGTCAAGATTGACCAGCCCCTGATAGATCTCCTGCAAATCATAGCGATAACGCTCAATCTGCCGCCCAGCGAGAAAGTCAGAGACAGGGGGGAATACGCTCTCCGAACTGTTCAGAGAGATGGACTGCATTCCAGCAGTTGTGTAGGCAAACACGCGACCGAGAGTTCCCTCAACTGTGGCCTGCTCATAACTCTCAAGACCGCCCGCGGCAGGAATCTCACGGAATACCCAAGGGGAGACAAGAGACTGCGCATGATAGTTTGCAGCTACGCAGTTCTTATCCGTGAACATCATGAAGCCCCCGGGAATCCCGAGGACTGCACGAATGTTGCCTTGAATATCTTCTGCAATCTGATAGCCAGCGCCAGTGAATGCACCGTTGGCATAGATGGTGTAGTCAAAAGACGTGCCATTGAAGAATGCCCAAGCAACTGTCAGCTCACTATAGACGAGAAGATAGCCACTAGATGAGGAGATTCCATCAATGGTACCGGCAGCGAATGGAAGATTGGCAATGAGAGCGCCGGCTGGAATCAGAGACTTGGTTGCTGGGTCCCAGTACATGATGCTCATGTCACTGTTATCTGTGGCCTTCAGGCGCGAGAAGCAAACGAAGGTCTTGCCATCTACGTAAGCATAGGTGACAGATGACTTTGTGGGATCAGAGCCAGCGGCCAAAGTCTTTCCAAACACGGCCTCAATCGGATCGCTAGACCACTGCCCGAGCGTCTTGTTGTAGACATAGTTCTTGCCGCCGGCCGGAGAATAGAGAACGGTATTCTCTTGGTCATCACGAAGGGCGAAGATACTGTCAAAATCCTCATTGACGGTAGGTGCAATGAGTTGCCGATAACCTACGGAATGAATGCCTTCTGCTACGGGCATCACATTCTCAGCATAGATTACCTGTGAGAGGTTGTAGTTTACGGACTCATCCTCGCCCATAAAGATGCGAGGAGTGCGAGGTGCCGCGTCTAAGCCCGGAACAAATGCCGCCCGCTGTGCCTTGGTAGACACGAGCGGGAAGTTGGCATTGTTAAGGGCAATCTTGAATCGCTGGATTGCCACGATCTTTACTCCTTGTCTTTCTTGGTGTCAAGTTTGTCTTCGATGTGATCTAGCTTCTTGAATAGCGCAGTTGAGAACTGGTGGAATTCATCCTTGGGCACGTAACGGGACGGAAGCTCTTCTCGCAAGCGGGAAAGATCAGATCTCAACTCTTTGATTGCGTCCCAGATTTGTCGCGCAAACCACCCCAAGGCGGCAAGAGCACCGCCTAGGATGAAGTTGATGACGGATTGAGGTATCTGTTCCATTAGGGAGTCCTTTGTTGGCTGTGCCATTACAGCGCCGCGATCATGAATGCCAGCAGTTTCTCGTACCGCCCGCCCGTCGCGCTCGATCTGCTCCAGGTGCTTTCGCTCGTGACGCAGCAGGCGCCCGAGTTTCTCGTGGCCGGGCAGGACGTAAATCGTGCGCCAGAAGTTGGCCCATCCTTGAAAGCGCACAGCTTCATGTATGTGGCAATCAGGCCGGTGGCAGTCTTTGCAGTAGCCATGCGATGCCCCCAATGGCTGCTGACCTGAAGGTCAGCAGCGCAACAGCAACCTTTAAATAGGTTCTCTGAACTGCTGTCATGATTAGTAGACAAGGCCGTCAATCTGAACAGCTATTCTGGTTGTTCCGCTGGCAACACTAGAAGACGCCTGAAGCTCAGCCCCACTTTTTGTTAGCGTTAGTCCACCGAGCGACGAAACTTGCGCATCCGCCACCCTTGTATACGTAAACGTCGTCCCATTAAAATTTATATTGTTTTTGGAGAACCCTAAGCCGGAGCTAAACAAAATATTGACAGAACCGTCAAACTTGTATGATGCAGGCAGCGGGCATATTGTAAACGGTGTATTTGCTGCCAGAGTAGTATTGCTGTCTCGCCTGAATGTCACATTGCTCAACAAATAAATGTTATTATTTGTTTTGGTGAACTCGAATGTATCAGCTCTGATCTGACCTCCTTGAATAACGGTTGTTGCCCCATTAGCGCCTCTCGCAACAGTAGTGCAGTTTACAAACACGTTATCCAACGAAACGCCGTTCGAGTCGTCTGAGAAAACAATACCAATACCGCAGTCTTGGAGTGTATTGTCAGATACAGAATGTTTTCCAACAATGTCTACTCCACGAGCGAAAGATTGTATGTGATTTCCAGAAATTCTGCATCCAGACGCCTGAACATCGAAATAACCAATCCCAGCAGCATCTCCGGATGAGCTGCTGCTGTAGCAATGGTTGCCAGTAACAACAACCTTGCGACCGGGCTGGGCATCTTGACTTACCCCGGATTGGTTAGATATGAAAATGCCCGAGTTGTCCGCTGAAAGTCGAACCACGTTTCCTGTGACGGTGGCATCCTGTGAAACGTCTTCGATATGAATCGCGCCATTTGCGCTTGCTGAGTTGCAGGCAACTATGTTGCCAGAGACAACAAGCCCAGAAACGTGAGCAATGTTAAGCGGCAAATCCATTGTTTTGTTTATCTGCCTGAACGTGTTGTTATGCAATTGCACGTTATTGCAGAAGATATGCGGCGTATTGATTCCAAGCGACGCGTCGATAAATTCATTATCGTATGCAAATACGTCGTAAGTCGGATTGCCAAGCGGGTTTGTGTTTACATCACGCCCTGCGGCATCTTGGTTGTTTAGCTGGAAACCGTAGCTTGTGGCATTAAACGTGTTCCCATAAACGTACAGACCGGAAAGTCCAGTACCCATGCACCAAAGACCGTAAATGCTGGAAGCGCCACTTGCTTTAGATGTACGCGAGATAATGGTGTTATTGAAGAACCGCTGACGCGATGCGTTATTTGTGCCATTCAACACGCCCTGCATTTCAAGTGCGGCGTTGGTGTTTGACAGGTCAAACACCATTCCAGTCACATAGCAGTCATCACCGCCCCATTGAAATGCAGCATTTGACACGGCGCTACTCAAGACTCCGAGAAGCGTAGCGTTGTCACCTTGTGTGCTGACACCAGTCGCATCGATTTGATTTGTAATCTTGTATGTTGCACTTGGCCAAAAAACAACCTTGACACCAAGTGTGCGCGCTGCCGCATACGCCGCGTTAATGTATGGAGCGCAGTTCGTATTTGCAGTGTCCGTACCAACTGGGATAAAATCCTTGACGCTCACCGATTCGCGCAGCTTCGTCTGCACATTCGTGGTAACTGCACCAATCCCCCCTGGGTAGTATCCAACCAAACTTGCATCAGTTTCCACGTTGGCAATGGTGATACTCACCACCACTTCCACGTTATCTGTGCCTGCCGGCGGAGCCTCACTGAACGTGAGCACCTTATCAACAACGGTGAATGTATCCTTGTTCTGATAACTGCCACTGATGAAGATGTCAATGAGTGCAGAAGTTGGAACACTAACATCAAGCGTAAAGACAGTCTGCGCGCCCGTTCCAGAAAAGCGCTGCACGTAGACTGTGCCTGGCAGGCCGCCCTCACCAATAGCAAGGAGTGCAGCTTCGATAGCCTGAATGCGTACATCTTGATTGTTGTTTTGTGTTTGCAGATTTGCATCGCCTGCAATGCGATTGACAATCTCAGCATCAAGATCATCTTGCACATCCTCAATCCTGCCATTAATGGAGGCTTTCAGGGTGCGAAATTCAAGGGCGGCAGACTCCACGGTGCGGGATTCAACCGGCTCCGTAGTCTGTGTGGCGTTCGGAATGTAAGTGGCCATGATTACCTCTATCAGGAAACATTACCCAGCAGGTGGCTGGAAATCAGCAGTTCTTTGAACGGACGGACATGCAACTCTTGAAATTGCTGTGCCATCTCAGTGAAGCCAGTGCGGGCAAACACAATACCAGCGGCCCAAGCGGCAAGCTCATCTGGGTACGTGTCAGCGATCCAGCTACTGTATTGTGCTTCGGAAGTCTGCGGATTCTGATAGAAGAATGCAGTGGCGGCTCCAGTCGGCGCACTAAAGTAGACACGGAGAGTGTCGCCAACGAGCGTGTAGATGTGCGGACGGCGATTGCCATCAGCATCAAAGAGGTCATCAGCCTCACGAAACTCCAGCTGCTCCACTGGAGCGCTAGTTACAGCATCAATGCCGTGAATGAGTTTCAGGCTGCGCAGCCGCAGCAGGGTTTGACTGATGTTGGGGAAGTCGTAAAACTGAGCAGTGCTACTCAGCGCGTAAAGCAACGGACCTTGGGCAAGGTCACGCGGGAAGAAATCAGTGTGATGAGCACGCAACGTAGCAGTACGAATTGCTGCCTTTGTCACACTTGAAATTTCCGGGCGGCGGGTCTGCTCAATTACCAGACTCTCGAGTTCTGCAAACGTTGTCATGCTCATCACTCCTTGCTAGTTACTCTTTCAGGGTGCCAGCAGTATTGGCTGCATCATCAGCGGAGCGCTTCTGCAACTCCTTGGCAGCTTCCACGGCAAGCGTTTTGGTAAAGATCATGCTGGTCGGCTTGTCAGCGACCTTGCTAAGTTCTTCGATCACATCAGGATCTTCAGTCACAAACTGGCCGCCGAGGAACTTGATTTCCAGTCCGTCAGGCATGATGAAGTTGGCGCCCGGAATCATGTGATGAAACACACGGGCATTCGGATTCTTGAGTGCCTGCATACTGGATGCGACGACTTCGCCAGAGCGAAGGACTTGGCGCTTCTCAACAGCAGGGTTCTGCACACTTGCAGAGTTGGTCATTCCAACAGCCATGATGATTCTCCTAGGATTGGTAGGGTACTACAGGTAAAAAGAAGGGGCAGAGGCTTGGAACCTCCGCCCCCCCCCCCTCGGCACTACATGGAAACTACAGCTTCACGTCAGAGCTGCAGACTGCATCACCCAGCCGCGGCGGCGGTGAAATTGTAGAGTACGCCAAAGGCCGCGGGGTTCTTAATGGTGCAGGTAAGTTCCGTTGTTAGAGTCCCGCCTTCAGCGTCAACACCGTTGTCGACCAGCGCGCCGGCGGAGTTGTAGCTCGCATCGCTCGTCTTGCGCAGATAGGCCAGCGAGAAGGCATTCAGGTCAGCAATGACTGCCATCTTCGCCCACATGCTGGTGCCGCCGTAGGCATTGAACAGCGGGTGCTCGATCATTTCGAAAGTACCACGCGGCGTGCGAATGGTGTCGATCTGCAGACCCCAACCAGTTTCATTGGTGGTGATCTGGTAGGTCGAGTTCAGACGTGCGATGTTGTGAATGACGCGGCGAGCAGTGCCGCCGACGAACATCGTGCGGATGTTGCCGCCCTTCGGATCAGTCACAGTTTCCAGCGTCTTGTCGAGAGCTGCTTCGAACTGCGTCCAGTTGGTGGTGGCACCAAGCGTCGTGACGTTGCCAGAAGCAGCAGCATTCACGCGGGCAACGATACCTTCCATCGTGTGGAACGGCTGGCCATTGCGAGTACCCATGTACTTCTGGCCGAAGAACAGAGCCTTCTCAATGGCCATGGCGTGCAGGGCGGCGCAGTCTTGCTTGCTTTCACTGACGTAGCCAGAGCCGGCAATCTGCGGGATGGCAGCAGCCGTTTTGGTGACAGCCCACGAATTGCGGAAAATCTGCGTGTTGTTGACGTAACGATCAGCAATGATTGCAACAGCCGACGGACGAACAGAACCTTCCTCGAACGCGTTGCCAACAGTACGCATGACGTCAGCAGCATTGATAGCGGCCGCCACAGTCGTACCAACAGCGCGCTGCACAGTCAGAGTGGTAGTGGTGGGAGTCGCAGTCACCAGAATGACTTCGCCAGTGCGCTCATTCAGAATGAGGTCGCCCGGGACGATGTCAGTGTAGGCGTTCACAGTCAGCGTGGTAGCGCCAACCAGATCGCCAGCCGTCGAAGTCACCGACGGGAAGATCATCGTCTTGGAGAAATAGCCATGCTCGATGTTGCTGGCAGTTTCGTCCTTGAGCAGAGAAGTGAGGCCGAACAGGGGAGCAGTGCCGTTAGGCATCAGGCGAGTGATAGCCTGAGCAAACGACAGAGCATTCAGGTTGGTCGGCGCGTTAGCCGACGAGAGGAGACCAATTGCCATGATTTGTTTTCCTTGTTAGGAGAGGTAAGAGGAGAAGTCAGTTTCTTTGGGACGAGCTGCTTGCTCTTCTGCTTGGCGTTTCGGCGCAGACAACACATCTGCCATCTGCATGAAATACTGTTCTGCTTGCTGTTGCACCGCATCCGGCGACAACTGCGGATTGGATTGTGCGATTTGCATCTTCACAGCATTCAGCATAGGAGCGACTGCCGGATGCTGCAATTGTTCATTGCTGGTATTTTGCGTCCTGAGTTGATAATTCTTGATACGCGAATCCAGCGAGCTGTTCAGGCGCTCCGCAGCAGTGCGACTTCCATGCTCCACAAGGCCATGCGAGAGCTGGGCAGCAGCCGCGAAGGCTTCACGAGCAGCAGCATTGATAGCTTCGGAGAATGCTTGTGCGTCGCCCGAGATTGCACGCTGGATAGTTTCTTGCGGAATGCTGGCAGCAAAGTTTGCCTGTTCAACTTGCTGGCGAAACTGCGTCGGGTCCAGTTGGCCAAGGATGGGATCGGCCAGAGTGGGAATCTTCGGCGCGTTGGGATCAGCTGCTTTCGGCTTGAACATGTCCGCAAAACTATCGAGCGGATTGGCCGGACCGCCAGCAGGAGGTTGCGCAGGCTGGCCAGTCATGTTTGCCGGGTTAGCAGCAGGATTCACCGGAGTTTGCTGAGTTGCCGCCGGGCCGGGCTGAGGTGCAGGCTGTGCGGGCGCAGCTTGCTGTTGTTGCTGGGCTGCTTGTTTGCCGAAAATACCGGGAAGGAATGCCATGATAGTTTACTCCTGAGTTTGCGAATGGATGATTTCAGCCATGAGTTCTTGGTAGGCTGCCACGAAGTTTTTGAGTCGCTCGTGTTCGACTATCGCCTTCACTTGGAGTTTGGGATCCTCGTGATAGGGCAATTCTGAGGTGAGGCACGCATTTGCGTAGGCCTCGATCTTGTTCTGCAAGTAGGCAAGGAAGAGAGGAGAGACACCAAGTGCCATCTTCTCATCGTCTGCCGTCATGTTGAATCGCATGAACGTGCTTGCAGTATCAGGTGTGAGTTGGTGTGTCATGATCAAGTCCCCGGTTGATTCAGTGCAGCGGGCGGAGCCGTATTCTGGGCAGCGCTCATCTGGCTAACTTGCTGCAGGAATTGATTCTGCTGCTCAGGATTGCGCTTGAAATCTTCCAGCCAATAGGCACCACGAAGCTTCATAAAGTAGAGGAACATTCCAAGAATATCGTATTCCGACTGAACTGCAGGAATTGCCTGAGCAGTTTGCAGGAACACCATAAGCATGTCAGAGTTCATCAGGCGATCAGCAGGAAGATTGCCATCCGTCATCTTGAATTCTAGCATCGCCTTCCTCAATTCTACAGGATCGACATCCACTGTCTTGCGCTCATTCCTATTGAGGATAGTGCCAGAGGTCTGATACTGAAGAGTGTTGGCCTTGATAGTTTCCTTGACTGGAGTCATGAACTGGTTTTCAATTGTCAGTGCGCAGAGCTGTTGCCGCGAGCTGCTATTCGCCATGACTTCTTGGAACTCAGTCTTCGTCTTGTTTCCGGGCTGGAACTGCCCCCTATCTACTTTGTTCTGGCCCGTTGCCTGATCTGCCATTGCACTGATCATTTCAGACATCTGGATGTTGGTGCCACTGTTGTCTTCACGGTAGGGGATCTGGTAGATGGCCCGCGCGATGGCGTTATCATCCTTGCCAATGTTGGCATTCCTAAGCGGGATACGAGAGACCGAGGAAACAGGATCAATGTCCTTCTTGTCAATCAGGCGCGGATTGTAGACGAGACGATCAAAGATCAGTCGGCGCTTCGACTCGAGAGATACGTTCCAGAGCGCAGAACTCATGTCTTGGAACGGCAGCGCATTGTCCAGCATGGATTGCGTCTGGTAGCCAAGGCCATCTTCATAGGGCTGCATAATAAAGCAGGGCAGACTATCGTAGGCAACGTTGAGCTCTTCCACGAAGATTACAGTCGACCAGTTAATGATGATGCCATGGTACATCTTAACTTGGTTACCCCGCGAGCCAAAATCTGATGGCAGTGCCCGGCAATAGAAATGGGTCAGGACGTAGTGATCCTTGTAGGAGAGCTTGCTAGTGGAGCCTTGAGACAAGCCCATCCACTGGCCCCAGTTGTTTCCGCCAATGTTCACGGTCGAAAGATCAAGATACTTGTTGATCTCAGGAGTGTAATAGGACATGGCACTGGTTTCATCTTGGCCACTGCCCGCAAAAGAAGAGTTGAAGGCTTCCGTTGCAGAGGTAGTCTTGTCGCTGTCGAGGAGGGACAGCAGGCGCTTGAGTTGCACACGCGAGATGACTTCGTTCCAGCCGAAATACTCTCCATCACTGTGGAGGTCGGCAGGAGCTACAGTCATGTCCATGAAGGCATTGTAGGGATCTACCCGCTTGATGCAGTTTCCACCGTAGCTGTACTCTTTGATGGCAGCGAGACCAGCACTAGAGATGTTAGTGTCAGTGACTACGGACTTGAGGGGAGTCTTCTTCCAATAGACGCAAGCAGCGGCAAAGTTGTATTTGAAGCCGTCCCGGAAAATCTTGAGCAGTTCGCGAGGCCACCCATAGCGTACAGACTGGTCGCCGAGCACGGTCTCAAACTGCATGGCGGCACTCATATTCTCCGGCGTGGAGACAACGCCAAAAATGGGATGTGAAGTGAGGAAGATGCCAGCCTGATAAGCCACGGCACTCTCGATCTGCGGCATGATGATGGGAACGGTAATGTCCTGCAGTTTGCGGGCATCACCTTGCATGTTGGCACGAACAGCCTTGATGTGCTCTGCCGTCGTGTTCAGTTGGCGCTGATAGGCACGGTCACGATAGCGCAAAAGTGCACGAAAGTCTGACAAGCTGGAACCTGCACGCTCAGCGCAGTCTCTTGCATAGTGCAGGAACTCCTGACGCTGAGACAGGTTCAGAGTATTGACGATGGAAATCTTTGGATCGGCCATGGGTGGCTCCTTGGAGGGTAAGTCAGAACGGTAGTGCCAGTGTATCGGCGTGCGCAGATTCTGTTGGTTCCGAATCTACATCGAAAATGTTCTTCACAATGAGTTCTGGATACTCCTGTAAGATCTCATCTACATAGCCAATGGGGTCAATCACGTCGTCTGTATTGTTAATTTTCAGTGGATTCCATTCCATGATCTGTGTGAGCACTTTGGAGCGGATGGATGGATGGAGCAGGATCTCTCCTTTAAGGAGTTGCAGTAGGCCGCGTTTTATGCGGTTATTTTTAGCTTGTCCTTTTGGAGAGAGCTCTACAAAATAGAAGCCAGAGATGCCCTCTTGCTCACAGTAGTGATCGAACCAAAACAGGAGAGTTGATTGGTAGGCTACACCTTCCACTGCAATCAGGCGAGTTCCTCGCTTTAAGCCAAGGGCAATGGCAGCCCGGATAGTCTCAAGGGGAGTGAATGTCCCAGCCTCCAGCTCATCAAAGATTGGCTTACCATCGCAGACGCTGTAATGGGAGATAGTGCAGTCGTCGCCTTGTTTCTTCCCGGAGGAGGGGTCAATGATAATGAAGGAGCCTTCAGGATCTGCATCCTCATAATAGTGCGGAAGGAGCGGTATCTTGTTAATGTCGATGC
>WBZU01002263.1_pt1 | contig 13475 bp, 10 predicted proteins | sample 5204311 | NCBI WGS metagenome assembly WBZU01 (sample SAMN12344359, study PRJNA552823) | activated sludge metagenome | biome: Activated sludge suspended growth; feature: Nitrification reactor; material: Wastewater; isolation source: activated sludge from nitrification reactor of wastewater...
CGAATACCCGAATCGTCACTTCAAGACGGCCCTGCGCACGGGAGCGGTCAGCCATGACAAGAAGACCTGGCTGGAAACAGCGACCACCTTCATGAGGCAACTCGCAACCATGCCGGAGAGGGTCAAAGCCTACTTCCGCCATCCGCCTGCAGCTTATGCAGCACAGGGTATTTACGGGCCGTGTTAATAAACCGCCGCGCTGGTGGCGTGGTACGGCTGGCCGCTTACCGTGAACTGCCCGATACCGGCGACATTTTCGTGGTGGACGACCTGCGTGACCGAGTCATGGTGATTGACCGCAAGACCAAGGAAATCATCTGGCAGTATGGCGTGACGGATACCAGGGGCCACAAGCCGGGTTACTTGTTCTACCCGGATGGCTTCGACATCGACGTCTTCCGCGACTGGAAGAAGGCGCTGGGCAGGCGGTGAACCAGCTGCAAACCGCCCGGGGGTGTTCCGCGGTGTTTGCCGCGATGCGGCGGGACAGATGCCCCCCGCCTCTACCCCTGCCAGCGTCAGTTTCAGATAACTGATTTCGGCTACCGGTTGCGGTCGACCGCCGGACCTGGCTGTTTTCATCCTGCACCGCCAGCGCTGACCACACATGGACGAGGATCGAACCTTCCCGTCGGACTTTTCGCGGGAATCCGTCACGCCTTGCCATGCGGGTTCAGCGCAAGGCGAAGGTCCATCGTGCCGCGGTCAGCTCCGGTCGTCATCGTGAAGCCGAGGCGCCGTGCGAGACGCTGCATGCGCAGGTTGCCGTCCAGTGTTTCGCCCCGCAGTTCACCGATGCCGCGTCTGCGGCAATAGCTGACCAGGCTCTGCAGCAGCAGTTGCCCGAGTCCCCTGCCCTTGATTTCCGAGGCGACGACGATCGCGAAGTCCGCGAACCTGCTGTCGGGATCGGCAACCGCCCGAACCTCGCCCAACGCATGCTCGGTGCCTTCGTTTCCGCGCTCGATGGCGACCAGCGCCATCTCGCGATCGTAGTCGATCTGGGAGAAGCGGGCGAGGCGGGTCCGCGGCAGGCTCCTGGTCGAGTCGAAAAAGCGCATGCGCGAATCCTCGGGAGTCAGGGAATTGAGCAGTTCGCCAAGCAGGGGCTCATCCTCGGGACGAATCGGGCGGATCAGCAGCTTGCGACCTTCCCAATCGACTTGCTGCTCCAGTTCCTTCGGGTAGGGGCGGATCGCGAAGCGGCGGAAGCCGTGCCTGCGTTCCCGCTGCTCGATGCTGATGCGCGCCCCCATCACGATAACCCCCGACGCCTCGACGTGCACCGGATCGAGTTCCACGCCAGCCACTTCATCGATATCGGTAAGCAGTTGCGACAGACGAACCAGGGCATTGCTCGCGGTCGCCTGCACCGCCAGCCGATCGTCTTCCGGGAGACCATCGGCAAAGCTGCTGCGTACCACCATATCCCCGGCCAGCACCGGATTGAGAGGCGGCAGCGCGACGACCGGGTGTTCTTCGCGAACGCCGGTGCCCGATGCCGGACCAAGGAAGATCACCGGCCCGAACACCGGATCGTCGGCAACACCCAGACGCAATGCGGGGGCGCCGCTGCGGGCGGCGCTCGGGCGCAGCCGGTAACCGCTGACGCGGTCGCCGGGGTGTCGTGTCCGCGCACGGCTGCGCAGGCCGCGCGCCGCGATGCCGATCTCGGCGGGTGAACGAAGTCCTGACACGCGCTCTGCAAGCTCCGCCCCATTGGCAAGGACGAGAAAGAGATCGACCGGATAGCCGGTTTCATCGGCGGTGGCGATCGCCTTGGCGATGCTGCCTGCCAACGGATACTCGCCAACGGCCAGTCCGTAGGCCTGTAACACGCGTCTTGCCTGCCGTGCCGGCAGCGTCCGTGCCCCGGCAGCAATCGCTTCGCCGACCGCGCTGCGGGCTGCCTCTGCTTCGGGCGCGAAGCCCTCGGCGAGCGACGGCGGCATCTGCATCAGCAACTCGCGATTGCGCTCGTAACTAACGGCTCCGAGAAAGACCGCGATCGCCTTTTCCGGCGACTCATGGCTCAACACGCCTTGCGCCGCGGCAATCCTTTGCGCCTCCAGCATCGCCATGCCGCCGACCCAGCAGGTGAAGACGTTGCACGCGGTTTCCCGGGATACTTCGCAGATTGCCGCGGCAACCTCGGCGCTTTGCGCAAACGGCGACGGCGAACAGACGGTCAGGACGTTTTCCGTGGCACTGTCGGCGAGCACGGCCGTCACCGCCGCTCCCCAGTTCGTCGCCGTGACGTCCAACGGCAGTGCCAGCGGATTGGAGAGCGCGGAGCGTGTCTGCAGCAGTTCCTCGAGATGCTTGACGGTGGCCGCCGTCAGCTTGCCCAATTGCCCGCCAGAACGCAGCAGGGTGTCGCCGGCAATCCGTCCGAGGCCGTGGCCGTTGGCGAGGATGGTCAGACTCTCGCCGCGCAACGGACGCACCCGTGCCATCCCTTCGATGGCCTCGAACACATCCCCGAGCGTATCGATGCGCACCCAACCGGCACGACTAAGGGCCGCTTCGTAAACGTCGGCGGCGGTGAATGGCCCACCCCCCTGAGGCCTGCCTTGCACCGCGCCGCCACGGAAGGTGACCACGGGCTTGCTGCGCGCAGCGGCACGCGCCGCCGACATGAACTTGCGCCCGCCCGAAACTTCGTCGAACTGCACCAGGATTGATTTGGTGTCGGGATCGGCAGCCAGCCAGTCGAGCACGTCGGCCAGATCGACATCGAGGCCGGCACCGAGGTGAAGCACCGTCGAGAAGCCGATTCCCTTGCTGGCGGCGCGATCGAGGACGGCTGCCGTCACCGCCGTCGACTGTGCAACCAGGGCAATCTTGCCCGGCGAGATCGCAACGGGGGCGGCGCTGGCGTTAAGCCCTATGGCGGGCACGACGAGACCGCCACTTCCCGGCCCGAGAACACGCATCAAATGCGGTCGGGCCGCTTCGAGAATGGCCTGGCGCGCCTTCGCGATCGCGCCGCTGTCGATCTTGTGCCACATCCACGGCCCGACGATCACCGCGCGCGTCCCACGGGCGCCGAGTTGCGAGATGATCGACGGCACCCGGTCCAGGGAAGCACAGATAATCGCCAGATCGGGCACCACATCCAGTTCGCCAACGCGTACATCGTCGCCCATGTGGAACAGCGAGCGCTTCCTTGCGCCGACCGACACGACCGGACCGTTGAGTCCGCCAGCCGCGAGATTGGCCAGGACGACCTCGGCGTAGCGGCTCGGTTCGTCGGGTTCGGCAACTACCGCCACCGAGGCGGGGTGAAAGAGAAATTCGAGGTTGCGGACTGTCATGATTGCCTACGATCGTCGATCTCGCGGTCGTTCTGCTCGGCACTTTCCGTTGAGGCCCTGCGTGCTCGGGCGGGACAAGGCATCAGTGTGCCACGTCTGCCACCATCTCCCCAACCCTTTCTCCTTCGTTCCGTGCGCGCTTGCTCCAAACGGCCTTCGGGGTCGGTCAGGAGCCCTCGCCTCGACGCCAGAATCAATTGTCCTCGTTTGCCGCGGTCGACCACCGCAAATGGCACATTTCGCTCAGGGCTTGTCGAGCCAGAACAGCGCGGTGATCGTCTTGGCATCGGTGATCCGGCCATCCCAGACGGCGGCCCTGGCCTCTGCCGGCGTCAGTTCGAGCACTTCAAGAAATTCGTTGTGGTCGAGCTGTTTTTCCGCGGCGCGATGCAGTTCGCGCGCGGCAAAGATCTCGATCCGCTCGTCCGAGTAGCCGATGCAGGGATGCATGACGCCGACGTACTCCCAGTCGCTCGCGACATGACCGGTTTCTTCCAGCAGTTCGCGGCGCGCGGTGTCGAGAATGGCCTCGCCCGGGTCGATCTTGCCTGCCGGCAATTCAAGGAATACGCGGCGCAAGGGGTAGCGGAACTGCCTTTCGAACAACAGCTTGCCGTTGTCGAGAAAGGCGAGAACGACGACTGCGCCGGGATGAACGATGTACTCGCGCACGGTCTGCTTGCCGTTGGGCAGCCGCACCATGTCCTTGCGCACGTCGAGCAGAACGCCCTTGAACACGTTCTCACTGGATATCTCGGATTCGACGAGGTGGGTATCGTGACTCATTTCAGGTTCCGGAAATGAAAACGCCCCGGATTTCGGGGCGCTTGCCGTACGTCGCCGGAACGATCAGAGCGAGCGCAGCAGGGCATAGGCGCAGAGCGACATGAGCATCTGCGGGAAAATGCCGAGCAGCGCGACGGCGAGACCGTTGGCGGAGATCAGGATGCGCATGTCCATGCCGGCGGTCAGTGGCGAAGCATCGGCCGGCGGGTCGAAGTACATCATCTTGACGACGCGCAGGTAGTAGAAGGCGCCGATCAGCGAAAAGAGGACCGCGACGACGGCCAGCCAAATATAGCCGGCGGCGACAACCGCCTGGAGAACCGAGAACTTGGCGAAGAAACCGACGAAAAACGGGATGCCAGCCATCGAAAACATCATCATCAGCATGATGCCGGCAAACCACGGACTGCGCTTGTTGAGGCCCTTGTAGTCGTCGAGGTCCTCGGCTTCGAAACCAGCGCGTGCCATCAGCAGGATCATGCCGAAGGTGCCGGTCGTCATGACCACGTAGGCCAGTACATAGAACATCGCCGAACTGTAGGCATTGAGCGCATAGCGGGCGTCACCGCCAACGACCCCGGTGACAACGCCGAGCAGCATGAAGCCCATGTGCGAGATGGCCGAATACGCCAGCATGCGCTTGAGGTTGGTCTGGGCGATGGCGGCAAGATTGCCGATCGCCATCGACAGCACCGAGAGGATGACCAGCATCGCCTGCCAGTCCTGAGCCATGGTGATCAGGCCATTGACCAGCAGGCGCATGACGATCGCGAAGGCCGCCAGCTTCGGCGCGGAACCGATGAACAGGGTGACAGAGGTCGGGGCGCCATGGTAGACGTCGGGGATCCACATGTGGAACGGAACGACACCCAGCTTGAAAGCGAGACCGGAAACCAGGAAGACCAAGCCGAACGCCAGGACGCCCGTGTTGACACCACCGCCGTAGAGGCGCTCGGCGATACCGGTGATTTCTAGGGTCCCGGTCGCGCCGTAAATCATCGACATGCCGTAGAGCAGCAGGCCGGAAGCCAGCGCGCCGAGGACGAAGTACTTCATCGCGGCTTCGGTCGAGACCACCGAGTCGCGGTTCATGGCGACCATGGCGTACAGCGAGAGCGAAAGAAGTTCAAGGCCGAGATAGATCGTCACGAAATGATTGGCGGAGATCATCACCATCATGCCGAGCGTCGCAAATAACGCCAGCACGTAGTATTCGCCCTTGTTCATCACGTCGCGGTCGAGCACGTAGGCGCGCGAGTAAAACAGCACCACGATCACCGTCATGTAAAGGAACAGTTTCAGGAGGTCCGCCATCAGGTCATCGACGAACATGTTGCTGAACGTGTAAACTACATCCCCGGTACTGGTGAACAACTGGATCGCGGCACACCCGAGGAGGGTAAGCTGGGCGAGTACGAAGGTAAACGTGCGCCGGTTGTCCTTGACCGTCAGATCGACAAGGAGGATGACCATCGCCATGAACGCCAGGAAGAGTTCCGGGGCGGCGGGCAGGAGATCGGGGACAAGGAAATTGTCGAACATGTCGGCTACCGGTTATTGAATCTTGCTGATGGCGACGTGACGCAGCAGGTCGTTGACCGAGGCGTGCATGACTTCGGTGAAGGGCTGCGGGTACACGCCCATCCACAGGGTACAGAGGGCCAGCGCGCCGAGGATGGCGAACTCGCGCTTGTTGATGTCGGTCAGTTCGGCCACGTGATGATTGGCGACATCGCCGAAGATCACCCGCTTGTACATCCACAGGGTGTAGGCGGCGCCGATGACCATCGAAGAGGCGGCGGCGAACGCCACCCAGAAGTTGAACTTGACGGCGCCGAGGATGACCATGAATTCGCCGACGAATCCCGAAGTGGCCGGGAGGCCGGCATTGGCCATCGAAAACAGCATGAACAGCGCGGCGAACTTGGGCATGGTGTTGACGACGCCACCATAATCGGCGATCTGCCGGCTGTGCACGCGGTCGTACATGACGCCGATACAGAAGAACATGGCGCCGGAGACGAAGCCATGCGACACCATCTGCACCAGCGCGCCTTCGATGCCCATGGCGCTGAACATGAAGAAGCCCAGCGTCACGAAGCCCATGTGGGCGATTGACGAGTAGGCCACCAGTTTCTTCATATCGGCCTGAACCAGCGCCACAAAGCCGATATACACCACGGCGATCAGCGACAAGGCAACCACGAGGCCGGACAGTTCATGTGAAGCATCGGGAGCGATCGGCAGCGAGAAACGCAGAAAGCCGTACGCGCCGAGCTTCAGGGCAATGGCCGCCAGCACGATGGAGCCGCCGGTCGGCGCCTCGACGTGGGCATCCGGCAACCAGGTATGGACCGGCCACATCGGCACCTTGACCGCGAACGCGATCAGGAAAGCCAGGAACAGCCAGATCTGCGCACCGAGCGCGAGCGGCAACTGGTGCCATTCGAGGATCGAGAAGCTGCCGTTGGACTGGATGAACAGGTAAATCAGCGCCAGCAGGAACAGCAGCGAACCGAAGAGCGTGTAGAGGAAGAACTTGAACGCCGCATAGACGCGGTTCGGGCCGCCCCAGACGCCGATGATCAGGTACAGTGGAATCAGCGAGGCTTCGAAGAAGACGTAGAAAAGCACGCCGTCGAGCGAGGTGAAAATGCCGTTCATCAGGCCTGACATGATCAGGAAGGCGGCGTTGTATTGAGCTACCTTCTCCTTGATCACTTCCCAGCCGGCAGCGACGACGATGACGGTGATGAAGGCGTTCAGAATGACCAAAAGCATCGAGATACCGTCAACACCGAGGTGGTAGTTGACGTTGAAGCGCGGAATCCAGGTCTTCACCTCGAGGAACTGCATGCCGCCGTAGGCAACATCGAACCCCGTCCACAGCGGGATGGTCACCAGGAAGCCGGCGATCGCGCCAAACAGGGCAAGCATCCGCGCCAGCGGGGCATTGCGGTCAGATCCGGTGGCGAGCACCACCAGACCGGCAATGATCGGAATCCAGATGGCGAGAGATAGCAGCGGGTAAGTCGACATGTTATTCCTTGCTTTTCTGCGAACGGTTCACGCTAATGCGAGCCTCTGTTTTCATGTATTTAGGCGCGGTTGAGCCAAAGGGTCATCAGGACAAAGACACCGATGATCATGGTGAAGGCGTAGTGATAGACGTAACCGGTCTGCAACGTCCGCGTTACCGCCGCGATCATTGAAACGAGCCGGGCCGAGCCGTCCACGATGACGCCATCAATCACGGCAACGTCGCCGCCACGCCAGAAGGCCTTGCCGAGCAAACGCGCTCCGCCACCGAAGACCGCTTCGTTGAACTTGTCGAAGTAGTACTTGTTGTCGAGCAGCGTGTAGATCGCCGAGAATCGCCGCTGGATGGCTGCGGGGATGTCGGGACGCTTCATGTAGAAGAACCAGGACAGCACGACACCGGCAAGGGCGAGGACGAAGGGGAGCGAGGTCAGCGCATGGATACCCATCGCGGCTGCTCCGTGGAAGTGCTCAGCGAGGTGGGCCATCGCAGGATGGGCGTTGGCGTCGATGAAGATCACCGGAATGTTGCCGGTGCCGGGGATCGCCATCTTGAAGAAATCGCCGAAGACCATCGGCCCGATGGCGATGTAACCGATCACCAGCGACGGAATCGCCAGCAACACCAGCGGCAAGGTCACCACCCACGGCGTCTCGTGCGGCTTCTGGCCCGGCGCAAGGCCATGATGGTGATCGGCGGTGGCCTCTTCGTCGTCATGATCACCATGGTGATCATGGTGCTCGTCATGCGCGGACTTGCCGAAACGCTCTTCCCCATGGAACACCAGGAAGTACATGCGGAAGGAATAGAAGGCGGTGACGAAGACACCGGCCATGACGGCGAAGTATGCAAACCCGGCGCCCGGAATGTGCGACAGGGCAACGGCTTCGATGATCGAATCCTTCGAATAGAAGCCCGACAGGAAAGGCGTGCCGATCAGTGCCAGCGAACCGACCAGCGAGGTGATCCAGGTGATCGGCATGTACTTGCGCAAGCCACCCATGTTGCGAATGTCCTGGTCGTGATGCATGCCGATGATCACCGAACCGGCGGCGAGGAAGAGCAGCGCCTTGAAGAAAGCGTGCGTCATCAGGTGGAAGATCGCCACCGAGTAGGCCGAGGCGCCGAGCGCAACGGTCATGTAGCCGAGCTGCGACAGCGTCGAGTAGGCGACGACACGCTTGATGTCGTTCTGGATGATGCCGAGGAAGCCCATGAACAGCGCCGTGATGGCACCGATGACGATGACGAAGGACAGCGCCATGGTCGACATCTCGAACAACGGGGACATCCGGGCGACCATGAAGATACCGGCGGTGACCATGGTCGCGGCATGGATCAGCGCCGAGATCGGGGTCGGACCTTCCATCGAGTCAGGCAGCCAGACGTGCAGCGGCACCTGCGCCGACTTGCCCATGGCGCCGATGAACAGGCAGATGCAGGTGGCCGTCATCAGCGAGACGGTCGCCCATTCTCCGGTGGCAAACAGCGCGATCGTCGTATTGGCGAATTCCGGCGCCTGCTTGAAGACCGTGGCGTAGTCCAAAGTGCCAAAGTGGGCGAGAATCAGTCCGATGCCGAGGATGAAGCCGAAGTCGCCGACGCGATTGACCAGAAAGGCCTTCATGTTGGCGAAAATCGCCGTCGGGCGGGTATACCAGAAGCCGATCAACAGGTAGGAGACCAGACCGACCGCCTCCCAGCCGAAGAAGAGCTGCATGAAGTTGTTGCTCATGACCAGCATCAACATCGAGAAGGTAAACAGCGAGATATAGCTGAAGAAACGGTTGTAACCCGGATCTTCCTGCATATAGCCGATCGTGTAGATGTGGACCATCAGCGAAACGAAGGTGACAACCAGCATCATGGTCGTCGTCAGCGAGTCGATCAGGAAGCCCACCTCGAACCTGTATTCGCCGCTGGTCAGCCAGGTGTAAACAGGCCCGTTGAAGGCGTGACCGGCCTGAACATCCCTGAAGATGATTACCGACGCGACAAAGGCGATGGCGACACCGGCGATGGTCACGGTATGCGCGAACCAGCGCGGTATGACGCGACAGAAGAGACCGGCGATCACGGCGCCGACAAGAGGCGCCAGGGGAACCAGGAGATAAAGCTTTTGCATTTCCATGTTTAACCCTTCAGGCTCCCCAGGTCATCCACGTGGATGCTCTTCAGGTTGCGGAACAGCACGATCAGGATCGCCAGGCCGATCGCCGATTCGGCGGCGGCCACGGTCAGAATGAAGAAGACGAAAATCTGCCCGGACAGGTCGCCCAGATAGTGCGAAAAGGCAACGAAATTCATGTTGACCGCGAGCAGCATCAGTTCGATGGCCATCAGCAGGACGATCAGGTTCTTCCGGTTGAGGAAGATGCCGACGACGCTGATCGCAAAGAGAATCGCGCCGAGAACCAGGAAATGCGAAAGGGATAGAGTAAGCATTGGCGACCCTGTTTCAGTCTTTTTCCACAGGCATCTGCAATACGCGGACGCGATTCTTCGCCTTGACGAAGACCTGTTGATTCGGATTGGTATATTTGGATTGCTTCGGGCCGCGGTAGGTCAGGACGATCGCCGCGATCATGCCGACGAGCAGCACCAGCGAAGCAAGCTCGAAGGGATAAACGAAATCGGTGAACATCAGGGCGCCGATGGCCTTGGTATTGGAAACGCCGGCCGGCACCATGGCCTGCGCCGCAGGCACCTGAAAATACTTGCTTCCGAGAACCAGGCCCATTTCCATGACCATCAGAATGCCGAGTACCGCCCCGAGCGGAAGGTAGCTCCAGAACCCCTCGCGAATCCGGTCAAGGTTGATGTCGAGCATCATCACGACGAAGAGGAACAGCACCATGACCGCGCCGACATAGACCAGAATGATCGCAATCGCCAGAAATTCGGCCTGCAGCAGCGCCCAGATGCCGCCACAGGTGAAGAAGGCCAGGATCAGGTGCAAGGCAGCGTGCACCGGATTGCGCGAGGTAATGACACGCAGGCTGGCGAAAATGAGGATTGCCGACAGGAAGAAGAAAACCAGGGTCTGAAAATCCATCTCTAGTACCTGTTATCGGTAAGGTGCATCTTGTTGGCGATCCTTGGCGATCTGCGCCTCGTAGCGGTCACCGTTGGCCAGCAGCATCGGCTTGGTGTAGTAGAGATCGCCCCGGCGTTCGCCGTGATACTCGTAGATGCGGGTTTCGACGATCGCATCCACCGGACAGGCCTCCTCGCAGAAGCCGCAGAAAATGCACTTGGTGAGATCGATGTCGTAGCGGGTGGTGCGCCGCGAACCGTCGTCACGGGGTTCGGCCTCGATGACGATGGCCATCGCCGGACAGATCGCTTCGCAGAGCTTGCAGGCGATACAGCGCTCCTCGCCATTCGGGTAGCGGCGCAAGGCATGCAATCCGCGGAAACGCGCGCTCTGGGGAGTCTTTTCTTCAGGGTACTGAACCGTAATCTTGCGCGCAAAGAAATACTTGCCGGTTACCGACATGCCCTTCAGCAACTCCTTGAGGAACAGGCTGTTGAAGACTTCCTTCATCGAACCCATCAATCTCTCCTCATTTCCAGATATTCAGCGGGGACATCATCCAACCCCCAACCACCACAAGCCAGACCAAGCAGACGGGCAGGAACACCTTCCATCCCAAACGCATCAACTGGTCGAAACGGTAACGCGGGAAGGTCGCGCGGAACCACAGGAACAGGAAGAGGACCGCCGACATCTTGGCGAACAGCCAGATAATGCCGTCAGGCAGAAAGCCAACCGGCGACAGCCAGCCGCCAAGGAACAGGATTGCCGTCAGCGCCGAGATCAGGATCATGTTCGCGTATTCGGCAAGGAAGAACAGCGCGAACGCCATGCCGGAATACTCGACATGGAAGCCGGCAACGATCTCGGACTCGCCTTCAGCCACGTCGAACGGCGCGCGATTGGTTTCGGCGACACCCGACACCAGGTAAACAATGAACATCGGGAACAGCGGCAGCCAGTTCCATGAGAGCACGCCGAGGCCCCATCCAGCAAAACGCCCTTGATCCTGCGCATTGACGATGTCAACCAGGTTGAGGCTGTTCGAAACCATCAGGACACAGATCAGCGAGAAGCCCATCGAAATTTCATAGGACACCATCTGGGCAGTGGCGCGCATGGCGCCGAGGAAAGCGTACTTGGAATTCGAAGCCCAGCCCGAAAGTATGATGCCGTAGACCCCCATCGAACCGATGGCCAAGATGTAGAGCAGGCTGGCGTCGATATTGGCAAGCACGAGCGAATCGGTGAACGGCACGACCGCCCAAGCCGCGAGCGCCGGCGCGATGGCGAGCATCGGGGCGATCAGGAAGATTCCTTTGTTGGCCCCGGTGGGCAGGATGATTTCCTTGAGCAACAGCTTGAGACCGTCTGCGATCGGCTGGATCAAACCCAGCGGACCGACCCGGTTGGGTCCTATGCGAACCTGCATGTAGCCGATGACCTTGCGCTCAAAATAGGTCAGGTAGGCCACCGCCAGCATCAGCGGCGCAACGATCAGGACGATTTTGAGAAGGGTCCACACGGCAGGCCAGATGCCGCCGAAAATCCCTTGTCCGAAGTTCATCAGTGCGTCCATTTATGCACGCTCCACGGAAATCGGCCCGAACATGTCGCCCAGCGCCGCCGTGCTGTCATGCGCTGCAGCGACACGAACACAACCGACCGGCACGTTGTTGTCGGCCTTGACCACAAGCACGGCCTCACCTTGCCCTTGCTTCACCCGCACCTTGTCGTCGGCGGCAACGCCGATCTGGGCGAGTGTCCGGGTATTGATTCGCGCCGCCGGAGCAACCGAATCGGCGGTCTGCTGCAAGGCCGGCGCCCGCCGCGCAATGGGATCGGCGAAATTTATCGGCACATCGGCAATCCGCTGCAAATGGCTTCCTGCCGCCGGCAGGGAGACGGAAACCCCATTCAGACCGTTATCCAGACCGGAGACGAATTCGGCACCCTTGCCCAGCACTTCGTCACGCACCGCCTCACTGGATTCGTAGGCGAACCCGTCGAGGTTCAGCACATTGCCGAGGACACGCAGTACCTTCCAGGCCGGACGGGCATCGCCGCGCGCCTTGACCACCCCGTTGAAGCCCTGAACACGCCCTTCGATGTTGACGAAGGTACCGGCGGTTTCGGTGAATGGTGCGATCGGCAGCATCACATCGGCGTATTCGAGAGCCGGCGCGTGCTTGAAAGCGGACATCCAGACCACCAGGCTGGCCTGCTTCAGCGCGGCCACCGCGGCTTGCGGGTTGCCACAATCGAGTTCCGGCTCGATGCCCATAAGCACGTAAGCCTTATGCGGCTGAAGGAACATCTGGCTGGCGTTGGCACCGGAAGGCAGGGCTCCGGCGACATGACCACCAACCACATTGGCCGCATCGCCGAGGAAACCAACCGTGGCATTCGTCAGTTTGCCAAGTTCAAGAGCCAAAGCATGCAACTGCGTCGCGTCACTCGACTGGGTAACGACGTTGCCGAGGAAGATCGCACACTTCTCGCCATCAACCAGACTCCGGGCGATCTTCTTGCTGGCTTCGTTCGGGCTGACGTCGTCGAGACCGGCCGGAACGGTGACACCCTTCAGTCCTGCCGCTACCTTGACGAGTTCCGCCAGCGCACGGGCCAATTGCGATGGCGCAACTGCAAGGCTTTCATGCAGGTCGATCAACTGGTCATCAGCCGTCACCGACAGCATGCTGACCTTGGCATATTTTTTTGCAGCCTGGCGCAACCGCTGGGCTATTAGCGGATGATCCTTGCGCAGGAAGGATCCGACGACGAGCGCCGCATCAAGATCGGCAATCTCGGCAAGACGAAGCCCCAGCCACGGCGTACCGGTTCGCTTGAAATCGCTGGCGAAATCGCTCCGGCGCGGACGGAAATCCATGTTGCCACTGCCCAAGCCCTTCATGATCTTGCCCAGCAGGTACATCTCTTCCAGAGTCGAACTCGGCGCAGCCAAGGCCGCCAGCGCATCGCCACCATGCTCACGGGCAACATCCCTGAGGCCATGCGCGACATAGTCAAGGGCAACATTCCAGTCAACTTCGCGCCACTGCCCGCCTTGCTTGACCATCGGCTTGGTCAGACGCTCATCGGAATTCAGCGCCTGATAGGAGAAGCGCTCCTTGTCGGAAATCCAGCACTCGTTCACCGCTTCGTTTTCGCGCGGCAGAACGCGCATGACATTATCGTGTTTGACCTGAACCACGAGATTGGCGCCAACGGAGTCATGCGGGCTAACCGACTTGCGGCGCTGTAACTCCCAGGAGCGGGCGGTATAGCGGAACGG
>WBZU01002265.1_pt1 | contig 13463 bp, 10 predicted proteins | sample 5204311 | NCBI WGS metagenome assembly WBZU01 (sample SAMN12344359, study PRJNA552823) | activated sludge metagenome | biome: Activated sludge suspended growth; feature: Nitrification reactor; material: Wastewater; isolation source: activated sludge from nitrification reactor of wastewater...
CGCTCCGAACGCTCCAGGGCGCCGATTGCGTAGAGGGGAACAGCTTCTTCCAATTCCTCGTGCGTCATCACCGGTGACCTTGCGACAGGGTTTCCTGCAAGGAAGCGCGGAGTTTCGTCATGGCCAGCTTGATTCGAGTTTTCACGGTGCCGAGCGGCTGATTCAATTTGGCGGCGATTTCCGTATGCGTCAATCCTTGATAAAACGCCATTTCAATCGCCTGTTGCTGCGGGAGGGGCAGTTCGAGAATCGCCTTTGCCATGAGCTGTCGGATTTCGGTATCTTCCCGAGCCTCGTAGGGGTTTTGGCTGACGTCCGGCGTGACCGACACCAGGGGATGCTCGAAGGAGTCTCCCACGACATGTTGGCCGCGCGACGCGCGAGCACGCAGCCGGTCGATCGCGCGACTTCTCGTCAGGGTAACCAGCCAGGCGATAGGACTCCCGCGGCCCACGTCGTACTTGGCGATTTTCCGCCAGACTTCGAGGTAGACATCCTGCAGCAGTTCGGCCGCCTCATCGCGATCGTTGAGAATGCGAAAGGCCAGGGTAAACAGCAGCGTGCTGGATTGGTCGTAGAGCTGGCCGAATGCCTGTGGATCACCCTTGGCCACGCGGGCCAGGAGTTTCGGGTCGATCGACGAGGCGGCTTGTCGGGGGGCAGCGTCCATGCAGTCGGCCTAGAGGGCGCGATCATCCTCGGATTCTGAATAGGGCCCACTATAACACTGTACGGGAAAAACGACTAATCGGATGTCACTTTGCGCACAGATCGAAAATCACCAGGGCAGTGGTCATACGTACCCGGCGAGGAACTGTGCCGCGTCCTGTGGCCCGGACAGCGACGGGAGAGGCGCCGCGGGTTGTTGGGCCAGGGCCAGTTGGATGGCGGGCTCCCATACGCCACGATAAAAATCATCCCGCGACAGTTCGGCTCCGCGTCCATAGCGATGCAGATAGTCCACCAGCGACTGTTCGTCGGCGAAGTTGTAGCGCCGTACGTAGACGACAGGGATGCCGAGCGCGACGGATTCGACGATCGTGCCGTATCCGGGCTTGGTGAGGACGAGATCCACGGATGCCAGGATGTCTTTGAAGGGCAGCCCCATGGCCGCAAGCGGGACGACTCGCGAGCATCCCTTCGGGACGGGGCCATCAAAGAGGAAGCGGCAGGCCTGCATCGCCTCCATCTGTTCGAACGGCGGATTGCTGAGCGGAATCCCGCCGAATCCGACGAGGATGACCCGGTCCGTCTCCCGCGCGCTGAGCGCGTGACGGAGCCTGGTCCGTTGCGGGCTGCTTGGTTCCGCAATGGGGCCGATGTCGTACCTGTTGCGAAACGCGGTGATTGCCAGCCCGGGTTCGACACGCAGGAAGCCGTCGGCCTTGCCGTACGCCTCACGGATCTGACCGAGGATGGCGGCGTGGTCGGGTATGGCCTGATCAACGAATGGCTCTAGCACCAGATCCCAGGAGAGGGAGCAGAGGCCGATCGTCGGGATTCCCGCCGTCGCCCCTGCGGCGATTCCCAGGTGGGAGATATCCGACAGCACCAGCGATGGGTGGGCCCCACGAATTAAGGCGGCTTCCCTGTCGATCTTGTGGTCCCACTCCCGGTGAAATGCTTCATGGGCCTCCCAGGTCCCAGGCACGTCGATGGTGAGCGGGCCGTTCTGAATACAGCCGACATCCTGTTGGGCGGGGCTCAATTCCCACGGCAACGCCAGGCGCGGCTCAAAGAATGTGGCAGGGACTGATGTTCGAAGGAGCGCCTTGAGGTGTGGGACCCGGTGCGCCAATGCATTGAGGACCGGTACGACCTGCGCGGCATGGCCATAGCCGTGGCCGGAGATGGAACACCAGATCAACGGCATCGCAGGCTGCTGAAAAAGATCCCCAACGTCGTTCTCGACTCGGAATCCTCCTCAACGTACCTCTGAACGTACGTCTCCGGGTCTTCCTCGTCTGCGGCCTCGTTGGATGGCCTTGTTGAGCACCCTAGAAGGACTGTGCAGTTCAGCTCCATCTTGGTTCAGCTGTTCGAGTAATCGGATTCCATCGGGGCGATGTTATACATGAGTTCCAAATCAAACTCATCGATCAACTCATTGACGGCGTCCCGGCCCATGTCGGAACGCACTTCGTTGATGACTAATTCAATGGCCATGGCCGCATGTTGGCCGTATTGGGTGATGGCCGATTCGATTCGTTGTCTGGCTGCGTCGAGATCCATAGATCCTCCTCCCTCGACTATCCAAGCGTGCGCAGGAGTTGTTGCAGTTCCGGCACCAGGTCCACGCCGCCGTTCGATCGGCCGGATACCGCCGCATCGATTCCCGCCTTCAAGACAGGTTTGGCGTCTTCTTTCTTCCCCAGCTTCACGAGGGCGCGCCCGAGGGCCAGGTGCGACGCGACGTGAGTGGGATCCAGCTGCGTGGCGACGGTGAGGTGTTCCGCCGCCTCCTCGAGACTGCCGCCTTCCTGCAGAATTTTGTTGCCTAACCCATATCGGCCGAGAAATCCCTTCGGGTTTTTCTCCACCATCTGACGAAATGCGCTGATATCCATAAGACTCCTTGTGTTGCGTGCAGAGGGATTGATCGGCGCGAAATTCTACCATCACCCCTGTCGCTTCAGCTACGGGCGGCGCGAAGCCGGGCAAGGCGCTCGCGGTCCGTAGTGGAGGGTGCGCGCCCTGTCCCCAACGCCAGGTGATGGAGCCGTTCCACGCAGCGAATGGCTGCCAGGTTGTCCTGCCGTTGCTCATAGAGGTCGGCGAGTTCCCGGAGCACCGCGGCCTCGCCGGCCGGGTTGCCGAGCTTGATGAAATGTTCGGTGGCATTGTTGAAACAGCGTTCCGCTTCAACAGAACGTTCACTGTCCAGGAACATTTTCCCCATCTGACTATAGGTCCCCGCCAGCCCCTCTTCGTTGCCGACGACGCGGTGAGAGTCCAAGGCTTGGGTGAACAGCCGGACGGATTCCTCCCACTGCTGCAGCCGGGCCTCTTCCAATGCAAGGTTGTGGTAGAGAATGCCGAGCGCGCGATGGTCATTGAGCGGTTTCAAGAGATCCAACGCTTCGAGGTAGTAGGGACGGGCTTTTTCCGGCTTGTCGGCTCCGATGTACAGATTGCCCAGGTTCACGAGCGTATGGGCAATGGCATGTGGATCGCGCTCGTCGCGTTGAATGGCCAGCACTTCCTTATAACAGGCGTCGGCCTCCTCGAAGACGCCGGCGAGCGCCAGCGTGTTGCCCAGATTGCCGAGGCTGTTGGAAAGCTCTCGCGGCGTGCCCGAGCGGCGGTCATCCTTGACCGCGGCCTCCCAGGCCGCCCGTGCCTGCACGAGATCGCCCCGGTGGAGGAAGATGCGCGCGCGATGTTTATCGTTTTCAGCCATGGTGTGCGTCAAACGTTAGACGTGAAAGGTGAAACGTGGAATATAGCGGGAAATATAGATAATAGTGTCCATGCGTGTACTTTCGATCCGAGGCAGTGAACGTTTTACTTTTCACGTTTTACGTTTCACGCTTCGTTCAGTCCCCGCCCTTAGGCGTATCCTTCCGGAATTCCACGACAATGTCGTCTTCTTCATCCAAGCCTAACCCGGCCCGAAAGGAATCGCGCAACTCGGAGATATGGCTGAGGTGGCGCGGATCTTTGCCCTCCGGCGAGGCCAGATAGGTCTCGGCGAGCGCCAGCCCGGTCTCGAAATGACGCGCGATCGTTTCTTCCGTGACCTGTTGCCAGGTGATGTAAATGCAGAAGGCCTGGAACCGGTAGGCCTGGGGATGGCGGCCGGCCAGCGCAAGGAGTTGTTCGTAGGCCTCCCTGGCGGTGGCGCCGGCATTGGAGGAAAACGTCTCTTCAAGTTCAGTGGCTTCGTCCCAGTCGACACCAAGCTCAGATTGCGCGTCCTGTAACGTCTCTTGCGCGGCCAGCGCGGCATCGAATCGCATGCAGTCCTCATCGGGGTTGTCGTGTCGTCTCTCGTCTGGTCGCAGAATACTGGGAGCGCGGAAGGGAGGTCAATGGGGACATCAGTAAGTGGAACTCCTCAGCCTCGCCTATAAGCTACGGGGTTATCAGGTGTTTCGATTGACCAGCGCTCCGAGAGCAGCAGCCCAAATCCTCATGACGGGTCCACGTGCCTCTCTTCCTTCTTGCTCGTTTGCTTAAGTTTCTGTTCAGGACGGCCGATGGTACGTCTGTAGAGTATTGTCGGCTAAACACCTACAGCGGACCTGTCTGGGTGTTCGGCACTCGAGGGGGATGATGGTGTATCGACGTTGGTGCATTGTGGCGGCGATGTGGCTCATGACTGGATGCATGGTCACGCCCAGCCCTGTGACGAAAGAAGATATTCAAGGGCGGGTGAGTCAGGATCTCCGTGCGCTCCTGCAGGAGCAGGAACCGATCGAGAAACCGATCGATTTCTATGACGCAACGGCCAGGGCGCTGCGGTACAACCTCGACGCCAAGGTTAAGGCTATGCAGGCCGCGTTGGCGCATCAACAACTGAACGTGGCGCATTACCAGCTGCTTCCGCAAGTAGCAGTGAATGCAGGGTTTGACGGCCGCAATAATTTCGCCGGCGGCGGCGCACAATCGTTGCTGGACGGGCGGCCGATCCTCGAACCCTTTACCTCGATGGATAAAAACGTGTTCAGCGGAAATCTGTCGCTCAGTTGGGATGTGCTCGATTTTGGACTGTCTTATATCCGCGCCCAGCAGGCCGGCGACAATATGATGATCGCAGAGGAGGAACGGCGGCGGATCGCGGTTCGCCTGTTGCAGGATGTACGCAATGCGTACTGGCGGGCGGTCAGCGCCGAACGGCTGCTGCCGCAAGTCCGCCAACTCGACAGCATGATCGAGAAGGCGTTGAACCAAAGTCAGGCCATCGTTGACCGGAAACTTCAGGCGCCGCTCACGCCGCTCAACTACCGGCGGGACATGCTGAACATTCAGCGCGAATCCCAAAAGCTCATGCGCGAACTCAGCACCGCCAAGATCCAGTTGGCGTCGTTGATGGGTCTGCCTCCGGGCACTCCGTTCGAGGTGCGGCAGCCGTCGCGACAAGCTACTCCGTCGCTCGATCAGCTGGATGCAGACGCGTTGGAGCAGCAGGCGCTGCTGTTCAGGCCGGAGTTGCGGACGATCGACTATCAAAAGCGGATCAATGCGAAAGAAGCCAAGGCCACGCTGCTGGAGCTGTTTCCCAGCATGAAATTGCAGTTCGGCGGCTATTACAATTCGAACTCGTTTTTCCTCTATCAAAACTGGCTGAACTATGCGGCCCAGGTCAGTTGGAACCTCATGGGCGTCTTCCGGGTGCCGGCGAAGCTCAAGGCCGTCGAAGCGCAGCGATCGGTGCTGGATGCCCAGAGCCTGGCCGTGACGATGACCGTGCTGACGGAAGTGCATGTGGGCGCGGCACAGTACCTTCTCGCAAAAGACGAATTGGTCAACGCGCGTATCTATCAGGAAACGCAGCAGGCCATCGTCGAGCACACGCATAGTCTCTGGATCACGAACAGCACGAGCGATCTGGTGCTGTTGCGGGAAAAGGTCAATCACATTCTGGCGGAAGTCAGGATGGATGTGGCGCAAGCGGGCGTCGAGACGGCATACGCCACCCTTCGGTCCGCCGTCGGCGAAGAAGCGGTTCCCCCGTCGGGACCGGAGCAGACGCTGACGGCCCTTGCGGATTCATTGCGGCAGCTGTGGGAACCGTCGTCCGGCGGTCTTCCTGATTCGTCTCAAGAAAGGCATCACGATGCGACACTTGTGGTTCCTTAGCGCGATAGCCCTGCTCGGGTTGGGATGGGCGTCATGGCCGGCTCCCGCGAGCGAGGCCAAAGGAGAACGTCCGTTACAAATGGTACGGGCGGAAAAAGGCGTCATTCGGGGCATCGTGAAGGCGGCGGCCCAGGCGGTGTTGTATGCCCAGGTGCAGGGGCGCATCAGCCAGGTACCGTTCAAGGAAGGCCAGCGCTTCGAAAAGGGCAAGGTGCTCGTCCAGCTCGACTGCGAAAAATACAAAGCCGAATTGGCGGCGGCGAAGGCCGAGCACGAAGCCAAGGATAAGACCGCGCAGAATAATCGCTCCCTCATGCAGCTCAACGCCGTCAGCACGTTGGACTTGGAAGTCTCCGAGGCGGAAGAAAAAAAGGCGGCGGCCGCCATTAAGGTGGCCGAGGTGAACGTGAAGGGGTGCCATATCACCGCGCCGTTTTCCGGACGCGTCGTCGGGGTCATGGTTAATGAATACGAAAACGTGTTTCCCAACGACAAGCTCGTGAGCGTCTTGGACGATACCAGTCTGGAAATTGAGCTCGTGGTGCCTTCGTCCGCGTTGGCCTGGTTGCGGCGAAAGGCGCCGTTCACGTTTGTGGTCGATGAAACGCAACAGGGGTATCCGGCGACGGTCAAAGAGATCGGCGCGAACGTCGATCCGGCCAGTCAGACCATTAAGATCGTCGGCACCTTCCAGCGGTTGCCGGCTGAAATTCTGGCCGGCATGAGTGGATCCGCGCAGTTTGCCGCGGACCGGCCATAAGGAGAACAGCGTGCAGCCGACCGCAACCACAGAACCGACCTCCAAGGAAATCGCCACACTGATCCATCTGGCGACGCTGACGCATTTGGAAGGGCAGGTTCGCGCGGCGACGACGGTGCCGGAGCTGCAGTTTGTCGCGGTCAACGAAACCCGCCGGCTGGTGCCCTATGAACAAGCGGTACTCCTGAGCGCCGCTGATGCAGGTGACTCTCCCTATCGCGCCATGACGGCGTCGAGCGTGGCGGCCATCGATCGGGATGCCCCCATGATGGTGTGGCTGGAGAAGGTCGTGCAGGTGGTGCGAGCGGCGCAGCCCGGGGCTCTGCCGATCGTGGTCGAGCCGGAAACCATCCCGGACGCCTTGCGTGCCGGATGGCAGGAATTCGTCCATGGTCACGTGCTCTGGTGTCCGCTTAAGCATCCGGACGGGACGGTCCTTGGCGGGTTGTGGATCGAGCGCGACAGTCTCTGGCAGGACAACGATGTCACCATCGTGCACCGCCTGGCGGGAAGTTATGCCTATGCCTGGAAGGCCCTGTCGAAACGCCACATCGGATGGATGACCAGGCTCAAGCGTCCGTCGTTGATCGTGATAGCCGTGGCGATCATCGGGCTGCTCTGTTTGCCGGTTCGATTGTCGACCGTGGCTCCCGTAAAAGTAGTGGCGAAGGATCCGGTTATCGTCAGCGCGCCGATGGACGGAGTCATCGCCGATGTGCTGGTCGCCCCGAATACCTTGGTGCAGCAAGATCGACTGTTGCTCCGGTACGACGACACCAATATCCGGAACCAGTTCCGGGTGTCGGAGCAGCAACTGGGCGTCGCCAGGGCTGAACATGCGCAGGCCATCCAGTCGGGATTCAGTGATCCGCAGCGGAAGGCAGATGTGCCGCTGAAGGCGGCGGACGTGTCGTTGAAAGAGACTGAACTCGAGTATGCCCAGGAGATGCTCGGGCAGGTCGAGGTGCGGGCGCCGCAAACGGGCTTGCTCTTGTATACGGACAAGTCGGATTGGATCGGGAAACCAGTGTCGGTCGGCGAACGCATCATGGAAATTGCCGATCCCCGGCACATCGAGCTCCGTATCGATCTCCCGGTCAGTGACGCGCTCATGCTGCAGGAAGGCGGCGAGGTCCTCGCGTTTTTCGATGCACTGCCGTTGGAATCGTTCCCTGGCAGGGTGAGCCGTGCCGGTTATCACGCTGAAGTGTTGCCGGGAGATGTCCTGGCCTACCGGGTCATGGCGGAGTTGTCCGGCCAAGACTCGCGCCTCCGTATCGGCTGGCAGGGATCGGCCAAGGTGTATGGGGAGCAAGGGCCGCTGGCGTTTTTGTTGTTCCGCCGGCCGTTCACCGCGCTCCGACAATTCCTGGGAGTGTGACCCATGGCAGGCTTCACTCCGGCCGGATCACCGAAAGAGCGCCCGCTTCCCCCGCTGCGCAAAAATCTTCAGTTTCTCCGCGGCGCCCCGTCACCCGAAGGCGTGCCCACCTGGACGATCGTCGATCCGGTCCGTAATAAATATTTCCAAATCGAATGGCAGGTGTACCAGCTCCTGGAGCGCTGGAGCGCCGGCACGATCGAGTCGCTGGTGAAGGTGATCACGCGCGACACCACCTCGCGCCTCCGTGTCGAGGATGTCGAGGACTTCGTCCGCTTTCTCTATGCGAACAATCTGACCGAACAATCGGCCAGCGGGCAGACCAAGGATTATGTCGAGCAGCAGGCCGCGCGGCAGGAGGCCTGGTGGCAGTGGCTGCTGCATCACTATCTGTTCATCAAGATCCCGCTTTTGCGCCCGGATGTCTGGCTGCGCATGACGCTGCCCCTTGTCGCGCCCTTCTATACGGTGGCTGCGGCCTGGCTGTTCACCGCCCTGGCCTGTGCCGGCCTCTTCCTCGTCAGCCGCCAGTGGGAGACGTTTTTGTCGACGTTTCTGTATTTCTTCAACTGGCGCGGCGCGGTCATGTACGGCGCGGTGCTGTGCGCCGTCAAAGCTGTGCATGAGCTGGGCCATGCCTACACCGCTACGCGATACGGCTGCCGGGTTTCGACGATCGGCGTGGCGTTCATGGTGATGATGCCGGTGCTGTACTCCGATGTGAGCGATGCGTATCGGCTGACCGACAAGCGCAAGCGCTTGGCCGTGGCGGCGGCCGGCGTGGTGGCGGAACTGGGGCTGGCCGCCGTGGCGACCGTGTTGTGGGCCTTCCTGCCGGACGGGACGTTCCGCAGCCTGGCGTTCATCGTGGCCACGAGCAGCTGGATCATGAGCTTGTCGGTCAATCTCAATCCGCTGATGCGATTCGACGGCTACTATTTGCTGGCTGACGGACTGGGGATACCGAATCTCCAGGATCGCGCGTTTGCGTTCGGTCAGTGGCGTTTGCGGGAATGGCTCTTTGCACCCGGCGCTGCTCCCCCGGAAGTGGTCGGTGCATCGAGACGGCACAGTCTGGTGACCTACGCCTGGGCCGTGTGGTGCTATCGGATTGTGCTGTTCACCGGCATTGCGATCATGGTGTACCACTACTTCTTCAAACTCCTCGGGATCGCGTTGTTTCTCGTCGAGATGGTGTTTTTCATCGGCCTGCCGATTTGGCGCGAACTGGAAGTCTGGTGGAGTCGCCGGGCGGTCTTTGCCTCGACGCGGCGGTTTGCCTTGACGATGGCGATCGTAGCGATCGGCGTGATGCTGTTGTGTATTCCCTGGGAAGGGCGCATCTCGGTGCCGGCGGTGCTGCAATCGGCCAATTACGCCACGGTCTATCCTCCCGCTCCCGGACGCATCGTGTCGGTGCGCGCTGCTCTCGGGCAAGTCGTACAGGAAGGCGACCCGTTGCTGGTGATGGAAACCCCGGAGCTGGCCAAGGCGGCAAGGGCGGCGGGGATTCAGGTGGAGCAATTGGCGCTGCGGATTCAGCGCCAGGCCGGCAACGCCGACGATCGCGCGCAGGCGTCGGTGATCCGGGAAGCGCTGAGCGCGAAGCAGGCGGAGTTGGACGGCGTGATGGAACGGCAACAGGATTTGTTTCTCCGGGCGCCGATCGCAGGCGTCGTGGCGGATCGTGCGGAGTCTCTCTATCCCGGCCGGTGGATCGGCACCGACGTGCCGGTTGCCTATCTCGTCGATCCGTCGCAGGTGCGCCTCATCGCACTGGTGCCGGTGGAGGATGTCCGGTCCCTGACGCCGGGGCAGCCCGCGCGCTTCATTCCCCACGACTTGACGCGCAGCGCGAGGCAGGCGCGGGTGCTCGCCGTCAGAGATCTGGATGAACACGATGTGACGGTGCCCTATTTTGCATCGATTTATGGCGGGGAGATCCCGGTCCGCAAGGATGCTCGCGGACGGCTTCAAGCCGAACAATCTGTGTATCGGGTGGAGTTTGAGGTCACGGATCATGACGAGCCCTTGCACCAAGCCGTGATCGGGCATGCGGTCGTCATGGGGCAGCCGCGCAGTCTCGCGGGACGCATGTGGGATCGTGTGGCGGCCGTGATGATTCGGGAGAGCGGATTCTGAAGACTCAGAAGCAATGGGCATGTGAGACGGGGCAGCGATGGGGTGGTTCGACTTCATGAAGAACAACAAGGATGACAAGGCCAACGCCTCCAAGTCCTCGAAGACGCCGCCTCCCGCGGGCCAGTTGAAGTCGTCCTGCCTGTCCCTCGAGCAACGGTTGATGTTCGATGCCGCGGCGGCAGCCTCTGCGGCAGAGGTCGCCGGGGAAGCCGTCGCCCAGGAACAGGCCGATGCGGCCGTCTCTGATGAGGCTTCAGCCGAGCATGCCGAGCCGGAGAGCGGCGACAGCCATGAGGTGGTTCAGGCTCTGACCGAGTTTCAACCTGGCCAATCACCGACGGAGGTGGTCTTTGTCGATCCGACCGTGCCGGACTATGCCACCCTGCTTGGAGGAATGGATCCCCATATCGAAGTGATCATGCTGGATGGCGGCCAGGATGGCGTCACGCAGATGGCCAACGCCTTGTCCGGACGCACGGGGATCGACGCAATTCACATCATCTCACATGGTGAAGCCGGCTCCCTGCAACTGGGCACCGGCACGCTGACTGCCGAAACCATGTCCGGTCGTTACGCCGAACAGTTGGCGACGATTCAACAAGCCTTGTCGGAGCAGGCCGACATCCTGGTGTACGGGTGCGATTTCGCGGCAGGGGAAGCGGGGCAGGAGGCTGTCGATCGTCTGGCTCAGCTCACCGGGGCCGACGTGGAGGCCAGCAGCGACCTGACCGGTCATGCGTCGTTGGGTGGCGACTGGGATCTAGAGGTACGTACCGGCGCCATCGAAGCCCGTATCGCGATCGATGTCCAGGAGCAGACCGACTGGGTGGGGTTGTTGGCTGCGCCGGCATTGGATGCCGCGAAGAGCCCGACGATGGGGTCCGTGCTCGAAGATGCCGGCGCGCCTTCCGGGTCGGTGGGAACCCTGGTGTCTTCGCTCGTCGATTTTGCGACCCCCGCCGGGCAGGTCGACAACGTGACCGATGCGGACAGCGGGGCGCAACTCGGTATTGCGATCACGGCGGCGAACCAGACCAACGGCACCTGGTTTTACAGTACAAATAACGGGGCGACCTGGAGCGCGCTTGGCGCCGTCAGTGACGGGAGCGCCCGGCTGCTGGCCGCCGATGGCGCCACGCGGATCTATTTCCAAGCCAACGCGAACTACAACGGCACCATGAGTGATGCCATCAGTTTCCATGCCTGGGACCAGACGAGCGGCACCAACGGCGGAACCGCCAACCTGTCCACCACCTCGACGGCGCTCGACCAGTTCAATACGGTCTCCTATGCCAACAATGACGGGACGGTCAAATGGGGCGGTTCCTGGCAGGAGATTGGAGAAAAAGACGGAACCGGCGGCGGTATGGTCGTGGTCAATAGTTATGCCGGCTTAGCCGGGAATTCCCTGCAGATCGAAACGGATTTCTTGTCGATGGGCGCGAGTCGGCAGGTCGATCTGAGTACCGCCACCTCTGCCACGTTGTCGTTCGACTATATCCGCCAACATGGCGGGGGCACCAAGGGTGCGGTGTCTGTTGACGTCTATGACGGTAAGGCCTGGACCACGTTGCATACGTTCGCGATCGAAGCAACGGATGCCAAGCCGCAAACCTACAGTGTCGATATCAGCGCCTACGCGAGTGCCAATACGCAGATACGGTTTATCGTCAGCGGCAACGATTCCATGGGCCGCCTGCATGTCGATAACATCCAGGTGTCAGCGACTGAAATCGGCGGTGGCGCAACCGCTTTTAGTCACACCGGTGATACGGCTGCCTTGACGGTGACGGCGGTGAACGACGCCCCGACGGATTTGAGTCTGTCGGCGAATACGGTCGCGGAGAATGCGGCGAACGGGACCGTGATTGGGACGATCAGCGGGACGGATGTCGACAGCGGCGATACAAAGACCTACAGCCTCACCGACAATGCCGGCGGCCGTTTCGCGATCAACAGCAGCACGGGTGTGATCACGGTGGCCAACGGAAGTTTGTTGAACTACGAAGCGGCGACCAGCCACAACGTGACCGTGCGCGTGACGGATGCGGGCGGGTTGACCTACAACGAGACGTTTGCAGTCGCGGTCACCAATGTCAATGAAGCGCCTGTGGCGGTGGATGACCGGGCCGGCCTCCGATTCGACGGCGTGGACGATTTTGTCGACATGGGCAGTGGGGCGGTCTACGAAGTGACGGACACCGTCACGATGGAGGCCTGGATCAATCGGGAGCCCTCGTCCCAAGCCTCCCAAATCATCATCAACAAGGAAGGGGAATATGAAGTCGGGCTGGATGCAGACGGGAGTTTGAAATGGGCCTTTGCGAACACCAACCCCGGCTGGGCCTGGCACGATACGGGAGTCGTGATCCCGGAACATACCTGGACCCATATTGCGGTGACCTATGACCATGGCACGGTCACCAGTTATGTGGACGGAGTCGCGGTGGAGGTGTTCGCCGGCTCCGGCACGATCGGCGATGCGCATCCCACGAAAGACTCGCTCCGGATCGGTAGTCGTGAGAACAATCCGGCCAACCAATACTTTGTGGGCCAGATCAGCGAAGTGCAAGTCTGGAACGTGGCGCGCACGTCAGGCGAGATTGCCGCCGACCGGAGCGGCGGCCTCAGTGGGTCGGAAACCGGATTGCTCGGCTATTGGAAGTTCAACGAAAATTCCGGGACCAGCGCGGACAATCTGACGGCCAATTCCGACGGCATTCTGGGCGGCGCCGCGCCTGCTCAGGCCCCGCAGTGGTCGACCTACCGCGTCGCTGAGGACAACACCTTAACCGTCACAGGGCCAGGGGTGTTGGCCAACGACTCAGATCCGGAAGGCAACGCCTTATCAGCCATCGTGGTCACCGGCCCGTCCCATGCGACCTCGTTCACGCTGAATGCCGATGGCAGCTTTTCGTATAGACCGGCGACGGACTTTTCCGGAACCGATTCCTTTACGTATCGCGTCAGTGATGGAACCAACCTTTCGAATATTGCCACCGTCAACATCCAGGTCGATCCGGTGAACGATGCGCCGACGGATTTGAGTTTATCGGCGAACACGGTGGGAGAGAACGCAGCGAACGGGACGGTGGTCGGTTCCGTGAGCGGGACTGATCCGGATGCCGGCGACACGAAGGCCTACAGCCTGACGGACAGTGCCGGTGGCCGCTTCGCGATCAATGGCAGCACGGGCGTGATCACGGTGGCCAACGGGACGCTGTTGAACTACGAAGTGGCCACCAGCCACAACGTGACGGTGCGGGTGACGGACGCCGCCGGGTTGACCTACGACGAGACCTTTGGGATCACGGTCAGCAATGTCAACGAGACGCCGACGGACCTCGCCCTCTCAGCCAACACCGTGGCAGAGAACGC
>WBZU01002266.1_pt1 | contig 13462 bp, 9 predicted proteins | sample 5204311 | NCBI WGS metagenome assembly WBZU01 (sample SAMN12344359, study PRJNA552823) | activated sludge metagenome | biome: Activated sludge suspended growth; feature: Nitrification reactor; material: Wastewater; isolation source: activated sludge from nitrification reactor of wastewater treatment...
AACGCGCGCGCAAAGCTGTCGAACTGCGCCCCGATCTGGAGTCGCCAGAACTCCTCATCCACGGGCCCCGGGTCATCCACGATGAGCACTTTGATGCCGTCGACAAACTTGTCCTTGTCCTGGTCGCCCTGCACCGTGCTGGAGGAGGGCAGGATGCGCGCCTTGACCGTGCGTGCAAGCGTGTCGGCGCACAGGCGCAGGGCGTGATAGGCGGCCCAATCCACCAATTCACCGGTGGCCGCGTCGGTCGCCAGGGCGCTGGTGGGCGGGGTGGCAGTCGGCTCCTTGGTCGGCAGATCTTTTGCCGCCGGCGCGGCCGGCTGTTGCGGGGAAGCGGGCTGGGAATCGGTCGCAACGTTCTGGGCCATGATGTACCTCCTGGGCTGGGCGGGCGGAAGGCTGCCGCAATGGCGGGCAGTCATATGCGATGCACCACACGCTCTCTTGAGTCTAGCCCAACGGCCGCCGATGTCAAGAGGATCGCGCTGGCCGTTTACCCACGCCGACCGGGACATCTGACCCTTGTCAACCGGCGGCCGCCGATCTTGAATGAAGGAGTCATCACCCTTTACTCACCCGCCAGGAGGTCAAGATCATGGCTCATCATACCGTGCGATCGGGGTACGAATCGCTGGTCGATCGGCTCAACCGCCTGCCGCAAGGCGCGCCGCCGTCGGATACGCTGCACGCCATCCTGAAACTTCTCTTTAGCGAGAAGGAGGCCGGGCTGGTGGCACTGTTGCCCATCCGCCCCTTCACGGCGCGCCACGCCGCCAAGGTGTGGAAGATGAAGCAGAGCGAGGCGCAGAAAATCCTCGACGAGTTGGCCGGCCGTGCCATCCTGCTCGACATGACGGGGCCCGACGGCGTCACTTCGTACGTGCTGCCGCCGCCCATGGCCGGCTTCTTCGAGTTCTCCATGATGCGCCTGCGCGGCGACGTCGACCAGAAGCTGCTGGCCGAACTCTACTACCAGTACATCAACGTGGAGGAGGATTTCATCACTTCTCTGTTCATGAGCGAGACCCGCATGGGCCGCGCCTTCGTCAACGAGGATGTGCTGCTGCCCGACCAGCGCCTGACCGTGCTCGACTACGAGCGCGCCAGCGAAGTCGTGCGCACGGCCAGCCACCGCGCCATCGGCATCTGCTACTGCCGCCACAAAATGGAGCACGTGGGCCGCGCCTGTGATGCGCCCATGGACATCTGTATGACCTTCAACATGAGCGCCGAAGCCCTCGTCCGACACGAATACGCTCGTGCGATCGATGTCGCGGAAGGGCTGGACCTCCTGCAACAGGCGCGCGACCGCGGTCTCGTCCAGTTTGGCGAGAACGTACAGCGCGGCGTCAACTTCATCTGCAACTGCTGCGGGTGCTGTTGCGAAGCCATGATTGCGGCGCGGCGGCTGGGTTTTACCAACGCGGTGCAGACGACGAACTATCTGCCCGTCATCGACGAGAGCGTCTGCAACGGCTGCGGCAAGTGCGTCAATGCCTGCCCAGTGGAGGCGATGACGCTGGTTTCGGCCAACGATCCGCACCACCCCAAGCTGCGCAAGGCGCATGTCAATACCGACCTGTGCCTGGGCTGCGGCGTCTGTGTCAAGAGTTGCACGCGCGACGGCCTCTCGATCGAAGAGCGCGGCGAACGCGTGATCCTGCCCGTGACCTCGGTCCACCGCACGGTGCTCATGGCCATCGAGCAGAACATGCTGCCGAACCTGATCTTTGACAACCAGGCGCTGGCCAGCCACCGCACCATGGCCGCGATCCTGGGCGGAATCCTGCGCCTGCCGCCGATCCAGCAGGCCATGGCCAGCCAGCAGGTGCGCAGCCGCTACCTGGTCAAGCTGCTCGACTGGGGCGAACGCCATTTCCTGGAGAACTGAACAATCGAAGGAACGGAGAGTAACGTGAGAGCGGTTGCCGAAGGGAAGTTGGTGGCGGTGCGGGCGTACGCCGAGACGGACATCGACCGGCTGTTGGCGGCGGTGACGGCGTCGATCCCGGAAATCGCCCGGTACGAAACGTGGTGCCATCCTGGCTACACGCGTGAGGACGCCGCGTCCTACGTGAACTGGTGGCGGCGCGCCTGGGCCGATGGGCAGGCCTACTACTTTGCCGTGGAAGATCTGGCGACGGGCGACTTTTTGGGCAGTTGCGGCCTGAGCGGGCTACTGCGCGACCATCGCCGCGCCGGGCTGGGCTACTGGATTCGCAGCGATCGCACCGGGCGGGGCTTTGCCACGGATGCGGCGCGCACGGTCATGCACTTCGGTTTCAAGGAGCTTGGCTTGAATCGCATCGAGCTTGAATGTGCGGTGGACAACGTCGCCAGCCGGCGCGTGGCGGAAAAGCTGGGCTGTGTGCAAGAGGGAATCTTGCGCAGCCGGCTGATCCTGCCCGGTGGCGCGACGGACACCGTCATGTACGCGGTTATCAGGGCAGCAGGGGATGGCGTGTGGGAACGCCCGTGAACTCCGCCTCAACGCGACGCACGAGCAGCAGCGGCAACCCCAGGTCGCGAATCTTGGCCAGCAACCCAAAGAGCGCCGACTGGTCGCGTACAGGGCCGGTCAAAACCGTCTCTTCGCGCTCGCCGGCGCGGATCGTCCAGCCGTCAAACCAGGGCGCCCATTGGGTGCCGAGGGTGCCCTGCACCCGGATCTCATAGCCTGTCGCCTGCGCTTCATATCTGCCAATCTCCATGATCGCCTCCCGTTCGCTTGCCTGGTCGATTCGCCAGTAGAACGGGGCCGGAACCAGACGAGTTGTCCGGTTCCGGCCCCGTTGTCTGCCGTCACCTGGTTGTTGTTCAGGCTGCATGTCCGTGGTGGTAGCGGGGCGTGCGGCCTTTTTGCGTGCCGGTGGTGGCCGGCGGCTGCTTGCCATTCAACGCCGATTGCAACCGGGCAAAGGCGGCATGTAGCCATGCAAAGTGCCGGCGAAGCTGCGGCGCGGCCAGGCGGCTCATGCGCTGCCGCTCCGCAAAGTCGATGGCATCACGATGGCGCTCAACTTCGATCATGTAGGTGTAGTCATTCAGCATCATAGGTCGCTCCCCGTTTCCCGTGCCTGTCCGTTCGCTCGCCGCTCGTCCTGCGGCTTCTGCTCACAGTATGGCAGGCACGTGGGGGAGATGACATCCCCTACCTGGGGGAGATGGCTGGGGGATTTGTGCGGCGCGGCTAGAGGAGGCCGAGTTCGACGGCGCGGTCGACGGCTTCGCGACGGCCATGCGCGTCCAGCTTGGCGTAGATGCTCTTGATGTGGGTGCGCACGGTGCTGGGAGCGACCACCAGCGTCTCGGCGATCTCCGTGCTCGACAAGTCGGTGCGTAGCAGGCGCAGAACATCCAGTTCACGGTCGGTCAGTGGTTCGGCCAGGGATGGCAGGCCGGATGGCGCACGCAGGGTGCTCTGTTCCGGCGGCATGGCTGCGAGCAGGCGGTCGACGTAGGCCCCGGCGGCGCCATCCTGGCGTACACGTTCGAGCAGGGCAGCCAGGGGCGCCCCCTCGCGCACAAAGACGCGCACGAAGTTCTCCGCTTCGCCCAACTCCAGCGACCGGTGCAGCGCCGCCAGCGCGCCGCGCTCATCGTTCTTCCGCTGCAACGCCAGCGCCTTGAGGACGAGGGCCTCCAACCGCGCGCCCAACGTGCCGGCGTCAGCCGCCTGTGCGATCACGCGCTCGAGAACGGCCAGCGCGTCGTCGAGCGCGGTCGTCGCCTGGCCGCCGTCCTGGGCGAGGCGCAGGCGTGCCAATAGGAGATACCCACCCTGCTCCGTGAAGCCGAATGAGTCATCGGCGCGGAGTCCTTTTGCGGCGACCCATTGCGCGGCCGCGGTGGTGCTGCCGTGCAGCAACTGGAGCCGCGCCGTTGTCGCGGCCACCCCTTCCACATAGTTCGCAGAAATGCCTTCGGCGGCCTGGCGCGCCGCATGCAATTGCTCCTGCGCTCCGGCCAGATCGCCGCGGGCGCTCAAGATTTCGGCTAGCAGTTGATGCGTCCGCACCAGCGCGTCGGCCATGCCCCAGCGCTTGCTCAGGCGGACGGCTTCCTCGGCGTTCTCCAGCGCGGCGTCGAGGTCGTTCCACGCGTAGTGGACCGCGGCGATGCCGGAGTAGGTGTAGCCGGTGGGCGGCAGTTGATGGCCGCTGCGCACGAAATGGGCGGTCGTCAGCTTCAGCACTTCCTCGCACATGCGCAGCGAGGCGTGCAGGCGCCCCTGCCAAAGCAGCGATTGGCTGTGCTCCCACATCACATCGACCAGCAGCGGCATGACCCCGGTGCTGCGGGCAAGGTTGGCCGCCACGGCGAACATCTCCTCCGCCTCGGCGAAGCGCCCCTTTGTGCGCAGGCTGATGGCCAGCAGTAGCGTCGTCCAGCCGCGCGCCGGATCTGTGGCAGGCAGGAGTTCCAGCGCGCGGGCGATGAAGGCGTCACCGCGCTCGAAGTCACCGCGCAGAGCGACGACATAGGCGCGAATCGCGGCGATGTGGCCGCCAATCTGGTCGCGCTCGCCGGCGTCGACGGGCAGATTGCTCTGTTCGAGCACGTGCTCTGCCGCGCGGACATGCGTCTCGACGGCATCGACGTGGCCGGCAAAGACCATGACCCACGCGCGCGACACGCAGAACCAGGGCTCGTTGCGTCCCAGGTCGGCGGGCAGGGCGTCGAGCCAGGCGACCAGCGTGGTCAGCTCGCCAAAGTAGGCCATGGTCAGCACGTTCTGCGCGATGAGCCGGATCTGGCGCTGGGTGTCGCCGGCAGCCTGGGCGTGATACATGGCCTCGGCCAGCAGGTCGTTCTGCTCGTACCAGTCGCTGGCGCGGCAGTGCAGGTCGGCGACACGATCCGCCTCCAGGGCCAGCAGCCGGCTCTGCAACAGGTCGCCGAAGAGATGGTGGTAGCGATACCAGCGCCGCGTGTCGTCCTGAGGCACGAGGAAGAGGTTGCGCTGCTCCAGATCGGCCAGCATGGCCTGGCTCTGCGCGCTGCCGGTGACGCTGTCACACAGCGGCGCCGAGAGCCGGTCGAGAATCGACGTCTCCAGCAGGAAAGCGCGCACGGCCGGCGGCTGGCGCTCCAACACTTCCTCCACCAGGTAATCCATGATGAAGCGATGGCTGCCAGATAACGACTGGATAAAGCCGCTCACATCGTCGCGCCCGCGCATGGAGAGCGCTGCCATCTGCAACCCCGCAATCCAGCCTTCGGTGCGATCCTCCAGCATGGCGATCTCCTCGGGCGAAAGAGCTAGGCCCATGACGTCGTTGAGAAAGGCGGCGGCCTCGGCGGCAGTGAAGCGCAGATCGTCGGCGCGAATCTCGCTGAGTTCGCCGCGCGCCCGCAAGCGCGCCAGCGGCCACGGCGGGTCGGCGCGCCCGGCCAGGAGAACGTGCATCTGCGGCGGCAGCCCTTCCACGAAGAAGAGCAGCGCGTCGTTGATGCTGGGCTCGGTGATCAGGTGGAAGTCGTCGAGGACGAGGCTGAAGCGGTTGGTGGCCGACTCGGCGATGGTGTTGATGAGCTGAATCAGTGCGGCCTCGTGGTGCGCCGGCTCGGCGGGCATCCCGGCACCGTTACCCGCGCCATTACCGAGCGGCGGCAGCACGGTCTGCAAGGCGCTCACGGTATACGCCCAGAAGCGCGCAAAGTCGTTGTCGCCGGCATCCAGCGAGAGCCAGGCGACCGGGTGCTCCGTCGCGGCCGCCCATTCGCTGAGTACGGTCGATTTGCCAAAGCCGGGCGGCGCCGAGACGAGCGTCAACTTGCGCGCAAAGCCGTCCGACAACTGCCGGATCAGCCGCGGGCGTGCCACAACGCCGGGGCGCAGTTGGGGAATATAGAGCTTGGTCCGCAATAAAGCAACTGGCATGGCGGTCGACCTGATCTGCACACCGCGGACGTCAATTCACCCTTATTCTAGCAGAAATGGCGCCGCTGCGAGATGGTGACTCTGAGACGCTCCCGCTGAGGTAGATCGCGGCTGGCGTTGCCTCAGGCGATCTCCGGCAGGGGCAGCGACGCGTGGACGTCGATCGCCAGGTCATCGCCCGTGCCTGCATCGACCTGCCGGCGATGGTACGCGGCCGCGCCGATCATGGCGGCGTTGTCCGTGCAGAGCGCCAGCGGCGGGATGTAGAGCGGCAGGCCAAGCTCGGCCAGGCGCGCCGTCGCCGTGGCGCGCAGCGCGCGGTTGGCGCTGACTCCGCCGCAAATGCACACCTGCTGCGCGCCCGTCAGCAGCGCGGCGTCGGCGGTCTTCTCCACCAGGATGTCGGCCACCGCCTGCTCGAAGGAAGCGGCGATGTCGGCCAGCAGCGCGGGGTCGCGCAGATCGCGGCCTTCCTGCTCCAGTCGTTTGGTAAGGTTGAGCGCCGCAGTCTTGAGCCCCGAAAAGCTGAAGTCGAAGCGGTGATCGGGCGCGTGGCGCAACGCGCGCGGCAGGTCGAAGGCCGCGGGGTCGCCGCCCGTCGCCGCCTGCTGGATCGCCGGCCCGCCGGGAAAGCCCAGGTCGAGCAGGCGCGCCACCTTGTCGAAGGCCTCGCCCGCGGCGTCGTCGAGCGTTCCGCCCAGCCGGCGATAGCGGCCATGGCCTGCCATCTCGATCAACTCTGTGTGCCCGCCCGAGACGATGAGCACCAGCACCGGAAAGTTGTCTGTCGGCCGCCCGCCCGAGCGCTCTGGTACGTCGAGCCAGTTGGAGTAGATGTGCCCTTCCAGGTGGTTGACCGGCAGCAGCGGCAGGCCGGCAGCAAAGGCCAGCCCCTTGGCCGCGTTGACGCCGACGAGCAGGCTGCCGGCCAGCCCCGGCCCGTGCGTCACGGCGATGGCGTCGAGATCGCGCACGCTCGCCACGACCGCTTCGGCCAGCGCCTGCGCGATGACCGGCTGGATGGCCAGCACGTGCTGGCGACTCGCCACCTCCGGGAAGACGCCGCCAAAGCGCCGGTGCAGCTCGATCTGCGTCGCCACCACATTCGACAGGACCGTGCGGCCATCGGCAATGACCGCCGCCGCCGTCTCGTCACAACTCGTTTCGATTGCCAGAATTCTGTTCATCGTTATCTCTGTATAGGAGGGGCGAGGGGCGAGGGGCGAGGGGCGAGGGGCGAGGGGCGAGGGGCGAGGGGCGAGAAATGATTCTACCACTTCTCCCTATCTCCCTATCTCCCTATCTCCCTATCTCCTCATGCCCTCACACCCTCATCTCTTCATCCTGCCATCCCCTCATCTTCTCATTCCCCCGCCACAGCACCAGCCCCAGGCACAACGCCAGCGCCAGCGCCGACACGACCATGGCGCCGCTGCGCACGAGTGTCTCGCCAAAGCGCGCGTCGATGCGATGCTCGCCGGCCGGCAGGTCGATACTCAGTGCGGCGAAGGTCGGGTCGATGCCCGGCTCCACCGGCCGGCCGTCGACGCTCACCATCCAGCCGGGAAAATAGTAGACATTGACGCGCAGCGTGCCCGGCGTCTGCATGTTCACAACGCCGCCGGCGCTCGAGCCGCCCACATAGCTTTCGACCACGCTGCCCTCGCCCGCCGTGATTTCGAGCCGCCCATCCGCCGGCGCGTCGCCGTGATGCTCGACATAGTCGGGTGAGGCATAGGCCGCCGAAAGCACCGTGGTCGTGAAGGGCTGCGTCACCCACGTTGTGTAGCCAAACATGTCGGTATGCTCGCGTTCGAACTGGTAGACGGCGCGGCCATCTTCACGCCACGGCTCGACGGGCGACAGGTTGGCCTGGATGTACGGATAGCTGGCCAAGATTGCCAGCGCGCCCATGACGACCAGACCGCCTTCAGGCCGCACGCCGGGCAGGGCGGAAGGCAGCAGATTCCACAGCGCTAGCCCGCCCAGCGCGCTGAAGACGAAGCCGGATAGCGCCAGCAGCCGCCACGGAAACTGGATCACGGCCAGCGGCGGCACGGCATCCCACAGCGGCCGCGCCAGTGGCGACATGACAAAGAGCAGACCCACGCCCACGACCAGCAGGTAGGCCATTTCGGCACGAGCGCGCTCTGCCCGGCGCACAGTAAACAGCGCCACGAGCGCCAGCACCACCTGCACCATCCCCAGTTGGAAAGGCATGCCGTCGTTGGCACCCACCGGGTCGTCGGAATAGCCAAAGCCCCAGTACGGGCTCAAGAACTGGCCAACCTGCACGAAATGGTCGCGATAGTCGTAGCCGCCCGACACATAGACCTGCTGGTTGAGATAGCGCCCTTCGACCAGCAGCGGCACGAGAAAGATGGCGTAGATCAGCAGAGCGAGCGCGCCCCCGGCGCCGGCCAGTAACGTCTCGCGCCACGGGAAGCCGTGCCGTCGCCAGCGCTGCGCCAGCCGGAAGAGTACGAGCGTCACCACCAGCGGCGCAATGGAGAGCAGCGCAAAGGCGTGCGTCAGCAGCGTGCCGGCCAGGACGAGTGCGGCAACGCCCAGCCGGCGCGGCCAGCCCGGCGCGCTCCCCAGCACCAGCAACCGGTCGAAGACATAGATGAGCCACGGGATCCAGGCCAGCAGCAACGTATCGGCCAGCGCAGCGCGCACGTAGAGATCGACCAGGTGGTAGGGGAAGTAGGTGTAGAGCAGCCCGGCGACCAGCGCCGCCAGGCGCACGCCATCGAGCCGGATGCCATCGGGGCCTGCGGCGCGCCAGTCGGCAATGGCATGGTCGCCGAGCCAGTAGACCGTCAGGCGATAGATGCCCCACGCGCCGGCCAGCGTCCCCACCAGCCAGGCCAGCTTCACGGCGACGGTAATCGAGAGGCCGAGCAGCACGAAGATCTCGGCCACGTAGAAGCCCAACGGCGCCTGGATCAGGAAGGTCGGATAGCCCAGGCCCTGCGTGTGGTGCATGGCCCAGCGCGGCCACAGCGCGCCGTCGCGGATGGAGGCGTCGAACATCTGCACGTAGAAGACGCTGTGCCGACCGTCGTGGGCGTCGAACATGTAGCCGGGCGCGGCCAGCGGCGCCAATGCCGGCAGCGCCAGCACGAGCAGCAGCAGCAGGTAAGGGTCCAGGCGAAGCTTGCGCATGACTGGCTATCATACGGCAAAGGCAGGCGGGCGCCCAAGTTTGGCGGCGCAACGCAAGCGCCTGGCGCGCCGTCAACGCTGAATCAACGTCATCTAGATCATAATGGCATTTACCGGACAGTGTGTGCCTGAGCGCAGAGGAGAGAACATATGACAACCTACCAATCTGACAGTGTGCGAACGCTCTATCTTGATCAACTCAACGATGCGCTGGAAACGTTCTTCAGCATGGAGGGGCCGCGCGGCAAAGACGAACTCACCGGCAAGGGTGAAGGCGCGCTACGCACGCTCGTGAGTGTATTTGCCAATCTACAAGCGTATCATGCGCGCATGACGGCACTGATCGAAAAGGATTGGGTGGTTGGTTCACCAGATCTGCCCAAGACATACGCACGTCGGACACTGATCGATCGCGCGGCCGAGGACACTGAAGTTATCCTGCGCGCATTGACGCAACGTATTCCGCCGCTCAAGGACACATTGGAGCCACGCCTCAGGCTGGCGGACCGCCTGGCCTTTGCCGCGCTTACGCCTGTAATGTCTGAGGAGGTTGGTGGCCGGCTGCCGGATGAGGCCGCCATGTTGCGACCAACGACTGCGGTCACCTATTTTCAGAAAGCCACCAGCGTGCGTGTGATCCCGTACGCTCCAGTTGCGCTGATTGGTGTCCCATTCAGCTCAGTGACCTGCTATCAGGATCTGCTGGCGATCCCGCATGAAATCGGGCACTACGTCTACTGGCACGAGCCGTTGGCGCGCGGCAGTCTCAACGGTTCGCTGGCACGCCATTTCTGGGATCAGCCGGCCTGGGTAAGCGCCTGGCAGGAAGAGATCTTCGCCGACGTCTACGGGATGCTGGTCGCTGGCCCTTACATGGCGATCAACTTCCAGGAAATCCTGGCCGATACGAAGCGCGAGCAGTTCATCACCGACGATGGCGAGCACCCAGTCTCGCTCGCACGAGCCTATGTGTTCACGGCGGTGCTACGTGCCGTGAGCTACGATGCCGTGGCGGACGAGATCGACACGATGTGGCAGAATTTGGTCAAGAAGACGTACGGTTCCACGTATAAGGCGTTTGTAGGCGACCAGCAACTCCCGCTGAAGACTATTGTTGGACATATCGACACGGTCGTGCGGCGCATCGTCAATTTTGACCTTCCCCACGTCAAACAGCGCGCTGCCGGCACATGGAGTTGGGACAAGGACACGACGGGCTCGGGAGTGGTCGATCTTGCCCGCTATAAGGCCAACTTCGAGGACTATGTGAGGGCAAACTTCGAGGACGACGTGGCGCCAGTTTTGTCGCAAACAGATACAGGCGGCACGCAGGCCGCCGCCCCGCCGGAGCCACCCATACTCAAGGTAGAGGGCAAGACCGTCAGCCTGGTCGGGCAAGAGCAGGGATCGCGGAAATTGCATTCCTTGGGCAAAACAGGCAGCAAACTGGATGAGTTTCTCGATAGCGCCATAACGGAAAAACGGCAGATCGGACCGGCAATCTGGTACCAGTTGCTCAGTTCGGGCGGTTGGACGACGGGTCCGGGGGATGTAATTACCAGCGGCAAGTAGCGGCACGGGTAAGTCAACCGGCATCCGAGAGTTGCGCAAGACGCGCACGGAGATCGGAGACAGCCGCACGATTGTGCGCCAACCCGATCTCCAGCGCGTCAGTCCACATTCGGCGCGCGTCTTGTGGGCGGTGCAGGGCGAGCAGCAGGTCGCCCAGGTGCACCATTGTCATCACCTCGTCGTAGGGAGAGTCCACGGCTTGGAACACATCCAGTGCTTCGCGGCCGTGCGCCAGCGCATCGTCGAGCGACTCCAATTTCTCCAAGTTCACGCTGAGCCAGTAAAGCGCCACCCCGCGCGCTCTGCGATCTCCCATAAGCTTGAGGTCGGCAGCCGCTATCTCGGCCAATCGCTGGCCCTCACGGGCATGTCCTTCGCTGTAGCAGATGGAGGAAAGGTGCATGAGGCTGATGGCGGCGGCGTTGCGATCCTGCAATTCGGTGGCTATTTGCAGGGCGCGCTCCCCAAATACTCGTGCAGTCGCATTATCGCGCCGCACCCAGCGTTTGATGACTGTCAATAATTGTAGTGGAGCCAGCATGCCCCTGGCGTCACCTAGTCGCTCATATTCGGCCAGCGCGTGTAGCGCAAGTTCCTCGGCGCGATCACTGTCGCCAGCCTGATGAGTGAGCCATGCACGATGGTTGGCCACCAGCGCCAGCCCCCTGCTGTCTTCAAGCTGGCGCAGGAGGCTCTCAGCATCCTGCAACCACTGATCCGACTCTTCGAGTTCGTTCCGTGCCCGGGCGAGCCGGCCCAACAATGTCATCACCTGGGCAATGCCGGCGTTGTCGCGCAGGTGCCGGTAAATCTCCAGGCTATTGGCCAGATGGAGTTGTGACTCGGCGTGATCGCTCTGCTCCAGGCAAGCCCGCCCCCACATGCGCTCGAATTCAGCATGCTGCGGCTCATGATTGCCGGTGTGTGTGATGGCATCGATGGCCAGCTCGTACCCCTGGCGCATCTCGGCGTAGCGAGCGCGGGTGAACCAGTCGTCGCTCAACGCCGCGGCCAGGTCGATGACCACCTGCCACGCTTGCAGTGCGTGGGCCGTGCGGATGGCGGCGAGCAGATTCTCCCATTCCGGCTCCAGCGCGGCGTAGTTGGCGCGGTTCGTGTCGGCAAAGTGCCGGTAGAAATCGACGAGCCGCCGCCGGACCAGGTCTGGATCCGCCACCTGCTCGCGGGCGAAGTCGGCGAGCAGCACGTGCTGGCGAAACCGACTGTTGCCGGTGTAGGTGGCCAGCGACAGCGCGGCCAGGTCGAAGAGCGCCTCTTCGGTGCTCGCCTCCGCAAGGCCGGCGATGGCGGCGACCGCAGCCGCGCTAAAGCTGTCGCCGCGCAGCAAGCCACAGGCGGCAAACGCGGCCTGTTTCTCAGCGTCGAGGCGGCGCCAGCTCAGCGCGATGGATGCGCGCACGGAAAGATCGCCGATGCGCAGGCGGTCGAGACGGCGGTGCTCGGCCTGCAACTCGCCGGCGGCGGCCGCCAGCGCCTGCTCCGGCATGCGCGCCAGCCGCCGCGCCGTAATCTCCAGCGCCAGGGGATGATGCTCGAGCACGACGCCGATCGTCGCTGCGGCGCCTGCTTCCCGCTCGACCCGTTCCTCGCCCAGCACGCGCCGGAGCAGCGCCGCCGCCGCCTCGGGCGCCAGTTGCTCCACGGGGAATTCGCGGGCGCCCAGCAGAGCCACCAGGTCGCGATCGCGCGCCGTTAGCAGGGCCACGCCCGGCGCCGCCGGCAGCAGCGCCCGCACCTGCTCGGCGCGCAGCCGCCCCTCCAGGTCGACGTCGTCGAGCACGACGAGCACGCGCTTGCCGTCCAGCATGCCGCGCACCGCCGCCGCACAGGTCTCCAGGTTGCGGATGGCGTCAAAGTCGTAGCCAAAGACGCGCGCCCAGGCGTGCAGTACCTCCAACGGGTCGGCCGTGGCCAGGCCGGCCCACAGAACGCCGTCGGGAAAGTGAGCGCGCTGGTCGTGCGCCAGGGCGGCGGCCAGCGTCGTCTTGCCGATGCCGCCCATCCCCACCAGCGCCACAACGCGCTCACTTTGCAGCCACGTGCGCAGCCGTTCCACCGCAGCGCTGCGCCCGACGAACCACGCCGGTACGGCAGGCGCCTGGAACGGCGGTGCGAGACGCGCCGGCGCCGCCGTGGGGAGTACAATCCGTGGCGCGGCGAAGCGGCCGGCTTCGATCTCCGCGGCAAGCGTCGCGGTTGCTGTAGCCGGGGCGGGCAACCCTGCCGCCCGCAGCGCGCGCAGGCATTCCTGGTACTGGGCCAACGCCGCTTCAGTCTGGCCGTCCAGTGCCAGCAGCTTCATGAGCAGCCGGTGGACAGGTTCGTCGTCGGGATGCAGGGCTAGGAGGCGGCGGCAGCAATCCATGCCCAGCGTGTAGGCGTCCTGTTCGTCGATGGCGCGCTGGGCCGTCGTGTGCAAGAGGCGCAGCCACGCCGTCTCCCAATGCCGGCGTTCCTCCAGCAGCCAGTCGACGTAGCCGTCCGCCCCTTTCAACTCCAGCTCGAAGCCGTCAAGAAAGGGGCCGGCATAGGCGTGCAGCGCCTGCGTGCATTCGGCAAGCGAATGCTGTGCCCGGCCGGCCGCGGTGCTGAAGACGGCAAGATCGCTTGTTACGGCTTGGGGGTTCAGCCCCAGGGTTTCCGTGGAAATTTCCAGCACGCCGGCGGGCAGCGCGTGCCGCAGCGCGTGCACCTCGCCGCGCAGACGTTCCAGGTCCGACGCGGTCTGCGAGACGCCGTCGGCGAAGGCCGTCGCGCGCTTCTACCGGCTCCCGCTCCTGCGCTTCGACGTGGGCCGGGTGTTCGCCGGGATCGTCG
>WBZU01002270.1_pt1 | contig 13441 bp, 11 predicted proteins | sample 5204311 | NCBI WGS metagenome assembly WBZU01 (sample SAMN12344359, study PRJNA552823) | activated sludge metagenome | biome: Activated sludge suspended growth; feature: Nitrification reactor; material: Wastewater; isolation source: activated sludge from nitrification reactor of wastewater...
TCAGCAAAAGTTCTGGCTATTTCCTTATTCTTATTATCTAAAACTTCAGAAATTTTTTCCAAGTATTTATTCATTTATCTATGTAAACCTGGGGTTTCCCCCAGGTATCCAAAGTTGTTACAAATAACGTTACTCGCCGTAAATTTCTTTTTCAGCTTGAGATATTAAAGTTGTGGCAGTATCAAAATCAACACCTTCTTGTATTAAGGCAGTGAATGCTGCTACTTTTTCTACTTCTATTTCTTCGGCTTTCTTTCTCATTGCCATACCAGTACCTACCCCAGCAGCTGCAACCCCACCAACACCTAGTTGTAAGGCTTTGTTCTTAGCCACTGCTTTAACAGTAGATCCAACACCTTTATTGAAAACTCCACCATTATTATGGATAGCATGTCTCACGTTGTCTAACTGTCCAGGTAATTTAGAAGCATCACCCTTAACTGCTCCCCATGCTTTAGAAGCCATTTCTTTTGCAGCGCTAGCAACTCCAGCAGTTTTTACTCTATTTCTTTCAGTCCATAAGTCTTCTTCAGCTTGCTTAACTAAAGAGGTAGCAGTATCAAAATCAATGCCTTCTTCTACTAATGCTGAAAAAGCGGCTTGCTTTTCATTTTCCAAGCTGTCAGTAAATAACTCTCTCTCGGCTTGCTTAACCAGTTCAACAGCATCATTAAATCCACATCCGGCTTCAACTAATGCACTAACTGCAGCAGCTTTTTCTACTTCGTCATTTTCCTCTGCTGCTTTAACACCAATAGCAGCTGCCCCTTCTACTGGACCCTCACCATTTACTAGGTCATCAGAGCCAGCTCCACCTTGGGTTTTTGCATTTGCTACAATTGCTTCTAAAATGTTATTTATTGTTCCCTCAGCTCCAGGAAGTGGCTGAACTTTCTGGTCATCATAAGATGTCATTGAAGCATTATCCATCTGCACCATGTTTGGTACAGGTGCTCCCTCCACATTTGAGGCTGCGGCTGGAGTCGTAGTTGCTTCTCCTACAACTTGAGCTATTTTTTTCATAATTTCGTTTGCCATTTCTTTAATCTCCTGATCTTCTGTAGTTTGTTCGGCTTTCTTTTCTTGATTAATTTCTTCAGTTGCTTGTTTATTTATTTCATCACCAGCCATAGGACCCCTACCTTTATCATGAAGATCATCTACTCTGTCATCTGAAGTAGCTCCTCTGTCTAAGGCTTGTCCAACTGTCCCGGCTAGAACCTGTTCTACAGAACCAGCTGTCTCTGTTGGAACAATTTTTTTATCATCTTGTGAGGCCATAATTGCGTTATCTGTGATAACTTCATTGGCTAATTTTTCTAGCAGTTGCTTGGCTAATTCCTCCCCATCTTTAAAAGCTTGTGAAGATACATCTTGCTCAGCTTTTTTTTCTAATATGGTTTGCAACTGTTCAGCAACAGGGAGCGTTTGGTCAGTCTTAACTTCACCAGCTACTTTTTCCATGCCAGCTGATTGATTGAGACTTTCTAAAATCTCGTTGATGTTTAAGTTTTTCATTACTTATAATCCTTATATATTATTTTTTACGGTATCACCGATATTATATCCAAAAGAAGTTATCTTTAATATATTATTAAGTTTAGCTCCAAGTGGATGATTAGGTTTAATTAAAAGTCTCTTAGTTATTTTGTAAGCCAAACTTTGAACTTCACCTTTATCTTGTTTATTAGTTTTATTATTTAAAGAAGCAGACCCAGTTATAGTTGCTACTTTAAGTAAACTAGCCCTGGTCAAATCATTAACTACGTTATAGTCGAATGCTGACTTCATTAATACTATTTTAACGTTATTTTTATCGTTTGTCGAGTATTTGTGTTCTTTCATTGTTTTTTCAATACGTGAGCTTATAAAATATTTTGACAAAAGAGCTGCTGCTCCAAGACTAACTAATAAGGTGGAATATTTTTTTAAGAAATCATGTACTGAATGGCTGTCTGAAGCTATAGACATGGCTGATATACCGAGAGCAATACCTAAGGCATTACTAGGAGCAGGCGTCGTTTGTCCAATATTTCTCCCAGCCATCTCCTCAGCTGTAGTAGGCTCGATCTCTGGTCCTAATCCTATATATCCTACCCCAGAAGCTCTTTTCTCTACGTAAGCAGGGAATAAAGATGAAGAAGATACAAAATTAGATAATATTGAATACACACTGGAATGAACTTCTGGTTCTACTTCAAACTTTACTAAAGGAGTTGTTTCTCCAGGATTTACATGGTGTATAAACTCTTCCACGATTATTCCAATACCGCGATATCCATCTCCTAAATGAGTTCTGGCCAATAATTCAGTTAAGAAGTTTATTGAGGGGGAGATGCCTAAGTCAGCTAGAGCTGCTAGCACTGAAGAATAATCATAATTGGATAAAACTTCAACCAATTCAATAGGTAGGTCTTTAGTATGGTTTAATATATTCTCGATATTTTTATCTATAGATACTACATTACCTTCATTTATTATCTTTATTAAATCAGCCCATTTTTTAAATTCAGCTTTTTTATAAATTAATCCTTCTACCTCTGCCAATTCAGCTGAACCAACTACATGGTCAGAATAGGCTACTTTTTGAAGTACTGAACTATTAACGTCTGCAGGTCTAACTACTATAGATATATCAAAGAAAGTTAAAGGGCCATCATTAATGGCGTATACTTTTCTTCCATCTGGGTATAACTTACCTAATTCTCTTGTTAAATGGATACAATATTCTTGTCTAGATTTAGCTTGATTACCACAAATAGAACAAGTATCATACGGGGTTTTACAAGCCATGGAAGTAGTAGGGAAATCTCCCATTGATATCCTACCATTTAAATCAGAAACTAATCCATCTGGACATTCAGCTATTAGTTCAACTCTGTGCATTCTTTCATTATAAATAGCAAATATAACTTTGCCATAAGATCTTGCTGGATCTTTGTTTATATGGGATCTATACACATAGGCAGGAGTAGTTTCAAAAGTTTTAAAATATTTCTTTAAATTTTCTTCTGGGAAGAAATCTGCATTTCTGTTAGCTCCATGGAATTCTCCTGCAGTCATAGCATTGATATGTAAATAAGTATAGCCTGGTTTCTTTTCCAGGCCACTTATAAATTTTTGAATATCCTCGTGAGCAGCTTTTTTCTCAAACCCGGCACTATCATCAGAAATTATCTGAACTTGTTGCTCTAATGAATCTTGATAAAAAGAAGCTGTATCTAATAGTTTTAACATTAATAACCCAAGCGTGGAAGTTGAGTAGAAGAATTATCCTTATATCTACCCTCTAATTCAGTAAGTGTTTTAATTGTCTGAGGATCTATTCCTTCTCCTAATACAGCGTTAGCTAATATGGAACTGAGAAGATTAGGATCACTAGCAACATGTGGAGCAAACTTGAAGATAGTTCTAGCATAAGTTTTTACTCTGTCAGGATTAGCCCCTTTTACCACTCTATTGGTAGACATTACCTGGGCTAAGGCCATATCAAATTTGTTCTCTAACCCGTGATTAACTATGGCTGCAGAGCTTGCCAGTATTCCTTTTGCAACTGCTGCTCCAGCTAACCCCATTGCTAAAGCTCCGGTGCCAGTTCCCAGAGATTTTATAAGGCTATTATTAAAAACAGAATTTGCTTTTTTATCCATTGGGAGCATTTCTTTTGAGAGTTTTTCTAAAAACCCATCCATGAATACTTCCAGGTCTTTATCCGAATACTTAGAGCTAGCTGCTTCTTTTATTAAATTATAAAATTGATTATCCATATTTTTACTCATGTAATGATTTCCAAACATCGGTTTCGTGGGACATACCAGTTCCAGCTAAAGCTGATCCCGCTAGCCCTATTACCCCTTGTTTTCCACGCTGTCCTTTACCTAACCAACCTTCTTCTTTGAACACTTTACCAGTTATATTCTTACCCATACTAGCAACTGGTTTAACTACTGTATTAGTCCCTATTCTAGCACTTGCTCCCAGAGCTTGACCGATACCCTTACCTAGTGATGATAAAATAGCTTCTTTCTGGAAGAGTATATCAGAAGCCTTTTTAACAAATTCTGAAATTTCAGTTTCCTGTTCCACTAGCTCACATGCTTGTTTATATAGGGTATAAACTTCTCTAGCTACATCTAATTCCCTATCAGTAAAGACCAAATTATCTTCACCCGATTTTTCAACTTCTCCACAGAGTTTGACCATTTTTGTAAAGTCTTGCTCTTCAACGATGAAAGCCAATTTTTCATATCCATATTTATCCTTACTAATTCTATCAGCCGCTGCCAGTAATTCTTGGGCCAATCCAACTTTATCATGGGCTATTTTTTCTAGCACGCCCCTACATCTGAACATTTCCTTAGATAGCATAGCTTTCTTTTCTTGTTCAGACATCCTATTAACTGGTGAATCTTCTTTACTTTCTTTACCTTCTTTATCTTCTTTATCTTCTTTATCTTCTTTATCTTCTTTTGGAGAAGTCTCTTTTTTCTTAAACCAAGGAGGCGTTTTATCCCCCTTAGACTCTTTGTCTTCTTTATCTTCTTTGTCTTCTTTGTCTTCTTTGTCTTCTTTGTCTTCGTCCGTACAAGACTCATTAGACTGTTTTAGTATTTCATCCGGGAGTATCAGATGAGCCATTACTACTTTATAATCCGCTACAGGAAATTCAAAGGTTCTATCCTGAGCTTCCCCTAACTGTCTCATATACGCCAATGTATTAGTGGTCTCTATAACTCTCTTTATCTGATCAGGATTAAGAGAAAGATCAGACGCTTCTTTAGCAATACTCTCAGATAATGAGGCTTGCTTAGTCATATATTGGGCTGTACATTTAACAGCTATTCTTTGTAATTCTTCTGGTGATAAATTAAAGGTCATTACTACTGCCTCCTATGGCATCTTTGTACCATGCATTACTAGATGATGCATTGATATTATCAAAATTTATTAAATCACTACGTCTTACATCTTTTAGAGTATTGGTATTATCTTGATTTTTTATTCTAGTCATAAAATTAAAACTAGCTATCTTATTTAAATATTTATTAATCATTTTGAGAGTTTAAATTTGCTAAACTTTCTGTTAGAGCGATACTAGCATTTAATTCCTCTAACTCAGTTAGATCAAATCCATTTTCAGTTAATATCTTATCTAACCCTTCAAATTCTGGTACAACTTCTTTTAGTGCTAGTTCCAAATCTTTTCTGGCTTCATCATTATCCATAACCCAAAGCTTTAATAACCTGGCAATGTCAGCACTTTGTTTAGTCCACTTCAAACTTTCTTTACTAGTATCTGAATTAGAAGCATTAAAATTAGCTTCTTTAGATTTATAGATACAAGTGGAAAATAAATCTACCAACCCTTCTACTGGAGAAATTGATACTTTATAACCTAATCTCCATGCAATAAAGTTTATACCGTGAGTTAATGACCAAAGTTTTAATAATGATTCATTCTTATCTTCTAAAGATTCTAGATGTTCAATTTTAGATAACCTATCTAAATTCTCTGTATCGAAGAAAAAAGTTTGATATACTTTTAAAAGTTCTAAGTCTATCTCAAGTATTTTAACTATTTTTGATAAGTCTTTCTCACAAAATAAAGAAGCTTCTATATACGATTTCTTTAATTTATTCTTATTTAAACTTTCGGCCTTTTTAAATAAAATAGATAAAGGGGAATCTGGAGAGTTAATTATTTCATCTACCCCTACATCCTCCCCTAAAGTATTAGTATATACAAGCTTAGCTTTATCATTAAACATTGGCTATTAGCCCATTTATTTAGCCTGATCCTCTACAAAGTTTTCAGCATCGGAAACCAATTGCTCCAACTTTATGTAATTGTCACCTAATAATCTGTAAACATTTCTAATATTGGATATAAAGCTAACTAGCTCATTAGCGGTATGTGTCTTGGCAAGCTCGGAGATATTTAATCTTATTAATAACAAAGTTCTACCTAGCTTGTCGATAGCAGTCTTAATATCAGGTAGATACTCACGGATATACTCTTTAGAGTTAGCTACTTGCAATAACTCGGATATTATAGTAGCTTCCACTGTTTGAGCGTCATTGGATAACAAGGAATTTTTCATGTTATTTATAAACATAGGACCTGGACCATTCTGTAGATCAAATGGATTATACTGCTCCGGAGGGGGATCTCCAAATTGAGGTATTTCTCCTGGCTCAAAGTCAGCTCTCTTTGATAAATATATTTTTATTTTCCTATTCTCTTTAGCTTTTTTAATAAACGACTCGGCTTTATCAGGAGATACTCCCTCTTTCACCACCAATAGCTCGATTAGTTTAACTTCCGGTCCTACTACTTTTTGGTTATAAGTAAATTCAATACCATCATACCCTATGTCAGCTGCTGTTCCTAACGTTGATAAAGTTGCTAACTCAGTTTTTATCATAGCTGCATTAATATTGGTTTCTACCAGGAAAGTTATATTCTTTTTAAGTGGTATAATTAATGAATTTATAGGTATAAATATAGATTTAGGGTTAGACGCATCTATAGTTTTACAATTTCTAAGGGCATATATAATAGCGTCTGATTGACTGTAACATGCTTCACCATTAACGGGAAGTTCCCTGAGTGACAACATATTAGTAGCTTTAATAACTACACCATCAGAATTGATAAATACGTTTTGACAATAGAAAGCTCCAACATATTCCATCTCAGGAGAAAGAATCAGGATATCAGTATAGTTAGTTACCTGAGAAGGGGTAATAGCTTGACAATTATTTAAAACGTCTTTTAGTACATTGTGATTATCGCAACCTTCACCTTTTACTATTAAATTTGATGTGATGGAATAATCTCCATTATTAAATAATGCAAAGACTGGAGACACTCCTTTTGCCGGATATAATAAGGCAGAGAATTGTGGAGCTGATTTACATCTTTTTGGAATAAATGCAGATCTTACGCTAGAGTCATGATATATAACTTCATAATCTTGCCCAGCATCAGTACTGGATATCTGTTTAAATATACCAGCATCACTAAAATCACTGGCCAAAACTGCTACTCGTTCAGTTGTGTTTTCTCCACGTAAAGCGTACCCCTTATCTAAAATAGATTTAATTGTGGGGTTATCCAAACCTGTACCTTTGGTTATTATTTCCACGGCTGGTTTTAATTGAGCTACTATTGGTTTAGGGGTTGGTTTCAATGAAGCCAGTATTCCCTCTAACCCAAATAGTCTATGTAAGGCAGAATAAATTTCCTTGTCTTCCGAGAATTTCTTTAGCATTGCTGATTTCATCATTTCTGGCATTATAGCTAAAAATTCCCCTAATCTAGAACTAGAAGAATAAACATATTTTCCTGTCCTTGGAGGAACTACTAGATCATACACGCTAGGATTGCCATTAACAGTCGGAGGTACCTTAGTAGCCTTGCCCATTGTTAATGATGAAGAATTTACTGCAGATTGAATAAAACCCTTAGTTAATGGGGAAAAGGTTTGATCCTCAATATTAAATATTGAATCAATAGGCTGTATTGATTCTCCTTTGGCTATAACAGGTATATAATAATATCCTGAACCAAATTGAACAGTAAAGAGACCAACTAATACATCTGATTCATCCCCTTTATTTAAACTATCTGTGATATCATTAAAGGTAACTATGAAGTTAGATAGTTCTGGAGCTATCTGAAGTAATTTTTCTAATGCAAGTTCTGGAAACATATATACTAGCCTTTTAGTTAAAGTTTTATTACTTATTTTAGTTCAATATTTTATGCTATAGCCGGACATCCTGGTATACTATTTTTAGTTGGTGTAGGAGTTGTTTCTCCTGGAATACTAGTTCCAGCCCCTGTACCGGAATTAGTAGTAGCCACTTGAATTACTTCCGTATACCCAGTTGTCAAACTGGTATTTTTTGTAATTCCGGCTTCTGCCAACATAACTAATTTTGATTTTCTATCTTGATATACTTCAGCAATTCTTTGTTCAGGAGAATATCCATTTATATCTTTTGCTCCTAATTTACCTACATAAAATCCTACCGCTGCTTTAATAGCCTCTTCCTTGGATGGGTATCTTAAACTTCCCCCTTGAGTTTTCATTTTACTAGCTAACAAAAATTTATTCTCCAAAACTATCAACCCAGCTATTATAGATCTTTCTTTACCCAGCTGCCAGTTATTAGTAGGATCAGCAAATAAATCAGTTATAGATTCCCCTGGATTTACTACTATCCCTTTAGACATTGCTAAAGATTCTTTATTCTTGAACATGTAATTATATGCGTCTGTTCCTCTTACATGATAACATCCCATACATGCAGACAAACCATGAGCTACCAACCCTTGGTCTATATTTTTTTTAGTTTGTTCAGTAAGATCTGGTCTGGACCGTAGAGCAGATATCACAGCAGTATAATAATAATCCTTACCTACAAAACTTTTTTTAGGATCTGCTGGACTATAATGAGCAGAATCTATAACCGATCCTTTATCAAATAATAATCTCCAGTTGCTTTCTAATCCCCATATAGCCATAGCTAAATAGAGAATACCTGGTATCTCACGTAAGTGAGGGAAATTATCTATTATTGCTTTTTTTGTAATTTCGGAAATATTCTGTATATTTGTCTTCGACCTTGAATAAGAAGGTGATTCTATTTGTTTTGTACTACTGGTTTTAAAGTCTGAAGGTCCCTTAGTACTTGCCATTATTCCCCTCACCAAATTCATTACCTATCATGTAACTAGTAACTGGTTCTGTACTATGTATAGGTGATTTTTGAGACATAGCAGCAGCTTCTTGTATTACTCGGTGAAGCTGGTTAAATGATAATTTAGAAATCCAATTTTTGTCTAATAGTTTTAGAGATTGTAATCCTGGCACTAGAGGTTTTACAATTATACCGGAAGTACTTATAGGAACTTCTTGTATACCTTTTTCTTTTAGATCATCTATATGGTTTTGTGTCATTTCAGTACCAGGGGTTAAATCCAAAACCCTCTTGGCTAAAACCTTCCCTATAGAATGATCAATATTAATAACCTTGGAGTTATTATCCAGATATTCTTCTAGCTGATTAACATCTATTTTATCTCCTGGAGCAAACCCACTTTCACCCGGATCTATAACAGTGTGATATTTTATCATATTTCTAGCTATGATATCAAAATGTCTCGGATCTAATTGGGCACTTCTAGAATATATATCTCTCATTTTTTTTGCTAAATATATTCTTCCAGCTCCTGCCCCTTTTAACTCAACAAGTTTTTCCGGGTTTAAAGTACCAGTAGATAATGGATCCCCTATTCTGACTTTATCCCCCAATTTTATTATTGGATTTTGTTGGTTTGGTATGAAGTGAACTTTCCCATTGATAGATACGTTCCAGTCCTTTAAAGAAGTTTGTTCCATTGAATCAACTTTTCCATTAGCCTCAGCTATAGTGGCTTCATCCTGGAAATTTTCAGGGTTATTTAATAGGTTGGCAGCTTCATCATATGGGTTACGAGTTCTACCAGCTACACCCCCCTGGTGTTTGGTTGATAGCATTGCTTGAGTTAAAACTTCAGATACGGATTGTGAAGCTATAACTCCTACATTGGTACCAATAGCTGGGAATTGGGAGTTAGCAGCTAGTCCGTAACATTTTTGACACAGACCCTCTTTTGTTTGACAGGTCATAGGGCTTCTAGCAATTACGGGTTTATTTTTATGTTGTAATTCTTTATAATATTCCTCTGTAATTAATTTATTAGTGCCTGCCTCTACTTTACCTAATAAGGAAGCTATATCAGATACTTGGATAGGTATTCCATTTTTAGTCCCACAATCAACCTCTGTTATAACCTCATGAAAAACACTTGGAGTAATCTTTTTAAACAAACTCCCTGGTTTTTCGGTCGATAACTGAGATAAAACTGTAGATGCTCTACCTCCGTAAGACATGGCTAAATGTTCAGCACTACTTAAACCTTCTGCAAAGGAATGTTTAATAGGCACTGGTATAGGTATACCTTTAACATCTGCAGCCATCATTGGGGTAGCTGTACCTTGCATTAATTGTTCAGGCTTACCTCTAGCTCCTGTTTGAGCCATCTTAGCAGCAGTAGACCCTCTTTGTAACATATAGATAAGATTTGATCTAGACATACGAGGATTGTATTCCCTAGATAATGCATCCAATTCTCTTGCTTGATCCATCTTGGATAAATTTTTTTCTAATACTTTTTGAACTTTATGTTCAAACTCTGACATTATGGTTTGTCTCTCAACAGAATCATTATCATAATCATCCAGAGGTGTGGTATATCCTTCGGAGGTAGCTTTGTTAAAAAACATCTTGCCTAAATCATTCATAGTATTATGAGCATTAGAACCACCATGTTGGATTAAATTATTTACTAATTTACCCATACCTGATTTATCAAGGGGTTTATAAATATCATAATTCTTCTTGGCTTCCTCTGTAGGAAGCATAGATTTTATTAAAATGGATCCGGGGGTCGTTATCTTCATTTGAAGTCTAATTCTATCCTGTTTGGAGAAAAAATACAATCAGTACACGTATTGTATATTAAGATTTTAACTTGGTATAAGATATATATCACTATAATATAGGTGGTAGTCATGGCTAGAAAAATTCATCCCAATTATTTATTTAACCCAGATCAGAGTTATATGAGTTATCTCTCTGTCCCGGCTGAAATACTGATTACTGAATTAAGGAGGGGGAATAAAGCATTTAAGATAGATGAACATCTAAAGGTTAAGGTCAATTCAAATAGGATTTTGACATTCACCAAGGGATTACAGTGTGTAAAATGTGGGATTGAGGGTAAGTTCTTTTCCTTACAAATTCAAGTACGTTCAAAGATAAAAGAAGAAGACCCTTTAGAAGTATATCCTCTAACTCAAAATTTGAATGGGGTACATTTTAATCTATATGGAATAAAAGATGATGGCTCTTTTATTCTTATGACAAGTGATCATATAACCCCTAAGGCTAGAGGTGGAGATAATAGTTTGGATAATAGACAAACTATGTGTACTATATGTAACTCTGAAAAGGGGGATGCCATTGAAGATATATTAGGAGATTTGTCAGGGGAAAAATATTTACCTAATTGTGTTAGATTATATAATAGGATACTCTTAAATCTTCTAGAACTAAGGGAGATTTGGGGGGGTATTAAAAAAGTCTATCCTACTATAAAAAAGGTAACCTATAAAACTATAGAAGCAGTTTCGTCATATATCCAAACCAGAGTAAAAAAAATAATTACTCAAATCAAGGAATATAAAAAGTTGTACACGCTTTTAAAAACTACCTTGAAGTATGAGTCAAACTTGGATCCAGTTAACGGATATGAAAGTCTTGGAAGTTTCTTAGATTCAGCCAGGTTTTCTTATGAATATTTAAAACGGATATTAGTTAATGTAATATCCACTATAAGTATTCTGTTATCCTCAGTACCTAACCATATAACTAAGGAAGCCAAAAAAAGAGTTTTACTAGATCTTTACTTGATTTATTTATTGTTGATTGATCTTATATAAAAAAAGAGGGGTAATCCCTCTTTTTTACCATACTCCTAAATCATCAAAATATCCAGTTCCAGTAAATCCAGTAGCAGCAATTAAATGAGGCTCACTAAAAGTTGCCCCTCCAGTGGGTAAAAATACCCCTCTACAGTAGGTCCTTCTTTGTTAGTTCTTGGTTTATATATATAGGTTGTCACTAAATAAATACTTTCTTGAATAATTTCCCTGGTTTATTTAGAGGAGAGAAAAATACGACATTAACAGATTCGGTGGCTACAAAAGATATTTCGTTAGCTAGTAACACTTCACTCCAAGTACCAGTGTCCCCAAAGGATACATAAGTAGAGACTCCTACATAATAGGTAAGTCCAGCTGTAAGTCCTGATAGGGTTACTGTTAAAGAAGTTCCTGCATCCACAACACCTAGGGTATATGTATTAGCTGTAGTTCCTGAACCCCCTCTGCTTGTGGTGTCATACCCTACTGCATATCCGGTACCATCCCCAGCAGAATCCCAGCTTATTTGTTTGGTTGCCATTAAGGACCTACCCTAACATTACCAGGCTTTCTAGCTCTAGTAACTACATATGAGTTTCTACAAAATTGGGTACTAGATCCAGAACCATTGGTAGCTATTAGACATACATTATGTCTACCTCCAGTAGAACAAGTTAAACTTGGATTTTGAGTAGAAGAAGTTCCACATCCACCAGACCATGCCCAAGAAGTGGGGGTGTTAGTACTAGAATCAGTACATGTAGTGGATCCTATAGCTTGAACTATTAAGGGAGAACACGTAAAATTAGCTACCGGGACTGCTCCATATAGATATGCCCCTATATCCAAAGGTAAGCTCCTAGTTCCCTTTTCATAATCCTGGGGGACATCAGCTATGGTATCATATCCCTGGTCTATTACTGAAGTAGCTCCGCTTAATAAATGAAAATTAGCAGTGACTTGGCTAGTAAATAGGGCTGAGGTAGAGTTTGTAATATTATTATTTAAGGTAGCGGTAGCTCCCAAATCTGTACTATTTATTGCTACATCACAGATATTATTGCGTAATAACACCCCTGTACTGGTAGAGAATCTATTAACTATACATTTGCCAAAACTTCCATTACTGATAATAGTATTATTGTATATCTTGGAATTAGGAGATTCAAAAGTTCTGATCATACCATCATTAGTAGCTCCAGAAATCCTGGTGGAAGACCAAAAGTTGGAGGAGTTATAGAATACGTTGTTTCTTGCAATACCCCCTGACATATCATTGAATGATCCTCGCTGTACTAATCCAAATGATATCCCCTGATCCACATTTACAAATAGATTACGCTCTACTACTGGATTTATGGATCCATTCCAGATAAGGACTGATGGATTGTTACAGTTATTGGACGCGCAGGAATCTGATACATGAAGGTTATAAAATACATTATCTCTGACTATCATACCATCAGTACCATGAGCACTTATACCGTTATAATAGCCATAGCCAGATCCATGGTCATTAGGTTCAGCTCCAGATAAGTATTCAAATCTATTATATTCTATTAATACACCAGATATCTTGGAGGCGTTAGATCCATTTATTTTTATAAATTGAGAACCTGAGTTATATAAATTAAGATTATATAAGTGAGGGGAAGAACATCCTGCATTACAAATAAAGAGATTATCATAAGAATCCCTCATTGTTAATTGAGCTATAGATAGGTTAGAGGCATCTGTCCATACTATATGAGTAGCTCCAGAAGCATTATTTAATCCCCCTCCAACTATTGAGGCTCCCCCACACCCAGGACCATTTCCCATTATAGTAACATTAGGCTGTGACACAACCAAGGAAGAGGTTATGTTATAAGTTCCATCTGCTAGTACTATTGTATCTCCTGCTT
>WBZU01002271.1_pt1 | contig 13441 bp, 9 predicted proteins | sample 5204311 | NCBI WGS metagenome assembly WBZU01 (sample SAMN12344359, study PRJNA552823) | activated sludge metagenome | biome: Activated sludge suspended growth; feature: Nitrification reactor; material: Wastewater; isolation source: activated sludge from nitrification reactor of wastewater treatment...
CCCATTGTTCGAAAGAGACACTGCAAGATTGCGGTGCCGGTAGATATTGGAATGCAGCTCACTCCTGCCGATGCACTGCGGTTCATCCACGCGTACAAGCTTCTGATGCTTGAGGTCTTAGGTGAACAGGAAGATTGTATCAGCGGCAGCGTTGTTCCGTTGCTTGCGAAGGCGCGTTCGAAGCTCGTGGGTAAACCGGCCTTGTTGCGTCGGGCGATTGCGCAGCTTGAAGCACGAAACACTAGGTTGGACCGAGAGGTCGTCACGGCCATTGAAGGGCTCGAGGTACGACAGTGGGTCTATCTTCGCGACACGAGACTTCATTCAATCATGATTGATTTGTCTGCTGAGCGTGCATTCGGGGTGCTTGGGCTTACGCAGGGAATCCGAGATATTGTCGGCGGCACCGGGGTAATTATCGAGGCGGGGTTGGTACGCTACTGTGGGCGATATGTGTGTGATGGCATCATTTCGCAAGTGGTGTGGATCGGGCCAGGATACAGAAGAAGTTGGAATGAGACATTCAAGGAGATCAAGGCATCAGGCCAATTTCATGTGAAAGCCAATGCTTAGCATCCTGTCGACCGGACATCTGCAAGATTTGTGTACCAATAGGAATGAAAGCCCGTCGGCATGAATTCTCATATCCGAAACCTATCTACTAAGATGTAGTCGAGCACCTTTCCCCTCCGCGCGTTTCACGTTTCCCTTCGTCTACCGCCTCTCCAGAGGCTAGTCTTGTGGCAGGCTGTATTGAGGCTCAATCCCAAAAACGCAACCACTTTGGTTTTATCTCACGTGTGTAAGGCCACCGCTTGGCCATGAATGAGCCTGGTTCCAATACTCCAGTTTCGACATAAAGATATCCAGAATGCTTCACAGGAAAGCCTCCGCCGGTTAGGAACTCCACCTGCAGGTGGCCGTGTGCTGTTTTCTCAGCTAGGACAACGCGTGCGACATCGCTTGGGATTCTCACATGCCCTGAGTTGGGTAGAATATCCTGCTGCGTGATCTGTGTGATAACCGCTTCAAACTGTGGAAGCTGGTAGTGGAACCGAAGGGCTTGGGTGCCCCGTGCAGATACGACGGCAGTTGGAATAGTCACCAGACAGACGGCCAGTGGAATGAATCCACGGATATGCAACTCTTGCCAGGACCGAACGGCAAAGACGATGCTTCCGATCGACACCACCAGCCATACCAGAAGGGCAACAAGGACTGCCAACTGAAGCCAGGGCGTGAGGTCGAGCTGGAGAGCAGTAAAGGCGACAACCAGGGTGGCACATGCCAGAAATGTGAACCACTTCTGCTTAATCAATTAAACCCCAACGAGGTTTGGGCCGATCCTCAGACGAGTTGAATCGGCCACTTCTTCTCTGTAGATCACGCCAAGTCTGCTCACGAACCGTAGTACAGACCGGTTAACACGTTCTTTAGAGGTCGAACGCTCCGCGCATCGTACTACATGGGTACCGTCATTGTGATAGCCCGATCGGGCCATGTCGGATTCAGAACCCTGTCGCTACACTCGTGGATAACAGGATAAGAGATGATCCACCGGCCAATGCAAGGAGGCGTCACCATGGTCACCACTCAGCAGCACACATATTTTTTCGGCGAGGGGCGAGCAGAAGGGCATGGGGGCATGAAAAAACTACTTGGCGGGAAAGGAGCAGGATTGGCCGAGATGACCAATCTCGGCCTGCCGGTGCCTCCAGGATTTACGATCAGTACAGACGTCTGCATGGAGTATCTCGATGGTGGGCGACGAGGGTTACCTCCTGATCTCTGGGAAGAGGTGCTGCGATATCTGACGCGCCTCGAGTCCGTGATGGGGAAACAATTCGGCAATGAGGAGAATCCCCTGCTGGTCTCGGTTCGGTCCGGCGCAGCGCACTCGATGCCAGGCATGATGGATACGGTCTTGAACCTTGGGCTTAACGATCAGACGGTACAAGGATTGATCGCAACCACAAGGAATGAGCGGTTTGGGTTCGATGCGTACCGGCGATTTATCGCGATGTTTGCCGGAGTCGTACTGGGCGTGCCCCGTGAGCAATTCGAACTGGCTCTGGAGAAAAAGAAAGCGGAGGTAGGAGCACAACAAGATGCAGATCTCTCTGTGGCAGCACTGCAAGCCCTTGTCGAACACTATAAAGAACTCGTGTTGGCAAGGACCGGTGAAGAGTTTCCCGATGATCCCTATGATCAATTGAAGCGTAGCATCCTCGCGGTCTTCGAGTCATGGAGAGGCCCAAGAGCTGTGGAATATCGGCGGATTCATCGGATATCCGATCGTGGGGGGACAGCGGTCAATATTGTCGCGATGGTGTTCGGCAATAGAGGGGAGCATAGCGGGACTGGAGTGGTGTTTACGAGAAATCCCAACACGGGCGTCCCTGGTGTGTACGGAGACGTTCTCCTCAACGCCCAAGGTGAAGATGTGGTGGCGGGCATTCGCACGCCTCAGCCCATTGAAACCTTAGCGAGTACGCTGCCTGAGGCGTACCACACGCTCACCACGATCGCCGGTACATTGGAACGCTATTATCGAGATATGCTCGACCTGGAATTTACGATTGAGGACAGCAAGCTGTACATGTTGCAGACGAGGATCGGCAAGCGCACGGGCCAGGCAGCCGTGAGAATCGTGGTGGATCTGGTTCGTGAAGGACTGATGACGGTTCGCGAAGCGGTGATGCGTGTCGAAGCGAATCAACTGGCACAGTTCTTCTTGCCGATTTTCGATCAGAAGAGCGAAGGCAAGCGGCGGTTGCTGGCGAAGGGCCTTCCTGCTGGGCCAGGCCACGCGTCGGGTCGGCTCGCGCTCACGCCTGATAAAGCAGTGGAGATGCAACGGCGAGGAGAGCGGGCGGTTCTCGTGCGTCGGGAAACCAGTCCGGACGATATTCATGGGATGAATGCCGCCGTGGCGTTCCTCACGGCCAAAGGGGGAATGACCTCCCATGCTGCGGTCGTGGCCCGTCAACTGGGAAAAGTCTGCATCGTAGGCTGCGACGCGATCGAAATCGGGGCAGAAGGCACGGTGCGAATAGGTGCGGCTCTGTTGAAGGAAGGGGACGCATTATCAGTCAATGGATGTGACGGTGAGGTGTATCAGGGTGAAATTCCAGTGACTGATTCGGAAGTGGTCCAGGTGCTTCAAGGTCGGATGCCTGCGGAGCAATCGGAGACGTATCACTATTACGCGAAGTTTATGGAGTGGGTGAGGGAGTATCAGGGGCTAGAGGTGTGGGCCAATGCAGACTTGCGGGATCAAGCCAACATGGCCCGGCTGTTTGGTGCCGAGGGCATTGGTCTGTGCCGGACGGAGCATATGTTCTTTGAGGCAGATCGTCTTCCGATTATGCAGCAGATGATTCTGGCTCGGACGACGGAGGAACGAGCGCAGGCGCTCAACCAATTGCGTCCGATGCAGAAGCAAGATTTTATCGAGCTCTATCGAGCGATGCATGGCAAACCAGTGACCATTCGCCTATTGGATCCCCCGTTGCATGAGTTCCTCCCCAAGCGGGAGGTTTTGATGGTGGAGATTGCGCAGATGGAATTGACGGAAGAGCACCCAGTCAAACTGGTGGCACAGCGACGAATGCTAGCTCGTGTCGAAGAACTGCATGAAACCAATCCGATGTTAGGACTACGTGGGTGCCGATTGGGTATCACCTATCCTGAAATCACTCGCATGCAGGTGCAGGCCATCATGGAAGCAGCCTGCGAAGTGCGCACCGAAGGAATCGACGTGGTGCCGGAGATCATGGTACCGTTGGTCGCACTCGTCACTGAAATGACCGCCCAGAAAGCGCTTATCCAAGCAGTTGCAGACGAGACGATGACGTGCTACCGGATGAGCTTCCCTGTTCATGTGGGCACGATGATTGAGTTGCCTCGTGCTGCCCTGACCGCCGGCGAGATTGCCGAAAAAGCAGACTTCTTTTCGTTCGGCTCGAATGACCTCACGCAGACGACATTCGGTTTTTCACGAGACGATGCACACATGTTTCTCGATGGATATCGGCATCGCAGTGAGCAGTGTGGCAACTGTGGGAAGAAGGCACTCGATGTGAAGCGGATGATATGTCACCACTGTGGGGCACCCATCACGACTCCGCAGGCCAACATCATGGCGGAGGATCCTTTCGTGACTCTGGATCAGCAGGGTGTGGGTGGCTTGATGAAGGTGGCGGTAGACCAAGGGAGAAAGACCAACCCAACGATCAAGCTGGGTCTCTGCGGAGAACATGGCGGAGATCCGGCATCCGTTGCCTTTTGCCACCAGCTTGGGCTCGACTATGTCAGCTGTTCGCCCTATCGCATTCCCATCGCGCGCCTGGCAGCGGCACAGGCGGCGATTGCGGGTGAGGCTGCATCTCTAGAGGCTGCCACAGGTGATCAGCTGCCGGTGTGAGGCTTGAGGGAACAGGGAGAGCACCATGACTGATACTAAGTACAGAACTCTTGTTAGAAACTATCTTGTGTGGCTGGTTATTGGTGTGACTGTCGCGATTGCGGTACTGATATTCTTCGTCTTGTATCCCATGTATAGCCGGCTGATTCAGGATGTGGACAACGTGATTCAAGAGCGATATCGGGCAGAGGCCAAGCATATTGTTGAGTCAATTGCGACAACGATTGAGTCGATGGTGCCTGGGGGCATTGGGCCTGAATTGAGCGCAGGTCAGCGGGAAGCGGTGAAGCACATCATCCGGAATGCAAAGTTTGATGGCGGCAAGGGATACATCTATCTGTATGACATTCATGGGCAATGTATTGCACATGGGGAGCAGCGAGATAAAGAAGGGAAAAATCTCATTGGTCTGGAGGACAGCGATGGCGTCCGGTTCGTCGAGGAATTGCTCAAGGCCGCAAAGCAGGGTGGAGGGTTCGTGAGATACAAATGGGCGACCCGTGAGCAACCAGATAGGTCTGGTAAACCCAAGATCGGCTATGCGCAGATGTTGAGGGGAGACACCTGGTGGCTCGGGTCAGGTGTCTACCTGGAGGATATCGATCGTGAGTTGCAGTTGGTGAAGGCCGCACAAAATGCGCTCCTTGATAAGGGGAGGATTCTCCTCCTTGTCTTACTAGCTCTTCTCATGTTGTGGGTTTTGTGGATAGGGATGCAAGTCACTCGCCCTATAGTAGCGCGAATGAAAGCTCTGTCAAGAGCTGCAGATCTAGAGCGTCTTGACGTAGCTGGTGACCTTCATGACAGCGTCGCGGAGTTTGTTCGGCAAATCAAGACGAAGCTTATTGAGGTCAAGGAAGCATACGACGCGGATACGAGACGAGCGCGAGTCGACGGATGTTTGCAGCGCATCTATCAGTTTGATGACCAATGTCAAGGGATTGCACGTGATATCTATCCTAGTGTTGTTGATGATCATGGGGTAAGTAAGGCGTTCAAGTATTACCTCAAAGAGGTCGAGGCATACGCTACTGTGCAGTTCGCAAAACATATAGATGAGGTGCCTCGTTCGTACAGTGGCCTCGAACGCGCCTTGTACCTTGTGGGGAAGGGGCTCGTGCAGAATGGGTTGAAACATGCCGAGGCGGCATTGATAGAAGTGACCCTGACCTCTCATGAGGAGCGTGTGACGCTGAGAGTCAAGGATAATGGAAAAGGATTCCATCCGAATGCAGTGCTGACCAGGGACGCGATCGGTAAGTCGCGTTTTGGACTTCCGTGGATTAAGGCTCAGGTGGAGATATATGAGGGCCATGTCAAGCTGGACTCATCGCCCGGTTGTGGAACGACCGTTGATATCAGCATGCCTTGGCCGAAAGATGGGGGCGAGACATCCGAACCGTAAGGGGTGGAGTTGTTATGAGGATGAAAGCCGGTGACAAAGATGGTGATAAGAGTCGAAAGGATACAATCCGCATCGTCGTGATCGACAACGATGATATTGTCTGCAGCGCTATTTGCTCTGATCTGGAGAAAGATGATCGCTTTGAGGCTATAGGAGTGAACCCTGATAAGGAAGCAGCCTTGGAGCGTGTTAAGCGCGAGCAACCTCATGTCATCCTACTCGACCTCATGTGGAACAACCAGCTGCGGGGTGGGTGGAATCTGTTGCCAGAGATCTCCAAGGATTGCCCACACACAGCAGTCATCATTGTTTCCGCGAGAGCCGAACTTGCGGATGTGAGCGAAGCGTGGAGGAAGGGAATCGCTGGGTATGTCCCAAAACGACAATGGCAAGAGGAATTGACAGAGGCAATTCTTGCCGTGTCAAAGGGGGGGTCCTTTTTTAGCCCTTCTGTTGGTAAACGTGTCTGGAAACCAAGCAAAGAGACGGAAAGTTTGAATCCACGTGAGCGAGAAGCCTATTACTTATCTGTTCGTGATCTCTCCTCACAGGCTATCGCAGAAGAGATGTCTATCGTAATCGACACGGTTCACGTTCACCGGAGTCATATCCGGGAGAGAATCGGGCATCCGGATGGCTGGAGAGGAATCGCGAGAGACGCTCAAAAAGATCCGGATCTACTGTGTGAGTTGTTGGATAAGGAGCGACGAGTGTTTGAGCTGTATGTCCAAGGCCAGTATGTCCTAGGTGCAAGGGCGATCCAGGACATTGCGACAAAACTGTCTTGTTCAGAAACAGAGGTGACAGGTTTTATACGCAATATTCGCCGCAAACTGAATTGCCATCCGGATGGCTGGAAAGGAATCGCGAGGGAGGAAGGAGATATTGATTGATGATGAGTTGTTTCTGTCGGTCTCTTGTATTTGTTTGTGCTGATGCCTGCCACGTTTTTTGCGTGCCCCTCTGAGTAAAGGTTAATCCTTCAAAATATTTCAGGTTCCTGCCTGGGTCAAAACCCCAGAGCCTTGGACTATTCTCCCGTCATGTTGTTTGAAGCTGGTGTCTCAATCAGGAGAGACCTGGATATGACTCCAGCGCACATCCATTCGCAGAGAGGAGGCGCCATGAGGAACGTTGTGGAGTTACCCAGTGGTCAGCGGCTGACGGCTCGGGAAATTGAAATTCTGCAGTGGGTGGCCGTCGGAAAGACCAATGTGGACATCGCCATGATCCACAATCGCAGCATGAATACGGTCAAGAATCAGTTACATCAGATTTTTTCCAAGCTCGACGTGGTCACCCGGGCTCAGGCCGTAGTGGAGGCGATGCAACTAGGTGTGATGAAGCTCAACGATCCGGCGATCTAGGTGGAGGCAATAGGTGCCTGTGCCTCAGCGAGGAGGTTGTCGTGATGAACAAGATCAAGCGGTGGATACAGGATGTGTTTCAACGGGTACCACGAGGGGTTCGCTACGGCGGGTGGATCGTGCTGGTCCTCATTGGGACGTATGCGCTGGCGATCGTGGTGGGGGTTGTCCGGCCGGAGGAGAAGGTCAATGCTTTGTGGTTGGTAGTGGCGGCCTCGTGCGTCCATGTATTGGCGTTCCGGTTCTATGGGCGTTTTCTCGCGCGAAAGGTACTGGAGCTGAACGATGATCGCCCCACACCGGCGCATACCATGACCGATGGTGTCAATTTTGTGCCGACGAGTCGCTGGGTGTTGCTCGGCCATCACTTTGCCGCAATCGCTGGGGCGGGGCCGCTGCTGGGCCCAGTGCTGGCGGCACAGTATGGGTTCGTTCCCGGTTTCCTGTGGTTGCTCGTCGGGGCGGTGATCGCAGGGGCGGTGCAGGATTTCGTCATCCTGGTGTTCTCGATGCGTCGAAAAGGGTGCTCCTTGGTTGAGCTGGCCTATGCGTCCAGTGGTCCGGTCACCGGGATGGCGGCGACGCTCGCGGTGTTGTTTGTCGTCACCATTGCTATGGCTGGCCTGGGACTCGCAGTGGTGAATGCGCTCGATCATAACCCCTGGGGGACGTTCACTCTCGCGATGACGATTCCTATCGCCTTGCTGATGGGAGGCCTGGGCAGGATCTCTCCCGGAGCCACGGCGCCCATTACCGTCATGGGAGTGGTCTTGCTCATGTTCGCCATTGTTGGCGGACGAATGGTGGCCAATTCTCCTTGGGCGACTTGGTTTGAGTTCGGCCATGCGTCGCTCGTGTGGATGTTGGCGGGATACGGGTTCGTCGCTGCAGTGCTGCCGATCTGGCTGCTACTGATTCCACGCGATTACCTGTCCAGCACGATGAAAGTCGCGGTCATTGCGCTATTGGCGGTGGGGGTGGTGGTGATCCATCCGATGATGGAGATGCCGCGAGTCACACAGTTCATCGCCGGAGGCGGACCGATCATCAAGGGCCCGGTGTTTCCCTTCCTGTTCATCACGATTGCCTGCGGGGCAATCTCAGGGTTTCACAGTTTGGTCGCCTCCGGGACGACTTCAAAGCTGATCGATCAGGAATCCCATGCCACGCTGGGGTATGGGGCGATGCTCATGGAAAGTTTCGTCGGGGTGATCGCGTTGATTGCGGCGTCGATTCTCCATCCCGGCGACTACTTTGGCATCAATACGCTGCTGTCACGTCTCGAATTGGAGCAGCTCGGATTCCCCGTTGTGCATCTCGATGAGTTGTGCCGGCTGGTGGAGCAGGATTGTGCCAATCGTGTGGGTGGGGGCGTCTCGCTGGCAATCGGTATGGCGTCGATCTTCGTGGGGTTGCCTGGACTCAAAACAATTCCTGGACTGATGGCCTACTGGTACCAATTTGCCTTGTTATTTGAAGCGCTGTTCATCCTAACCACCATCGATGCGGGGACGCGAGTGGCACGTTATCTCGTCCAGGAACTTGGTGGGCGGGTGTATCGGCCATTTGGGGATCTCGGGTCCGTGCTAGCGGCGGTCGTGGCGAGCCTGCTGGTGGTCTGTGCATGGGGCTCGTTGCTCTCTACCGGATCGGTCTCGAGCTTGTGGCCGATGTTCGGCGTCGCGAATCAGCTCTTGGGCACGCTGGCGCTCTGTGTGGGAACCACCATCCTGATTCGGATGGGAAAGGCCCGCTACATCTGGGTGACGCTTGTGCCGCTGCTGTTCGTCGCCGTCATCACGTTGAGTGCCTGTGTCGAGTTGATCGGACAGTTTCTTGGCGAAGGGCGCTGGGTGAATGTTGTCCTCGTGCTCAGTATCGGCCTGCTGGTGGTGGTCGTCCTGCTGGATGCCGGGATCAAGTGGGTTCGCCGGCTGAAGGGGAACGGGCCACCCGACGATCCGCCTGCGGCAGGGGGACACAGAGGGGCTTCATGGCTCGGACGTTGTTGCTGAGTCATGTAAGGTGTATCAAATTGATGCAGTTTCCGCGGTTACGGATCGAGAGTCATAATACTTGTATAACAACACGTAAGTAGTAGTTGACAGATTATATTGTGACGGGGTACACATGGCTCGGTTTAATAACTATTCGTATACAGACTAGGTCCGTTCAGCCCTGGTAGAGCGCGTACTTCACGATGGGCGAAAGTTGATCGAAGGTACGGGATGCAACCGTGGCACTGGGTCAACGACGGGCGAACATGAACGGAGTCTCCTCGGTGTAACAGTGTGGCCCACGATGAAGGACCTTGGCGATGTGATGAGAAAGGGGGCCAGAATGGTCCCTCTAAGGAGGAGGGCTCAGATGAGATCTGTTGCGTTATTACTCGCAATGATTTGCGTCTCTCTGTTTTCCGGATGCGGCGGTGACGGCCGTGGACCGGGAGGGACGAAGCACTAATTGGTGGTTTCATTCTCAGGAGAAGGAGACAAGGTATGGGCACAGGACTGCAGCGGGTTGCATCGGTTTTCGTTGTGATGCTCATGTGGGCAGTGTTGCCTGGATGAAGCGGGGATGGAGGTTCGGACCCTGCTGCTGTGTCCCAGAACCCAGGAACTTCGCCTCAAAATCCAAGTAACCCACCCTCATCTCCAACACCCGGAGGTAATCTACCACCCACGACCGGCACATTCGGCGGTGGGCAAGGGAAGATCCTTTTTGCGGAAGGGGGGCTACAACCGTACGCTATTTCGGAGTTTGACTTGGCCACACGCCAAGTCCGGAGACTGGTGGACTATAGCCAGGACAACAGTCTTAAGCCGGTTCTTGGTGGAGTTTCCCGTGCGAATGACGGGTCATTTACCGTCGTGAGAGATCCTGGTCCTGGTGCATCGGCGGTTATCCTTCACTATCAGGCAGACGGGTCACTTCTTCATGAATGGACAGTGCCGAAGCAGCGCACACCTGGTGCACCGAACAACCTATTTGGCCTAGGGGAAAGCCCGCGTGGCCCATTCACTGAGGGTGGAGCGTTGTCGCCGGATGCGAAGTCGATAGCTCTTGTAGCCCCTACGCGATTTGGGCTGCGGTTAGAGGTTGTGACCCTCGATGTACAGAGTGGAACATTTGACTACGTGGATGTGCTACGTGCGAACGATGCACCGTCTGATAAAACAAACATGCGAGCGAGCACCTTTTGGAGTCCATCGGGTGAGCTCTATGTGCTCAGCAATGTCGGTCTCCACAAGGTTGACCGTGCGACTGGGGTTGGCACCCTCGTGCATCAGGTCCCATTGAAAGAGCCGCATGCACCGACCATGTCATCCGATGGGCGCTCCATCTATTTTAGCCAGTGTTGCGGCAATCCGAATGGCGGAAGCATTTGGTCCATGGATGTCGCCAGCGGGGAGGTTACTCGTCGGTCTACGCGATCAGTCTCTGGCCAACAGTCCTCACCGGCATTATCCCCCGATGGTGAGTGGCTGCTTCTGCAGGAAGCCGGCAGTAGCGCTGTGCTTATTTTCCCAGGCTTGGGTCCGAATCCCATCGGGGCGCTTGGCATTCCGTTCAATATCTCAGCCGTGCGGTTGTCCGATCCACCAATCGACACGCAGAATTTGAACATCTGGATCGTGGATGCGGCAGGCCAACCACACTTCTCACAGAGTCGAATGGTGTGGTTTTAGCGCATGCTTTGCGAATGTCGCCACTGTCACGCAGACGATTAGCGGTTGGGTCTCGCAAGGTACTAACTGGAATGTGATCTGATCAATGGAGGGGTTCATGGGTATCAGAATGCAACGTTTTGCCTCGTTTCTCGTCGTGGTGTTTCTGTGGGCCGTGTTGCCAGGATGCGGGGGTGGAGGGGATAGCTCGAGCTCGTCGGGAGGAGGTCCTCAAAGCTCTCCTCAAGTATCGGTTGACCCTCCTCAGAACTTGGGGACTGTGACTTTACCACCAGGTGAGAGCAGGGAATTGTTTGTGGATGTAGGAGGGGCCTCATTCATGCTGATCGCAGAGGGAAGCACGTTCACATCCGACATTGATATCCATTCGGTTGTTGCCCCAAATGGAACCACCTTGGTGACAGAAAATCGTGGCGATGATGATCCAATCGGTAGAAATGCTCTTAAGGCTCCTGGCGGTTCTGCCGTGGCTGGACTGTTCTACCCCGAGCAGAACAGCGCCATTCAGCCTGGGCGGTACAGCTTTCGGATCAGAAACAACGATCCAGTTGAACGGGATATTAGCGTTAAGGCGATCGTAAAACATGGCGTGAATCTGGCTAGCGAAACGCTCAACGTGAATCTTGTGTTCTGCGGAGTATCGGACTTGTCTGCCTCTAATGCGCTGTCTGGCCAGACGCAAGCATCGAAGAAGTTTCTGGTCATATTCAATAGATTCAAACAGATCTTTCGCGATGAGGCCCATATCGAGGTCGCCGCTCCGACTCTCATTGATTGTTCAGCCTCAGTTGCGAAGTTGGTGAAGATTGTCTCCGGAAAGGATGAATTAATCAAGAATGGACAATCGGATGAGCTGGACCAGCTTTTCCAGGTGTATAGGCAGGACGAGATCCTCGGACTTAGTGCTAATCTTCCGGAGAATGCATTGACCATTTTTTTCATTCCGGTCGCAGAGCTGCCACAGGACGCAATAGGTCACTTTGATATTCTCGGCGTTTCCGGGGGGATACCTGGGCCAGCAATGACCCCGGGCACGAAGCACTCCGGAGTAGCTGTTGCCACCGGTAATCTGACAAGCCAGGTGGATGATGAGCTAAAGGACAGGGGACATGCGATGGCACATGAAGCAGCACACTTTCTCGGGCTCTTTCATACAACCGAAAAAAATGGTCAGCACCAGGATCCGCTTTCGGATACCCCTAAGTGTCCCCAAAACAACGATACCAACGGAGATAAAGATCTGCGGGCCGGTGAGTGTCTCAATTTTGATGGGAACAATCTCATGTTCTGGGAAACTGCATCGGGTATACCTCAAGATCAATTGACCGATGGGCAACGACTCGTCCTGCATCGGAACCCTTTGATTCACTAGCTGTGGATTCAAACAAGTTTTAGATGAAGAAAAGATGTCGGAAACTATTCGATAACCCATAGCGAGGGAATTAGTTTCTGACATCATCGCTGATGAACGTATCGTGACAATGCGATAACAATTGTGGAGGCTGATGTGCAAACGAGAGCCATAAGAATTCTGACCGGTCTTCTTTGCTGTACCTTGACTGCCTGCGCGACGGAACCGGCGCATATCGCGCTGAAGCCGGAACTCTCCCAACGCATTAATTCATCCAACGGCGTAATTCTCGATTCGCAAAAAGAGCTTGTGGCGATTGTCGAGGAATCCAAGGTATCTCAGTCAACTGGTGGAGGACTGATCCCAATCCTCATCGATGCGTCGCGAAATCGCTCGCGCGCCAGTGCCGCAGAAGGTGCCGTGAGACCGATTCGGGATGCGTTAGTAGATTGTGACGTCGGTGCCGAACTGCAGCATGCACTTGGCACCAGGCTCAAAGCCATTCCCTGGTTACATATGAAGAAAGTGGATGTGGTCTATGACAAGGCGCCGACGCCGATCCCTTCTCTCTTGACGGCCAGTCCTGAAGATGTGTTGCTGCTTGTGACCCCTTCGTATGTGCTGTCCGCTGACTTTACCGTTTTGCATTTCTCGACGAACGTGCGGGTTGTACCAAGAGCAGCACATCTCATCCCGGCTGATGCCGGTGAGAATGCCGAGAAGCGAATGGCCCCGCTGTATAAGACGCTGGTTTCACACCGTACGGCTGTCACGGTCCAAGGGGATTCGATCATCGCGGCATCCAATGCTTGGACCCACGACGGCGGTAAGCAAATCAAAGAGGCCTTTCGGCAGAGCATCCGCAATACGGCCGATCAGATCATCGAGGCCTTAAGCCATCCGGAGAGGGCTCCTACAACGCCGTAGGGTGTCGCCGAAGGTCGAGCACGATCATGACGAGCAGGGCATGGATGACAGTACCCCTGACTGGCGTGCTGCTGAGTGTCTGTACGGCCTGTGCAATGACCGACCCCCTCGTGGTCGATTTCAGCGCGGCCACACTCAGCAAGCCGCTGCCCCGCATCGAGGGCTGTGTTGTGCGCGTTGGGTCGGTCGTGGATGAACGCAAAGGCAAAGAGGATCTCGGTATGTTCGGAGGGCATGTTGTGGAGGGCCGTCAGGTGCTGCCCTGGCTGCAGCAGG
>WBZU01001423.1_pt1 | contig 13440 bp, 12 predicted proteins | sample 5204311 | NCBI WGS metagenome assembly WBZU01 (sample SAMN12344359, study PRJNA552823) | activated sludge metagenome | biome: Activated sludge suspended growth; feature: Nitrification reactor; material: Wastewater; isolation source: activated sludge from nitrification reactor of wastewater...
ATATAATTCATCAAATGATAATTCAAGCTGAATTCCTTTTATGTTATTTAAAACCTTTTCTGCTCCAAGAATTACATTTTTTTCAAATCCCTGAACGTCCAGCTTTAAATATATTTTGTGTTTCTTCAACACAGGATTTTCATTTAAATAAGTTTCTAATTTTTTCATCTTTACTTTCTGTGTTCCAATATACTTTGATTGAGGTGCATTTTCTATATGCCGGTCGTTCATTTCCAGAAACGAACTGCTGTAAGAATTACCTGCTACGTTTATAAATAAATCTTTATCTTCATTTCCAAATGCAAAATTGTTTACTTCCCAGTTAACATCCTTTTCCGAATTTTTCTTTAACTCTTTGAATTCATTCTGCAATGGTTCAAATGAAATTATCCTGCCATTATATCCTATGTCCCTTAATTTATTTGAAAACTGTCCGGTGTTAGCTCCGACATCCAGTATCAGATCTATTTCTTTTTTATTGAGAAGGTCCATCATGGTTTTATCTAAGCCTGATGGAAATCTGTTGATCTGATATCCGAAATTCCTCAGAATACTTTTTAAAAACTGCTTCAATATTTAGTGTGTAAATTTAATTAAAATATTTTTAATTTTACTGATTAAAGATATATTTAAATTAATACCTCTTTAATTAACAATTGATTAATTGCCTCTGCTCTTATTTCCCATTTTGAATTTATTGCAATTTCCGAATATTTATTTAACTGTATATCGGTAAGTTTATGTCTTACGTTAATACAGTAATCTATAAATTCTGAATCACTATAGCTGACATTTATAATATTTTTATATTGTTCGAGATCCGGTAAAGACGTTGAAACTACAGGAATGTCGCAAGCGATGTATTCAAAGAACTTATACGGCAAAACCCCTTCCGTAAACTTGTTGATCTTAAAAGGTATGATCCCGACATCAAAGCCTTTAATATATTTCCAGGTTTCCTCATAAGGCACTTTTTCAATGTGCTTAAAGTTAGAATTATTTTTAAATTTATTAATGATCGGCAAAACATTTTTTTCCACTGGGCCTACGAATACTAAATGCTGATGAGATGTCATATTCTTTAGTAGCATGTCTATCAATGAGAAATCTATCCAGTCTCTGATGTTCCCAATATAGCCTATTATCTCTGCATTCTCAATAATCTTTACTCTTTGAGTATTCTTTATTTTATTTAAATCAAAGTTATGTCCATTAGGTATATAATATGAGTTTTTGTTAATGGTAACGGATCTTTCCAGCATATTTTTTGCAGTGCATAAAATCATTTGTGAATCCTTTATCATATTCATATTCAGTTCATCGGCTTCTTTATTAAAAGAGCCGTCTATATTAAATGAATAATTATCATAATAGTCATATATAAGAAAATTATGTTTAAATTTCTTTGTGAACGGGTAGTGAAAAGGTGAGGATGACCATAATATTACAGAATATTCAGGAAAGTTTTTTTTTACAAACCTTGATATTTGTCTTTCAAGTAAGAAAGAATCTAACCTAAAAGCCAGGTTGCTCATTTTCCAGATTTTATCGTGAAATAAAATAAAAGGAGTAAAAACTGTTACCGTATCATAATTTTTTTTCATCCCATAATGCAAAAACTTTAAGAACCTGCTTTTAAACTTATACAGAGTATGTATTACTACCGAATAAGGATATTCAATAAAAACTGTTTCACTCCAGACAGATAATTTTTTGTTCAGTTCAATATGCAGACCTTTCCTGTGATTGTCTCCCCAGTCTGAAGAAATAAGAATAATATTTAAATATTTGTCTGTCATTATATTACCTGGAATTAATCAGCTCCTCAAATATTTTTTCAATTTCGAATGAGTTCTTATTAAAATTAAATTTTTCAGTTACTGTTTTAAAAGCTTTTTTATTTATGTCATTGATTTTATCGTTACTAAGCATAGATATTTCGAAGATCTTATTTGTTAACTCTTTAAAATCTCCATTCTTAAACATGAATCCATTTTCATTATTATTTATTATCTCCGGTAATCCACCGGCATCAGATGTGAGAACCGGGGTTCCGGAGTACATAGCTTCAAGGACAGTTAGATTAGTTGTTTCATAAAAGGATGGTAATATCATTAAATCGATTTTATTATAGAATTCAAATATATCCTCTCCGAAGTCTTCAAAACTTATAACATTCTCCAAGGACAATTCTCTGGTTTTTTCCAGTAAATATTCTTTCAATTCACCATTTCCTTTTACAAATACTTTTAAACTTGGTATCAGATTTAGCAATTGTGGTAAAGATTCAAAAAAACCTTCAAGCCCTTTGGAATATCCTAATCTCCCAATATATCCAATCCTGAATTCCTTAATTGTATCCCGGGATTCAATATCGGTCTCTCTGCTTTTATTAACCTGTTCAGTGATCGATTCAATATTCAAGCCATGATAGATTACCTGAATTTTCTCTTTATTTATTTTCCGGTTGATTGTCATATACTCCTTAATTGACTGACACACAGCAATGAAAACGTCAACATATTTAAATAAAATGTTCTGCAGATGCTTCATGATTAAAGCCCTTGAATAGCTTAACTGCTCGGGTTTTATTTTAGATAAATCATTCGTATATGTAGAATCAAGTCCGTGATATGTTATGGCAAGTTTAAAATTTGAGAATGGCAGCATTTTAACAAAGCTTGAATATATATTTGCCTGTTCCATACATGAATGTATCATGTCATACTTTCTGAAATTCTTATACATATAAAATATTCTGCGCAGCGGTCTTAAGTTTTTAAACCATAAAAGCTCTGAACTTTTTTTAAAATCATAATAATCCAGTAAGTCTTCGCTTCCATACCTTTTATCATTCAGATAAATAATTTTATATCTGAATTTTTCCCTATTCAGATTCCTGATCAGATCAAATGTTAATTTTGTCGCTCCGCCTATTTCAACAGTATCCAGAATGAAAAGTATACTTTTCACAGAACTCCTTTTATTAATCGGTATAAAACCAATTTAGTAATCGGACTGATTAGTTTTCCTCCGTTTCTCATTGACACCTTCCATATTTCCAGCGCTTGTTTTCTGACGTTTTTACGCGTAATAGTATCCGGATAGTCTCTGTAAAATGAAATATTATCATCCACATAAAATGGATTTGTAATCTTTGCCATTTTTATAAACAGATCATAATCAAAAACAATTTTAAGATCTTCATCCAGATACTTAACTTTCTTAATAAGGTCAGTTTTATAGAAAGATGATGGCTGTCTGATATCAGGAGATTTATTTATTAGTGAGTCATAACTGAATGATTTTGATTTATCCCTCAACAGAATATTTTTCTTCTCATTTACAAAAGTTAGATTTCCATATACAAATTCTACTTTTGGATTTTCTTCGAATACTGAATTTATCTTCTCGAGTACATTAAAGTCATAATAATCATCAGCATTCAGCCACGCGACTATTTCTCCCGAAGCAAGTTTAAATCCTTTATTAATTGCGGATGCCGGACCGGAATCTTTTTCTCTGACTACACGGAGGTGATTGTAATTATTTATAACTTCAAATGTGTTATCATCAGAGTCACCGTCTATAATTATATGCTCAAAATTATTATAATTCTGATTTATTACAGACTCAATACAATCCTTTATATAATTACCCTGATTAAGGGAAGGAGTAATAATTGATATTTTCAAGAATCTAAAATTTTGGCTTTAAAATATTTGTATAGAATTTCCGGAAAAGTGATATCGTTTCATTATAATATAATGTGAGAAATATTATCTGAGCCACAACCATTATATACATGAAATTAAATGATTCGGAAAGCATTATTACTTCTATAATTATCAGTACATTTAATATTATTACCTTTGTGAATTTTACATTTTTTAAGAATTCAATTGCAGAAAACACATGATATTTCCGGAAATAATAAAATATAATCAGTGTAGTTAAAATTGTAGCTAAATAATATCCTAACAGACCCCAGAATGATTTAAACATTACAAACCAGACTATCGTTAATCCGGATATCAGCAATACATTAAGAATCTGAATGATAATCAAGAATAATCCCCTTCCTTCTATAATTATCACATTATATAAAGAAATTAAGAAACAGATAAATGTTTGAGGCAAAGCCAGCAAAAGAAATACAATCGCTGTATCTATATTATTAAACCAGTAAATAAGAAACATGCATATTGCAGGATTTAAAACAGCATAAAATAAAAATATGAATTTAACAGATTGATTTGAATATTTATATATATCAGATTTCAGTTCATCAAAAATTTTTTGTTTTTCACTGACCTCACTTAATTTCACGAGAATTACTTTCTGAGTTGAATAAATGAACCCGTTTATAAATGTAGTGAATTTCTTACCTGATTCATAGACTGCAACGAATCCAAGGGAAAGGAAAATTGTAACTAAATATTTGATTATATAATCAATGCTGTTACCAATAAAAAATGATATCTGAAGTTTTATACTGTATTTAATATTTTCCTTTATAAGTTCTGACTTCAGATACTTAAACTTTACAAATGAATTTATCCTTTTAAATATCTTTGCAAAATAAACAATAAAAACGCATACTGAAATTAATGTGCTTATAAATACAAACCATATAAAATTTTTATAAACTAAAACTACAATAAATGAAGAAAACAGTAAAAGGATATTTGATATGAGCAGAACTTTGGATATATAAATATACTGAAATAAACCTTCCAGAAAACTTCGCAAATAACTATACAAAAATGTGAATAGAAAATTTACAGACATTAATAAATACACGCTATTTACAGTGTCAATATCAATATTCGCAGAAACTAAATTTCTGATAAAATATATGAAATAAAAATACTGTAGAGTAAGAACTAATATTGACAGAAAGAAATAAGCGATTATGTAGGTATAAAAATAAGAGTTGATATATTCTGTATCATCTTTTCTGTTAGCTTCGGCAATTAGTTTTATGGTTGATATTCCAAACCCCAGATCCAAATTCCCTCCCAGGAAGAATATTGAGTTAAGTAAAACATAAAAGCCCACTATTTCTGCAGGGAAAACTTTGAAAACCAGTGTAAACAATAGGAAATTTATTGCCGATATTGCAACATATGAAAATGAATTCCATTTATTTGCACTGCTTTCTTTTGAGTTACCCATTTCAATTTTTATTATTATTGGGGGAACTCTTAGTTGATTCTATAACTAAAAAACCAAAAAAAGTTAGAAATAAATACCACATAAAAAACTCCGGAAAGAAAAGCAGATCTTCAGCCATGTTTTTCAAAAAAAGTCCGGAGCATATTGAAAGTGAAAGTAAAAATATATCAGATACTTTACCCTTAAAAAAACTTTTTACAGATTTAAAATAATATTTAAAAAATAATGTAAATAAAGCTGCGGCGAAAATTATACCATGTAACAATACTGCAAACAATATAATATTATGCGGATTATTATTAGGGTCTGTAACACCTAACATGAATTTAATTTTTTCAAAAACGATTCTTGTAGAAACACTTCCATATCCGAACAAAAATTTAGTTGTATCATTAAACATTTCAAATGTTGTTTCTAATAATCCTATGCGCCCTAATATGGTTGCCGAACCCTTCGTCGAAAAGAAATTGGCAATTACAAAAGTTGATGATATTAAGCTGACAATAGATACGGTAAAAAATAATTTTTTAGAATAGTTATATACAAGGATTAAAATGGAAATGAATATTGTAATTATGGAGAATCTGCTGAATGTGAACAACAAAGCTATCAATGATAGTATAAGCCCAGAAGTAAAAATTATTTTTTCCAGAACATTAATTTTATCATACCGGAAGATCAGAAACCAGACAGTTATAGGAATGCTGAAGCTGTACATAGATGGTGTAGCGTTCGGATGCTTGAAAAAAGATATAGCATAGCCATATTCATTAACCGGATTAAAACTTATTGAAACCAGTGTCAGAATTCCGTATATGGCTGTTAATATTCCGACATATAGTATCAGCTTTAAAAATAGAATTAATATATTTTCATTCATATACAAATAACTTGAAAAGTAATATGAAAACAGTATCATTCCGCCACCCATGCATATCATTTTTAAAATGCCCTGAGGCTCAGACAATTCATCCGGATTAAACAGGGAATTTGATAATAATAATGTTAAAAATGTTAAAGTTATTAATATTTTATCAAAAAACGTAAAGTTAATGAGATTTTCACTTTTTTTAGTTCCGGAAAAAATTATAGCTAAGGCAAAAAATATTAATGGTCCTAAAACAAAAAATGCGCCTTCCTCTAAATATTTAGAATAAGGTGCTATAGTAAATGAATAAAAAGATATTGTTAATATTAAAAAAGAAAGTGAATTTTCAACATTGGGGGTTATTGACAGATAGAAATATAAAATCAATAATGTAAATACGATAAGTAAAGAAAAAAAAATAAAATAATAGCTGTTATAAAATACTACATCAATAAAACACAAACATAATACTGAATACAGCAGTAAGTTAAAATTTTTTAATGCTCTAGAACTCAAATTAATTCTGCTTGATTTTTTCTTTTAAATTTAACCATTTACCCTTGAAGAGAAAAAAACTATAGGTAGATACAAAAGCTAATAATGCAAGACCCAGTACTATCATTGATCTTTTTGGCTTTGCTTTTTTGTCAGGTACATTAGGAGGGTCTAAAACTAATACAGTTGGTGTTTTTTTATTTTCTTCTATCTTTGCCTGTTCCAATATTGGAATCACATAAGATAATAATTTATTTTGAATTTCTACATCTCGGGTTAATCTCAAATAATTCAGTACAACGTTAGGCGCACCTTTCATGCCTAAATCTCCTTCTTCATAACTGCTAACCTGCATGTCTTTTAACTGCTTATTTAAAGACAAAATTTTATCTTCCTGTACTTTTACTTCAGCCTCTGTTGGCGAAAGTATTTTCCTTAAAATATCTAATTTTACTTCTTCACTTTTTATTTCCAATTCTAACTGTATTATTGTCTGAGCTGTTGCTTTAATTTTAATATCAGGTGAAATACCATATAGATCCTGATATATTTTCAGACTGTCTTCTGCTTTTTTTAAAGATATTTTAATTAATTCATACCTCTGTTCAATAAACTCTCTGTTATTCTTTGCATCTAAAACGTTCATTTCAATATTGATCAAATTAAGCTTTTCTATCAGAAATGCATTCATATCTTTGGCTTTTACAGGATCTTTATCAAAAATGCCTATGGTCAGTGTACCGGCCATTTTATCAATTTTGGTTTCTAATAATTGATCACGGAAAAATTTAGTGGCGTCATCCACTTTTTTGAACTCATATTCCTCCATTAAATTAAATTTGACAATTGCTTCTTCTACACATCTTCGGCTTATTAAAATATTCTCATAAAGTGCTAATTCTTTAGCTGCAGATGAGTTTCCTAATCCTCCTGCAAGATCTTCAAATCCGCTTATATCCGGTAGTAATGCCCCGAGACCGGAGGACTTTGAAGTTGATTTTATAACGGATGATGACTGAAAAATTTCATCCATAAAAAATAAAGTTACTATAACTGCCAAAACAACAGCTATTAATGAATTAATTAATATGGCTTTTCTATTCTTGTAAAAAACATTAAAAAGATCTACAAATGTCATTCTTTATTTTTTATAAAATTAATTCCATAAAAACAGTTGTGTACCATTTTATTTTTTTATTTGTAGTATCTGTTTTATTTTTAAATTGAATTTCAATTTCTTATTTATTCTGACTTATTAAGATATATGTAGTCAATACTCCCAGTATCACTCCCGCTATCTGAGCTATTATTGCAATTGTCTCACCAAATGTTTCCTGTACTACCTTTGGTACATATACATAATCACCAGTCTGTATTTCCGTCTCATCCGCTTTATACCAGCCCCTTGAATTGAATTTTATTATCCTTGTATCATTTTCATCCGCTGCAAGTCCATATCCACCTGCTTTCTTAATATAATAATCCACGTCCTCGCCCTTTTTAAACGGTACGTAACCTTCCTGTCCTACCTGCCCGAACACATATACAATGTTCTTATTGTCATTTATGTAAATGATATCCTTTCCTTCAAGCACTACATTCTGTGACTGATCATTATCTTTTATCAGCTTTTCAAAATCAACAATTACCCTGTTTCTCTTTGATTTTATGTCTGTTTCAAAATTCATTCTGTCCTGCGCTGAAATCAAAAGATCATTTGCCCTTGTATTTATAAGGATCTCTGCAGTATCTCTTGCTGCATATTCGGCATCATATGTCCTGAACAAAATACTTAAAGGAAGATAAGCCTTCTCTTTAAAACCTCCCGCCATTTCTATTACATCTTTCAGTCTTGTGGTCTTGAATGAAATAGGATAATAGCCGGGTCTTAATACTTCTCCTAAAATAAGCACTGATAAATTCTTCTGGTAATTTATCCTGCTCTTTACAAACAGCCTGTCGAATTTTTCTATCTTGAATTTCTTGTCTTTTTCGTAAGATAAATTTCTTATATCAAATCCATCCGAATCTTTGTATGCCCTGTACAGCATTATGCTGTCCTGCTCTGCATCTATGTCAAATCCTCTCCCTATCCCGATTACGGTCTCAAGATCATCGTCTTTTCTATGTTCATAAGCTCCGGCAAGCTGCACCGCCCCGCCTATTGATATAAAATTGTTGTCCGGCTGAGAATAAGGAATTTTTAAAAGATCCCCTTCAAGGAAAAAGGGATTATCTTCATCTTTGTTATTCAGAAAGTATTTGTAAATATCAACATTGACTACAGATCCGTCTTTTCTGGATAATTCAATATTCCTTAATGATATTTGTGTGTTCAGGAATTCGCGCTGATTGGTTTTTTCGTAAAATACACGTGATGTATTTAATGTATCAAAGATCAGAACTTTTAATATCTCTGAAACCCTGGTTACCGGTGAAACTTCAAATGTTCCCTGTGTTAATCCTGATACTTTTATTAAAAAAGTTCTTGGTGTGTTTAATGTAAAACTTACATCACTTGAATAATATCTTTTTTTTACGGCAGTTACGACTCTGTCTTTTGCTACTGCTAAAGATAATCCGCTTACCTGCACTTCTCCTACAGTTGGAATGATAATGGATCCTTCGGGCGAAACTACAACAGGTAACTGTTGATTTATATAACCGTATAGTCCCAATGTAAAAAGATCATTTGGTCCGACAATATATTTGTTTGGATCTATAGCACCTTCGATAGGCACTGATTTTGTCTTGTATGTATTCTGTCCTTCAAGCTGGCTGAAGATCTCGGGAGCGTCTGCATTTATACTTGTGCTGCTATTAGTAACTCCGTTTTTATTCAGTAGTTTATTAAGCGGATTTTCTTCAGTATCCTTATCCTTGCTTTTAAACTGAGAATAGGTAACTGCAGAAAACAAAACCATTATCAGAAGCAGTACGAGAAATTTTGTTATCTTCATATACCTAACTGATCTATGGTTTTTGTTAATATTTCTTTTGTCTGATCTGTTCCTGTAGTTTCACAATAGATCCTGAGTAGAGGCTCCGTACCTGATGCTCTTACTATTACCCAGCCGTTATCAAAATAAAACTTGAATCCGTCAAGATCGTCTATGGAAAGAATCTTCTTTCCGCCTATCTCATCACCGGCTTTTTTTGCTCTGCAGCTTTTCAATGCGTTCTGCTTTTTTTCTTCCGTAGTATGCACATCATTTCTCTGATAAAAATATTTTCCGAATTCATCGTCAAGTTCTTTTTTCATTTCAGAAATGCTCTTCCCGAATTCCGCGAGCAGCTCTAAATACAGCATTCCGTTATAGATACCGTCTCTTTCAGGCAAATGACCTTTTATGCCGATACCGCCGCTCTCTTCTGCACCGATCATAACGTCATCTTCTATCATTATCTTTGAAATGTGCTTAAAGCCTATCGGGACTGTTACAAGCTCAATGTTATTTTTTTCACAGTATTTTTTAATAAGCTCGCTTGTTGAGAATCCTCTTACAACTTTACCGGTTAACTTTTTCTTTTCAAAAAGATATTTAAGCAGTAATGCAAAAGTCTTCTGAGCATCAAGAAAATCTCCGTTCTCGTCAATGATAGCTATCCTGTCAGCATCTCCGTCTGTTACTATTCCAATATTGTAATTCCCGGTTTTAATGTCATTACAAATTTCGGATAAATTCTTTTGAACAGGCTCAGGTGCGCTTTTTCCGAATGAAGGATTGATTTCTCCGTGTAGCTGTTTAATGTCAACAAATTTATTAATGATATTCTGACCTGCACCGTACATTGCATCGTAAATTATTTTCAGATCTGCTTTCTTTATCGCCGCTATGTCTATTTTGCTTTTGAGATAATTGTCGTAATATGCACTGCCGTCATAATATTCTATCTTTCCTTCTTTTACCAGTTCCTCAAGGTTCTTTGGATCCTCAACTTCCTTTATGTTCTTTAATTCAGCTTCTATTTTAGCTATCTCATCAGGGCTCATTGATCCGCCGAATTCATCTTTAAGTTTATATCCGTTATATATTGCCGGATTGTGCGAAGCAGTGATCATTACACCTAATGCGCAGTTAAGATCCCTTGAAAGAAGTGAAATTGTCGGTGTTGTAACGAATGAATTTGTCAGAAATGTCCTGATGCCCTGATTTGCAAGGACTACAGCAACTGTTTCGGCAAACTGCCGGGACTGAAATCGCGTATCATATCCTACTACGATTCCGTTTTTGATCTTGGGATGATTTTTAAAGACGATAGCAGTGGCAAGTGCAACTCTTTTTACATTTTCAAAAGTGTATGTATCAGCGATTATTCCTCTCCAGCCATCGGTACCAAATTTAACAGGTTCTGGTTTATTGCTCATTAAATTATTTTAAATTATAAAAAAGTATATATTTTCCTAAGCAATTTCTCCTGTTTTATTTTTAAGAACCCAGTTTTTTACGTAATTGATCGTTTCAAAAGTTGGCGTTCCGGGAGTAAATAATTCTCCGACTCCCATTGTTTTCAGTTCTTCTTTATCCTGTTCCGGAATAATACCACCACCAAAAAGAAGCACATCATTCAGACCTTTATCTTCCATCAGCTTCTTTAGCTTTGGAAAAACTGTCATATGCGCTCCGCTGAGAATGCTGATCCCTATTGCGTCCACATCTTCCTGCAATGCCGCTTCTACAATTGTTTCCGGGGTCTGTCTTAATCCGGTATATATTACTTCTATTCCGGAATCCCTGAATGCGGCAGCTATGACCTTTGCGCCTCTGTCGTGTCCGTCTAATCCGACCTTACCGATGAGGACTCTGATTTTCTTTTCCTGTATTTTTTTTTCTGACATAAGTGTAAGTGCTTAAATTAATCCAAATACTTATTTACTTCAAGTGAATTATGAGTTTCTTTCTGATCTAGGGAAAAACTTTCTGATCAAATTATATTTTAGCGGTATCAATTTTATCAAGTTCTTTATGTGAATATCTCTGATAAAAATATACCGATACTATCCCTACTGCTACAGAAAACCAAAGAGTTGCTATTCTTATTATAAAAGTCGATGCGACAGAAATATCTTTCGGGATATTCAGAAGTACCATTAGTCCTGTAAGCGATGCTTCTGTCAATCCGAGACCACCCGGAAGCATTGCTATTGATCCTATTATAGTAGAAAATCCGTAAATGAACACAGCTCCAAGTATACTTACTTCTACATTTGAAATTGAAGAATATACTCTCAATACAACATACAGTCCGAGGCATTCAAGAAACCATGCTGCTGCGCTTACCGCAACTGCAACTAACAGCGGTTTCAGTCTCACCAGTGTATATATACTTTCGTATGCTTCATGAAAGCTGTCTCCGATCTTATGAAATATTTTAATTTTCTGAAGAACGGAAATTATCTTAAGTGACAGATTCCTTGAGCTTATTATTAAAACACATGTTATAAAAAATAAACCGACACCGATCACAATGTTCTGTCCGTAATTGAATACAAAAGCCCCCGCTATACAAAGCAAAACCACGGAAATAAAATCTGTCAGACGCTCGGCAAATATTATCGGCGCAGACTTGCTGATGGGTGTTCCGTTTTCCTCTCGGACAAGATATGATTTTATAAGCTCACCCATTTTTCCGGGTGTGACGCTCATTACAAATGTTGACATGAATATAAGAAAGCTTACTTTTGTCTTCAGCTCAATGTTCAGAAGTTTTCTGTAATATTCCCATTTGAAAAATCTGATTACAAAATTACCGAATGTCAAAAGAACTACCAGCGGGAAATAAAGCCAGTTAAACTCACCGAATGCTTTCATCAGATTGTCAAAATCTGCATATATACTGAATGCAAGAAATACAAGAGCACCTAATGCAACGGATGTTAATATTTTCTTCTTATATTTTGAGAACATTTTTTGTGATCGGGAAATTTTTTAAAGTAGTTTTAACAGATTCCTGTAAAGATTTGCCAGAGGTAGTCCCATTATATTATAATAATCCCCGATTATTTTTTCTATGAACAGGCATCCGAAATCATCCTGAATGCCGTAAGCTCCTGCTTTGTCAAGCGGTTTATGTTTTTTAACATAAAAATTGATCTCATCGTCGTGAAGCTTCCTGAAATAAACCACGGTCTTCTCATAATCAAAAATCTCATTGCCTGTCTTTGTATCGATTAAATTAATTCCGGTATAGACCAGGTGTTTCTTACCGCTTAAATTCTTTAAGATCCTTACTGCATCTTTGGAATCCGCCGGCTTATTGATCACTTCTTTTCCAAGAACGACAATTGTATCAGCACCGATGACTATTCCTTTAGAATAATTAAACGCTACTGTTCTTGATTTTGTAAGTGCATTATATTTTATAAGCTTTACAGGATTGTGATCCTTTTCTTCCAGTTCTGTAATATTACTGTTGACTGCTGTAAAGCTTAACCCGATCTGCTTCAGAAGCTGTTTCCTTCTCTGGGACTTTGAAGCTAGTATGTACTGCTGCTTTAAAACAATTTCTAATTTGCTTTTACTCAATTTATTTTAAATTGTAAGATCTTTTATAATTCAGTTAACAGTTCCTGTATTTTTCCTGCTGCATCTTCTTTTTTTATTATCAGTCTCTCGCCTGTTTTCCTTATCTTGATCTCAACATTTCCTTCTTTTAAATTTTTTTCGCCTATGATAAGCTGAACCGGAATGCCTATGAGATCTGCATCATTGAATTTTACTCCGGGTCTTACATCTTCCCGGTCGTCAAATAATATTTCAGTATTCTTATTCTGAAATTCTTTATAAAATTCATCTGATACTTTCCTTATTTCCTCATTTTTCTGATTGAGTGAAATCAGTAGAACTTTAAATGGTGCGATCTCGCCTTTCCAGATGATTCCTTTATCATCATTGTTC
>WBZU01002273.1_pt1 | contig 13438 bp, 9 predicted proteins | sample 5204311 | NCBI WGS metagenome assembly WBZU01 (sample SAMN12344359, study PRJNA552823) | activated sludge metagenome | biome: Activated sludge suspended growth; feature: Nitrification reactor; material: Wastewater; isolation source: activated sludge from nitrification reactor of wastewater treatment...
ATCGGCGGCAGCGCGCAGGATGCGGAACGGCGCCGTCAGATGGACGTCGATCATCGCGTACCACTGCTCGTCGGTCATCTTCTGGACGACGTTGTCCCACGTGTAGCCGGCGTTGTTGACGATGATGTCGAGGCCGCCGAAGTGCGTGATCGCCGTCTGCACGAAGCGCTCGGCAAAATCCGGCGCGGTGACGCTGCCGATGCAGGCAACCGCCTTGCCACCGCCGGCGACAATCTCGGCCACTGTCTGCTCGGCCGGCGCCGCGTCGAGATCGTTGATCACTACGCTGACCCCCTCCGCCGCCAGCTTCAAGGCCACCGCCCGGCCGATACCACGACCCGAACCGCTGACGATGGCCACTTTTCCTTCGAGTTTTCCCATTTCGATCTCCGTTTTAGATGAATTCGCTTCAGTCGAGCGCGACCAGCGCCTCGCCCTGTATCTTCAGTTGTCCGTACTGGTTGAGCATTTCCACCGCCACCCGCGCCAGCGGCCTGCCATCAACCTCCAGCAACTCGACGACCTGCCCGCGCAGGACCGGCTGGTTGCCGAGATGGGTGAGCGCCATGAAGCGCACGCTGAACGAGCGCAGGCTCGATTGCGGCCGCCATCCGGTCAGCAGGCGCCCCAGCCAGGCCATGCCGAGCATGCCGTGGGCGAAGACGTCGGGCATGCCGGCGCGCCGCGCGAAATCGATATCGACGTGGATCGGGTTGAGGTCTCCCGAAGCTCCGGCGAAGCGGCACAGCAGGGCGCGGTCGATCGCCGGCAGGACCAGATCCGGCAACTCGTCGCCCACCCTGACCGGCGCGTTGCTCTCTTGTTCTCCGACCATGGCGCTCACCCGTTCATGACGACGATGACCGAGCGCATTTCGCCCACTGCCTCGCCGCGCTGGTTGGTCACCTTGGTCACCTTGGTGACGAATTCCATCCTGCCGCCCTTCTTTTCGCTGATGTCGGCGATGCTCGAGCGCAGGGTCAGCACGTCGCCGGCATGTACCGGCCGCTCATAGGTGAAGCTCTGTTCGCCATGCAGCACCCGGTCGATCGGCACGCCCAGCGTTTCCATCATCGCCTGGACGGTCCCGGCGTCGAGCTCGGCCCCGAAGTACAGTGTCGGCGGCGCCAGCAACGACGGATGACCGGCGGCCATGGCCGCCGCCTCGTCGGTGTATTCCGGCCGGGTTTCGCCGATCGCCCGGGCAAAGGCCAACAGCCGGCCCTTCTCGACCGGCCAGTGGACCACCGGCAACTGCAACCCGACATGATTTCTGTCGATCATCGCCCCTCCGGCTCAGTCGGCGCGCTGGTAGAGCGTAACGACGCAGGCGCCGCCCAGCCCGAGGTTGTGCTGCAGGCCGAGGCGCGCGCCGGCGACCTGGCGCTCACCCGCTTCGCCGCGCAACTGCTCGACCAGTTCCGCACACTGAGCTAGGCCGGTCGCTCCCAGCGGGTGCCCCTTCGACAGCAACCCCCCCGACGGATTGGTCACGATGCGACCGCCGTAGGTGTTGTCACCATCAGCGACGAACTTCTCGGCGCCGCCGTCCGGACACAGGCCCAGCCCCTCGTAGATGAGCACCTCGTTCTGCGCGAAGCAGTCGTGGAGTTCGACGACATCGAGATCCTCTGGGCCGATCCCGGCTTGCGCGTAAACCTGGGCGGCCGCCTCGCGCGTCATGTCGTCCCCGACCAGCGCCATCATGCTGCGCTTGTCGAAGGTTCCCGGGCGATCGGTCGTCATCGCCTGGGCGACGATGAAAACCCGGCGGTCGAGGTTCATCCGGTCGGCGAAGCGCCGTGACACGAGAATCGCCGCCGCCGCGCCGCAGGTTGGCGGACAGGCCATCAGCCGCGTCATGCCGGCTTCGGGAAAGACCAGCGGCGCCGCCATGACTTCCTCCTCGCTCACCACCTTGCGGAACAGCGCCAGCGGATTGCGGGCAGCATGGCGGCTGGCCTTGGCCCGCACGCTGGCAAAGATGTTCGGCTTGACGCCGTAGCGCTCCATGTACTCCTTGCCGGCGCCGCCGAAGTAACGCAAGGCAATCGGCACATCGTAGGGCGCGATCTCGTAGCACAATTCATTGAAGCGCGAGAACGGCGATGGCCGGTCGGTCCACTGCCCGGACAGCGCGCCTGGCTGCATCTGTTCGAAACCGAGGGCGAGAACGCAGTCGACCGTACCCGACTCAACCAGTTGCCGCGCCAGGAAGAGCGCCGTCGATCCGGTCGAGCAATTGTTGTTGACGTTGGCGATCGGGATGCCGGTCATTCCGACCTCGTAGAGCGCGCATTGTCCCGAGGTCGAGTCGCCGTAGACATAACCGACGATCGCCTGCTGCACCGCCGCGTAGCTCAATCCCGCGTTGTCCAGCGCCCTGCGCACCGCCGCCACCGCCATCGCGTCATAGGGGTCGCTGGCACCCGGCTTGCCGAAGGGCACCATCCCGACGCCGGCGACAAAGGCCTTTTCCTGCATTTCCTGTCTCCTCCCATGCGCCGGCTGGCGTTCACGAGACAACGCCGCCGGAACTGTTCAAAGTCGGTAATTCTCCGCCAATGGCGGCAAGAAGTCCTCCCTTGTAACGGGGGATGTTGCTTATACGCATATCCCCCATCGGGGGGAGTGGCTTCTCCTGCCCACGCCGCTAGACTCGCCGGCGGATTTCGATATATAGATAGCAACCATGCGCCAAACGCTTGATCAATGCGTAATTGCATTACCGGCCGCAGCGACTGATAGTTCAATTCCGGAGGGGGACCCAAATGAACAAGACCGCAATGCAACGCCTGCCCGTGCGCACCGCACTGGCTTCCGCCGTGCTGCTCGCCTTCAGCGGCAGCGCCCTGGCATTCGAGTTCGACCTCGAGGACGGGGTCAAGGGCAGCTGGAACAATACCATTTCCTTTGGCGCCAACTGGCGGATGACGCGGCCGTACGCCGGCCTGTATAGCTATCCGGATGGCGCGCGCCTCGGTCTCACCGGCGGCAAGGGTGGGTCTGGCGGCAGCGCCACCGACGCCGGCAACTTGAACTACGAGAAGGGCGACGTGGTCAACGCCCCGCTGCAGATCCTGTCCGACTTCGCAATCAGCAAGGGCGACCTCGGCGCCTTCGTCCGCGTCAAGGCCTGGTACGACGTCGCCATGGAGAACAAGAACCGGCCCTACGGCAACGCCGATAACGGCTATGCCAAGGGCAAGGAACTTTCCGACAGCAGCCAGCCGGACCTGCTCAAGTACTCGGGTATCGCCCTGCTCGACGCCTACGTCTACAACACCTTCGATGTCGGTACCCCGCTCCAGATCCGTCTCGGCAACCAGGTTGTGAACTGGGGCGAAAGCCTCTTCGTCCAGGGCATCAACCAGCTCAACCCGGTCAACCTGCCGGCGCTGCGCAAGCCGGGCACCGAAATCAAGGAAGCGCTGCTACCGGTGTGGAGCATCGACGCCAACATCTCCCTCGGCGGCGGCGCATCGCTCGAAGGCTTCTATCAGTTCAAGTGGGAGCAGAGCCTGGTCGACAGTTGCGGCGGCTACTATTCGCCAGTCGAATTCGCGATCACCACCGATGCCAGATTGGGAACTGGGTGTTCCGGGGTAACCACGGCCCTCTACCCCGGCCAGAAGCTTGATACCCCGACCCTGCTGCGGAATGGCTTTTACTTCCCCCTGACCAATGGCAAGGACGGCTCGAATACCGGCCAGTTCGGTGTCGCATTGCGCCTGCCGATCGAAGCGATCGATTCGGAGTGGGGTCTCTACGGCATGCGCATCAATTCGCGGACGCCGATCGTCTCGGCCTACACGGGTGGCTACGGAAGCATACCGGGCAGCTTCCCAAGCGCATTAAAGGCAACCTTCAACCCGATTGCCCGTTCTCTGGCCCTGAATCAGTTGTTCCCCGGTGCAGGCGTCATTGCAGCGAACGGCTTCTGGGAATACCCGGACGGCATCAACATTTTCGGCACCACACTGTCGACCAACATCGCCGGCTGGTCGGTCGGCGCCGAGTTGGGATACACGCCCAACCAGCCGGTCCAGATCAACGGCAATGACATCCTGTACAGCGCGCTCACCGCCACCGGCCCCATGGCACAGCGGGCGATACGTGCGACTGTCGCCGGCCCGTACAATTACGTCCAGGGCTACGACCGCTTCCACAAGACCCAGTTGCAGGTCAATACCGTCAAGATCCTGCCGAGCATGCTCGGGGCGACGCAGGGTCAGTTCATCGCCGAAATCGCCGGGCAGTGGGCATCGAATACCAACGATCAGGCCGAGCGCGACGGTGTCCGCTACGGCCGCGCCTTCATTTTCGGGTATGGATCGAACGGAGGGAATGGCGCCTTCAATAATGGCAATACCTGCAACCCGGCAAGTCCGCTCTGGAACCCGCAGCGCGACGGCTGCAACAACGACGGTTACGCCACCAGCACGGCCTGGGGCTATCGCCTGAAGGCGTCGCTCGACTACACGGGCGCCTTCGACACCGGCTTCACGCTGACGCCTTCGGTCTTCTGGTCGCACGACGTCAGCGGCTACTCGGTCGATTCGCAGTTCATCAAGGACCGCATGATCCTCGGCCTCGGCCTCCGGGCGGACTACCAGAAGAAGTACACGATCGACCTCGGCTACACGGCCTTCCTCGACAAGGCCAATTACGACCCGTTCAAGGATCGCGACTACCTGAGCCTTGCATTCAGCACCACCTTCTGACACCAATAATCGACGGGAGGAGACAACCCCATGAATTTTAGACTGAAACTGCTGACTGTCGCGGTCGGCTGCAGCCTGGTGGGCGGTGCCCCGCTGGCCGGCACCTCGGCGGCCGACATCGAGCGCCTCGGCAAGGACCTGACGCCGACCGGCGCCATCCGCGCCGGCAACGCCGACAATTCCATCCCCGAATGGAAGGGCGGCCTGACTACGCCCCCGGCCGGCTGGAAGCCGGAACAGGGCTACATCGATCCGTTCGCCAATGAAAAGCCGCTATTCACGATCACCGGCGCCAACGCCGACCAGTACAAGGACAAGCTCGGTCCGGGCCTGACGGCACTGCTCAAGAAGTACCCGAACTTCACGATGCCTGTCTATCCGACGCATCGCACGGCGGCGCTGCCCAAGGCAGCCACCGACCTGATCAGGGCCGAAGCGCCCAAGATCGAAATGACAGATGGCCATATCATCGGCCGCGTGCATTCCAACGTGCCGTTCCCGGTTCCCAAGACCGGCGAGGAAGCAATCCAGAATCACATCCTGCGCTATGCCGGCGGAGGCTACGATCGCACGTACGTCTGGTTCCCGGTGCGCGCCAACGGCGATACCTACAAGGTCACCTTCGTCGACCGCGTGGTAACCGCCGCCAATTTCGACCCGCCGCAGGAAGGCAACATGGGGTTCGCTTACTTCGGCCGCTTCACTTCGCCGGCAACGCTTGACGGCACGATCTATCTCGTCCATGAACCGATCGACCAGCTCAAGGACGCGCGTTCGGCATGGATCTACAACTCGGGGCTGCGTCGCGTGCGTCGCGCGCCGGATCTCGCTTTCGACAACATCGCTGATGGCACCGAGGGCATGCGCACGACCGACCAGTATCTCGCCTACAACGGCTCCATTGAGCGCTACGACTGGAAACTGGTGGGCAAGAAGGAAATGTACGTGCCGTACAATACGTACAAGATCGGCGACAAGAAGCTCAAGTACACCGACATCCTCGACAAGAACACGATCAAGAGCGACCTGATGCGCTATGAACTGCATCGCGTCTGGGTCGTCGAGGCGACGCTCAAGGCGGGCCAGAAACATATCTACGGCAAGCGCACTTTCTATCTCGACGAGGACAGCTGGAACGTTCTCGAAGAGGATTCCTACGACACGCGCGGCCAGCTCTGGCGCGTCGGCATTCATGGCCTGCGCCAGAATTATGATGCCCTGGTGCCCTGGCACAGCGTCCAGGCCTGGCACGACCTGACCAACGGCAATTACCTGGTCACCCATCTTGACAACGAGATCTCGCAGCCCATCGTTTTCGGCAAGAAGGCCAAGTGGTCGGACTTCCAGCCCGACGCCCTGCGACGCGCCGGCGGCACACGCTGACCGGCAGGTTGAAGCCCTGATGCCGAGGGCAGTGACGACCATCGAGCAGTCGATGGTCGTTTTTTTTCCGCGAACGAGAAAATAACCGATGAACAAAATACTGATGACGGTGCCGCTGGTGGCCCTTCTCACCAGTGTTCTCGTGACGCCACTGCCTGCGCAGGCCGAAGAGAAACCCATGCTCGTGGTGTCGAGAGTCCCGATGAAGCAAGACAGGACCCTGCTGCTCGACGCGTTCCGCGTCGACCAGCGCGCGGTAGCGGTCGGCGCGCGCGGGACGGTCTTCGTATCCACCGATGGCGGCAGGGACTGGACAAGTCAGCGCACGGCATCGACGCGCACCCTGACTGCGGTGACCGCGCTCACTGACAAGACCTGGCTGGCGGTTGGCCACGGCGGAACCATCCTGCGTAGCGAGGATGGTGGCCAGACCTGGGTGCCTGTGGAAGTGCCGGAGGCCGGGACCGACGCCCTGCTCGGGGTGACCGCGCTTGATGCCAAGACGCTGCTTGCCTACGGCGCCTTCGGCCTCTTTCTCAAGTCAGCCGACGAAGGGCGCACGTGGACCCGTCGGGAGGTGATCGAGGAAGGCTTCGACCGGCACATCGCGAAGGTCATCGCGCTCGGCGACGCGCTGGTCCTGGTCGGCGAATCGGGCACCATCGCCCGGTCGACCGACGGCGGCATGACCTGGACCAAAGTTGACTCGCCATATGAAGGCTCCTTCTTCGGCGGTCTGCGGACTGCCGATGGCAGCGCGCTGATCTTCGGCATGCGCGGCAACGTCTTCCGGTCGACCGACGCCGGCCGCACCTGGAAGAAGGTCGAGACCGGCACCAAGGTTGCCTTCAACGGTGGCCGGGCATTCGACGACGGCATGGTCGTGCTCGCCGGCAATTCCGGCAAGCTGGCGCTCAGTCGCGACAACGGCCAGAGCTTCGACACGAAGAATCTGCCGGGCAGGGGTTACGCGAGCGTCCTCAAGCGCAGCGACGGGGAACTGCTGGTCGTTGGTGACCGCGGCATCACGCCCGTGCCGGCAGCCCTCCTGGCCAAGTAAGCAATACCCACGACTGAAGCAACGGGAGAGATGGCGTGAATACAGATTCAAGAAAGACAGACGACATCGGCCTGCAAGCCCACGAGTTCAGCAACACCTGGGTAGGCAGGGTGTCGTACTGGATATTTCACCTGCGCAAGCCGCTGCTGCTGCTGTTCATCCTGATAACCATCGCGCTTGCCTATTCGGCGAGCCACTTGCGGGTGGGCGCCGGGTTCACCAAGATGATCCCGCTCAAGCATGAGTACATGCTGACCTTTCTCGAATACCGCAACGACTTCGGCGGCGCCAACAAGATTCTCGTCGCGCTCAGGGCAAGGGACGGCGACATCTACACCAAGGAGTTCATGGACACCCTGCGCAAGGTCACCGAGGACGTGTTCTACATCAAGGGCGTCGAGCGCAGCTCGGTGACCTCCCTGTTCACGGCAAACGTGCGTTACACCGAGGTCGTCGAGGACGGCTTCCGGGGAGGCAACATCATTGCAGCGGACTTTGCCGGCAAGCCCGAACAACTCAAGAACGTGCGCGACAACGTCGCCAAGTCGGATTGGGGCGGCCGCATCGTCGCCATCGACGGCACCGCGGCCATGGTCGTCGCCACCCTGCAGGAAAAGGATCCCGATACCGGCGAACGCCTCAATCTGCAGGAAGTCGCCAGGAAACTCGAGGAAATCCGTCAGGCAACCGAAAACAAGGATGTCACGGTCCACATCATCGGCTTCGCCAAAGCCGTTGGCGACATCGCCGCAGGCGCGGCGGGCGTCATCGCCTTCTTCGGCATCGCCTTCGTCATCACCGCCGCCCTCCTGTACTGGTACTCGGGGTCCGGCATGCTCGCCTCGTACGCCCTGATCTGTGCCGTCGTGCCGGTGATCTGGCTGCTCGGCCTGCTGCCCATCTTCAAGCTGACGCTGGACCCGATGTCGATCCTCGTGCCCTTCCTGATCTTCTCGATCGCCGTCTCGCACGCAGTGCAGATGACCAGTTCCTGGAAACAGGAGACCATGGCCGGCGCCGACGGCATCAAGGCGTCACGGCTTTCATTCGAGAATCTCTTCATTCCCGGCGCCGCCGCCCTGCTGGCCAACGCCATCGGCTTCATGGTCATCGGCATGGTCGAGATCGAGATGGTCCAGGAACTGACCATTACCGCGACGCTGGGCGTCACCGTGATGATCGTCACCAACAAGATGCTGCTGCCGATCCTTCTCTCATACCGGAAGATCGCGCCGGAACAGGCTCAGAAGATGCGTGGCCATGAAGCCGGCGCCGACCGCCTCTGGGAGAAATTTGGCGTCCTCGCCACCCCGAAGGGCGGCGCCGTCGCCATCGCCATCGCCCTCGTCGCGCTCGGCATCGGTCTCTATGTCGCCAAGGACCACAAGGTTGGCGACCTCGGCGACGGCGTGCCGGAACTGCGGCCAAATTCCCGTTACAACGAGGACGTCCGCGTCATCACCTCCAACTTCGCCATTGGCGTCGATGTCCTGCAGGTCATTGCAGAGGCCAAGGGTGCCGACTCGCCGTGCGTCGATCGCAAGGTGATGGACAAGATGGAGGAGTTCGAACTGGGCGTCCGCCAGAACGAAGGCGTGGCCGCGGTTCGCGGCCTTGCCGGATTTGTCAATATTGTCACCCAGGCATACGCGGAAACCAACATGAAGTGGCAGGCCCTGCCCCAGGACAAGGCCCAGATCGCCCAGGGCGTGGGCTTTGCGACCCGCCTCGGCAACGAACTGATGAACTCGACGTGCACCGCGATGCCGATCTCGATCTTCACCCGCGATCATCAGGCCGAGACCATCGCCGGCGTCGTCGATCAAATCAAGGCGTTCAAGAGCGAATACGACACCGATGAACTCAGGTTCCGCCTCGCCAGCGGCAACGTCGGCGTCATGGCCGCCACCAATGAAACGGTGGCGGCCGCCGACAAGTGGGTCAACCTCGCCCTTTTCGGCTCGGTGGCGCTGTTGTGCGTCCTGATGTTGCGCTCGGTTCCCGCCACGCTGTGCATCATCCTGCCGCTCGGGCTGGTGACGGTACTGTGCAATGCGCTGATGACCTGGCTCGACATCGGCCTCAAGGTCAATACCCTGCCGGTTGTGGCGCTCGGCGTCGGCGTCGGCGTCGACTATGGCATCTATCTCTTCGAGCGCATCAAGCACGAAATGGATGTTGGCCTGAATCTGCGCAACGCCTTTGTCCAGGCACTGAAACAGCGTGGTACCGCGTCGGTATTCACGGCGGTGACAATGACCGTGTCGGTCGCCACCTGGGCCTTCTCGGATCTGAAGTTCCAGGCGGACATGGGCATCCTGCTGGCCTTCATGTTCCTGGTCAACGTCTTCGGCGCCATTCTCCTGCTGCCGGCGCTGGCAGCATTCCTGGTCGGCAACAGGAAGAAAAAGGCCGCCTGACCCGGCACGGACATGAAGCGCGGCGCGACTAGACGCGCCCCCAGCCGGCTCGTGTCTCGAGGAACTCGGCAACGTACTTGTCCGCCAGCTTGCTTTCGGGCAACTGGCCTATTGCCTGGAATACGTGGGGCATGCCATCAAATACATCGAGCTGGACATCCACACCGGAGCCATGCGCCTTGGCAGCCGCCCGCGTCGAATCGTCAAGCAGCATCTCGTTGCTGCCGACCTGGAACAGCATCGGCGGCAGGCCCGTGAAATCGCCGGTCAGCGGCGAGACCAGCGGCATAAGGTGCAATTCCGGCTCGGACAGGTACATCTCGCCGAACCAGCGCAGCATGGCCACCGAGAACATCGGGTCGCTCGCCTCGTTGACTGCGGCGCTGCGTCCGCTCAGCGAGAAATCGGTCGCCGGAGAGAGCAGGATCGCGGCAACCGGCAACGGCAGACCCTCGGCGCGAGCGCGCATCAGCGTCACCAGTGACAGGTTGCCACCGGCCGAATCCCCGCAGATGACAATGTTGCGCGCCGGCACGCCATTGTTGAGCAGCCAGCGATAGGCCGCCAGGCAGTCGTCGGAAGCCGCCGGATAAGGGTGTTCGGGAGCCAGCCGATAGACCGGCATCAGAGCGCGGGCGCCTGACGTCCGGCACCAGCGGGCGATCATTGCCGACTGGGTACGCGGAATGCGAAAGCAGAAAGCTCCGCCGTGCAGATAGAGAAATACGCGATCAAGGCGGCTCTGCGGAACTTCCAGCCACTCGGCCCGTACTTCGTCGCAATCCTGACGGGTTATCCGGACATTCGCGACGGGTTGTCCGAGATTGTGGTCGACCGTGGCGATACGCTTGCGCAACTCATGAATGACATCGTTCGAAAAGCTCATGCGCTTGAACGAGAAGCGCAGCAGGTTGTCGATGATGAACTGCGCCGACTCGCTGCCCATGTGCGGAATCAGGCGGTAATAGGGTGGCGCTGAAATCCTGGGGGCAAATTCCGAATCCATGCATCTCTCCTCGATCGTGGACCGGCACCGGGTACGCCAGCCAGATTCCCCGCCGACGGCCCGGCCGCAGGCGAGATATTCAAATTATTCTTCCCGTGCCGTATCGCCGGCGCCGGGTCATTTCTGGTGCACCCTCAGGGGGCGTCTTGCGTGGCCACTCTCGCGACCGGAGAATTTTCGACAAACACATTCTCGGCCACCACGACCGGTGCCGGATTCTTCGCGACCGTCTTCCTTGCCGCTGGCTTGCCCGGTGCCGGCTTGTTGGCAGCCGGCGCTTTCGTCGTGGCGCTCTTGCGGACCGGGGCAAGCGCCGCTGCCTTGTCACGGGCTCCCTGTTCCGCGGCAGTCGTTCGCCGCGCCCGCGGTGCGACAGTCCGGCCTTCCGCTCCCGGCTTCCGCTTGCCGATGGCAGCGGCAACCAGTTCGTCGAAGCTCTGGTTCAGGCACTGCACGAACACGGCGGGATCGGGCAGCATCTTGCGGCACGAAACGAAGCAGACCCACAGCGTGCCGTTGTAACTCAGCCCGGTCAGGTTCAGGCCAACGCCGTCAATGACAATCGAGACCGGGGTGAACATCTGCAGCTTCGCCCCCGCCATATACAACGCCTCGTCCGGACCATGCACGTTGGAAACCGTGACATTGACCAGCGGCACGAGCGCGGAACGCATGACCTGCTCAACCAGGAAGGCTGGCAGCACCTCCACCAACCGGGCCGGAAGATCCCTGCCGAGCGCTGCCGAAACCGATTTACCCAGACGGGTGGCCCGGCGCACGGCGCGGAGTCGCTCGAGCGGATCGGCGATATCGGTACGGAGCGGCAAGGCGGTCATGGCGACCTGGTTGCTTGCGTCGCCGCCCTTGTACGAGCCCCGGGTACTGATCGGCATCATCGCGTTGAGACTGGCAGCCGGCAGTTCGCCCTTCAGTTGGAGATACTTGCGCAGCGCGCCACTGGCCGTGGCCATGAATATGTCGTTGATCGTCACCCCGTCGACGTGCTGGCGAATGCTGCTGCAGTCGGCAAGGGACAAGCCGGCGACATCGACCACGCGGTGGGCGGATATCCTGCCATCGAAGCGCGTATGCGGCCGCAGGTGCAGCGCCTCGCCGTGACTTCCGGTCATTTCCGCAGCCATCTCGGCCAACCCCAGGCGGCTGGCGACAATCTTCCTGCCGGCAGCGAGTACCTTGCCGCTGGTGACGAGGTCAACACCGGCACCTAGCGCGCGCTTGCCGAGATCGACAACCAGTCGCGCTCCGTCAAGGACCTGGCAGGCGCGATGGCCGACGGCGCGCGCACACAGCTCGGCGATCGTCGGGTCGCGATCGGCGATGATCGCGATCGGGCTCGCACCCTCGTCCGCTTCCAGGTCCACTGTCGGCGAGAGCGAATGAACGGCACGGATGATTTCGACCCCTCCTTCGCCGTCGACCGCAGCATGGTGAAACTTGATGTATAGCGCGAAGCTGCCCGGCGCGATTCCGGGAACATGGTCGAGGCCCTCGATGATGTAGGCCTCCCACAGGGGCTTGGACTTGTCGAGTGAACGCGAGTGCAACCGGGCCACCTGAATCATCAACTGGCGCCAGTCGCCAGGCTGCGGCAGCGCGATATGGCGGACATGGTATTCGACGTCCACATCGGTATCGTCAATCCAGTAGGGTCGATCGAGTCCCCAAGGCACGGCGACGAGGCGGCGCCGGAAAACCCGGGTCTGCTTCATCCGGGATTCGAAGAAGTTGAGTATCGACTTGAACCGGAGCTCTCCCCCGGGCGCGGTTGACGGGTCGTAGATACCGAGCGCCGCCACCTGCATCAACTGGTTTCCGCGTTCAACCGCCAGAAAGAGATTGTCGAGACCGGAAAGATGTTTCATGACTTTTCCCCAAGGCAAGTATCTTGACTCGATTCGATTCCGCCGACGAGAGCGCAGCAGGCTCCGTATCCTGTTGACTTGAGTGGATTCACGATTCGGCGAATGGGTGCAAAAGACGCGAATCCCTTCTCAGGCATTCCCGAAAGGAGCTGTCTTGGTCGAAAACCGCGCCCGAACCGGATGATGCGGCGCCGTGCCCGGTACCGCCGGCTGACCGGCCACCGTCGCCGGCGCACGCCGCTTGCGCGCGCGCAACGGTGCCGAAACCGGTTCGACCTGGCCGCGCTTGGCCAGTTCTTCGCGATCGACTTCCGCCACCAGGCCATCGAAGCTCTCCCTGAGAAAGTTCGCGAAGACCTCGGGATCCGGCATCATCTTGCGGCACGACACCACGGTCGCCCATAGGTTGCCGCAATAGCTGAAGCTGGTGATGTTGAGCCCGACGCCGTTTTTGACGACGCCGATCGGGTAGAAGCGGTTCAGTTGCGCCCCGGCAAGATACAAGGGTACGTCGGGCCCGCGCACGGTCGACACGACGATGTTCAGATATTCGTCGAGCAGGCTGTCAACCACCGCCGAGGTAATGCGGGTCGGCAGTTCGTCGGCCAGTTGTCGCAACAGATCGTGTCCGATGACGTCCGCAGTCTGACGGGTTTCTCCCGCGGATTGCCGAATGGCGCGCAGACGCGCCAGCCCGGACTCAATTTCGACATGCAACGGCACGCGATGCTGGTTCAGCTTGTTCCCCTGATCACTGCCCGGGAGGATGTCCTGGTGCGACGCCGGCACTGCCGCCGCCACGCCGGCCCACAGCGGATCACCGGATTCCTGCAGGTAGCGCCGCACGGCACCGCCGACGGTAGCCAGGAACACATCATTGGTTGTCACGCCGCTGACCCATTTGCGCACGCGCTGAACCTTCGCCATTTCGAAACCGACACCCTCGACGATGCGCCGCGACG
>WBZU01002275.1_pt1 | contig 13435 bp, 15 predicted proteins | sample 5204311 | NCBI WGS metagenome assembly WBZU01 (sample SAMN12344359, study PRJNA552823) | activated sludge metagenome | biome: Activated sludge suspended growth; feature: Nitrification reactor; material: Wastewater; isolation source: activated sludge from nitrification reactor of wastewater...
CAGGACGCACCCTACTGGCCCATCATCGCACCCATGACCGAAGTGACCGGCTGGGTGGCGCTCGACGACGCCGACGAGGACAACGGCTGCATGAGTATGGTGCCCGGCTCGCACCTGTGGGGCAACAACATCGACTTTCTGCATACCTTCAAGAGCTATGAGGACATGCCCGCCGAGTTCGACGGCCATGAGATCAAGGTCATTCGCTGCCCGGTCAAAAAGGGTGAGGTGCACTACCACCATGCGCTCACCTGGCACGGCAGCCATGCCAACAAGAGCGGCCGGCCGCGCCGCGCTGTCGCCCTGCACTACATGACCGGCGACACGCGCTACGTAGCCAGCGGCAACCATGTCATGAAGCAGTATGTCGAGGTCGGCGACGGCGAACTGATGCAAGGCAAGTATTTCCCGAAGGTCTACCCGACCGCGGAGTAAGTGGTTGCAGCCAGCCAACATCCTACTGATCCACGTCGATCAGCACCGCTTCGACTGCGTGGGCGTCAACGGCCATCCTGCGGCGCACACGCCCTCCCTGGACCGCCTAGCGGCAGAAGGCGTGAACTTCACACACGCCTTCTGCCCCATTGCCGTCTGCATGCCGGCGCGCACATCGCTCATGACCGGCGTGTACGCCACGCAGCACGGCTGTCTCGTCAACGACGGCGTCGAGGGCTACTGTCCCGCACGCAGCGATCTGCCAACCTTTAGCCGCTCGCTCAAGGCTGGCGGCTACACGCTCGGCCACGTCGGCAAGTGGGGGATCGGCCTGGATGCCGCACCGCAGGCGCTGGGCATCGACGACTACGTACCGTCCTCCGCTTACCGCGCCTGGCGCGCGGCGCAGGCCCTGCCGCCACCGCCGCGCGCCAACACGTGGTTTGGCGAGGTTGATCCCGGTATCACGCCGGAGCAGAGCGCGCCGGCCTGGGGTGCCGACCACGTGATCCGCCTGCTGGCCGAGGCGGCGGAGCGGGATCGCCCGTTCTTCATCCGCTGGGATCCGGAGGAGCCGCACTTGCCCTCCATTGCGCCCGAGCCCTTTGCCTCGCTGGTCAAGCCCGAGGACGTCCCGCCCTGGCCCAGCTTCCCCGATCCGCTGATCGGCAAGCCGTTTATCCAGTGCCAGCAGTTGCGCTCGTGGGGCATCGAGGGCTGGGATTGGGAACGGTGGGCACCGGTCGTGGCGCGCTATCTTGGCGTGGTCGCGCTCATCGACCAGCAGGTCGGGCGCATCCTGGCCGCGCTCGACGAACTGGGACTGGCGGCGCAGACACTCGTCGTCTACACGAGCGACCACGGCGATCTCTGCGGCGCGCACGGCATGATCGACAAGCACTATGTCATGTACGATGATGTCATGCGCGTGCCGCTGATCCTGCGCTGGCCGGGGCGACTGCCAGCGGGCAGCACGGTGGACGCGTTCGTCACCGCAGCGCTCGACCTGGCGACGACCTTCTGCGTGGCCGTCGGCGCCGACGTGCCGACCACGTTTCAGGGGCAAGACTTGGTGGCGCTGGCCAATGGCGGGCCGGCGCCGCGCGACAAGGTCTTTGGCAGCTATCACGGTGCGCAATTCGGCGCGTACAGCCAGCGCATGGTGCGCACGCGCGATTGGAAGTACATCTGGAACGCAACCGCCGAGGACGAACTTTATTGCCTGACGGAGGATACCGGCGAGCTGCACAATCGTGCCACCGACTCGACGTGCGCGCATATCTTGGGCGTGCTGCGCCGTGATCTCTTGGCTTGGATGACGGATACAAACGACCCGCTGCTCAACGAATGGACGCGCCGCCAATTGCTTGACGGCGCCAAAATCTGAATCGAGCCCAAATCGAATTCCGGGAAAGGCCGGAGACATCAGCAATCTAGCGGTGGCAGCCGGCGCGTCGTCCCTCGCAACCCGCCCCTCGCCCCTTTGCAAAGGGAGGAAAACAAATGATTCGAGCATGTGTGATCGGTCTTGGACCGATCGGGAATCGCCACGCCGGGCTGCTGCAAGCCGACCCGCTGGCTGAACTGGTGGGCGTCTGCGATCTCATCCCCGAGCGCGCCGATGCGGTGGCGGCAAAGTTTGGCGCGCCGGCCTTCTACGATGTCGAGCAGATGCTGCGCAGCCTGGCGCCGGATATGTGCGTCGTTGCCACCGGCGGCGAGGAATATGGCAGCGACCACTATCTGCCGACGATGCAGGCGCTGGAGGCCGGTTGCCATGTGCTGGGCGAGAAGCCGATCTCCAACCGCATCGACCAGGCCGAGGCGATGGTGGCCAAGGCAAAGGAGAAGGGTGTCTGCTACGGCATCAACCTCAATCACCGCTTCACGCCCGCCGCCCGCCTGGCCAAGCGCTGGCAGGACGAAGGCCGGCTGGGCCATCTGCTCTTTGTCAACATGAGCATGTGGATCATGAACCCGCGTGAAAGCTCGCCCTACTTCCAGATCAAGGCGCTGCACCCGCACACGGTCGACATCATGCGTCACTATTGCGGCGACGTGGAGGCGGTGCAGTGCTTTGCCACCAAGGCGCCCGGCCGCAAGATCTGGTCGACGGCCACCTTCAACATGCGCTTCAAGAACGGCGTCGTCGGTACGCTGACCGGCAGCTACGACATCGAGCGCGGCCATCCCATGGAACGCTGCGAGGTGGCCGGCACCAAGGGGCGCTTTGTCATCGAGGACATGTACCGCGAGGTCACGCTCTACCCGGCCGGTGACATGGAGAAGCGCGCCTATTCCAACCCGATCTTTGGCGGCATGCGCGACTTCGAGGAGACCTTTCTCAATCGCCAACACCGCTTTCTGGAGCAACTGAGCGAAGGCGCAGCGCCGGAGGAGATCGATGGTTCCGGCGCCGAGGGACTGGCCGCGCAGAAGGTGCTGGCCGCAGCCATCGAGTCGCTGGAAAACGAAACCGTTGTGTATGTGAAGTAGAAATCCCGCCCACCACGAAGTCGCCAACGGCACAAAGCGGCACAAAGAATTCCGATTCAGCAGCTTCGTGGCTTCGTGGTGGTGCTTTGGCTCTGTGCGGACTCTTGCGGTTTCTGAGCAACTGGAAGTGGGAGCCTGAGCAGGCGGCCCAGGTGGGGTCGCGCCGAATCGCGGGCGAGCATCGGTTGGCGTACAAGGTAGCAGGCGCCAGATTTACATCCGCTCCCCAAAAATCGGCCGCAGCTTTTCGACCGCCGCCCGCAACCGCGCCGATGCCGGGCGATCCTCCGCCGCGGCGCCGGCCAACTCGGCCTCGGCCGCCAGCCACAGTTCGTTCAGAGCGTCGCCGGCATTGAAGAGGAGCATGCCCAGGTCGGCGCGCGCCATGTTGTGCCGCGTCACGCGCGGGTCGGCTTTCACCTTGGCGGCGAGTTCGGCGTAGAGACTACCCATGATCTTCTCCATTCACAGCGCGCCATAGCGGACAGAGGGGTGTCCTATGGTAGTGTTGGACACAAAATTCTTTGGGATTTCTTCGTGCCCCTTTGTGTTCTTCGCGGCTTCGTGGCAGCGTTTCCCACTTCTCACCGGAAGAGCCACGGCATGGCCAGCACCACGAAGAGCGCCCACGCCACGTAGAGCGGCATGCCCACGCCGTAGGCGGCCTGCATGGACGCGGCCCACGTGCGGCCGTCTGCCTTCACCTGGCGCGCCAGCAGCCCCACCAGGATACCGATGTTGATCACGTTCCAGCCGATGATCGCCAGCCGGTTGAGGGTGATGCCGCCCTCCCACGTGCGATAGGCGATGGCGACCAGCGCGTAGAGGCTGACCACCGTCGCCAGCAGGGCCACGGCGATCAGCCCGCGACGTAGCCACACGCGCAAGGCCGGCGCCAGCGTATCGGGCCGGATGGGCGTGGCGCCAACGAGCAACGCAATGACGGCGAAGAGCATGGCGTTGTAGATGATCAGCACGTCGCGGTTCTGGAAGGGCTCCCAGAAGCGGAAGGGGATGAAGCCCAGGTAGACGACGAGCACGATCAACGTCAGCGGCAGCAGCACGCGCATGAGCGTGGCGATGACCTTGCTCAGCCCCTCGTCGAAGGATTGATCGGCCGGCGCGGTGCCGGGATCGTAGATGACGGCCACCGCCAGCACGGGAATCAGCCCGGCGCCGCCGAACACAATCAGCCGCAGGACGAGTTCGGGCAGCGTCACCGCGAGCGCCTCGAAGAGCCCGGCCGTGATCGCAGTGAAGATGCCACCGGCGATGGCAAAGAGGCCGGCCATGATAAAGATTTCCAGCGACTTGATCAGAAAAGCGAAGCGGTTGGGCGTGTCGGCGCGCCCGCGCAGGACAAAGATCCCCACCGCCGACCACGCCAGCAGCGCCAGGTGCGGGATCATCTGGTCGAGATAGTGGCGCTGGAGCGTCGTGTCGCCGATCAGCGTGCGCGCCCACAGCGGGTAGGCGCCCAGTGCGACGACGATCACGCCGAGCAGCAATGCCAGCTTTGACCGGTGCAGCCCGCCCGCCACCAGCAGCGCCAGGACAAAGACCGCGCTGATGGGCGCCCAGGCGAGGAGGAGCGCGGGCACGTGACCGCCGCCGTCCACCCTGATCATGTACTGTTCGGCCGAGAGCCACCAGAAGATCAGCCCGTTGGCCGCAGCCAGCACGATGGCGGCCAGCCACGGGATGGCGCGGCCAACGGGCTGTGCGATCTCGTAGGCCAGGCGGTAGTGCCACGCGCCGAGCAGGAGATTGTCGGGGGCTTCGGCGTAGGCACTCTCGACGGCGCCGGTGAAGGCCGCGTCCTCGCCGCGCTGGACGGCGTTGCGGTAGGCCTGCTCCAATGCTTCGGGGTCGGCGGTGGTGCGGATGCGATCCAGGTACGTCATTGCGTCTCCCTCCTTGGTGCACGCAGGTGCGTTCCTACGATCCAACGCCGGGGAGATGGGCAGCCGTTCCGATCAGGGCGACGGCGGTGGACAACGGATCGGGTGGCTCTGAAACGGCCGGGCGGCGCCGCTCCAGAGCCGGACTTGCAAGCGTCAGTTGACGGGCGTGAGCCAATTGTAGGTGTCGGGCAGCTCGCCCTCGACGATGCCGAAGAAGCGCGCCTGAATCTGCTCCGTGATCGGGCCGCGCTTGCCCTCGCCCACGGGCATGCGGTCAACGGAACGCACGGGCGTGATCTCGGCGGCGGTGCCGGTAAAGAAGATCTCGTCGGCCATGTAGAGCATCTCGCGCGGGATGACTGCCTCGGCGACGGTGTAGCCCAGCTCCTGCGCGATCTTGGTGGCGCAGTCGCGCGTGATGCCGCCCAGGATGCTGTTGGCGAGCGGCGGCGTGTAGATCTTGCCCTTGAGGATGAGAAAGATATTCTCGCCGCTGCCCTCGGAGACATAGCCGTTGATGTCGAGCGCGATGCCCTCGGCAAAGCCGTTGTCGCGCGCTTCCATGACGATGTTCTGGCTGTTGACGTACTGGCCGCCGATCTTCGCCAGCGCGTTGAGTGTGTCGGGCGCCATGCGCCGCCAGGTGCTCACCTGCACGTCGACGCCATTCTCCAGCCCTTCCTTGCCCAGGTACGCGCCCCACGGCACCGAGGCGACGATCACCTCGACCGGGCAGCCGCGGCCGTCGACGCCGAGCGTGTTGTAGCCGCGGAAGATGAGCGGGCGCACGTACGCGCTGCGCTGATTGTTGGCACGCACGACGTCGATGGTCGCCTGCAAGTACTCCTCGACGCCGTAGGGCGAGGGGATGCGCGCCACCTTGGCGCTGTAGAGCAGGCGTTCGTAGTGCTCGCGGCCGCGGAAGATGGCCGGGCCGTTGGCAGTTTCGTAGACGCGGATGCCCTCGAAGGCACTGCTGCCGTAGTGCAGCGCGTGGGTGAAGACGTGAACCTGGGCTTCGTCCCACGGGATAAGCTTGCCGTTCATCCAAATATAGTCAGCGCGCATGGCCATAAAAACGCTCCTCGGTATTCAGGCTGGCTGGATCTTGCGATCGAGAATGCAATCGGTGGACAGGGAATGTGCGCATTATAGCCGCTGTTGGGCAATCCTGTCATGTTCGGCGCGCACGCTTGTCTGCAAAGAGACTGCTTCAAACACAAACCGCCAAGACACGGAGAGGCAGGGTTTCGCGGAGGAAAGATGCGCTGTTTCTCTGCGCTCCTCTGTATCTCTGCGCCTCTGCGTCAATCAGTCGCTTTGCTGTTCAAATCCGCTGATTCACTCTGCCACGGCAAGCTGCGCCGCGGCGTGGATATCGGCCCACTTCGGCCCCAGTTGCGCGGCCAGGCGGATCGCCTCGACCAGGCTGGCGTCGCTGGCGATGCCCTGCCCCGCGATGTCGAAGGCCGTGCCGTGGTCGACGGAGGTGCGGATGGTCGGCAGCCCCACCGTGACATTGACGCCCTCGTCGAAATAGAGCGTCTTGAAGACGGCGTGGCCCTGGTCGTGGTACATGGCGATCACAAAGCGATAGCGCCCTTGCGCCGCGCGCGGGAAGAGCACGTCGGCCGGCAGCGGGCCGATCGCCGGAATCCCCTCCGCCTGCGCCGCGCCGACCGCCGGCCCAATCGTCGTGATCTCCTCGTCGCCAAAGAGACCGCCTTCGCCGGCATGCGGGTTGACGCCGGCCACGGCGATGGGCTGGTCGCCCTGACCCAGCGCGCCGGCCAGCAGGTGCGCCAGCCGGATCTGGCTGAGCACGCGCTCGCGAGTAATTAAGTCGAGGGCGCGGCGCAGCGAGACATGCGTGGTGACGTGAAAGATGAATTGCCCGCGCGCCGACAGCACCAGCGAGTAGTGCTTGACGCCAAACTGCTCGGCCAGCAACTCCGTGTGGCCCGGATAGGCATAGCCGGCCAGGCGCATGGCCTCCTTGTTGAGCGGCGCGGTCACGATACCCGCCACCGCGCCGCGCTTCGCCAGCTCGCACGCCGCCAGCACATATTCTACCGCGCCGCGCCCCGCCGCCGCCGACAGTACGCCGGGCTTCACATCCGCCAGCGCATCGCCGGGCTGGAGGACCGGAATCGCCGTCATGTCGCCCCAGTCGACCTCCGCCGGCGTCGCCACCGGCACCACGCGCGGGCGCACGCTGTCCGGCACGAACTGCAGGCTGCGGTAGAGCGCCATCACGTCGCCGATGACCAGCGGGCGGCACAGGGCGCGCACCTCCGGCCGGCTCAGCGCCTTGACCACAATCTCCGGCCCGATACCGGCGCCGTCGCCCATGGTGATGGCCAGGACAGGGTTTGTCGTGTCGCTCATAGTTGGTATCAACCCTACTTCACTCAATCTCAGCAGTTCACGATTTGCCTCACACCAAGGCACAAAGTCACGAAGTCAAAGATGGCGCGCTTTGTGTTCTTGGCGGCTTTGTGTGAGCCTTGTGAATTCCTGAGTCTGCGGATTCAACGATGCAAAGGCGCTCGTGATTGGAGGCGAACTGAGGTCAGCTTAGCGCAGGCGGGCGGGGCAGGTCAACTTCGCTTCTGGAGTTACACCAGGATAAATCTAGTCATACGGAGGCGCAGGTTCATCATTACAATTTCATGGTGCAGATGATCGTCCGCCGTGTACCCAAGCTCGCGGGCCAGCGATGCCAGACCCTGCGTCACCTGCGCCGTACGCCAGCGTCCGTAGAAGTCGCCGCCCACAAAGAGCAGCACCACGAGCAGGATCGGACCGCCGACGGCGGCTACAGTCATGAATAGACAGCTTCGGAAGGTTTTCATGGTTTGTGCTAGAATGCTGGGCACCTGGACAGCCATATCCAGATAGGAAATCTGCCCGCGTCCACCTTCACATAGGCGACGTTCTCGGTAATCGGCTGGCCAGCATACTCGATTGTCGCGTTAGCTTGCGAGAATTCGGCGTAGAATACGTGGACCCTACTTGAAAAGATGTCTTCGCCAATATACCAATCTTGTTCACCGATCAATGGCAGCGTGTCTATTTGGTCTCGAGACAACCTCTTTGTGTTGCTACCATCGACAATGAACGGAAGTTGCAGGTACGTGTTCTGTCCATCTTTCAGGTTGCCACCCCAAAGGGGGCCAGCAACCTGAGCCAGGCGTGCAGCAAACTCCTCAGGGTCGAACGGTGTTGTGAAATAACCTGGACTTCGCAGTTCGCCTGAACCGGCAGGATGGAGATGTCGCGCGTGACTTTGCTAATCAGGTGATGCGCTGGACTGTTGCCAAGGCTGGCCGCCAGCGCATTAGCCTGCTGCCGGGCGTCTGCCAGACGCCATAGATCGATAATGTAGCTGAGGGCAAATAAGAGAAGCAGGCTGCCAAAGACACCGAAGAACCAGCCCAGACAAGTGTTGTGACGTTGCACTGTGGTTTGCATGTTGTGTCATCCTTCACCTGGAGCAAGGTGTACGACAAGGCAGCCACGGCCGACCCCTCTCCTCTTTTGTGGTGGAATGAAAACCTATCGTATCCATCGCTGCAATACTCTGCTTCCGGCGCAGATATCAGTGATAAATGTCCAGATGGGAAATTTACCCACCTTCACATTCACGTAGGCGGCATTCTCCGTAATCGGCCGGCCGCCATATTCGATCCTGGCATTTGCCTGTGAGAACTCAGCGTAGAAAATCTTCATCTTGATCTGGTTATCTTCGTCCAGCACAAGCCATGCATGTTCATATACTGGTGGCAATTTTTCTATCTGATCATAAGGAAGCATAGCTGTAGGCGTGCCGTCGACAGTGGGATAAAGGTTTACATACATGTTCAAGCCATCGGTAGGGCTTCCATCTGCAAGAGGGGATACAGCATGTCCCAGGTGTGCGACAAATTCCGCTTGGTCGAGCGGCGTCGTGAAAAAAACCTTGACTTCACAGGCTCCAAAAACTGGGACGATGTTGATGTCGCTTGGTGCTCTGTCTGTCAAATGACGCTCTGAAGTGTAGCCCAATTGGGCTGCCAGCGTGTACGCCTCATTCCAGGCACTGAGCAGACGCGCCATATCGATGGCGTAGTTGAGAACGAACAGGGCCAGCAGAATGCCAAATCCCCAGGCGAAGCAGCCTGAGCAGGAACGCGGGTTGTCGGGATTAGTATCCATGGAGGGACACGCCTTTTCTGTGCCAACCTCGGGCAGGCCAGCCATTCGTTTGCGGCGAGATCCGCACCGGTCGGGCGACTGTGTCAGGGAAACAGTGTTGCATGACTGGGATTATACACCCGTAGTGCGCGCACGGATATGCGCAAATGACGTGGATTGGGCGCGCAAAGTGCTGACCACAATTTCGCCCCTCGCCCGCTCTCCCTATCTCCCTATCTCCCTGTCTCCACCTCTCCTTGTCTCACCACCGCACGCACGCCACGCACAGAAACACCACTTCGCTCACCTCGACCACGGCGCCGAAGACATCGCCGGTGACGCCGCCCAGCCGCCGCTGCGCCAGCCCCAGCACGCCGAGCGCCGCCAGCGCGGCGCCGGCCACAGCCGGCCACAGCAGCCCGCCCAGGATGGCGGTCACAACCAGCGGCAGCAGCGCGGCGCCGGCCAACCGCCCGGGATGCTGGGCAAGGCTCATGCTGGCGCCCATGCCGCCCGGCCGTGCCGAAGGTCGTTGCGCCGCGACGAGCAGCAGCCAGCGCGCCCACAGCGGCGCCAGCAGCAGCGCGGGCCAGGCCGGCGGCAGCGTTGCGATCGCCGTGCTCTTGAGCAGCAGCGCCAGCACGACGCCGGCCACGCCAAAGGTGCCCAGCCGCGGGTCGCGCATGATCTCCAGCCGCCGCTCGCGCGCCACCGGTGGCAGCAGCCCGTCGCAGCAGTCGGCCAGCCCGTCCAGGTGTAGCCCGCCCGTCAGCGCCACCCACAGCGCCGTCACCAGCACCGCTGCAACCGGCGCGGGCAGCACCAGCCCCAGCCCGACGGTGGCCGCGGCCAGCAGCGCGCCCAGCAACAGCCCCACGACCGGGAACCAGACGCCGGCGCGGCGCAGCGCATCGGGCGGCAGAGCGTGGCGCGGCACCGGCAGCGTGGTCAGAAAGCCCAGGGCGACCCAGAAGGCGCTCATCGCGGCGAATCCATGGCGGCGGTCATCATGCAGTCAGTATACCCGCGTGCCCGGATTTTGGTGGCCTCCGCCAAAGCCGCCCCACGAGCTGGAGACGAAGCCACGCCAGCCACCTGACGGATGCCGCTCTGGTTGAGAGCGTGCTTCCTGAGTGCGGAAGCGCTTGTGCCTGGCCCTGGGCACTGCCGAAGGCGTTCAATGCAGCGGCATCGTGTGCTATACTTTCCGCAGCGATACCGCAGGAGATCAATCGGATTGTCAGGAGTGAAGCCCGTGGATGCGTTACTGGAGCGAATCACATTTGACCAACAGGTGCTGCGCGGCAAACTCGTCATTCGCGGGATGCGAATCTCCGTCGAAATGATCCTCGAACTCGTCGCCAAAGGTGCGTCGAAGGAAGAGATTCTGGAAGACTATCCCGAGCTTGAAGTAGAGGACATCCAGGCCGCGCTGCTCTATGCCCATCACCTCGTGGCAGGCGAGACGATTGTCGACCGCCTGGCAGCCTGATGAAGTTCCTCACCGATGTAAACGCCATACCCTGCTCGAATACGTGCTTGCGAATCATCTCGCTGATCTAGAGGGAGGCGCCGTCATTATTGCGCAGGAGACAAAGATTCGCGTGCGGAGGGCACGGTCGCGATAGTTGCCCGGCACCCATACCCCACACCCCACACCCCTTTTCCCCTACTCTCCTGTCAACCGCCCGAATCGAGTAACCACCGGATTCACCCGCCGCCACGCAGCCCCGCTCGCGCCGGCCAGTGACCTCGCGTCAAGACGCCAAGCCACAACGCGAAGGCGCCGCCTGCGCCGCCTCTCCGCCGGATCGCCTGCTGTGGCGCCGCATCGCCCGCCGGCAGGAAGACGCACACGAAGACGCCAAGACACGAAGGTGAGAAATTCTTCCGTCACCCCCTCATCCTCTCATCCCCTCACCTCCTCATCCGCGCCGCCCCGCCCGCGCCGGCAAGCAGACACGCACGCCAAGACGCAAAGCCACGAAGGTGACCGGCTTTCGGTCCCCCCTCATCCTCTCATCCGCACAGCCTCGCCAGCGCGGCCCCGCCCATGATCGCCCAGGCAGGTCTATCGGTCATAGTTCCAGGTCGGACAAGAGCTTCTCAATCTCGGCTGGGGTCACATCACTCTGATCATTTTTGGCATAGAGAAATAGCAGGATGCAGCGATGCCCTGCCGTGTCTACCGCATAGATGACGCGATAGCCGCCACGCTTGCCGCTCTGCATGTCGGAACTTGCCAGCCGAATCTTCCAAACTGCGTGGGAATAGCCAGGGATCGCAACGCCCGCGAACGGGTTGTCCGCCAGCATGGCAGCAAGGCCCAACAGATCGCCTTTGAGGTGGTGGTACTTCTTGAGGAGACGCTTGACCGCGCGGTCGAACGTCGGTGTGGTTTCAATCTGGTAGCTCATCGAGGAGCGCCTGCAGCGGCCGGGTTTCTTCCGCTACGACATACGCCAGACTGCGCTCTACCAGGCGTTGAAAGGTGGGAGATGCCGCCAGCAGCGCCGCCTCCTGCTGATCTTCGCCAGTCGCTTCGTTCGTTTCCAGAAATAGAACGGCCACCATCCCCTGCGCATCGGCGGGCGGCGGCTCCAACCATTCGAGTTTTCCTTCTCGGTAGACGGCACGAACTGCAAGCATGGTTTACCTCCAACTGATCCCAGAATACACGCGTATTGTATCACAGTCCGCAGGGCGTGGGCGCGCACGGCCTGCGCGTGACAAGACACAAGGAATCAAACCTGGCGCAGCGTCAAGAAACCAATAGGACAGCCGATTCGAGCAACCACCCGCTTCGCCCGCCGCCGCGCCGCCCCGCTCGCGCCGGCAAAAAAGCACGCACGCCAAGACGCAAAGCCACGAAGGTGACCGACGTTCCGTCACCCCCTCATCCCGTCATCCCCTCATCCCCTCATCCCCTCATCGCCTCACACCAACCCACAGAGAACGCCATGACTCCTTGCGCCTCTGCCTCTCTGCGCCTTTGCGTTACGCTTTGTCCCCCTGTCCGCACGCGCCCAGCTCGACATTCGCATGCACCACCGCCCGCCCCACCACCACCTCGAGCCGCCATTCCTCCGCCGCGCCGCGCTGTGCCAGCAGCCAGTGCACCCGATCCGCCATCAGCCAGCATGCCGTGCGTAGCTTCTCCGACAGGTCGAAATAGCTGGCAATGTGCGCCTTGGGCACGATCAGCGCGCGCAGCGGCCCGTCCGCTGCACCATCTAGCAGCGCATAGACCGTTGCCGACGCCGACAGCAGATCCTGCTCCCCGACCGCCATCAGCACCTGCACCTGCTCCTCCGGCAGCAGCACGTTGAGCATGGAATGGCAGAGAATCGTGTCGAAGCGCCACGCAGGCCAGGCCGGCGCGTAGTGCGGGTCGTAGCAGCAGCGTGGATGGTCCACTCGCGTCTCGGCAAGTCGGCGCAGATCAACGCCTGCTAACGCCGGCTGTTGCGCACCCACGGCGCGGCGTCACGCCAGCCCGTGACGCCGCCGTCCCATGTGGCACATTGTCGATGAGCAGGTATCGCGACGCCTTGGCTATGTCAAAGGAGCTAAATGTATCAAGGGTAAACACCGGCAGCAAGCAGCGATTTGCGTTCGGCCACCCGCTCTGGGCTGTTGAGCCGTAGGATGAGCACGGTCACCCGTCCTTCGGGCGTAAGTGGCTCGATGTACGCGTCGTTCAGTTGGAAGTGGTCACGCCAAGCCTGTTGGCGCGGATGAAAGAATGGCGTCAGCACGCCGGTGATAGGATCGAACGAAAATGGGATCGGCCATGCTTGCCTATTGCTTCTGTTGCGCCAGCAGGCTTGCCTTCAACTCGACAATCATCGTTTCGAGCGTTTCCAGTTCCGCCAACTCACTCTCTTCGTCGGTACCTAGCAGGCCCGCCTGGTTGAGCGCCAGGAGGCGTTGCAGGCGTGCTTGCGTCTCGTCGGAGACGTGAAAGGCAAGCACCTGCGCGGGAGTCGGTCCTTGGGCTAGAAACGTGATTACTTCCGCCGCCGCCCGGCTGGCCGGCGTGCGAAACCCTGTGAGGCTCAAACGGAGCAAGGTTGGCAGCCAACGTTGCATTGGCAAAACACGCGCCGCCAATTCGTCAGGCAATTGCAGTGTGACGGAAGTCATCGTCCCATTCCTCAGCAGTCAACGGTGGGTCCATCTTGCCCTAGCAGGCAATGACCGCCACCCGAACCGCACATATGCGCCATTGTACCACACCACTCCTTTCTACCAGCCTGCCCGCCGCCGCGCCGCGCCGCCACGCCCGCGCCGGCAAGCAGACACGCACACCAAGACGCAAAGCCACGAAGGTGACCGACGTTCCGCCACCCCCTCATCCCGTCACCCCCTCATCGCCTCACCCCCTCATCGCCTCACACCAACCCACAAAGAACGCCATGACT
>WBZU01002276.1_pt1 | contig 13434 bp, 12 predicted proteins | sample 5204311 | NCBI WGS metagenome assembly WBZU01 (sample SAMN12344359, study PRJNA552823) | activated sludge metagenome | biome: Activated sludge suspended growth; feature: Nitrification reactor; material: Wastewater; isolation source: activated sludge from nitrification reactor of wastewater...
TGGCCACCACACTGCCTTTAAGAGAGAGACCCGCCTGCTCCGCCTTCCACACGGCGATGCGCGCCGAGTCCACGCGGCTCATCTGGCCGGCGCCGATGCCCAGCGTGCGATCGTGACTGGCGAACACGATCGCATTGCTCTTCACATGCTTCACCACGCGCCAGGCGAAACGCATCGCCTCCAGTTCATCCCTCGTTGGCGGACGCTTTGTCTTCACCTTGGTCTCCAAATCATCCAGGCCGAGCGCGCGCGGATCGCTGTCCATCACCATCAGACCGCCTGGAGCATTTCTGATCACAGGCGCGGTCAGCGCCTCGGCCACACCTTCGTGCATTTGCATCAGCCGGAGATTCTTTTTCTTCTGCAAATGCGCGCGTGCGTCCGCATCGTAATCGGGAGCGATGATCACATCCGTGAAGATTTCGCTGATGATCTTTGCCAGCGCGAGCGTCATGGAACGATTGATGACAATGACTCCGCCGAAGGGCGCCTGCTTGTCCGTCTCGAAGGCCTTGTCCCATGCCTCACGCAGGTCCTCATCCGTGCAGCCCACACCGCATGGGTTGGTGTGTTTCAGAATGGCAACAGTGGGCCGGCGGAACTCCAGCACGAGGGCTGCGGCAGCCTGAATGTCGAGCACATTCGTGTAGCTCAGCTCCTTCCCATGCAGCTTGGAGAAGTAGTCGCCAAAACTCCCGTAGAGCTTCGCCTGCTGATGCGGGTTGTCGCCGTAACGCAGATCGCAGTAGAGCGGCAGGCTGATGCTGAAGTTCTTCTGCGTGGTCTGTTCCTTGTTCAAATAAGCGGCGATCGCAGCATCGTAGCCGCTCGTGCGCTGGAACACTTTCAAGGCCAGGCGCTCCCGGGTGGCGAGCGTGGTATCGCCCTCGTTCTCCTTCATTTCCGCGAGCACCGGCTCGTAATCGTCCGGATCGCTGATGACCGTCACCCAGCGGTGGTTCTTGGCAGCGGACCGCAGCATGGATGGACCGCCGATGTCGATGTTCTCGATCGCCTCCTCCAGACTCACGCCCGCCTTGGCCACGGTCTGCTCGAAGGGATACAAATTGATGGCCACCAGGTCGATGACCGGGATGCCGTGCTTCTTCGCATCCCGCCCGTCCTCGGCGTTGTCGCGACGCTGGAGCAGGCCGCCGTGCACCTTTGGGTGCAGCGTCTTCACCCGGCCATCGAACAATTCCGGGAACTGCGTGTGCTCGGACACATCCGTGACCTTGACGCCATTGTCCTTCAGATGCTTCGCCGTGCCGCCCGTGGACAGAATCTCGACGCCTGCCGCCTCCAGGCTTTGAGCGAACGCAAGGATGCCGGTTTTATCGGAGACGGAGAGCAGAGCACGGGTGATGGGCATGGCGCAGTTGGAGGGAGTAAGGGGGCGGCGATTTAAGGGCGAAATACGCCGGGGGCAAGAATTCAATCCCTGCCGCCAGACCGTCCGCCTCACCCCAGCACACCGCGCATCACCAGCCACTCCGCCACGTGCGACGCCAGCACCAGCACCACGGCACCGATACCGAGCGCCGCCACACCCACGATGCAAACCTCGGCCGCCTTTGCCAGGCGCAGCGTGCCCGCGCTCACGCCAATGTCCGCCAGCGTGCCAAACTCCGCCCGCCGCAGGCGAAACGAGAGCCCGAACACCAGCAGCGCAACCAGCAGGGACGCGCCGGCCACCAGCATCAGCGCGGCCACCACGACGCGCTCCACTCGGAACAGCGTCTGAACCAGGCCGTCCATCACATCCGCCGGACGCAGCATTTGCACCTCTTTGCCGGACTGGTAGCGGCCAGACAGGATTGCCTCCGACTTCGCATCCTTTGGCAGCACCACGATCGCGGAGACCGGCAGTTCGTCCGGATCGCCATGAAAGTGAAAGCTGCTGACGTTGGCATCAGTCACTTCCGAGTAAATGCGCACCGCCTTGTTGGCCACGACATTGCCTTCCTGCTTCATCAGCACATCCGCCGCGTTGCCTTCCTTCGTCACGTCATCATGACCGTGCGCGATGCCCTGGATCAGCCACGTCGTCTTCAGATCCACAAAGACAGCGTCATCATCCGGCGTGCCCGTCGGCGCAAACACGCCCATCACGCGCATCTTGAGAGGATACACACCGGCGATGTCGAACACCTGCTCGGGCGAGGAGAACACACTGTCACCCGGACGAAGCCCCCGCTCCGCAGCCACCTTCGCGCCCACCACGCAGTCACCCAGGCGGGTGAGCATGCGGCCCTGCGCCAGCCGCAGTTTGCGAAAGGTAAAATACTCAAGCTCGGTGCCGACAATCGGCGCCTCCTGGGCATGGAACCGCGTGTAAAGCGGTATGGCATCCGCCAGATCCGTGTCACGAATCGCGTCGCATGCCTTGATGGGCAGCGTCGCATCGCCGTGGCGGCGAAAGTGCAGCGCGGTGAGCATCAAATCCGTCGCGCTGCCAGCCGGCCCGGCCACCAGAGGCGTCGTCTGCGCGCGGGTGCGCAACTGCTGCTCCATGGTGCGCACGATCACGCGCACTGCGGGCGGCAGCGCCATCACGATGCCGAGTGAGCCCGCCAGCAGCAGCGACTGGAAGCGATGCCGCGAGACATAACGCCAGGCCAGGGAGAATGCGCCGGCGAAGTTCATGGGCGCAAGTCCTCCAGCGCCACGACGCGATCGAACAGGGGCAGCAGCTCCGGATCGTGAGTGACCATCACGAGCACCGCCTTCCGCTCGCGCGCGTCGTCGAGCATGAGTTTTGCCGCCGACAGCTTCCGCCGCGCATCCAGAGATGCCGTGGGCTCATCCGCGAGCACCATTTCAGGCTGGTGCACCAGCGCGCGTGCGATCGCCACCCGCTGGCGCTCGCCCTGGGAAAGCTGGGCCGCGGGCGAGTCCCAATACTTGCCGATCTCCAGTTTCTCCGCCAGCTCGCGCGCCCGCGTCGTCGTATCAGCCTGAGTTCCATCGCCGAGGGCACGCGGCAACGCCAGATTCTCCGTCACCGTGAGGTAGCCGAGCAGCGCGAAGTCTTGGAACACCACGCCCATGTGCCGCAGCCGGTGCGCCCGGCGTGCGCGCTCCCCCATGGCCAGCAGATTGTCTCCGTTAAATCGAACCTGCCCGGACTGCGGCTTCAGAATGCCCGCGATCAAACGCAGCAACGTCGTCTTCCCCGCACCGCTCGGGCCGGTAAGAGCGATGCACTGCCCGCTTTCCACCGTCCACTCCGCCACGGCCACCTCTCCCTCTCCAGAGGGATGGCGAAACCGGAGGCTGAGAACTTGAAGGCCCATGGGAGGTCTGATCAGAGCACATGCGCCATCACGCCGCCATCGATCACGAGCGCCTCGCCCGTAATGTAGCTGCCGGCTTCACTGGCCAGCATCAGCACCGGGCCGGCGATCTCTCGTGGCTGCCCCCAGCGTTGCAGCGCGGTTCGATCGCTGAACTTCTTTTTGTCCGCATCGTTCAGCAGCTTCATCGGCATGTCCGTGAGGAACGGCCCCGGACAGATGCAGTTCACGGTGATGCCATACGGCCCGAGTTCGAGAGCGCTGGCTTTGCTCAGCCCGATGAGCGCGGCCTTGGTGGAGCAATACACATTCCGATGCAGACGTCCGCCAAGACCGAGCACGGACGACGTGCCGATGATGCGCCCCCATTTGCGCTGCTTCATGCCGGGCACGAGATAGCGCATCAGAGCCATGCATGCGGTGAGATCGACCTCCACATTCTTGTCCCACGTGGCGTCGTCGATTTCATCAATGGGCTGCGGGTTGTTGATGCCGGCGTTGTTGCAGAGGATGTCGATTTTGCCCAGGCGTTGCTGTGCTTCGTCGGCCAAAGCTTTGACCTGCGCGCGGTCTGACATGTCGGCCTGCATCCACGCGACCTTGGATTGCAGCCCCTCCCCAACCTCCTTTGCAGCAGCTTGCAGTTCGTCGGCGCTGCGGCTGGAGATCATCACATCAGCACCTGCTTCAGCAAGGATACGCGCCATCGCCATGCCAAGACCCCGGCTGCCGCCGGTGACGAGAGCTGCCTTGCCGGAGAGATCAAAGAGAGGATGCATGGGCGGATAGAGAAGAGGGAAGGTGGAGCCGATCCGGCCCGCGAGCTTCGCGCAGACGGACAGGAACGACTGCGACATGGAGAATCACAAAATGCAAATTGCAAATTGCCACGCCACGCCGACTTCCACGCGACCGCATCCTCCACGGCCGGCCTGCAAGCGCATGAAAATCCTCCGCTCCCTCTATGTCCAGGTTTTGATCGCCATCGTGATTGGCGTTCTCACGGGCCACTTCTACCCCGCGTTTGGTGTGACCCTGGAGCCGCTGGGCACGGCCTTCATCAAGGCGATTAAAATGCTGATTGCACCCATCATCTTCTGCACCGTGGTGAGCGGCATCGCCAGCATGGGCGATTTGAAAAAAGTCGGCCGCGTCGGCTGGAAGGCGCTGCTCTACTTCGAAGTCGTCACCACCATCGCCCTGTTCATCGGCCTGGGAGTGGCGCACACGTTCAAGCCCGGCGTGGGCTTCAGCGGCACCGCCTCCGCAACCGAGAAAAAAAGGGCCGACGAGTATCAGGCCGCCAGCCAGAAGCACAGCATGACGGACTTCGTGCTCGACATCATTCCCAGCACGTTTGTGAACGCCTTCGTCGAAACTGAGGTCACCACGAAGGACGGCGGCAAAAGGACCGAGGGCAGCATCCTGCAGGTGCTCTTCCTGTCCATCCTTGCCTCGATCGCGCTGACCAAGATGGGGCCCAAAGCAGCGCCCGTCCTCGATCTGCTGCATACGATCTCGAACATGTTCTTCGGCATCGTCGGCATCGTGACGAAGGTTGCGCCAGTGGCGGCGTTTGGCGCCATGGCATTCACCGTGGGCAAGTATGGCTTCGGCACCCTTGCTTCCTTGGGCAAGCTGATGCTGTGCGTGTATGTCACCTGCGCGCTGTTCATCTTCATCGTGCTCGGCCTGATCGCGCGGGCGCATGGCTTCGGCATTTTCAAGGTGCTCAAGCACATCAAAGAAGAGTTCTTCATCACCATCGGCACCTCGTCATCGGAAGCGGCGCTGCCCTCGCTGATGAAAAAGATGGGCGACTCCGGTTGTGGCAAGTCCGTGGTCGGCATCGTGCTGCCCGCAGGCTATTCATTCAATCTCGACGGCACCAGCATCTACCTCACGCTCGCCGCGATCTTCATCTCGCAGGCCACGAATACGCCGCTCACCTGGGGGCAGGAGTTTGCGCTGCTCGGCGTGCTCATGCTCACCTCGAAAGGCGCGGCAGCCGTCACCGGTGGTGGCTTCATCACGCTCGCCGCCACCCTGTCAGCCACCCACGCATTGCCGGTCTCAGGACTCGCGCTGCTTATCGGCGTGGATCGTTTCATGTCCGAAGCGCGGGCGATCACGAACTTGATTGGCAACACGGTGGCCATGCTCGTGGTAGCAAAGTGGGAAGGCGAATTTGATCGCGCGGCGGGGAAGGTGTTGCTGGCGCAGGAGGGTTGACCAGCCCTCTGACAGCGGCATCGGGCACTGGGCACTCCGCACCCCGGTGGTCCATGTGGACAGCTCGCGCCGAGATCCAGCGCGAGGGGCCGGGGTCTCCGCCAATCGGTGCGGAAGTGCAGCACCCCTCCCGCCAGCGTGCACGATGCGATAAAGGCGTTCCCACCGAGCAACCAGCCTTTCGCGTCCATCGCCATTTGTCTGTTTGATTCCTCGTCGAGCCCCGTATTCTGCCGCTCTCATGCCCATTCACCTTCCTGCTCTCACCCGTCGCGCTGTGTTGAAGCGCGGTGCTGCTGCCAGTGCCAGCCTGCTCGCCGGCGGCCACGCTCGCGCCGATGCTGACAAGTCCGAGACCTGGCTGCTGTTCAGCGACACGCACATCGCGGAGGACAAGGCGGCCGTGTCGCGAGATGTGAATGTCGCCGATCACCTGCAACAGGCCGTGCGGGAGGCGGTGGCCATGCAGGAGAAGCAGCGCGCCTTTGGCCTGCTCGTGAATGGCGATCTGGCGCTGAATGAGGGCACGCCCGGCGATTACGCCACCTTTGTCGAACTCATGCGGCCGCTGCGCACGGCGGGCATCGACGTGCATCTCACGCTCGGAAATCACGACGACCGCGAGGCGTTCTGGAAGGGCTGCGAGGAGCTGACCACGAACAAGAAGCTCATCCCGCTGAAGCACGTGGGCGTGATCACCACCGCTCTCGTGAACTGGGTGCTGCTCGATTCGCTGGACAAGACGAATTCCACGCCCGGCGTGCTCGGCGATTCGCAGCTCGGATGGCTGGAGCGCACGCTGCGCGATCTGCCAGACAAGCCCACGCTGGTGATGGTGCATCACAATCCGGGCCCCTTTGAAGTGGTGCCCGGCACGAAGGTCTCCGGCCTGACGGACACGGCCGGGCTGATGCGCGTGATCGATGCGCACTCCAAAGTCAAAGCCTGGATCTTCGGCCACACGCACACCTGGGAGGTGAAGTCGAAGAACAGCGGCCTGCATTTGATCAACCTGCCGCCCGTGGCCTATCCCTTCGACAAGAAGCGGCCCAGCGGCTTCGTGGTGGCGCGCATCGATGACAAGGGCATGACGCTGGAACTGCGCGCGCTGAACAAGGCGCACGAGCAGCACGCCGAGAAGAAGCGCCTGGAATGGGCGTGAAGTAGCGAATGCGCCGCTTGGCGGCGCATGACCCGCGTGGTAGGAGTGCGCATCATGCGCGCCCTTATCGCCCTCGTCTCGCTCGCCGTTTCCGGTCTGGCCCAGGAGCCGGACTACGTGCGCTTCGTGGAGGATGAGAAAGGCGCGAGCCTGCAAACCGCGGTCACGAGCTTCACCAACGCAGCGGGCATCACCGTCGATCTCGTGGGCGCGGTGCACATTGCGGACAAGCCCTACTACGAGGATTTGAACAAACGCTTCCACGGATGCGACGCAGTGCTTTACGAACTCGTCGGCGGCCCCATGCCCGCCAAGGAGGACATGGACAAACGCGAGCGCGATCCGAAGCTCGCCTGGCTGTCCGACCTGCATGCACGCCTGCAAAAGAGCCTGGAACTGAGCAGCCAGCTCGCTGAAATCGACTACCACGCGCCGAACTTCGTGCACGCGGACATGACTGTCCGGCAGTTCGAAGGCGCGAAGGAAAAGAAAGGTGAGAGCTTCATCGGGCTGATGCTGAAAGCCTTCGTCGTGCAAGGCTCGCAAGCGGATGGCGAAGTCAAAGGTCCGGGTTTGATCAAGCTGCTGGAAATTCTGTGCCGCACCGACAGCAGCACCGAACTCAAACGCCTGGTGGGGCGCGAGTTCGATTCCATGGAAACGCTCATGGCCGGCATGGAGGCCGATGGCGGCACCGTCATCGTCACCGAACGCAACAAGGTGGCGCTGGCGCAGATGGACAAGCTGATCGCAGAAGGCCGCAAGCATCTGGCCGTGTTCTACGGCGCCGCCCACCTGCCCGGCATGGAGAAGATGCTGATCGAGAAGGGCTTCACGAAGAAACAAACGGAATGGCTGCAGGCATGGACCTTGCCGCCGGAGCCGAAGTCGCCACCGAAGCCGGCAACGAAGGCTGAGCCCGCGCGGGCAGCATCCACACCGTAAGCGCAAAAGCGCGGAAGATGCAGAACGATCTTCCGTCCACACGGAAGCTGAGCTAAGCTGACGCACATGCCTCTCTCCCCCGCCCTGCTCCGGACACTGCTCTGCGCGCTCACCGTGCTGGCAGCGGCCTCGTGCAGTTCCACCAAGGGCAGGAGCGATTCCTCCGGCGAGCGAACCTTTGCGCAGCGGCTGCTGAAACCCGATGTGGAGAAGAAGAGCCGGTTTGACAAGGAATTCCAGACCGCCAGCGCCGGCGATCGCGGCAACGGCACGTGGCTGACGCGCAAGGGCTTTCATACGAGCGACAATGCCAGCGGCAGCAAGACCTTCGGCGGCGTGCACGGCTTCAAGACCAAGGATTTCTCGCAAGGCAGCAAGACTTCCAGCTTCGGCACCCAGGAGTCCCGCTTCGGCACGCAAAGCAGCCGCATGGGCAAGGAGACCTTCGCCACGAAGGACAGCCGCTTCGGCTCCCAACAGGCGCGCCAGGGCTCCCAAATTTTCCACAGCGGAGACAAGGAGTTCAAAACAGATGAATTCGCCGCAGGCATGAAATCGATCCGCGACAACAAGCGCCCGATGATCGAGATCGGCGAACGCGACCCGCAGCGCAATGCCAACGCCTACAGCGAAGCCGAAGTGAAACGCATGCTGGGCCGGTGAGGCGAACGCGCGTTCGTGGTTGCATTCCCGCGTGCGCCCGCCATGCGATTCGGCGCATGATTTCCCCCACGGTGCTGGTGCCTTCCGATTACTTCCGCGAACTGTCGCGGCAGGAAATCTTTCCAGACACCGCGCGCCCGCTGGAGATCGATCTGGGCTGCGGTGAGGGCGGCTTCTTGCTGGCCATGGCCAAAGCGCATCCCGAACGCGACTTCCTCGGCGTGGAGCGCGTGATTGGCCGGGTGAGCAGCGTGGCACGCCGCATTCGAAACGCCGGCCTGACCAACGTCCGCCTGCTGAGGCTGGAGAGCAGCTACACGGTTGGCTGGCTGCTGCCCTCGAATAGCGTGTCCCGCCTGCACCTGCTCTGCCCGGACCCCTGGCCGAAGCAGAAGCACACGCGCCGCCGCCTGGTGCTGGGTGATGAATTCTCCACCGGGCTCTTGCGCGTGCTGACGACGCAGGGAGAGTTCCTCCTGAAAACGGATGATGCGGATTACTTCGACGCCGCGGTGGAGCGTTTCCAGTCACTGCCCGGTTTCACACGCATCGACTGGCCGGAGAACGCATTCCCCTATCCCATGACAGACTTCGAGCGCCGCTGGCTGCGTGCCGGCCGCACGTTGCAGCGCGCGCGCTGGATCAAAGCGGCGTGATCATGAGTTTGCGATAGCGCACCACGGTGTTCGCGTTGCCATGAATCTGCACGGCGATCTTGCCGGTGAGCGGGATGCTTTTGTCCTCCTCCGTGTAGTCCACGGTCTGCACGCCATTAACGAACAACTGAATGCGCGGGCCTTTGGCGATGATGCGGTAGGTGTTCCAGTCATCCCGCTTCAGCACGGGTTCGAGTTTGGTCATGTCCACTTCGGCCAGAATCTTTTTGCGGCGTGATTCATCGTAGAGCGCGCCCCAGTATTTCGGATCACCGATGTCGGCCTGGTAGCCTTTCATCTCCCACGCTGGATCGGTCATCCGCTCGCTGCGGAACTGCACGCCGCCATTGATGAAGCCGGAACCGGGCACGCCCGTGAGCTTGAACTCCAGCGTGAGTTCGAAGTCGGAATAGGTCTCCGTGGTGCTGAGGAATTCATTGCGGGCTTGTTTCTTGTCGAGCGAACCCGCGACGATCTCGCCGTTCTCGATGCGCCAGGTCGACTGCGTGTCGCCCTCCCAGCCCATGAAGGTTTTGCCATCGAACAAGGGTTTCGGATCCGCGGCGAGCGCGGCGGTGGCGAGGAGGGTGAGAAGGAGCGGCGTGCGCATGGGATGAGTGCTGAAGGCGAATACTATTTGTTCCGGCTGGTGTTCTCGGCGATGCGGAACACGGCGAGCATGAACTCGCAGCCAACGCGCGCCGCAAGCATGTAGATCAGAAACGCAATGGGACCGGTGGCGATGGTGAATATGCCCCGCGTGATGCCTTCCTTGAAGCCGCTGGCCATCCACGCGAGTGCTGACAGCGCCGCTCCCACGAGACTTAGCACGTAGATCAGCTTGATCAGGCGCGGAGTGACGAACTGTTTGAAAGACAGGTCAATCAGAATGCTCAAGAGTGCACGCACACCAGACCAGCCCCGGCTGAACAGCGATGGATGATCGTGAGAGATGGCGGTGTCGTCAGCCATGGCATCACGTCACGAAGCGGAGAATCCATGGGTAGCGGTAGAACTTGCCGCCATTCACGGCGATCGCGGCCATGATCATGATCACAAGCGCCGCGATGCCGAGCGCAATCACCAGGGGCAGCACCAAGCAGCCGAGAAATGGAACGAACATCGCCAGTTCGAAAACCGTGATGATCGCGCCGACATTGATCTGGAAGTTGATCACCTCTTTGCCCATCTCATTCAGATACGGGCTGGTGTCACGCTTCAGCAGCCAGAAGATCAGCGGCGGCAACACCGCCAGAATGCCGATGTGCGGCGGAATCATGGTGCCGATGATGGGAATCAAATGCATCACCATGGCGAGGGACTTCTCATTGGAGTCCTTCGGCTGAGGATCATCGGATGAATCGGGCGCCGGAGCTGCCGGTGGTTCCGGCGGCGGCGCTGGTGGCGGCTCGATCGCGGCGGAGGGCGGAGGAGGAGGCGCGTCATCGGGCGAGGGCGGCGTAGGCGGAGGGAGATCGTTCATGCCGGTCAGTGGGGTGTGCAGGCCAATGCTACTGGTTTCGCGATGCCCTGGCAAGCAATGAGCGCGTCAGACGAGCATTCCGTTTCTCCACTGCTTCCACACGCGAACGAAACTTTGCCAACTTGCCGCTTGCCTACTCTGCGACCGCGCCCATCATAGCGACCTCAAACGCGGCGGGCTGTAGTTCAGCCTGGTAGAACGCTTGCATGGGGTGCAAGAGGTCGTGAGTTCGAATCTCGCCAGCCCGACCAGTGTTTGAGCGCGTCACGGCTGACGCTGCAGCGGGCTGTCTGGCTGAAGCCGGATGCTTTGTTCATTGAGCCAGCCTTCGATGCTTAGTATGCCGGCCCGCTCGTAGATGCGCACCGCACCTGTTTCATTCTGATCGAACAGAGCAATCTCGTGCGCTGCGCAATAGGCGCGCAGGGATGGTGGCAGTCGTTCATCTGCCATCGCAGGCGCATTCGAACTGATGATGGCGCGCGGCCGGGCTGCCGCGAGAAACTCGCTGAGCGCAGACCAGTCTGCCGCATGCTGATTGCGGACCAGAACATCGACACGCAGATCGCGAGGCGCACAGCGATCCAGCAGGGCTTTCTCCGTGATGAATCCCGCATCGTTGCACCACAGAATGCGGAATGGGCCGTGGTCAATCCGGACGACCAGGCTCCGATCATCCGCTTTGTCATGTCCGTCTCCTGGTCGGGGATACAGCACATGAAGGCGGGCATTGCCCGCAAGCAGCACGTCATCTTCGGCCAGTTGCAACAGGCGACGGCTCCGAGCCTGCAACCACTCCCCCGTCTGCCACATGGCTGTAGCATGCGAGTCCAAACGCCACGGTTCATGCGGGCCTGCAAATACTTGTGCGAAAGGATTCTCATCCAGGACGCTCGTCGCACCGCCGATGTGTCCGGCGTCTGCATGACTGAGCACCAATGCGTCGATCCCGGGAACTGCCTGATATCGAAGCACCGGCAGCAAAGTGCGCCGGTAGCTGCGCGCGTTCCCGCAGTCGAGCAGCCAGTTCGAGGAGCCCGAATTCAAGACTTGTGCCGCCTCGCCTGGCGGCATGGAGAGCACATGCAGCTGGAAATCGGGGTGCGGCTCGAAGCGCAGCATCTCTGGAGACAACGTGAAGTTCCCGCCCGGGATGGAAGCAAACCACGCCGAGGACAGCATCATGAGCTTGGCGAACAGCCAGTTGCAGTTATTGAGCAGGTCCTGGAAAACATGCAGGTGCACGGCACCGCACAGCATGCTCAATACCACCACGAACAGCGAGAGCGTCGAGAGCGGAACCAGCACGCCATTCGCAATGACCGCAACGGGAGTGCATGAATGAAAATGTCCGATCATCAGTGGCAGGCTGCCCAACCACGCAACTGTCGAGGTGCAAAGTGTGCCGACGAGCCAGCGCCTGGACGCTGCCCCGGATCGCTGCCGCCAGTTCGCCACCGATGGCGGCAGAAACGGATCCAGATCGGTCCAAGATCGGAAGCGTGCGGCGAGCGGTGCCGCACCGATGGCGATCGCGCCCAGCACCACAAAGGATAGCTGAAAGCCAGCCTGAAAGAGCTGCTGCGTATCGCCCGCCAGAAGCACCAACACGGCGGCACCGAGACTGTTGACCACGCGCGCCCGCCTGTTCAGCAGCGGCCCAAGAAGTATCAGAGCCGACATCCAGGCGGCCCGCGCAGCGGACGGAGCCCACCCGGTGATGAACGCATAGCCGAACAGCAGCGGTATCACCAAGGCCGCCGTCTTTGTCCTGCGCACACCGAGGGGCCGGAGGAGGATCATGCTGATCAGGGCCAGCAAACTAATATGCAGCCCGCTCACCGCGAAGATGTGCAGTGTGCCCGTTTTTCGAAACGCCTCGGCAATCTCATTGGCGCGCGAATCGCTGGTGCCAAGCGCCATGGTGGTGATGATCGTAGCGGGAACCGGATCATCCTGGATGCCGCGCGTCACTTGCCCTGCGATCCACGTGCGTGACTGCTCAGCCCAGCGCAGCAGCGCCAGCCGCAATGAAAACGCCTGTTGTTGATGCACCACCGTCCTGAGGTCAAAGTCTCCGAGGCGTCCCTGACGCAGTGCGATCGTCACTGGATCAAACAATGTTGGGTTCCACGCCCGCGCAGTCAGGGTCAAGGTGCCAGTCAGCCGGTAGTCCCCGCCCTGCGGATCAAAGCCGGGATCGTTGATCCACACCCGCACATCTGCCGTTCCCACCATGCGTATTCCCCGTGTTGGCAAGTCGATGGCGCTAACCCTGAAAAGGGCCTGGCGGCGCGCGGGTTCGTCATCGCGCACCATCGGAGCACGCAGAAAGTGGCCGACGATCGATGCCGCAAACCGGTCGCCGGACCGTCCGATGGTGTTGATCGGATGATCCCTGGTGGACGCGAGGCTCACCACGTGAATGAAACCAAAAACCGCCGGAACCGCGAGGAGCAGCGCCCATGCATTGCCTTTCCAGACAGCAAGAGCCAGCAGGCACGCGGCGACGAAGAACCAGACTATGAGGGAAAGGCTAGCCGCATCCGCCGCCAGAACGCCCCCCACCGCCGCGATGCCGATGACGGCCAGCGGGTTCCTAGCAGGTGCGATGAGCAGCGACCGAAACATGGTCGAAGGTGCCGAGTGTCGAGTTTGCGGCCGGATCGGGCGAGCTGGGCAGTTCCACCGGATCGCGACCTGTCAAGATTCTTGCCAAATTCCCAGCCAAATCACCACCCAAAACTTGCTCCTTCGAAGAAAGTGGCTAAGGCTGCCGAAGGTTCGGTTCGGCTGGAGTTTTGAGGCCCTTACTAATCTAGGGAATCAGGATTTCAGCCACTTCTGAATCTATTGTATCTATAGTTTTTCAAATATTTGTTGCAGCGAGTGTTTTTTGTGTGTTAATATAACTGTAACTGCGGGTATAGCTTAATGGTAAAGCTCCAGCCTTCCAAGCTGGCCACGCGGGTTCGATTCCCGCTACCCGCTCCAGAT
>WBZU01002278.1_pt1 | contig 13431 bp, 15 predicted proteins | sample 5204311 | NCBI WGS metagenome assembly WBZU01 (sample SAMN12344359, study PRJNA552823) | activated sludge metagenome | biome: Activated sludge suspended growth; feature: Nitrification reactor; material: Wastewater; isolation source: activated sludge from nitrification reactor of wastewater...
GGAAGAACAGCTCGACCACTTTCTCGTTGTTGGGCGCCGAAATCGAGAAGGCGATGTAGATCGCGGCGACGATGCCGATCGCCGATTGCCAGAAGTACTTGGCGCCCGACGACAGTCCCTTCGGGTTGCGATAGACCACCTTGCGCCAGTCGTCCACCCAGCCGACCGCGCCGAAGCCGAGCGTCACGATCAACACGATCCAGACGAAGCGGTTGGTCAGGTCCGCCCACAGGAGCGTCGAGACGCCGAGCGAGATCAGGATCAGCGCCCCGCCCATGGTCGGCGTGCCCGATTTGACCAGATGGGTCTGCGGACCGTCGTCGCGCACCGGTTGGCCGATTTTCTTGGCCGTCAGCCAGCGGATCAGGCCAGGGCCGAACATGAACGAGATCGAAAGCGCGGTCATGGTCGCCAGCACCGCGCGCAGGGTGATGTAGCTGAAGACGTTGAAGGCGCGGATGTCCTTAGCCAGCCATTGCGCCAATTCAAGCAGCACTTTGCCTCCCTTCCCCCCGTCCCCCTTCCCCGGGAAGGGGGTGACGGGTGTTCGCGGACGTTGCCCGCTTCGGTTCCTGGCTGCCCCCGCCTTGGGGCGGCCCAGCGGGGGGATCTTTCTCCACGATCGCCTCGACGACGCGCTCCATGCGCATGAAGCGCGAGCCCTTGACCAGCACCGTCACGCGAGGGCCGAGTTCGGCGACCAGCGCCTTGACCAGATCCTCGACCTTGCCGAAATGCGCCGCGCCCTCGCCGAAGTTATGGGCGGCGGCCTCGGACAATTCGCCCAGCGCGAACAGGCGGTCGATCCCCGCGCTCTTGGCATGGCCGCCGATCTCGTCGTGGAACTGGCCCGCCGCTGCGCCGGTCTCGCCCATGTCGCCCATGACGAGAATCCGCTTCCCCAACACCTGCGCCAGCACGTCGATGGCGGCGCGCATGGAATCCGGATTGGCGTTGTAGGTATCGTCGATGACCAGCGCGCCCTTGGCACCGGCCTTCTGTTGCAGACGGCCCTTGATGCCTTCGTAGCGGGACAGCGCCTCCGCCACGGTGCCGAGGCTGACGCCGGCGGCCAGGCAGGCCGCTGCTGCCGCGGCGGCGTTTCTGGCATTGTGGCGGCCCGGTGCCGGCAACTCGAACTCGACCGTGCCTTGCGCCGCTGTCAGCGTGACCATGCTGGCAAAGCCGCGCGGGCGCGCCGTCGCCCGGACGTCGGCATCGACATCGAGCCCGAAGCTCACGACCGGCCGGCGCGCCGCCAGTTCGCGCCACAGCCTGGCATGGGGATCGTCGGCATTGATGATGGCGACGCCGTCGCCGGCAAGGCCCTCGAAGATCTCGCCTTTGGCGCGGGCCACGTCCGTCAGGGTACCGAGCCCTTCGAGATGCGCGCGCTGGGCATTGTTCACCAGCGCCACGGTCGGACGGGCCAGCCGCGTGAGCCACGCGATCTCGCCCGGATGATTCATGCCCATCTCGATCACCGCGGCACGGTGGCCGGCATGCAGCCGCAGCAGCATCAGCGGCAGGCCGATGTCGTTGTTGAGATTGCCGGTCGTTGCCAATACGCTTTCCATCGGTTCCAGATCGTCGCGCCGCTCGTGCTCGCGCATGATCGCCGCGCACATTTCCTTCACCGTGGTCTTGCCGTTGCTGCCGGTGATGCCGATCAGCGGGATGTCGAACCGGCCGCGCCAGTAGCCGCCGAGCCGGCCCAAGGCAATCCGCGTATCCGCGACATGCACCAGCGGCAAGCCCTGGCCGTGCTGCGCCGCCCACGCGTGATCGACCAGCGCGGCGGCGGCGCCACGGGCCAAGACATCGCGCACGTAGTCGTGGCCGTCGAAGCGCTCGCCCCGCAAGGCGACGAACAGTTCGCCGGCGGCGATCGAACGCGAGTCCGTCGACACGCCGGTGAAACCGTGCCCCTCGGTGGTGGCCGTGCCGCCGGTGGCCTGCGCCGCTTCGTACAGGTCCATCATCGGCGCTGCTCCAGCGCCTGTCGCGCTTGGTCGAGATCGGCAAACGGCTGGCGCACGCCGGCGATTTCCTGATACGGCTCGTGCCCCTTGCCGGCGAGCAGGACCACGTCGTTGACCGCAGCCTCGAGCACGGCGCGGCGGATCGCCAACGCGCGATCGGGCTCCACCGCGGGCGGTGCGCGCATGCCGGTGGCAATGGCGTCGATGATGGCGCCGGGCGACTCGCCGCGCGGGTTGTCGCTGGTCAGCAGCACCCGGTCGGCCAACTGCTCGGCGACGGCGCCCATCAGCGGCCGCTTGCCCGGATCACGGTCGCCGCCGCAGCCGAACACGCAGACGAGCTTGCCGCCGCGAGCCTCAGCCGTCTCGCGCAGCGTGGCAAGCGCCTTCTCCAACGCATCGGGCGTATGGGCGTAATCGACGACGATCAGCGGCAGTTGGTCGCCGCCCACCACTTGCATGCGGCCGGGCGGAGGCGTCAGCCGTGGCAGCGCGGCGGCGATCGTTTCCAGCGTCGCGCCGCCCGCCAGCAGCGACCCGATCACGGCCAGCAGGTTGGCGGCATTGAAGCGTCCGATCAATGGCGCCGAGCAGCGCACCCCGTTCAGCGTGAAGGCAATGCCGGCGCCGTCGATGGACAGGTCGCGCGCGGCCAGCGTGTCACCGCGACTGACTTTCCCTTCGAGCGTGTAGCCGATGACGCGCATGCGCCCGGCCAGCGTCTCGTCGAGTTCGGCGCCGAAAGGATCGTCGAGATTGAGCACGGCCGTGCGCAAACCCGGCATGTCGAACAGCTTGCGCTTTTCGGCGGCGTAGCTTGCCATTGTTCCGTGGTAGTCGAGATGGTCGCGCGTGAAGTTGGTGAATACCGCGACATCGAAGCGCAGGTCGGCGACACGTTCTTGATGCAGGCCGATCGACGACACCTCCATGGCGCAGGCCTGCGCGCCCTGCGCGGCCAGTTCAGGCAGCAGGGCTTTCAGCACCGCCGCGCCGGGCGTGGTGTTCGGGCCGGGCACGAGGGCGCCGGGAAAGCCGTTGCCGAGCGTACCGATGACGGCGCACTTGCGGCCGAGCGCCGTCATCGTCTGGGCAATCCATTGCGTGACCGAAGTCTTGCCGTTGGTGCCGGTGACGCCGATCATGAACAGCGCGCTCACACGCCCTCCTTCACGGCCTCGGCCATGATCAGGGGCTTGAGGGGCTGGTCCTGCGGTACGCCCAGCGTGCGCAAGGCGCCGGCCATGATCTGCGCGAACACCGGGGCGGCGACGTCGCCGCCGTAGTGCTTGCCGGCCGAAGGTTCGTCGATCATCACCGCCACCACCAGTCGCGGATCGGACGCCGGCGCGAAGCCGATGAACGAGGAGACGTACTTGTCGGCGTAGGTGCCGCCATCGAGCTTATGCGCGGTGCCGGTCTTGCCGGCGACGCGATAGCCGGGAATCTGCGCTTTCGGCGCGGTGCCGCCGGGCTGCACCGCCATTTCCAGCATGGCGCGCACTTCGCGCGCGGTCTGGCCGGAAAACACGGTAGCGCTGGCGACGGGCGGCGCATCGACGCGCGTCAGCGACAAGGGCACCAGGTCGCCGTCGCGCGCGAACGCCATGTAGGCGCGCGCCATCTGGATCAGCGTCACGGAAATGCCATGGCCGTAGGACATCGTCGCCTGTTCGATCGGCCGCCAGGACTTGGCCGGCCGCAGCCGGCCGCCGACTTCGCCGGGAAAGCCGAGCTTGAGCGGCGCGCCGAAGCCCAGGCCGGCGAAGGTCTGCCACATTTCCTCAGGCGCAAAGGACAGCGCCACTTTCGCGGCGCCGACGTTCGAGGATTTCTGGATCACTTCGGCCAGGGTCAGCACGCCATGAGGATGGGCGTCATGAATGGTCGCCGAGCCGATGGTCAGCCGACCCGGCGCGGTCTGGATCGGCGTGTCGAAGCGGAATTTGCCCTTCTCCAGCGCCAGCGCCGCGGTAAAAGGCTTGAAGGTCGAGCCGGGCTCGAAGGTGTCGGTGAATGCGCGGTTGCGCAATTGCGCGCCCGCCAGCCGCACGCGGTTGTTCGGGTTGTAGGTCGGCATGTTGGCCAGCGCCAGCACCTCGCCGGTCCGCACGTCGAGCACCACCACGCCGCCGGCCTTGGCCTTGTGCTCGCCGATCGCCTGCTTGAGCAGGCTGTGCGCCAGATACTGGATCTTGGCGTCCAGCGCCAAGGTCACGTCCTTGCCTTCCTGCGGCGCCCGGATCGATTCGACGTCCTCGACGATCTGGCCGCGCCGGTCCTTGATCACGCGCCGGCTGCCGGGCTTGCCCATCAGCAAGCCGTTCATCGCCAGTTCGACGCCTTCCTGCCCTTCGTCGGCCACGCCGGTGAACCCGAGCAAGTGAGCCATGACGTCCCCCGAGGGGTAGTAGCGGCGATACTCCGTCTGTTCGTGGATGCCCCGCAATTTCAGCGCCTCCACCTTGTCGGCGACGTCGGGCGGCACCTGCCGCTTGACGAAGACGAAGTCCCGCTCGGAAGCCAGCTTGCGGTTGAGCTCGCGCACGTCCATGTCCAGCAGCCCGGCGAGTTGGCGCGCCTCGGCCGGCTTCAGGCTGGCATCCTCGGGGATGGCCCAGACCGCCTTGACCGGCGTCGACACCGCCAGCACATCGCCATGCCGATCGAGAATGCGCCCGCGCGTCGCGGAGACCTCAATGGTGCGCTCATAGCGCGACTCGCCCTTCTTCTGCAGGAAGTCGTTCTGAAATCCCTGCAGATAGAACGAACGGCCGAGCAGCACGAGGAAGCTGCCAAGCAGCAGCAGCACGACGAAGCGCGAGCGCCCCGGCGCCAGGCGGTGGGTCAGGATCGGGCTGCTGGCGAACTTCATCGCGGCGCCGCCTCGAGTTGCACGACCTGCGCCGGCGCGGGCGGCCGCATGGCCAGCCGCTCGCGGGCGATCTTCTCGATGCGCGCATGGCCGGCCCAGGTGCTTTGCTCCAGCTGCAGCTGACCGAACTCGACCTCGAGTTCGCGCATGCGGGACTGCTCCCGCTCGTACTCGACGAAGAGCTTGCGCGCGCGGTGGTTGGCGGCCACGGTGGCCAGCGCGCAGACCAGGGCGACGAGCAGCAGGATGAAGTTCAGGCGCAGCATGTCGGCGTCAACAGCGTTCGGCCACTCGCATGACCGCGCTGCGGGCGCGCGGATTGGCCGCCACTTCGGCGTCGCCCGCACGCACCGCCTTGCCTATCGGGCGCAGCTTCGGCGCCGGCATGTCCGCGGCGCGCACCGGCAGGCGCTTCGGCAAGTGCGGCGGCTGGCTCTCGCCGCGCATGAAGCGTTTGACGATGCGATCCTCGAGGGAGTGAAAGCTGATCACGACCAGTCGCCCGCCGACGGCAAGACGATCCACGCATTGCGGCAGGACTAGCGATAGCTCCTCAAGCTCCCGATTGACGTGAATCCGCAGGGCCTGAAAGCTGCGCGTCGCGGGGTGCAAGCCCGGCTCACGCGTGCGGACGGCCTTCTCAACGAGCGCGGCAAACTGTCGCGTGGTTGAAACACCGTGTTCGCACCGAGCAGCAACAACCGCCTTTGCAATCGCATGAGCAAACCGTTCTTCGCCATAGTCCCTGATCACCTTTTCGATGTCACGTTGTTCGGCCCGCGCCAGGAATTCGGCCGCGGTCTCCCCCTCGCTCGTGTCCATGCGCATGTCCAGCGGCGCATCGAAACGAAAACTCATCCCTCGCTCGGGCGTGTCCAACTGCGGCGAGGACACGCCCAGATCCAGCAGCACCCCATTCACCTGTCCGACATTCGCCTCATCCAGCACCTGCCCCAAACGGCTGAACGCCGAATGAACCAGACGCAGGCGTGGATCGTCGATCAGCCGTCCCGCCGTCACCGCCGCCGGATCGCGATCCAGCGCCACCAGCCTGCCCTGCTCACCCAGCCGCGCCAGGATTTCCCGGCTATGGCCGCCTCGCCCGAAAGTGGCATCGACATAGACGCCGGCCGCCGCCACCGCCAGCGCCGTCGCCGCCTCGCTCAGCAGGACGGGGGCGTGCCCGCCGACGCTCACAACGCCAGATCGGCCAACCCGGGCGGCAACAACTTGTCCCCCAGGGCAAAAATCTCTTCCTGCTGCTGCTTCCATCCCGCATCGGACCACAACTCGAAATGCTGGCCTTGTCCCACCAGCCAGACGTCCTTTTCGAGACCGGCGTATTGGCGCAGTTCGGGGCTGACGAGCACGCGACCCGCCGAATCCATCTCCAGATCGACCGCGAAGCCGACCAGCAGACGACGCAGCTTGGCTGATTGCGCCTCGAGGCTTGGCGCCGCGAGAATCTTGGCCCGAATCGGCGCCCAGTCGGGAGCCGGATAAAGCAGCAAACAGCGATGGGGATGCGCCGTCATGACCAGGCGGCCTTCGGCGGCGGCGAGCAACGATTCGCGGTGACGCGCCGGGATCGCCATGCGACCCTTGGCGTCGAGACTCAGCGATGTCGCCCCCTGGAACATGCATTCCCCTTGATTAGAGGGCCTAGGAATCCATTTATTCCCACTTTCCCCCACTTCTTCCCACTCTACGGAAGATGGAAATGACGGTCAAGGGGGAATTAGCGAAATTTTCTGTGCCAACAATGACTTACGGCGCTTATCGGCAGAATCTTTGAAAAATTTTCCCCTTTGAAAACAATGGGGATAGAAATCAAAGTAAAAGTGGATTGTGAGAAGTGGAAGCCCGCCGATAAGCCGGGTTCTGTCGTGGGCAGCCATTCCTCTGGGACCGCCGTTGCCGACGGCCTCTAGCAGCCTACCCGGGAGCGACGCGAGCAACGTCATGACTCCCCTATTTGGCCTTGCCCCGGATGAGGTTTGCCGTGCCGTCCCTGTTACCAGGTCCGCGGTGGGCTCTTACCCCGCCATTTCACCCTTGCCGGTTCTTGCGAACTTAGGCGGTATCTTTCTGTTGCACTGTCTGTCGCCTTGGGCCGCGCCACCGAAATGGCGAAGCTTGCTGCGCCCGGCCGTTAACCGGCATCCTGCTCTATGGGGCCCGGACTTTCCTCCATGGGCTTTCACCCACAGCGGCTGCCTGGCGGACTTCCGGACGCCATTGTAGACGGCTATTCGCCGTTCGCCGCTTCCGCACCCCCGCCATTGCCGGCGGCGGCGACAAACGTGAACTGGTTGTCCTTGACCTGGAAGGTGCCGACCAGCTCGCCGGGCTCGGGCGGCGGTTCCTTGAAAGCCTCCAAGCCGCAACTCCGCAATTCGGCGACATACCAGCGCCGGCCCTGCTTCAGTATGTAGATTGCCGGTTCCGGGTTGAACACTTCGACTTTCACCTTGGCACCGGCGGTCGGTTTGAGATGATGCCGGCGTTGGCAGTCCGGAGACCGATTGACGATCACGTCGAGTTGCCAGCCGGTGCTCCAGAAATAGGGCTGGATGCGCTCCAGCGTAATCGCCACGTCGCTGCCGTTGATCAAGAAAGCGGCGGGATCCTTGGTACAGGCGCACAGCAGCAAGGCCGCGAGCGATACCGACAGGCGTTTCATGCCAGGCTCCAGGCCACCGACTCGCCGGCCCGCAGCGGCACCAGCACGTCGCTGTCGAGATACGCCTGCGTCGCCGGCACGCTCCATGGCTGCTTCACCAGCGTGATTCGCTCGGCATTGCGCGGCAGGCCGTGGAAATCGGCACCGAAATGGCTGGCGAAGCCTTCGAGTTTGTCGAGTGCGCCGGCGGCCTCGAAAGCCTCGGCATAGAGCTCGATGCCGGCATGCGCCGTATAGCAGCCCGCGCAACCGCAGGCGGCCTCCTTGGTGCCCCGGCCATGCGGCGCCGAGTCGGTGCCGAGGAAGAACTTCGGGCTGCCGGAAATCGCCGCGGCCACCAGCGCCTGGCGATGCGTTTCGCGCTTGAGCACCGGCAGGCAGTAGTGGTGCGGCCGGATGCCGCCCTGGAAGAGCGCGTTGCGGTTGAGCAGCAGGTGATGCGCCGTGATGGTCGCGGCGACGTTGGTCCCGCTGGCGCGCACGAAATCGACGCCGTCCCGGGTCGTCACGTGCTCCAGCACCAGTTTGAGCGCCGGAAAGTCCTTGAGCAACGGCGCCAGCACCGTGTCGATGAACGCCGCCTCGCGGTCGAAGATGTCGACTGCCGGATCGGTCACCTCGCCATGCACCAGCAGCGGCAGGCCGAGCTGTTCCATCTTCGCCAGCGTCGCCGCGCATTTCCGCAAATCGGTGACGCCGGCTTCCGAGTGGGTGGTGGCGCCGGCGGGATAGAGCTTCACCGCCTGCACCAAGCCGCTCGCCCTGGCTTTCTCGATCTCCGCCGGCGGCAGCTTGTCGGTGAGATAGAGCGTCATCAGCGGCTGGAAAGTCAGCCCCGGGGGTACGCCGGCAACGATGCGCTGCCTATAGGCCGCCGCCTGCTCGACCGTCGTCACCGGCGGCTTGAGGTTGGGCATGACGATGGCACGGGCGAAACGCCGCGCCGTATCGGGCAGCACGGCCCGCATGGCCGCGCCGTCGCGCAAATGCAGGTGCCAGTCGTCGGGACGCGTGATGGTCAAGGTCTGCATGGCTTCGATTCTATCCGCCCTTGAGTTCCAGCGCCCTGCGGTAGAGATCGTTCTTTGCCGCGCCGGTGACGGTGGCGGCGAGCTTCGCCGCCTGCTTCACCGGCAATTCCGCGAGCAGCGCCGCGAGCACGCGCTCCGCCTCGGCGTTCAGTCCTTCGCGAGGCGGCGGCGCCGAAACGATGACGACGAATTCGCCGCGGCGCCGATGGTCGTCGGCCGCCAGCCATGCCGGCCCCTCGTCCAGCGGCATGACGGCGATCTGCTCGAACAGCTTGGTCATTTCCCGCGCGATAACCAGCGTTCGCCCCGGCGCCAGCAAGGCCGCCAGGTCGGCAACGGTCGCTTCGATGCGATGCGGCGCCTCGTAGAACACCAGCGCCGCCGGCACCGCCTTGAGCGCCTCGAGTTCCTGTCGCCTCGCCGTCGGCTTTGCCGGCAGGAAGCCGACGAACAGAAAGCGCGCATCCGGCAATCCCGCCGCCGACAGCGCCGCCGCGGCGGCATTGGCGCCCGGCAGCGGCACGACCGCGAAACCGGCGGCGCGCACGGCGGCACAGGCGCGCGCACCGGGATCGGCAATGCCCGGCGTACCGGCATCCGAGATCAGCGCCACGCGCCGGCCGGCGCGCAAGGCGTCGATCAGCTTGCCGGTCGCGGCCGCTTCATTGTGCTCATGCAGCGCGAGCGTCGCCGCCCGAATGCCGTGATGGTCGAGCAGCCGCCGGGCATGGCGGGTGTCTTCGCAGGCGATCAGGTCGGCGGCACGCAGCGTCTCCAGCGCCCTCAGCGTGATGTCGCCGAGGTTTCCGATGGGCGTGGCGACGACATACAATGCCGACGTCGTATTGGGATTTTCCATGGAGAGGATTGTCCAGCGCTCATGACCACAGCGCAAGCCCGGGGCGCCGCCGCCGAAGCGGCCGCCGCCGAATTTCTGGCGGCGCGCGGCCTGGCGCTCGTCGAGCGCAACTTCCGCGTTCGCGGCGGCGAAATCGACCTGATCTGCCGCGACGGCGAGACGATCGTCTTCGTCGAAGTGCGCCTGCGCCGGCGATCCGATTACGGCGGCGCGGCGGCGAGCATCCTCGCCGCCAAGCAGGCGAGGATCGTTCTGGCGGCGCGCCACTGGCTGGCACGCCGCCGCCTGCGCCAAAGTCCGTTCTGCCGCTTCGACTGCGTGCTGATCGACGGCGATCGCCTCGAATGGCTGAAGAATGCGTTTTCTGCTGATTAGCCTGCTGCTCGTCGCCGCGCCCCTACAGGCCCAGACCCTCAAGATTCTGGTGCAAAGTTCGCCGCTCGCCGGCTTCCAATACCACGCGGCCGGGGAACTTTGGTCCGAGTTGCGGGTCGGCGATTCTTTGGCCCTGATCCGCGAACCCGAGAATCCCCATGACAGCAACGCCGTACGCGTCGAATGGCGCGGCCGCATGCTCGGCTATCTGCCGCGGACCGAGAATCGGGCGGTCGCCGCTGAAATGGATCGCGGCAGCTCCGTTTCCGGCCGGATCGCAAAATTGCGCGAGCACCGGAACCCTTGGCAGCGCGTGCTGATCGAAGTGTTTGTCACCCTTTAGCCGGCCATTTCCAGCCGCTTGCCACCGGACTCGACCTCTAGAATCCCCTACCATGAATCTCATCGATCGCATCCGCGGCCAGTTCGCCGATAGCGTCGCCGCCAAGCAGGCGGCCATGGCGGCGATGGCCGCTCCCATCGCCGCGGCCGCCGAGGCGATGACCGCCACACTGCGGGCGGGCGGCAAGATCATGGCCTGCGGCAATGGCGGATCCGCCGCCGATGCGCAGCATTTCGCCGCCGAGTTGCTCAACCGCTTCGAAATGGAAAGAGCGCCGCTGGCCGCCGTCGCCCTGACCACCGATACCTCGACGCTGACCTCGATCGCCAACGATTATCACTACGACCTGGTTTTCGCCAAGCAAGTACTGGCGCTGGGCCGCCCCGGCGACGTGCTGCTGGCGATTTCCACCTCGGGGAATTCGCCCAACGTTCTGGCCGCCATGCAGGCCGCGCAATCCAAGGGCGTGCGCGTGGTGGCCCTGACCGGCAAGGAAGGTGGCAAGATGGCCACTGCGCTGAAACCCGACGATCTGCATCTTTGCGTTCCCGCCGACCGCACGGCCCGCATCCAGGAAGTGCACCTCCTGGTCCTGCACTGCCTGTGCGACGGCATCGACACCCTGCTCCCCGGAGAAACGACATGAAAGCACGCATTCTGATCCTGTCCGCCATCACAGCAACGCTGCTCGCCGGCTGCTTTCCCGCCGCCGTGGTGGGCGTCGGCGCTGGCGCCCTGATGGTGGCCGACCGCCGCATCACCGAAACCTATCTCGCCGACGAAGCGATCGAGATGCGCGCATCCAGCCGGATCGGCGAGAAGTTCGGTTCGGAGGCACATGTCAACGTCACCTCCTACAACCGCATGCTGCTGCTGACCGGCGAGGTTCCCACCGCCGAGGCCAAGGCGGAGCTCGGCAAGATCATGGCGACCGTGCCGAACGTCAAGTCGGTCAGCAACGAAGTGCTGGTCGCGCCCGCCAGCACCATTGCCGGGCGCAGCACCGACACCTACACGACGTCCAAGGTCAAGGCCCGGTTCGTCGATTACAACAAGTTCGCCGCCAACAAGGTCAAGGTCGTCACGGAGTGGGGCACGGTGTTCCTGCTCGGCCTGGTGACGCAGCGCGAGGCCGACGAAGCCGTCGATATCGCCCGCACCACCGGTGGCGTGCAGAAAGTGGTGCGCCTGTTCGAGATCATTCCCGAGGATGAGGCGCGCCGTCTCGACTTGACGTCTTCCGACAGCAAGACCGCGCCGGCGAAGTAAGCTGATGGCCAGCAGCGCGGCTTTTGAAGCCAAGATCTGCGCGCCGGCCGATCTGCCAGCCCGTCTGGCCGGCTTGCCGAGGCCGCTGGTGTTCACCAACGGCTGCTTCGATGTCCTCCATCGTGGCCACGTCACCTACCTCGCCCAGGCGCGGATGTTGGGCATGAGCCTGCTGGTGGCGGTGAATAGCGACGCCTCGGTGCGCCGGCTGGGCAAGGGCCTCGACCGCCCGATCAACGCTCTGGACGACCGCATGGCGGTCCTCGCGGCGCTCGAGTCGGTTTCCCTGGTGACCTGGTTCGACGAAGACACGCCGCTCGAGCGCGTCATGGCCAGCCGCCCGGACATTCTGGTCAAGGGCGGCGACTGGCCGGTGGAAACGATCGTCGGTGCACGCGAAACGCTCTCCTGGGGCGGCGCGGTCCACTCCATCCCGTTCATTCACCAGCGCTCGACGACGGCGCTGGTGGAGAAAATCAAGCGCCTGTAATCGTCCGCTTGCCGATCGCCTCGCGCACCAGGCCGATGTGGCTGCGCAAGGTGTAGTACATGTCCGAGAACGCCTTCGGCGTCGGCATGTGATTGACGTCCGCCTCGATGGCGTCGAGGCGCGCCAGCCAGGTCTCGCGCTGCTCGGGAGTCGGGTTGTCCTCTACCTCGGCTTCCAGGAACTTGAGTTCGCCGTAGCGCCGATAAATCCGCGAGCGCACGCGCCAGCCATAGATCGCCGGTGCCAATTTGACGATCGGCAAGAGCAGCGCAAACACGGGAATCACCATCACCACCAGACGATCGATCAGCGTGGCGGCCCAGAACGGCAGATAGCGCTGCAGAAAGGGCTTGCCGGACTTGTAGTAGCGCTCCGCTTCCTTCGACAGCGCGAACGCGCCGGTCGCAGCGTGCGGAAATTCGCCCGGCTTCTGGAACACCCCCGGCCCGCCATGAGCCTCGGTCGCCGCCTGCATCAGCAGATCGACCAGCGCGGGATGCATGTCTTCGCGCACCAGGACGCTTGCCATGGCGGCGACCAGCGTGACATCGGCGCCGGGAAGATCGCGGCTCAGATCCACCGCGCCTCGCGGCAACACGATCTTTGACAGATAGGGCAGTTGCCGCGTGTAAGCATCGGCCTGGGCCAAGCTCATCAGGCGTACGCCGTCGGCGTAGAGCAGCGACCAGACGGCCGCCGACTGCGTCGGGCCGACGACGAAGGCCGCATCGATTTCCCCCTTGCCGAACATGTCCACCAATCCCGTGCCGCCCTTGGCGACGAGCGTGGCGTTGTCGGCCCCGATGCCGTTGACCCGCAGAACTTCCAAGGCCAGATATCGCGTGCCGCTGCCTTCGCCGCCGACGGCGATCCGCTTGCCCTTGAGTTGCAGTATCTGATCGAGCTTTCCGGAAGCCGGCACCAGGCCGGCTCGATAGAACACCCAGAGCGGTTCGTAGAAGAACGCGCCCAACGATCGCAACGCTTCGTCTTCCCGCGCCTCGCCCGAGCCGCCCTGAAAGAAGGCGGCATCCACCTCGATCGAATCGTCGCGCAGGCGCGCCAGATTTTCGATCGAACCCGCCGAAGGCATTTCCACCAGGCTGACGCCGTAGCGTCCGAGGAAATCGGCATAGACCGCTGCAAAGCGCTGGTAGGCGCCGCCTTCGGCTCCGCTGCTCAGGACAAGCTTGTCGGGGGGCGCCGGCTGGATGAACCGGGACGCACCCCAGAAACCGGCGACGAGTATCGCCAGCAGCGGCAGGGCGACGATCAGCAGGTCCCGCCGCGAGTATTCCCGAAAACGACGGTGAATCCTAGAACGGGATGTCATCGTCGAAATCGTTGAAGCCGCCGCCGGTCGCCGCGGCAGCGGGCTTCGCCGGCGCCGTTCGACCGCCGCCGCTGCTCTCGCGCGGGCCGCTGTCGCCCATGCCTTCGCGGCGGCCGAGCATCTGCATCTCGTTGGCCTCGATTTCGGTGGTATAGCGTTCCTGGCCTTCCTTGTCGGTCCATTTGCGCGTG
>WBZU01002279.1_pt1 | contig 13431 bp, 9 predicted proteins | sample 5204311 | NCBI WGS metagenome assembly WBZU01 (sample SAMN12344359, study PRJNA552823) | activated sludge metagenome | biome: Activated sludge suspended growth; feature: Nitrification reactor; material: Wastewater; isolation source: activated sludge from nitrification reactor of wastewater treatment...
TGGGTCTCGAGGATGTGCGTGATCCGCACAGCGGCGAAGCCGGCGAAGGCCAGGTAGGGCTCGACGTCAAGGCCCGGGTCGATCACCGCCGCCTCGCCCGCCGCATCGTCGCCGACGAGATAGGAGGCGCAGCCGAGATCGTCGTGGATGAACTGTCGGAAGACCAAAGTCGGTTTCGTCGCGACTGCCTGGAGCTGGGAACAACGGGCCGTGCGCTCTTACGCGGCGAACGGCCCGACGTCGATGCCCGGGCTCCCGGCGGGCTCGCTGGGCCACCAGACTAATCGGCCCGGCGGCGCGCCACCTTGACGGGCGCGAGCCTGCCTGCCGCGGGCACCAGCCTCAGATGAGCCCGAGCTGGCGGGCAGCCTGCCCGGCGACGTCCTCGGCGTGGCGGATGACCGAGTCGCCGTTGAGCAGGCGCGGATACACCTGTGCGTTCGAGGCAAGCGCGAGTCCAGGAACGCGGGGCCACACGGGCGCGACCCGCGGCTCGGCTCCCAGCGCGTGGACCGGCTCCACGAGCCGCGCTCGCTGCACCGTCCAGTCAACGACGTCGGAGCGATCGAACCCGGGCGCGATCGCCTTCAGCATCTCGGTGAAGCGGGCGAACACCGATTCGTCGTCCTCCGTTTGCTCCCGGGCGTCGGGATCGCAGTACCGCGGCAGGTAGACCAGGCGCAGGCCGTCCGTGTGGTCCGTTCCGAGAACGTGCGAGGCCTCCACGACGGTGGTGATCGGCGTCGGATCGCAAATGTTCACCGCGTAGTACGGCGAGACCGACTTGCGGACGGTCATGACCACCGACACCACGCCGAGGTATCGGCGCGGATATGCGTCCAGAAGCGAGCGCAGCCGTTCGGGCAGAAGGCGGGCCAGCGCTGGCGGCTGGAGCGTTGGAATCACGAGATCGAAGCGATGCGACTCGCCGCCGGAGCGGATTCCCGTCACCCTGCCCGCGTCCATCACCAGGCCCTCGACCGGAGCGCCGACCTCAATTGCGGCGCCGTGTGCTCGGGCTGCGTCCGCGGCGGCATCGATCAGCCGCTGGTGGCCGCCGATGAGGTGCCCCATCTCCTCGGCCTGCCCGCGACCGGTGCGGGCGCTGGACATCCGGCGGGTGCGCGCCCACAGGTACGTGGCGGGAAGCTCGGCATGGCGGCCCTCGAAGCGCGAGTCGAGCAGCGGGGTCCATATGCGGCGCGTCACCCCGGTCCCGCACGTGCGCACAAGCCAGTCGTCGAGCGCCACGCGCTCGAGTCCCGCGTATGAACCACGCAGCTGGCAGTAGGCAACGAAGGCACCGAGCCGGAGCCGCTGCCAGGGCGTGAGCGGCGAGAACCGGAGGAAGTCCCCGACGCCGTTGAAGTCGTGCAAGGCACCGTCGATGAAGAAGCCGGCGCCCACCTTGCGGAACCGGAGCTCATCGCCGAGGCCAAGTTCCTCGGCGAGCCCGATGAGCGACGCGTCCCCCGGCACGACCACGTGGTAGAAGCGGTCGACCGTATGGGCGCCGAGCTGCATCGCGCCTGCCAGGCCGCCGAGCGAGGGAGCCGACTCGAGCACCGTCACCGCGGCGCCCGCCTGTGCGAGACGAAGGCCCAGGACGGTGCCGAGGATCCCCCCGCCGACGATTCCGACGCGCGGAGCGGCGGTCATTCCTCGTGCGCGAGGGGTGAGATCGGCGGCGGCTGTATGCGTCCGACCAGCTGGGCAGCGACGAGCCGGAAGTACGCGAGGACCGTGGGGCGGAGGTTCATCTTCGATTCGCCTTTGCGCTTGCGCCAGTCGTTGACCGTCGGAACCTCGGCCACGGTGGCGCCGGCGTTGTAGAGCTTGAGCAGAAGCTCGACGTTCGCAGCAAATCCTGGTTCGCGAACGAGCAGGTATCCGTACGTTTCGGCTGCCCGGCGCAGGGTGCCTGCACGGTAGATGCGGTAGAGCGACGAGAGCGTGCGGATGTCCCGGAGGCCCCCGAGATACCGGAACGTGGTCGAGACCGACTTCGACGCCGCCACCCGCCAGGGCTCGACGCCGATGATGCGCCCGCCGGGCGCGTACACGGAGGCCAGGACGAGGTCATAGCCCTCGTCGAACTTCGCGAGCATGCGCGGCAGGTCGTCGAGGTCAGAAGTGTTGTCGGCCTCAATGGTGATGATCGCGTCGTCGTCGGCCGACTCGCCGATCGCGGCGCGCAAGCCGGAGTTCAAGGCGGTGCCAAGCCCGCGGTTGCGACGGTGGCGGACCACCGCGAGGTTCAGATCACCGCGATGGGCCTCGATGGCCTCGGCCGTGCCGTCAGTGGAGCCGTCATCGACGACGATCACCCGCGCCCCGAGCTGGCGGGCGCGCGGGGCGAGGTCGGCGAACAGGGCGGGGATGTTCTCGGCCTCGTTGTAGGCAGGAATGACGAACCGGATCATCAGGCGGGTCTCACGGGACGGGGGCTGGCCGAGGCATCGGCAGCAGGGTCACCGGCCGCGTGTTCTGGGCGGACTCTCGCACCGCCAGGGCGGCCGCCAGCGCCCGTGCCCCGTCGTGCGCGGTCACCGGCTCTGGCTCGTCCTGGCGGATGCACCGGGCGAACGCCTCGAGTTCGGCGCGCAGCGGCTCAACCTTCGCCAGCGCGAAGCGCACGACGGCGCCCTCGGCGTCGCCTCGCACGAGCGCGAGCTCGTCCCAGCCCGTCGAGTGGTCCGCAGCCTCGCGGTACCAGACGTCCTGGGTGACGTAGTCGGCGTGAAGCTGGCCATTCTCGCCCAGGATCGTGAGCTCGCGCCGCTTGTCCGGGGTGAGCCAGTTGACGTCGAGCAGCCCGAAGGGCCCGTCCTCGCCGAATCGCAACAGCGCCGTGAGGAGATCCTCCTCGGAGGCGTGCAAGAACCGAGTCCCCTCGGCTGAGACCCGGGTGACGTCGCGCCCGAGGACGTGCTGCATGATGTCGAGGTCGTGCGTGGCCAGGTCGAGGGCCACCCCGGCGTCGCGGATCCGCGCCGGGAGCGGCCCGACCCGGACGGCCTGGATTCGGAACACCCGCCCGAGCCGGCCCTCCCGGAGCAGGGCCGCAACCTTCACCACCGCCGGGTTGAACCGCTCGACGTGTCCGACCATGAGCTTGCGGCCCGCCGTGCGGGCTTCGCCGACCAGCCGCAGCGCATCCGGCACGGTCGCCGCGACCGGCTTCTCGACGAGGACGTGCTTGCCCGCCCGGAGCGCCGCGCCCGCCACGTCGGCGTGCGTCGCGGTCGGCGTCGCCACGACGACTGCCTCGACGTCCTCACGCGCCAGCACATCGTCGATCCCTGCGACGACCTGGACCGGACGCCGGCCTGCGGCAGCCTGCGCGAGCGCGAGATCGGGGTCGGCGACGGCGACGAGCTCAAGCGGCGCCGCCCGCTCGATCGTGTCGACGTGGTAGCTCCCCATGCGCCCGGCCCCGAGGACCGCCGTGCGAACGGGCGCGGTCATCTGCGCTCTCCGATCAGGAATTCGGCAGTCAGCCGGGCAATCCGCGACGCCGCATGGCCGTCGCCGAACACCGGCGGGTGCTCAGCCGGCCGCGGACGGGCGAGCGCCGCCGCGAACGCTTCGGGATCCGCGCCGACGAGCGTGTTCCAGCCGGTCTGGACCGTCTCGACCCACTCGGTCTCCTCGCGCAGGGTCACGCACGGAACACCCCACACGTAGGCCTCGCGCTGCACCCCCCCGGAGTCGGTCGCGATCGCGACGGCCTCGCGCTCGAGGGCGAGCATGGTCGTATAGGGCACCGGCTCCACGAGATCCACATTCGGCGGGCAGGCGAGATTCCATTCGTTGATCCGCCGCCGCGTCCGCGGATGAACGGGGAAGACGACGTGATGCGGCGCCGCGCCAAGGCAGGCGAGGACCGCCGCGAGCCGCGCCGGCGCATCGGTGTTGTAGTTGCGGTGCACCGTCGCGAGCACGAATTCACCGTCGATGCCCGGATCCGGCAGGCGGCCCCGTGACGCCAGCAGGATGTCGCACATGACGTCGCCGGTGCGCTCGACCCGACCGGCGACACCCTCGGCGGCGAGATTCTCGACCGCGGCCCGAGTTGGCGCGAACAGCAGATCCGACAGCCGATCCGTCAGCACGCGGTTGCGCTCTTCGGGCATGTCCTCCCGAAAGGACCGCAGGCCAGCCTCGACGTGGAGCACCGGCACGCCGGCGGCGACCGCCGCCTGCGCCCCCGCAAGGGTGGCGTTCGTGTCGCCACGGACGAGCACGGCGTCGGGGCGCTCGAGCGCGATGACCGCCGCGAGACGCTCTTCCCCGAGCGCGAGCTGCTCGGCGTCCGCGCGGGATCCGACGCCGAGGTTATGGGAGGGCGCGGGCAGGCGGGTGTCGAGGATCTGGTCGCCCGACATGCGATCGTCGTAGTGCTGGCCGGTGTGAACGATGATCTCGTCGACCAGCGGCGCAAGCGCCGCGGCGAGCGGGGCCGCCTGGATGATCTCCGGGCGCGCCCCGATGACAGACAGCAGGCGCGGCCGGGACGGCATGGCGCCGCAGTCTAGAGGCGCGCGGAGCGCCGAAGGACGCGGGCGATAGGCTCCGGCCGTGACCAGGGGCCCAGGGAGCAAGCCGCTGTCCCAAGCGACAGCTGGCATCGCGATGGCCGTCGCGACGTTCGCAATGGCCGGCGCATCGGCCCTGCAGGCCGTTGCGTATCTCTCGAGGTTTGGCGCGTCTTCCCGCACCGACGCGTTCTTCGCAGCGTTCGCCCTCTACACGGTCTTCGGCGTGTTCACGCAGAGCATCCGGGTGACGTCCGTGGCGCTGCTCGTGGGCGACGACCGCCGGATGCGCGGTCGCGACCTCGCCGCCACCCTCGGCATGATCGGTGCGGTCACGCTGGTCGCTTGCGAGGTGTTCGCCTCGCCGCTGGCCGACGTGCTCGCTCCGGGGCTGTCGGCGGCCGACCGTGTCGTCACGGTCGACGCGCTGCGCATCCTCGGCGGGGCCATGGTGCTCCAGCTTGCGGCTGCCGGCGCCGCAACGCTGCTCGGGGTCTGGGGCCGGTTCGATGTGGTGGCCGGGGGTTACACGTTCGGCGCCGTCGTCGGGCTTGGCACCTACTTCGCGGTCGTGGGCTCCACCGGGGAGCTCAGCCTCGCCTGGGCGGCGCTGGAGATGGGCGCCGCGGCAGCAGCGTGGATGGCCGTGGGCGTCGCCCGCCAGCGCAGCGAGGAACCCAAGCCGCCCGGGCTGCCGGCACCAGCCAAGGTGACACGGGACGCGGCGCTGATCCTCGGCCGCACGGCGATCTATTTCGTGTTCAACGCCCTGTTCCTCATCACGCTGGCCTTCGCGACCCAGCAGAGCGGCGGCGAGGCGACCCTGTTCTCGTACGCGTACCTGTTTGTCAGCTACCTCGTCGCCGGCACCGGCACCGCGCTGGGCATCACGCGCGCGCCCGAGCTGACTCGCGGTGCCCGCAACGAGTGGGCCGACGTCGTGTCGGTCTCGGTGCCGCACGGCTACGGCTACGCGGCGCTCGTGTGCGCTCCCGCCGTGGGCGCCCTGAGTGCGGGAGGCGCGCAGCTGCTCGCCGAGCTCTTCCCCTCGACGCTCAGCAGCGCGGATGCGGACACGCTGGCCCTGTTCGCGATCCTCCTCGCGCCGTGGCTCGCCGCCGCCCTCCTCTTCAACCTGACACTTCCCGCTGGCTTCGCCGTCGAGCAGGCCCGGCTCATCAACCTGCTTGCGATTCCGCTTGTCGTCGTGCACATCGGCGTCACGCTGGCCGCCGAGGCCGTTGCTGGCATCGACGGCATCGTCGGCGCGATGTTCGTCGCGCCGCTGCTGTACGTCCTGGTGCTGCTCGCGGTGATCTGCGGGCCGAAGCTCGCCGAGGTCGGGCGCCAGGCGGGCGCCGACACCCTCCGCTTCGCCGGTCTCGCGACGGCATGCTTCGGGCTGGCAGCCCTCGCCGGCGGGCTCCTGCCCGGCGGTGCCGGGCAGGAGCTCGGCATCATCCTCGTGGGGAGCGCCGCCTACGCCGCCGGCGTGGTGCTGCTGGCTCGCCGCAAGATCGATGTGCTCATTTCGGCCGTGCGCGGCGGCGGGCTCGATCCCGCGAGCAACTGAGCCGGTTCCCGCGGGCGCTCAAGCTGGGTCACCGCCGAGCGTGCGCGGCGGCCCGTCGACTGGGTCGCGAATGCCGCTGCCGATCCCGCGCGCCACGGTGAGCAGGCTCTCCCGGCTGCAGCGGTTGCGGCGCAGGAAGCGCAAGATCATCACTACGAAGTCCTTGGCCAAGCTCGGCAGTTCGATCGGCGCCCACGCGTCGCCTCGCAGCATGAGAAGCCAGTTGCGCACCGCGAAGGCGAAGCGCGGGCCGGTCGACTCGCTGGTTCCGGCATTCCCAGCCGTCTTGTGCAAGACCGTGCTGGCCGGCACGAGATAGCCGCGGCCGTCACGCAGGATGCGGGCGGTGTATTCGAGGTCGTCGGCCCAGATGAAGTAATGGGCATGCGGCAGCCCGTGCCGCGCGATCTCCGCCCCCGACACCAGCACCGAAACGAACGACGCGGACCGGATCGGCACGAGGCCGTGGGCCGCCGCCGCGACCGCATCGTCCGGCCCGACGCGCCGCAGGCCAGGCTGGTTCATGAGGTGCGGCGATCCGTCGAGCCACCGCACCCGGCTCGCGAGCACGGCCGCGCCTGGCATCTCCGCTGCGGCGTCGAGCAGGGCTGCCAGCGCACCAGGATCGGGGATGGTGTCGTCGTCCATCAGCCAGACCCACCCCGCCCCGGCCCGGGCAGCACAGCCGATGCCCGCCGAGAAGCCTCCGGCGCCGCCGACGTTCACCGGCAGCCGCAGGACTTCGATCGCCGGCCCAGCGGCGGCCAGCACCGCGTCGGTGCCGTCGTCGCTTGCGTTGTCCACGACGAGGATGCGATCCGGCGGCCGTTCCTGCGCGGACAGGGCGCGCAGGCTCTCCTCGAGCAACTCCTTGCGATTGTAGGTAACGAGCACGGCCCACACGGGCCCGGCGGACGTGGTCACGGGCGGCCGGGACCGGCGTCGTGGCGCACTGGCGTCGGTATCGTGACTCTGGAAACGCCTCCGGCGGTCGATGCAGCCAGACGAAGGCGCGTCGATTCACGCGCTGGCGTGTTCCAGCCGATACCTTCGCGATGCTCCGCCGTCACCGCCCGACACGCTATCCACTTTCCCGCCGGCGTTTCCTCCAGGGCGCGGCGGGCGGCATCGTCGGCGCGACCGTCCCCTCCCTGGCCGGAAGGCTCCCCGCAGCGCTCGCCGCCGTGAGCTGCCCCAGCGACAACCCGATCGTCAGTGAGAACCGCTGCACCGACCCGGAGACCTGGTCACCCGGCTGGAACTTCCGCTGCGCGGCCCAGCAGCCGGACTTCGTCGGGTTTGCGACGACGGCGAGCATCAACCGCGGCGAGGCGATCTCCTTCAAGGCGAGCACGTCGGACGGGGGATTCGTCAGCCGCACCGACGTCCGGTTGCAGATCTGGCGGCTGGGGTACTACGCGGGACGTGGCGCACGGCTGATCCACCAGCAGTCCAACCTGACCGTGACGTTCAAGGACACGGCCGCCCCGAACGCGTTCGGCACGTACACGTGCGCCAATTTCGACGTGATGGCCACCATCCCGGGCGGCACCACAGCGTCATGGCCATCAGGCGTGTACCTGGCGAAGATGTCATCAGCCGTGCCGTCGGTGCGCGATTGGCACATGGTCTTCGTCGTGCGGGACGACGACCGGGCGCGCGACCTGCTCGTGGTCATGCCGACGAATTCCTGGCAGGCCTACAACTACTACGGCGCGATGGGCTTCACGTCCGGGAAGTCCCTTTACTACTTCAACTCGAACAACCAGCCCGCTGCCGGCGTCTACGATGACGGCCTCGGCCGGATCCGTGCCTCGAAGCTGTCCTTCGACCGGCCCCACGTCAACCCGTTCAACTCCTTTCTGGACTGGGTGCTGAACACCGAGTTCCCCCTCATCTACTGGCTCGAGCAGATGGGCTACGACCTCGCCTACACCGAGGACGTCGCGCTCACGTCGGCGCCCGCGGCGCAACTGAGGAAGCCGACGACGAAGACGATCGTCATCGCCGGCCACAGCGAGTATTGGACCAAGGGGATGCGCGACAACGTCCAGGCCGCCCGCGATGCTGGCACCAACGTCGCGTCCTTCAGCGCGAATACCGCGTACTGGCAGGTGCGCTACGAGGATGCCGGACGCACGCTCGTGTGCTTCAAGTCGATCGAAGGAACCGGCGCAACCGGGACGGGCAACAAGGCGTTCAACGACTTCGGGCCTGGCAACGCGGGCCCCGGATCCCCCGACAGCGCCCTCGGGCCGCTCGGCACCGCCATCAACGGCCAGAACCAGCCGGAACTGGCGACCACGACGTTCCGCGATCCGGGCATCGACCACCTGGCGACCGGAGCCGACGACGACATGCCAACCTCCGACGGGGCGCCGCCGAACGGGGCGAACAACATCGGGCGGGTCGGGATCAACCGGCCCGAGAACGAGTTGTTCGGGATTCTCTACCTCGGCGACGACGACACCAAGCCCCACGGCCTGACGATTCCCGCTGGCGCAAACGGCGAGTTCGCAGCGCACCCCGACTGGCGCAACTGCAACATCCCGGCAAGCGGCACCTCGATCGGCGCCAGCCTGCTCGGATGGGAGTGGGATGGCATCCCGAGCGCCGGAAGTCCCGTCTACGCCGCGGCGGCTGCCGTGCAGCCGGCCCGCGTCAAGCGCATGAGCCAGACCGACCCGCGGATCAACCCCAGCGGCTCGCTCACCTACCTGCTCGACGCGGGGCGCAAGCGCAGCTTCGGCGTGGCCGCCCAGCCGCCCGCGGGACAGCAGCCGTACGCCAGCGCCGTCACGTACCGCCACGCAAGCGGCGCCTACGTGTTCGCTTCAGGCACGATGCAGTGGAGCTGGGGGCTGGCGCCGCGTTTCAACGCGTATGCGCCCACCCTCATGAACAAGTATCAGGACCTCCCGGTCTCGGACGCCGACCCGCGGATCCAGCAAGCGACGTACAACATTCTCTCCACCGGGGGCGTCCAGCCAGACACCCCAACCGAGAACATCGTTCTCGATCCCGGGCCCGCACCGCCGCCCGAGCCGCCGATTCCCGTGCCACCCGCCCCGCCGTCGCCGCCGGCGCCGACCCCGCCCGGTCCGGACCGGACGCCGCCGCGAATCGTCGTCCGCACCGGCCAGGTCACAGTCGCCTCCGATGGGGTCGCCCGAATCCGGATCACGCTGGACCGCACGGAGGCGCGCGGGGCGCTCGGGAAGATCTCGCTCGAAACGCAGCGGACGTACCGGCTCGCCCGCACCAGGCGCCGCCGCCGGCTGGCGATCGGCTCGCGCACCTATCAGATCCTCTCGGGCCGCTCGCTCACGGTCGACGTCAAGCTCACAGCGATCGGTCGCCGGCTGCTGCGCGACGCGAGGTCGCGCACGCTGCCGATCTACGTCCAGGTCCAGGCACAGGATCTCGCCGGAAACGCCCGCACGATCCGCGTGAAGCGAACGCTGCGTCGGCCGGCCTCGCGCCGCGCGACGTCAGGTCAGCGAGCGCGGCGCTCGACCACATAGGCGACCGCCGGCCCGCCCCGGACTGCGAAGGGCAGGCCCGGCGCCCCGAAGGCCGCGACCGGCCGGAAGGCGGCATCGATCCCGGCCATGAACACGCGGGCGTACGCGTCACCGATCGCACCCGAGTCGTAGTTCGTGAAGTTCCGGCGACCGACGACGGCCAGGGGCGGACGCGCTGCGGCGATCTCCCGCAGGGCTGCGCGCTGATCGGCGACGGTCGGAAGGGTGCCGGGAAAGACGTTCAGCACTCGCAGCGCCGGTCGGCGGTCAGTCATGAAGTACAGCCCCGGTTCCGCCGGGAGAGCCAGCAGCGCCGAGTCGCCAGGCGAACGCGCGCGGACATACCTGACCGCCCCTTGCACGGCGGGGGCCGCCTCGCGCGACGCCAGGTAGGTGCCGCGAGCCGTCCGCACGGGCGCATCCTGCACCCGATAGAAGAGCCACCACGCGTGACCCGCCAGTCCGAGGGCGATCAGGCCAAGCGCCCCGAGAGCAGCCACCGAGATCTCCGGCCGGGCATCGGCGAGGCGCCGATGGGCCACGGCGGCCACGAGCAGCGGCAGAGCCGCATAGTAGGTCGCATACACGTTGGTGGTGAACTCGTTGTATGCGACGAAGGCCAGGGCGCCGGCGCCGAGGAGCAGCGCGAGATCGCCGGGCCAGGACCGGCCAAGCGGCGGTCCCCGGCGGCGCAGGAGGCGGACGATGCCCCAGGCCGCGGCAGCGAAGGCCAGCGCCGGCAGCCACGACATGCCGATCAGGAGCTGGCGCACCTCGGTCTCGATCACGCCGCGGGTGCCGGGGAAGAGCCCGAGCGCGCGGGCGAGCCCGTCCAGTGCGAGAAGGGCCGCGACCGCTGCCGCCAGCGGCCAGAGCGCCAGCGCACGGCGAGCGCCGGCCGCCCGGCGTGCGCATACGACCGTGCCAGCGAGCCCCGCGAGGAGCGCGCCGTAGACGAGGGCGCGCGTGCCCAGGGCGACCCCGCTCGTGAGGCTGAGAGGCGCCCAGTTCGCGTAGAAGTTCCCTCCGCCCCCTGCCAGGAAGCCCTGCGGGAAGAGGTTGTCGGTCAGCAGCCGCTCCGGGCCCACGACCGCGGCGAGGGCGACGTACACCGGCGCCGCGACCGCAACCGCGGTCACGCACATCCACGCGGCGTCGGCACCGGCCGCCCGCCAACCCTCAGCGCGCCAGCGGCCAGCCACCGCCCCCGTGGCGACCACGGCCGCCGCAACCAGCATGTCCGGGCGGGTGAGCGCAGCCAGGCCGAGCGCCGCGCCGGCCAGGCCGGGCCGGCCGCGCGCCACCGCGAGCAGGACGAGCAGGACGGCAAGCAGGCCGACCGTCGCGGCGTTGGTGTGCGGCAGGACAAAGTTGAAGGCCGTGCCGGAGAAGCCGATCGCGACCACTCCAGCGGAGGCCAGCGCGGCGGTGAGCGGCTCGAGCCACTGGCGGGCGAGGGCGTAGTAGGTGGCAGTGATCGAGAGCGTGATTGCGTAGCCGTAGGCCCAGGCCGTGGCAAAGGAGGTGCCGAAGAGCCCGAAGGCTGCCGTGAGGCCATACAGGCCGGCAGGCCCGTAGTAGTACGTCACGTCCCGGTAGGGGACGATGCCCTCGCCGACGTAGTCGGCAGCGACAGTCAGGTCGTAGCCCGGATCGATCACGGGATTGCCCCACCGCCGCCAGCTGACGGCGCTGAGGACGATCACCACGGCAGCGATGACCATTCCGGCGGCCCGGTCGTCAAACGCCCGCGGGCGCCCGGCGATCATGGCACCGGCTCCGAGCGCAGACGCGCGATCTCGCTGGGACGGGCGGCTCGAACAGCAACCGCGGTCGCAGCCCACACGGCGACGCCAGCCGCGATCGCGATCCACACGCTCACCTCGCGCAGCACCAGGAGGGTGCCGGCGAGGGCGCCGGCGGCGACGAGGCCGCGAGCCAGGCGGCCCCACTCGAGCCGAATCGGCGCCACCCGCCGCCGAAACCTGAACGCCATCACGGCGAGCACGAGCGCCTCGGCGGCCACCGTCGCCAAGCCGGCCCCCGTCGTGCCCAACGATGGGATGAGCGCGAAGTTCAGCGCGACGTTCAGCGCGGCCCCCGCCCCAACGCCGGCGGCGTAGAATCGCTCGTCGCCGCACGCGAGCAGCACGTTGCCGAAGTTGACGCTGACGATGATCAGTGCCGACGAGCAGATCAGCAGCGCGAACGGCGTGGAGGCCGCGGCGAAGTCCGGGCCGAACGCCGCCGGCATCAGGTCGCCGGCGACGAGCACGCCGCCAATCGCCAGAGGCATGGCCAGCAGGATGCTGAGCGACGCGACGCGCGACACCTGCGCCCCGAGCCGCTCGGGCGCCTCGACCGCGAGGCCGGCCGCGTGCGGGTACAGGGCCTGCACCCACACGCCGGCGAGGCCGGCGATGGCCAGCGGGATCCGGTAGGCGACGGCATACTGGCCGACGTCGGCGGAGGTTCCGAGGTAGCCGAGCATGATCGAGTCCAGCGAGTAGTAGACCTGGATGAGGACGAGCGAGGCGCCAAACGGCAGGCTGCGAACGAGCCGGCGGCGCAGGGCCTTCAGGCGTGCAGCCTGCCGCGGCCAGCCGGGTGACCGCACTGTGGCAGCGGCCGTGCCGGCGGCGAGGACGGCGAGCGCCGCGACGTACGACCACGCGTAGGCGGTCGCGCCGTCGGGACCCGACTGGACGGTGGCGACCGCGACGATGCCGCCGGCGACGGCCGCGCCGAGGCGCAGGCTGCCGAGCAACCCGAGGCGTCGCTCGGCCTGGAGCACCCAGTCGAACGTGAGCGCGCCGATGACGAACGTCAGCCCGGTGATCGGGAGGAGCGTCTCGACCCCGCTGGTGGTCGCGAGGACTGGCGTGAGCAGGATGAGCGCCACGTAGCAGACCAGCGAGAGGCCGAACAGGAGCGTGACGACCTCGCCGGCGATCACCCGCGCGCGCTCGGGCTCGCGCACCACGTCGCGGACCGCCAGCACCGTCACGCCGAAGTTCACGGGGATCGCGAAGTACTGGGCCAGGCTGAGCGCGAACTGATAGTCGCCGAGCGACGACGGCCCGATCCGCCGGGTGACGACTGCCAGGACCACGAACGAGACCGCCTGGCTGGCGACGGTGCCGGCTGCGAGCACAGCGAAGCCGCGCAGCAGCGTGCGGAGTGAGTGCCCGCCGCGAGCAGGCTCGCCGCCGCTCACGAACGCGCCCTTGCGCTCATCAGCCGCCGCGCTGCAGCCCGGCGAGCACCGACGCGGCGCAGTCGAGCGCCTGGCGCATGCAGTCGTCCATGTCGAGGTAGAGGTAGTTCGCGAGGCGCCCGGCGAAGTAGGTCCGGCCCTCGCCGAGGCGCTCCACCAGGAGATCCTGATAGCGATCGTTCAGGGTCCGGTTGCGCTCGGTCTCGATCGGGTAGTACCGGGTCGGCGCGCCGGTGAACTCGAACCCCAGCACCGTCCCCGCGCACTGCTGGCCCGAGGCGTGCTTGGTCTCGTGGATGCGAATGAACGGATATTCGAGCCCGGGATAGTTCACGCACATCGCGCCTTGGGCGTACTCGCGGTGGGGCACGTACACCGACCGCACCAGGATTCCGCGCCATTCGAGATCTCCGAGCGGCGCCCCGGTGAACTCATCGAGCGGGCAGGTCAGAACCACGGCATCGGCAGCGGCCTCGCGGACCAGGCCCTCGATCGAATCGACCGTCGCGTCGACTCCAGTACGCAGACGAACCTCTGGCCGGTCGAGCAGCCCGTCGATGAGGTCGGTGTAGCCATTCG
>WBZU01001256.1_pt1 | contig 13427 bp, 11 predicted proteins | sample 5204311 | NCBI WGS metagenome assembly WBZU01 (sample SAMN12344359, study PRJNA552823) | activated sludge metagenome | biome: Activated sludge suspended growth; feature: Nitrification reactor; material: Wastewater; isolation source: activated sludge from nitrification reactor of wastewater...
GTGCCATTCGAGCGTGGCCTCTCCCCATCCGATGAGGCCCGGCTGGTCAGTGATGACTTTGACAAACACCCAGTTTCGCATCCGGGCATGGCAGACGAGGGATTCGATCTTTGTAATCTTCATGAGTCAATGTGATGAGCAATCGCGTCGATGAGCTGCTCCAGGCTGCCTGCGGCAACGACGGCGATGCTTTCCTGGTAAATGCCGGTGCTGTAAAGTTCCCGCGGCGGCAGATACGATGCACCCCAGTCAGCGGCGATGGATGCGACGATGATGATTTTGTTCGGGAACCGCCGGCGCAACTCGGTTTGCAACACGCTGTAGCTCTCACCCTGCACCGCGACCCAGACAGCGTCGCCCATGCACCAGAGTGCGACTTGGAGTGGAAACGCGTCACCGGGCGGCAGCTGCTGGAGGCGGTGCAGCATGCGATTGCGCCGCTCCGCCAGCGCACGGCACTCCGCTGCTCGTGTTTCATCTCTCGAAGCACGGGCCGCAGTTTCATCAGCCTGGAACCGGGCAAGCTCCTTGCGCGTGCCGTCGATCGTCGGCAGCTCTGACCGGTAGGCCAGCGGTTCGCTCCAGCGAACGAGCTTCCACGCAGCCGCGTTCTGCCGCTCATCCGGGCTTAGCGGTTCATGCCGCCAAGTTCCAAGCGTCGCGCCTGAAACGACTGGTCCTGCATAGACAAACTTTGTCCCCGCCGCAGGCATTGCGGTGAGTGCGCTCAGAGCTGCGTATGCAAGTTCGCGGCCATTGCGATCCGCCACATCCGTATCGCCCGCGAATCCCTCACGCGGGCCAAGCTCACCGCTCGCTCCCTGCAGGAACAAACAGGGCGCTCCCGTCTCGCGTTCCACGGTTTCACGCATGGCGCCCACGTAGTCCGGGCTGACCAGCGTGTTGTCCCAGGCCAGGGTAGTTGGATGACATGCGTAGTTAACCACGGTGGCGAGCATTGCCCCACCCTCCGCTGTCACGCGCGCGACGATCACGGTGTCATCCGCAGGCACACCCGGATTGTGGCCGCAAACATACTGCTTTCCGTCCCAGAAATCGCGATGCGTCGCCAGCGCGCATCGCCCGCGTCCGTATGCAATTTCCGCGGGCTGAACCTCTGTCACACACTGTTTCACCAGTTCGCCCGCCTCGGCGGCGATGCGATCGAGATAGGGAGGAATCAGGTCTCCTCCCGGGAGCGCCGCACGATCCAGGCCCATCAGTCCCGCTCCGTGCGTGTGAGAGAACACGACGAGTATCTCCTGCTCCGGCACACCGCCTAGCTGAGCGACCCGACCGACGATCTGCTTGAGTTCCTGCGCGCCCATCACGCAATGATCCAGCGCCAGCAGGATCTGGCGCGCACCGGCCTGCAAGGGTTCAAACACCGCCACCGTGGCTCGCAGCGGCCTGTGTATGCCCGTGGCCCGCTCGTGTTTCGCCGCGCCCCACATGCGGTGGTAGATATTCGCAGGCGGCGTGATGTCGCACCACTTCAATGCAAAACGGCACCGGCTTTGCGGTGTGTGATCTTCGGTGCGCGAGCGAACGGGCATGAGGCATCAAACTGGCTCGCACGCGGCAACTTGCACGAACCCTGCAAACGCAGGCGTCCGCATCACGCAAGATCAGGGCACGCGGAAAATCTTCTGTGTCGTCGGGTCAAGCGCCAGCGAGCCGCTGGGCAAACCGCGGACATCGAGTTCATTGTGCGGCTCGTAGGGACTGACCACACGCCCGGGCTTGGAACCGTTCGACCCCACTGGGAATGTCTGCGAACTGGCTGCCACGGTCTTCGATGGCGTGGTCTGCGGCGCAGGCGTCGTCGTTGTCCTGGCTGGAGCGGGCGCCTCTGTCCGGGCAGGCGTCGTGCTGGCGACTGTGGATGGACTGGATGTTCCCGCGCCGGCAGGTGGTGGAGTGGAGACTGAAGGCTTTGATGCAGAACCCGCCGCAGGCAGCGGAGGCGGCAAATCACTGCTGCGCGTAATCGCAGGCTCTGGCGCCGTAACCACACGGGACGCGCTGGAGGACTGCTTGGTCGAAGTGTAAACACCGGACCGGGTGCCCGTTCCCTCCACCGGCACCGTCACACGCTGGGAAGAGGAACCCGCCGACTTCGTGGTCTTGCCGCTGCTGCTCGCCCGGGCGATGGTTTTACCGGCGCTTCCTGACCGCGCGGAGGTGCTGGCCGTGGTCTTTGGTTTGACCGTCCTCGCCGGCGCGCTTCTCGACCGGCTTGCAGCCGGCTGCGGTGCCACAGTCGTGGGCGGAGGAGTGTAAGAAGGAGGTGCCGGCTGCTGATAGCTTGGCTGGCTAAATCGTGACGAGGACCTCGGCGCGCCGCTGCCAAAGATGCCACGCATAAAATTGGCGAACCGGTCGCTGAACTGATCGCCCTGCCGGTAGAACTCATTAGTGCTGAAGCCGCCACCGGCCTGCTGCGCCTGAAGGGACGCGCTGTTCACGAGGATCAATGCGGTGGCAAGACCGGCAATAACCCTGGCCCGACGGAGAAGTGGGAAGGCGGCATTCATCATATTTTATTAACCTTTGTTAAATTTCTATCTATTCAAGTGCTTTCTCGCCCGAATGCCAAACGAGCGGGAGGACTCATTCTCGCTTCTGGATTCGGACCTGCGCATGCTCCAGGAGGTGAGTATCGACTGAGAGCACCCGTCGTTGCGCGGGCGGGTGCCAAGACTGCCACGAGCACAAAACAGGAGCGTCCGGAGCGCAAATTCGCTCGCGCGCGGAAGCGTCGTGTGATCCACTCGACCGCTATGAACTCCCGCATGTTCTCCGCACTCGTTGTGCTGCTTGCCTCGGCAGCACTCTCCTCCCGGGCAGCACCGGATGCCGGCAATGCCGATGAACTCTTTGCCGCCATCGACGGGAAAGATCTGGCTCGCGTCCAAAACCTGCTGGGTGCAACCAACCCGAACGTGCGCGATGAGAATGGCGAAACACCGCTCATGCACGCCGCTCGCGTGGGCAGCTTCGAAATCTGCCGTGCGCTGCTTTGGGCAGGTGCTGATGCCAATGCCGTGAGCAAGAACAACCGCACTGCGCGCGACACGCTGAAGCGCAACGAGGCGGGCTTTACCGCAGTGAACCTGCTGCTCCGCGCCTACGCATTTGCACAGAAGGCCGCCTCGCCGCCGGTGAAGCCATCGCGCCCAAACCTTGTGGCCATCAACGATCAATACGTGGACTACACCCATCCCCAGATCAGAGATCGCTATCTGGTGAACAAAGCCGAGCTGAACGGGAAGCCCGGTGTGGACGACGACCACAACGGTTTCGTCGATGATGTGTATGGATGGAATCTGTCGGGCAACGAACCGCTGCGCGTGCCGATGATGGCGGCGCTGGCGGACGACACGGACGCCGCCCTGCTGAAGAAATTTGTCACCCTCTACAACAGACAGATCGCGCCCGAGAGCGAAGCGGACAAGAAGGGCTTCGATGGACTGACCTTTGATGACCTGGAGGACAAGTATGAGAACCCGCTGGTGCGGCAGATCGGCTATGACAATCTCGCCGCCGCGGACGTGAACATCGACGACAAGCGGTTCACCAACATGTTCGTGCAGAGTTCGCACGGCACGCACGTGGCGGGCATCGTCTTGAAAGCGAGCGACCGGCGCGCGCTCCTCCAGGGTCTAACGTGGGGGCACTTCAGCTCGCCTCACAACAGTCTGACCGATTTGCTCAAAATCGCCAACGATCTCGCGCCGCGCACATTGACTTACGACCAGTTCCTCATCCAGCTGCACGAGAAACTGATCGCCAATGCGCTCACCGATGCGCACCGGCGCACCAACTACCTCCGCAGCATCGGTGCCGGCATCGTCAACATGAGCTGGGGCAAGCGTCGGAAGGAGTTCATGCTGGCGGCTGAGCGCATCCAGGATGTGTATAGCGAGAAGGGCGTCAATCCATCCTCCATCGAGGACCACGCCTGCCCCTCCGGCATGGACCTGTGCGGCGATCTCGGTTTGGAACTGCTCGTCGCGGTTACCGCGGAATTCGCGCTTACCGTGCATGAGAACCCGGACGTGCTGTTTGTCATGGCAGCCGGCAATGACGGCTCGAACAACGATGAGGGATTGAACTCGCCATCCTACCTCTCACGCCTCTTCCCGAATGTCATCACGGTCGCCTGGGTGGATGAGAAGGATGCGATCTCGGAGAACTCCAACTACGGCGAAGCCAGCGTGCAGGTGGGAGCAATCGGAGAGAAGGTCCGCTCGGCATTCCTTGCCGGTCAGGAGGGTTTCATGTCCGGCACGTCGATGGCAGCTCCCGTAGTGGCTGGCGTGGCTGCCAAGCTGCGCGCCGATCATCCGGAACTGAGTGCCGCAGACGTGCGCTTGATCATCGAGCGCAGCGTGCGCCATGTCCCTGCCCTGAAAGGCGTCGTCTCCTCAGGGGGTGTCCTGGACCCACAGGCCGCCTCGCAGCTCGCCAGCCAGTGGGAGCCCGGCTCACGTGGCGATCTCATGCTCGCCGCTCTGAGCGCGCCGGAGGATGAGGCCGAAATCGAGGGCACCGACCGCCCGGAAAAGAAGGACGAGACCCACGTGCCAAGCTTGCTGGCCACCACACCGCAGGACAATGGCCAGCGCATCAGCCTCATCGGCGGATTCGGCAGCCACACTCGCGTCATCATGTCAGACGGCACGGATTATTCATCCCAGGTGGTGCATCCGGCAGGAAAGCTGCCGCACGACTGGATCAAGCAGAAGTGGAATGAGCACTGGGAGATCACCAGCATCGCCGGCGAGCACGATGACTGGCGCGTCGTCATGTCGCAGTGCGAGGGCAGGAATCAAAAGATTGTGGGCTTCACCGTCGATCAGAGTTCAATCGCGCAGTTCTCGCGCGCCGGCTACCGCATCACCAATGTCGCCGGCTACCAGACCGACTGGGTGTTCGTCCTCACCGAGAACACCGGCTTCGGCGAACAGCGCTACTCACTGCCAACGCCCTTCGATGCGAAACGCCAGGCGTGGATCGATGGCCTCATGAAGGACGGCTTCCGCATCACCGGACTTGCTGGTGACGACAACGCCAAAGATCACGCCAAAGACACGTGGCTGGTCGTGATGACGAAGGACAGCGGCATCGGCGATCAAGTCTATACCGGCCCCGATCAATGGCCGGCCAGATGGATCGATGAAAAGAGCCAGCTCGGCTACCGCGTCACACAGGCAACCGGCTACGGAGACCACTGGGTGGTCGTCATGTCCCGAGGCACCAAGCTTGGCAAACAAACGCCGAGCCCGGGCGAAGAGTGGAGCAATGCGTGGATTCAAAAGCAGTGGCGCGGCAAATAGGAGCTGCTGATGCGGGATAACGCGTCCGGCTCCTTCATGCCCTGCCAGGCTGCGCGTGTGATCGAGCAAATGAGCCTTGGCTTGCGCCCAGCGTGCACGACTGGAAGATCACCGTGAGTTCTCTCCAGCCATGATCATCGAACCGCTCGATCGCAAGCAGCTGCGCGATCTGCTCCGCATGAAGGGGCAAGTCATCGCCGTCAGCCTCGTCATGGCGTGCGGGCTGACCATGATGATCATGATGCGCTCGCTTATTCGCACGCTGGAGAACACGCGTGATGCCTACTATGAGCGCAACCGCCTCGCGGATGTCTTTGGCACGCTCAAGCGCGCACCGCTGGCCTTTGCCGAGCGCATCGCCGCCCTGCCCGGTGTCGCCGCCGTGGAGCCGCGGGTCGTCGTCAACGTCGTCCTCGATCTGCCCGGCCACTCGGAGCCCGCTACTGGCCATATAGTCTCCCTGACGGAAGACCGTCCCCAAACCCTGAATCAACTCTACCTCCGCCGCGGCCGCCTGCCCGCACCCGGCAGCAGGCGGGAAGTCGTTGTCGGCGAAGCCTTCGCTGAAGCCAACGCCATCAGCGAAGGCGACAGCATCACTGCCGTGCTCAACGGACGCCGCGATACGCTCGTCGTCACCGGCATCGGACTCTCGCCCGAATTCGTGTTCGAGGCGCGCGCGGGTGAGACGCTGCCGGACAAAAAGCGCTACGGCGTCTTTTGGATGAATTATCACGGCGTCGCCACAGCCTTCAATCTCGATGGCGCATTCAACGATTACTGCATCGACCTCTCCCCGGGCACAGCTCCGGGCCCCGTGATGGCGGAGGTGGACCGGCTGCTCGCCCCGTATGGCAATCTCGGCGCCTACACCCGGCGCGATCACGCTTCCGCCCAGCGCCTCAATGACGAACTCAATGTCATCCACGTGCTCTCCGTCGGCTATCCGCTCGTCTTCCTCAGCGTCGCCGCCTTCATGGTGAATGCCGTGCTCTCACGCCTGATCCGCCTGCAGCGAGAACAGATCGCTCAATTGAAAGCCATGGGCTTCTCCTCCCGGCAGGTCGGCATGCACTTCTTGAAGGTCGCGCTCGTCATCGTCATCCTCGGCACCATCGTCGGCACCTTTGCCGGACGCATCATGGGCCGCCAGCTCGTCGTGCTTTACACGCAGTTCTTCCGATTCCCTTCCCTGGAGTTTCACATGGACTGGAGCGCACTCGGACTCGCACTCGTTGTGGGCGCATTCGCGGCTACCGTCGGCGTCATCGGCGTCGTGAGACAGGCCGTGAAATTGCCGCCCGCCGAAGCGATGCGCCCGGAGCCGCCGGTGAGTTACAAGCCATCCCTGCTGGAGCGGATCGGGCTCACCAGGCATCTCACACCCGTGATGCGCATGGCCTTGCGCAACATCGAACGCCGCCCCTGGTCCGCCCTCTTCACCATTCTCGGCCTCGCCCTCGCCACCGCGCTCATGGTCCTGCCCGGCGTCATGGCCGACAGCATCGATTACCTGCTCACCTACCAGTGGAACCTCGTGCAACGGCAGGATGTGGTCGTCTTCCTGAATGAACCCGGCTCCGGCAGCGGCTTCCAGGATCTGCGCCACCTGCCCGGTGTCATCAGTTCCGAACCCGTGCGCTCCGTGCAGGCAAGGCTGCGCAACGGGCACCACTCCCGAAAACTCGCCATCACCGGCATGTCCTCTGGATCCGATTTGAACCGTCTGCTCGATGCCAGAGGCGCCCCGCTGCAACTGCCCAGCGATGGCATCGTCATGAGTGCCAAGCTCGCCGAAGTGCTCGACCTCCACATCGGCGATCCCGTGCAGGTCGAGGTGCAGGAAGGCGCCCGCCCCGTGCGGAACATCACCGTCAGCGGCCTCGTCGAAGACTTCGCAGGCGTCGCCGCCTTCATGGATCTCGCCAGCCTGCGACGCTTCCTACGCGAAGGCGACACCATCAATGGAGCCTACCTCACCGTGGACACCCTGCGCTGGGACGACTTTCTCACCGCCGCCAAAAACACGCCCCGAGCCGCCATCGTGCTGGTGAAAAAGGACCAGCTCAAGAGCTTCCGCGACACCACTGGCCAGAGCATCGGCATCGTTCGGAAGCTCTACTTCGTGCTCGCCATGATCGTTGCGTTCGGCGTCGTGTATAACAGCGCCCGCATTGCCCTTTCCGAACGCGGACGCGACCTCGCCACGCTGCGCGTCATCGGCTTCACGCAGCGGGAAGTGGCCGCCGTGCTGCTGATCGAACTGAGCCTGCTGGTGCTCGGAGCCATCGTGCCCGGGCTGCTCATGGGCAGAGGCATCGCTGTATTGATCTTCCAGTCCCTCAGCACCGAAACCGTGCGCATGCCGCTCACCTTCACCAGCAGCACCTACTCACTGGCTATCCTCGTCGTCTTGACCGCCGCACTCCTGTCCTTCGCCGCCGTCGCCCGCATGCTCGGCAAACTCGACCTCGTCGGCGTGCTCAAAGCCCGGGAGTGAATCGACGGAATTGCACTCCGCTGTGTCTCTCGCCGCTGCGGTGACATTGCCGAAACGCGGAGAATATGAAGTGAAGGCCTGGGATTTGGGTTTAATGAAGGCGGGTGGGCCATGGTGCGCGCCCGGGCCGATGGCCTCCTGCATGCACCAGCCCACGCTCACTCGTGCATTCCTGATTTCAACATGTCCGCCACTGACAAAGCCCCCTGGGAGTCCACGCGCCGCAATGCGGGACGCGGGCTGCTGCGCAAACTGATCACGTGGTCGATCGTGCTGGGCGGCCTCGCCGCCCTCGGTTACGGCCTGCGCCCGAAACCCATCGAAGTGGAGCTGGCAGTCGTCTCACGCGGGCCGCTCATGGTGCACGTCGTGGAGGAGGGCAAGACCCGGGTGCGCAACCGCTACATCGTGTCCGCCCCGCTGTCGGGTCAGATGAGCCGGGTCACCCTGCGCGCAGGGGATGATGTGAAGGGCGGCGAAACCGTGATCACCACCCTTCAACCCGCAGCGCCGCCGCTGCTGGACGAGCGCGCCAAGACCCAGGCGGAGGCGCGGGTGCGCGTAGCGGATGCTGCACGCATGCAGGCTGATCAGGCGCTGGAGATGGCTCATACAGCGGACAAGTTTGCGCAGCAAAACTGGCAGCGCGTGCGCGATCTCGGCAAGGGCAGCGTCTCAGAAACGGATCGTGATGCCGCCGAGCGGGACGCCTCCATGCGCCAGCAAGAGGTGCGCGCGGGGGAGTTCGCCCTGAAGGTCGCCGAATTCGAACTGGCCCAGGCAAAAGCCGCACTGCTGCAAATCGCATCACCGGCTCCCGAAGGCAGCGTGATCGAGGTGCGCGCACCCGTGTCAGGCAAGGTGCTGCGCGTCATGCAAGAGAGCGCGATGGTGGTGACTCCCGGTGCGGCGATTCTCGAAATCGGTGACACGAGCGACATCGAGATCGAGGCCGAAATCTTGTCCCGTGATGCGATCACCATTTCCGAAGGCGCGCAGGTTACCGTGGAACAGTGGGGCGGCGACGAGCCATTGAAGGCACGGGTCCGGCGCGTGGAGCCAGCGGCCTTCACGAAAGTTTCCGCCCTGGGAGTGGAAGAGCAGCGTGTGATTGTGCGCAGTGACCTGATCGATCCTCCGGCGGCGGCGCGCGGACTGGGCGATCGCTACCGCGTGGAGGTGCGAGTCACGGTGTGGCACTCAGCGGACGCGCTCCTCATTCCCGCAGGCGCTCTGTTCCGGCAGGGCAACGAGTGGCGGACGTTTGTTTTCAGCGGCGATGGCAAATCGGTATCCACCAAACTGGAAGTCGGCCATACCGATGGGCGCCAGACCGAAGTGCTGAGCGGGTTGACGGCTGGCGTGCGCGTGCTGCTGCACCCGCCGGATACGGTCACGGACGGCAGTGAGGTGGTGCCGCGAAAGGTAGAATAAACTCAGCCTACGATCTTCACATTGCCCACGAGGCCCTGCGCCATGGCAGCATGCTGCTCATCGCTGCATGAACGATCGATCGGTGCATCAGGCGCTGCCTCGTTCGGCTGGATCAAGCCCTGGGCGATCATCCACGCTTCCACCTCCTGTCCGCTCACATCGGCGAGCATCATGCCATTGATCTCGACGCAGGGTGAAAGCGGCTGCCCGCTCTTTTGCTCCATCTCCCAGCGCAATGCCGGATTCTTGATGATGTCCTTTTCCTCGTAGGGCAGGTTGTATTTGCGGAAGATGGCGCGCACGCCTTCGCTCCAGCCGCAGTAGGTTTTCAGGTAGGCGGTGATGGTGGGTGTTTCCATGGCAGTGGGGTGGTGAGAGTTACGCGCGACGGTAGGGGCTGGGCTGCACTTTGCAACTCGGGCTTCCATCCGTGCCCGTCGGACACTCTCATGATCGAAGCTGCGAAAGACCTGCTGGCGGCGCGGCGCGCGGTCTGCTTCTGTCGTTGCCATCTGCCCCTCGCCATGACTCTCGACCAGCTTGTTTCCGACGAATCCCTCCGCCTCGCCGAATTCCCCGTGGCACGCGATCATATCTTCATGGCGCACGCCGGCGTGACCATCCTCCCGCGTCGGGCCACCACGGCCATGCAGCGGTATCTGGAAGGGGCTTGCACCGCCCAGCAGGAATTCCCGGAGGCGTGGCAGGCGATGAACATGACGCGGGCGATCGCGGCAAAGCTCGTCGGCGCAAAGCCGCACGAAATCGCACTGCTCGGCCCCACCTCCCTGGGGCTGAGCATCGTGGCCGCAGGACTGCCGTGGCAGCCTGGAGACGAGGTGGTATGCTATTTGGATGACTATCCCGCCAATGTTTATCCGTGGATGGAACTGGAGCGTCGGGGCGTGACCGTGCGCTACCTGCAGCCTCCTGTTCTAGGCGCGATCACACCAGATGTCGTGGAACGCGCACTGACGCCGAAGACGAAGCTGGTGGCGCTCGCATCCTGCCACTTCCTCACGGGCTTGCGCATCCAGATCGACACGATAGGCCAGATGCTCCGCGCGCGAGGTATCTGGTTCTGCCTGGATGCCATCCAGACCATCGGTGCCTTCGAAACACTGATGACGCACGTCGATTTCATGAGCGCGGACTCACACAAATGGATGCTCGGTCCGATGAATGCCGGCATTGTCTATGTGCGCGAATCGCTCCACGACGTGCTGCGCCCCGTGCTGCTCGGCGCCTGGAATATCAAAAGCCCGCGCTTCATCGCACAGGATCACATCGAGTTCGAGTCAGGCGCGCGGCGCTACGAACCAGGCGTGCTGAACATGGCCGGCATTCTGGGAATGAAGGCTTCGCTTGAGCTGCTGCTCGAGATAGGAATCGATCAGGTGAGCGCCCGCCTGCTGCGCCTGCGCGCACTCTTGAAACACCACCTGGAACCGCTCGGGCTGCGCTTTCTCGAGCCGGCAGAGGGATGCGCTGCCTCGGGCATCTGCACGGCAAGCTATGAACGTGGCGACGCAGGTTCATTGTTCGAGCTTCTGGCCAAACACCGCATCAGCGCCTCGCACCGCCATGATCGCGCGGGCAATGCCTATCTTCGCTTCAGCCCGCACTTTTACAACACTCCGGCCGAAATCGAACGCATCGCCGAGGTGATCGCGAATACGTGACGGCCTCAGGCGAGGCTCGCCAGCACATCGGAGATCGCGAGTTCGCGCCGCTTGCGATGCTCGAACACACTGACGTTTTGATATCCCGCATCGAGCAGCGCGACGAGCGCCGCGTAGAAATTCTCACCCACGCGGGCAGGCTTGTGTGAGTCGCTGCCAATCACGACGGGAATGCCGCGCTCCCGCATCATTCCCAGCATCCGATCGCCCGGATTCATCTCCGAGTAGCTCTTGTTCAAGCCGCTCGTATTTAGCTCCATCGCCACGCCGGTTTTGGCGATGCGATCCAGCGCACTGGCGATCGAGTCGCTGACTTCATCGAAATTCCACCGCTGCGGCCAGTAGTTCTTCACGAGATCGGGGTGCGCCAGGCAGTCGAAGAGACCGGTCTCCGCGCTGTCAGCCAGCAGTTTGAAATACGTGTGGCGGAACTCCAGCACATCGCCGGTCTCGTAGCGTGCGTGGTAGTCCTGCCCCTGCCAGTGCACGCTGCCCAGGCAGTAATGAAAGTCCGCCTGCTGATGCAGTTCGGCGATCCAGTCTTCGAAGCCGGGGAAGTAATCGCTCTCGATACCGAGCTTCACATCCAGCCTGCCGCGAAATTCGTCCGCCGCGCGCTGCACGATGCGGACGTATTCGTCAAATTCGTGCATGCCCATGCGCACATGCGGCCAGAAGTTCCTCGGCATGGGGCTGTGGCAGGTGACGATGATACCCTTCAAGCCTCGTGCGAGTCCGTTCTCCGCGTATTCCTCAGGCTCGCCGACCGCGTGCTTGCACAGCGGCGTATGCATGTGGGAATCAAAGTAAATCGGTGCCATGAAATTCAGACGCAATGAGGACGCCTTTGGTCCTACTCATGCAAGCTGCGAACGCAAGCCCCGCTACGGCTTGTCCCAGCCGCGCACCTTCAAATGCACGCGGGCAGTCTCCCCCATATAATGCGGCATGGCGTAATCGTTTGCGGCTTTGAGCATATGCTCCCTGGCTTTTGCATCGTCCTTCATCGCCTCGTAAAAAAGGCCGAGGTAGAGGTGCGCGTAACAAAGCTGGTTCTTCCTGGTGGATTCATCACCTGCGCTCTCGGCGGCTTTGAGCACGGCATCTGCCGATCCCTTTCCGGCGAAGAGCTGGTGCACCTCCTTCATGGGCACACGGCTGTCGCCCTCGATGGGAATGAAGTTTTTCCGCGCGCCTTCCACACCTTCCAGCCTGGCGACGCAAAGAAAATGCCACGCGGCATTCTCCACATCATTGCCATTCACGGTCTGATGCACTTCGAACTGCTCACGGCCTTCCTTGAATTTGTTAGCGTAATACAGCGAGAGCCCGCGCTGCCACAGGTAGGGCTGCACTTCGGGCTTCAACTCGATGGCCTTATCAAAGGCCGCCAAGGATTCCGAGATCTTCGCCTCATAGAAGAGTGCCTGCCCCTGCTGAACGAGATCGCGCGACGACTGCGCGTGGGCGGCTGTGACCACGCTGAGGAGCAGTGACATCCAGGGCATCGCAAGGCGCGGCACACGCTGACCTTTGTCAGACCAATGGGTTGAATTGCTCATAACCTCACTTCTCCGGCACATACGCATCACCCATGTATTGCAGAATCACGCTGCGCAGTTTTTCACCGCCATCTTCTATAGGCTCATCAAAACGTGCGATCACCTTCCCTCCCGGCGCCACCAAAATTGTGTAGGGGGTCGGGCCGCGCCACTCCGGGTCAAGAGCCTTGATCAGATCTTCCGAGCTGGCACCGCTGTAAATGTAGCAGTTGGTCTTGCGACCCTCGGCTTTGACGGAAGCCTTGAGCTTGTCAGGCAGGATGTTGTTCCGTGACTCCAGAAACTTCTTCACCACCGGGATGGTCTTGGGATTATCCATGCTGATGGAGATGAACTCGAAATCACGCAGAGCAAATTTGCGCGACGTGGCCACCAGCGCGGGGAACTCCTCCACGCACGGACCGCACCACGTGGCCCACACGTTGAACATGCGCACCTTCTTCGTGTCGTTCCTCCGCAGGGCGGCGACTCCGGCTGCGTCGATGAGTTCCACATCGACCTCACCTTTCTCCCACTTTTCGTTGTCAGCCTGAACCAAGGCCTTCTTGCTCAGCCATTTCGTGGAGCATCCGTGCGGCTTCGTTTCCGCGACGGGCACCTCCTTACCAGCCAGCAGCGCTTCGACGGCGTTGCGCGCATCGGGCGCGGTCACTGTCGTGTCATCCTTGAAGCGCGAGTCATCGAATCGGCCCTGGTAGCGAAGCTTGCGTTCTTTGTCGAATACGAACACGTGCGGCGTGGCCAAGCAGCCATAGGCCTTCGCCGTGGCCTGCGTATCGCCATCGTAGAGATAGGGAAACGTGTAGCCGCGGGCCTTCGCTTCAGGCACCGAGTAGACGCCGGTTTGCCACGCGTCGACCTTCGCTCGCTTGCCGACGCCGGACGCGGCGAGGATCTCGACGCGGGT
>WBZU01001928.1_pt2 | contig 13422 bp, 9 predicted proteins | sample 5204311 | NCBI WGS metagenome assembly WBZU01 (sample SAMN12344359, study PRJNA552823) | activated sludge metagenome | biome: Activated sludge suspended growth; feature: Nitrification reactor; material: Wastewater; isolation source: activated sludge from nitrification reactor of wastewater treatment...
GATTCGATCAGGTAGTTCGGCTCCGACGCCCGGCCGATGGCGTCCAGGTTCGGACCGGCAGTGCCACCGATGCCTTCTGCGCGATGGCAAAGCACGCAGCCACCGAGCTTCATGGACATGAATACGCGGCGCCCGTTTGCCACGCTCGTGTCGCCGGGTATCCGCTCCAGGTAATTGCGCCAGACATTGGCATTGCCGAAATCGGGGCGCATGGTGGGCGTGAAGGGCCGGCCCTGCAGGCGCGCAACCACGCTCATGAGGGCGACATTCCCCAGCTTGCCCAGGGCGCCGATCTGGTCAGCGCTGAGCTTTTCTCCGCTGGCCGCCTGCGCTGCTGAAGTGCGCAGGTCGTCATCCGCTTCGGTGTCGCACACGATGTCGACGAGCCGCTGCAAAGCATCGCCCTCCACGCGCAGGTTCGCCAGGGCGGCGCCACGCACTGCCAGCGGCTGGTTCTTGTCGAATGCAAGGCGGCGGATGATGGCGAAGCGCTTCTCATCGTGCAAAGCGCCGAGATAATTCACGAGCCAGACAAACTCATCGCCTTTGGCTTCCGCGAGCAACGGCTCAATGTCAGCGATGGCGACATTGCGATCGCGATCGGGCAGGATTTGCAGCGCCAGCTTCCGCCGTGCGAAGGGCACTTCTTTGCCCGTCACGTCCTCCTGCAATCGCTTCACCAGCGCCGCTTCGGAGGTGTCAGGAGACTCAATGCGTGCGAGGGCAGTGAGGGCGCCATAATAAACGGCGGCATCGATCTTTGGATCGCGCAGGAGGACTTCAATAAGGAAGCGATACTCAGAGAGCCTGGCATCGCTGATCCACTTCAGGCCAAGCAGACGCAGCTTGCTGTCCGGCTGCGTGAGCGAGCGTGAGATAAGCTGGTTGGCCAGCGGGGTGGTGACCGCTCCCTCGAACTCCAGAGCGCGTCGCGCGGCGAGCAGGAGCATGGCATCCGTGTGGGCATCGCCCGTGATACGTCCTGTGAACATGCGCAACTGCCCGCCTTCGCGCGCCAGCCGGTGCAGCACGGCGGGCACGATCCAGGGACGCTTGTCATCCAGCCACGCTGCCACTTCGGCATCAGTCGGCGCGGGGCCGAAGCGGATACGATCCGCCAGTTCGGCAGCCGGATCGGCAGCGAAGGGCTTCACCGGCGAGGCATCCAGAGCACGCGTCTGTTTGGCCGACAGCCGCCAGACTCGACCGCGGCCATGCAGCGCGTAGTCACGCTGCACCCAGTCGCTCACATACAACGAACCGTCTGGCGCGGTGGCGAAGGCGACGGGACGGAAGTCCTCGCCGCCTGATGCGAGCACGGTGAACTTCGTGGTGAAGCCGCCATCCTTCGGCTGCAGCGCGTAGCCTTCGATCCGATGATCCACCCACGAGGCCACGAGCAGGCGGCCATGCCATGCATCGGAAAGTCCGGCAAACACTGGCGATGGCTGCGGAGCATAGAAGATCACATCGCAGGGCGCCTCCCCCACCCCCGCGATCATCGGCTGCGTGCCCGGCAGTTCGCCATTCCACGAGATGAAGGGGTGCAGCCCGCTGCGACCATAGCGGAATTGATAGCCGTAGTCGCCGCCTTCCACGATGTAGTGCAGGCGGCAGGGCGGGCTGGAGTCAGGATCGTTGTCCGTGGCGAACACATGGCCCCAGGGATCGACACACACGCCGAATGGATTCCAAAAGCCCGTGGCCACGCGGTGCAGACGTTTGCCCTCCAACGTCGCATGCCAGATGTTCCCGCCCTCGCCTTGATCGGCAAAGCTCGTCCCGTCCGAGCCCGCAAGCGTGTAGGCCGCGCCGAGGTTCTCGCCCATGCCGAAGTAGAACCCGCCTTTGCCATCGAAGGCGATGCCGCTGAGTCCGTTGTGCGGATACTTTCCATCGGACTCCAGCCACACGATGCGCCTCTGCACATCGCGATAAGAGCCATCACCGTCCTTGTCCGCGAGCCGAAGAATCTCATTGCGTGTGGAGAGATACAAGCTGCCGTCCGGCGCGGTGGCGATGTCCATCGTCATGTCGGTCTGATCGAAGATGACCTCGCGCTTGTCCGCACGACCATCGCCATCGGTGTCGCGCAGGCGCACGATTTGATCATGCGGCGGACCGGACCAGTCCTTCGGACGAAAGTGCGTCTGGCTCTCGATCACGATCAACTGACCCGACTTGTCAAACGTCATGCCGATCGGTGTCTGGATGAGCGGATCGGAGGCAAAAATATCCGCCCGGAGCGCATCATCCGCCAGTTTCAACGACTGCGCGGAGAGCGGGCTCGTTGCCAAAAGCAAACCAGCCGCCGCAGGAAGAAACGAAACACGTGTCATGCGCGGATGACTAGCGCGCGGACCACGCGGTGCCAGTGCCAAAACCGATACACACGCCGCGGGCTTTTTGGTTGCCGGGACGCCTCGGCGTCACTTAGGTTAACTGATGCACTGCCCTGCCAAATCCGCCGCAGTGCCACACAACCGAACTCACCTGCCAGCCACCATGCCAGCCCTGCTTCGCTCCATGATCTGCTTCTCGTCCCTGACATTGCTTTGCCAGTGTGACGATGGTCGCACCGCCACGGCAACGCGCCGCCTTCAGGAGGACGTATCCCGATTAGAGGATCGCAATCGCCGGGCCGACGCCGACCAGAAGCGCGTGGATGAACAACTGGAGCAGCTCCGTGCCAGCAAAGCGGACATGGAGGAGCAGAAGAACGCCGCCGAAGCACGTCTGGCCGCCGCCGAAGCAGCGCTGAAAAAGGTGAAGCAGGAGTTCGACGACTACAAAGCCACGCACAAACTCGATGGCCCGCGCTGAGCGTGGCGCCTGCCGATCGCAATCCCACCTGTCAGGCCTCTTGGAGCAATCCGTCTGAGGGATTGTTCGTAGCTCGATTGCTGGCGATGGAATCAGATTGCAATCTTACCCGCACCTCGCCTTAAATCCGCCCCGCATGAAAAGTTGGAAATGGATTTCTCTGGCGACGCTCATCGTCCTGTGGGCCGCAGGCGGATGGTGGTATTATCTTCCGCATGTGGAGAAGCAGTTGCAGTCCGCAGCCCAGGCAGCGCTCGCCGATCCCCAGCATCGCGGCGCCTTTGATGAGGTGAAAGTCGAGTTCTCCGGCCAGAGCGCGCTGCTCACGGGCACGGTCGCGGACGATGCCGCCAAAGACAAAGCCAGGGCGATCGTGCAAAACGATCTTCATGCGGATGCGCCTTTCGCCTCCTCGCTCAATCCCGTGCTTGATGTCACCAACCGCATCAATGTCGATGGCAGCCTGCGCACGAAGCACCCCGAACCATGGCTGCTCGCATTGGTGATGCCTGGAAAATCGACCATCGCAGGCGTGCTGCCCGCGCAGGCGGATACGGACAGCGCCGTCAAGGCTCTCACCGCGAAATTGCCGCCCGCACCAAGCACGCTGGAAAACAAGATTACCACGAATACCGGCGGGCGTTCCGCGATCGATCTGCCCCGCACGCTCGCCAGCATTCCTGACCTGCCCGCAGCCGCTCTCAATGATCCCAATCACATCGTGCTCGCAGCCACCGCCTGCGACGGTCACTGGAGCAATGTCCTGCCCGGCAAGACCGCGGACGTGAACGCGATCGCGGTGGCCATCAGCAGCGCGCACCCAGACATCAACACCATCGCCACCGCGCTCGCTGGACTGACGCAATGGCAGGATGCCGAATTGGAGAAGGAGCGCATCGCACGGCTGCCCGCTGCGGCGCTCGGGGCTGTAGCATTTGGAGACACCGTGCATTTGCTCGGCACGCTGGGAGACGAGGACAGCCGCAAGAAGCTGCTCGCCGCGATCGCCACCGCCTACCCTAAACTCAAACCCGCGGACGCCACCACGATCTCTGATGCCGTCAAACCCGCGGCGGACTTTACCAAAGCACTCGCCGCCGCGCCCAAGACCGTGGACGCGAACGGCACCGTTTTCGCGCTCGCCGCGGATGGCAAAGCCATCACTTGGGACGGCAAGGGCGCGCTGGAAGAAATGAAGAAGGTTTTCGCTTCTTTGCCTGGAGTGCCTGCCGAAGCCCTGTGGGCCAAACTTGATCTGGTGCGCAAATCGAAGGCCGAAGATGACGCGCGGAAGAAGGCGGAGGCAGATGCCAAAGCCAAGGCGGAAGCAGAAGCCAAGGCGAAGGCCGAGGCGGATGCGAAGGCAAGAGCCGAAGCAGAAGCGAAAGCCAAAATGGCCGCCGCGTCACCCGCCGCGCCAAAGGATGCGCCCGCCACCCAGCCCGCCGCAGCGTCAGGCTACATCGGGTGGACAGTTCACAACGGCCAGGTCTCGCTGTTCGGCGTCGTCGCTGATGACGCGCAGCGTCAGGCCGCCGTGAAAGCCGCGCTCGCCGCCTTCCCGAATGCCAAGCTCGACTTCGATCACATCCGGCTCGATCCCGCTCGCGCGCTCACCGCAGTGAAATTCCCAGAGAAGCTCGATACCAGCGCTCCGATGTTAGGCATCGTCACCGCAGACGGCACCGGCCACCCGATGAGTGTGGATGCTTTCGATTCCGAGATCGCCAAGGAGTTTCCGTCCGTGCCATTCGCCGAGGGCGAGCTGAGCGCCGCGCTCGCCGGCTTCCGAGCCAGCCTGATCAAAGCCGGCAAGCTGACCTTGAACGATCCCTATCTGGCACTGATCAGCGATGGCAAACAAATCTCGGTCGTAGGCGAGGTGTCTGACGCAGCCACGAAGAAGCAGATCATGGACGCGATCATCAAAGGCACCGCCACCGGACTCACCGTGGCAGACCGTCTCACGACAAGCGGGCTGGTCACCAGTGTGAAAGGCGATCTGAAGGCCACGCTCGCCTCGCTACCGAAATTCGAACCCGGCAAGCCCGGCATCGCCACCACGCAGCCGGGACAAACTTTCCGCACCGGCGTTGTGCACGCGGTGTATTTCAGAACCGGCAGCGACCGCAGCGTCGATCAGGAGCGCGCGCTCGCGCAGGTCCGGCGCGTCATTGCCGCGAATCCTCAGGCGAAGTTCGAGATCGTGGGCAACACGGACAATGTCGGCGTCGCCGACAAGAATCAGGCGCTCAGCCAGCAGCGCGCGGAAAACATGCTCGATTACCTGGCTGCGGGTGGAATCGACAAAACAAGGCTCTCTGCCCGCGGAGCTGGTTCGACGAACCCGATCGCAGACAACGCCACCGACGCCGGCAAGGCACTCAACCGCCGCGTGGACATCGTTTTGAAATAGCCCGCCTTCCCTTCACTCACCACTCCATTCACCCAACTCACACGCACTATGTCAGGTCATACTTGGTTCCTCTTCCGGCTGCTGCCGCTGCTCGCTCTCACCGCCGTCATCTTCGGCTACATCGGCTGGTGGCTGCGAAACAAATCAGGCAAGTGGGGTGCCACCATCCAGGAACTCGAAGCCGAGCGCGCCAAAACCGGGCCGTTGGAAGAACGCGCCAGGAAGGCGGAGGCCGAACGCAAGGCGGCACTTAGCGAGCTTGAGAAAATCAAGGCTGCTCCTGCCGACAACTCGGCCATCGAGAGCGTCAAAGCCGCGCTCGCCGAAGAGAAGACGCGCACGGACAATCTCACGGTGCAATTGAAGAAGGCGCGTGAAAGCTCCGCAGCAGCCGAGGCCCGCAGCAGCGAAGCAGGCAAGGCCGCGCAGGCGAAAGCGTTCGAGCTGGAGAATCAACTCGCCAGGCTGAGAGAAGAAGCCGCGCGTGCCACGCAGGAGGCTGTCGATGCCAGAGCGTCCCTGGACCGCGTCAAAGCGACCGATTCCACGGCTGCGAACGAAATCAAAGCACTGGAAAATCAGATGCTCGGCCTGCGCACTGCCACGGCGAAGGCCGAAAAGGCAGCGGATGAAGTGAAGGCGGCACGCGATGCCGCGATCGCGGATCTAACCGCCGCGCGGGCGCGGATCACGCAACTGGAAGAAGAGAACGCCCAGGCACGCCAGCGCGCCGGAGCAGCGGCCTCCGCTGCCGCAGCACCTGTCGCCGCGCTCGCCGCAGCCGCACCCGCGCCCCAGCCGCGCGGCATTTCCGAGGAACAATTCAATGCCGTGCGCTCGGCTTTGACCAATGCGCAAAACGAACGCGACGCCGCCGTGCGCGCCAAAGCCAGTGCCGAAGCGGAGGCAGAGGAACTGCGCAGCAAGGCCGACGCACTCGCCACCGAACTGGCTCAGCAGCAACAGGCCGCATCCAGTGCAGGCGAGGCAGACACGCTGCGGAAAGCTTTGGCCGAAGCTGAAGCTGCGCAATCGGCTTCCAGCAACGAAGCTGGTGCCCTCCGTAATCAGCTCGTCGAAGCGCGGACCCGCATCGCCGAACTCGAAGCCGCCCACGCTCTCACGGCAGCCGCTGCGGCTGCGCCGACGATCGCGGCATCTGCTCCGGAAACGACGCCGGCCATCGTAGCTGATGTGACCGCCTCCACGAGTGCGGCCGCGGAACAACCAGTTCAAATCGAAGCACTGACCAAAGAAGTCGCCGAGCTTCGTGCCGATCGCGATTCGCTTCACGATCAGCTCTCGCTGCTAAAGAAGAACCTGGACACCGCCGTGGCCTTCCGCAGCGGCGAGATGCAGCCGGATGATTTGAAAGAGATCAAAGGCGTCGCCGACGTGCTGAATGCACGTCTCAATGCCTATGGCGTGTTCACGTTCAGACAGGTCGCTCAGTGGACGGATGCGGAGGTGGACTCCTTCGGCCTGCTCATGGGCTTCCGCGATCGCGTGCGCCGCGAAGACTGGCGCGGTCAGTGCAGGGAGTTCCACAAAGCGAAGTATGGCGAAGACATCGCCTGATCGATCGTCGGAACCAAAGCCCGGCAGCGGGACGCCATTCGCACCCGGTCAGGCGCGCCGCGCTTTCAGCATAGCCTCCTGGCCTTCGTTCCACCCCACTTCATGCGGTGCGCGCTTGGTCGTGGCAGCCACGCCTGCCACGGCACCGGCGGCTTCACCCATCGTGGTGGCATTCCCGGTCACGCGATAGCTTGCATGCGCGATGAAATCCCCGCTGATGCAGCGCCCGGCCATCATCAATCCATCCACGTCGCTGGCGATCAGCGCGCGCAGCGGAATATCGTAGGGCTTCACTTTGATACCACGGCTGTCATAGGCGGAGGTCTTGTTGTGCTCGGCGGAGATCGCATGAATGTCCACGCTGAAAGTCGGGCGCACGACCGCATCATCGTGCCGCGCACCATTGGCGACATCGTCCTTTGTCACCACATAGCGTCCCCGGATGCGACGCCCGTCCCGCACACCGATTTGCTCGGCGGTGGCGGCGATTTGCATGCCTTCCCATGGGCCGCCTTTTGCACGCAGTGCGTTCACGATGCGGTGGAGTTCTCCCCGCGCATGCACTGTCGCCTCCGTCACCGCAGCGGCGTCAAAGGGCTTCACGCCATACTCGTGATTCATCATCACTAGCAGCAGATTGTCGCGCACCTGCCAGAGCGTGGGCTTGCTATAGGAAGGAAACAGTCCAGCGCCCTGGATCGCTTTCAGGAAGGCGTCCTTTGCTTCGCCATCCTTCTTACTGGGATCGGACGCATGAATGAACGGCTCCAGCGCGCTCACGTCCTTGCAGACGAGCAAGGCATTGAGCGACATCGGCTGGCAGGGGCAGTCTGCGACTTCACCAATTTCAAACGCACAGCCTGCCAGTGCCCCGAGATCGCCATCACCGGTCGTGTCCACAAACACAGGAGCGCGCCACGCCTGGCGCCCGGACTTTGACTCGGTGACAATGGTGGTGAGCCTCCTGCCATCGCGATACGCTGCAGCCACTCGCGTATGCAGTTGAAACTTCACGCCCGCCTCGACGCACATGTCCTCCAGCAGAAGCTTCATGCCTTCCGGTTCATAAACCAGGCTCTTTGCATTGGTGCCACGACGCATGCCGCGCTCCTCCAGTCGATCCTTCAGTTCTTTCGCGAAGCCAGGTTTGTCAAAATCCAGCAAATACCCCAGCAGTCCCGCAGTCCACACACCACCGAGGCAGCCACGCCATTCAAACAAACGCACACGCGCGCCAGTGCGTGCGGCGGTGATCGCCGCACTGACACCCGCCGGTCCGGCTCCACAGACAATCACGTCAACGTCCTGAACCAGCGGCACGTCACGCGCCGGTTCGTTGAACATGCCCGGCGTAACAGGACCTGCATCAACTGCAAATGACGGTGCGGCAGCCCCAACTAGAGAGGCTCCGAGGAAGTGGCGGCGGGATACAGGCATGCACACACCCTGCGCCACGCCAGCCGCCATCGCAACCACTTCACTCCGCCGAGACTTCCACGCGCGGGAACAGCGGTGTCCCCTGCCCCACGCGATGGCCGTCCGGCACGAGGCCCCAGCGCAGTTGCGGCAAGGCGAAGCTGGATGGCATCGACCATCCGAGCTGATCGCGCATCGCCGCGCAGGCCCGTGGCATGATCGGCTCCAGCAGCACGCTGACGTGCACCAGCGACTCCACGAGATGGTGCAGCACCGCGTCCAGGCGCGCAGCCTGCGTCTCATCCTTCGCCAGCTTGAATGGCTGGGTCAGCTCGATGAACGCATTCGCCGCGGTCACGATCTTCCAGGTTTCTTCAATCCCCTGGTGCAAAGCCCACGCCTCCATCTTCGCCGGATACGCGGTGGCGGCCTCGTCGCAGGTAGCGCGCAGGCTGCGGCAGATGTCATCGTCAAAACCGGAACTCGTCTTCACCACGCCTTCGCGATAGCGGTTCGTCATGTTCAGCGTGCGGTTGAGCAGATTGCCCAGACCGCCGGCCAGCTCTTTGTTGTAAGCCATGAGAATGCGCTCCTCGCTGAAGTCCGCATCGTAGCCGGTCGCGATGTCGCGCACGAGGTAGTAGCGCAGACCATCGGGTGTGAAGGTATCGGCCAGCACGCTGGGATCGATGACGTTGCCCAGGCTCTTGCTCATCTTCGCGCCGCGCACATTCCACCAGCCGTGCACGATGAAGCGCGGCATCTGGTCATCGCTGAATCCGAGCGCGCGCAGCATGATCGGCCAGTAGATCGCATGCGCGGGACTCAGGATGTCTTTGCCGATCACATGCGCGTCCGCCGGCCACAGCCGCGCGAAGTCTGGCATGTTTGGCAGCCCGCACTCCGCAGCCATGAAGCCCGCATAGCTCACGTAGTTCATGAGCGCATCGAACCAGACGAAGTTCACGAAGTTCTCATCAAACGGCAACGGGATGCCCCAGGTGAGGCGCTCCTTCGGGCGTGAGATGCAAAGATCGAGATCGCCGGCGGATTCGAGCGCATTGAGCACGTCATTCGCGCGGTGCGCGGGAAAGATCGCGTCGGGATGGCTGCGCAGATAACCTTTCAGCCACTCGATGTGCGCGCTGAGCTTGAAGTAGTAGTTGTCCTCCTCCAGCTCCACCACCTCGCCCCATTCCTCGCCGAACGAGCCGTCCTCGCGGCGCTCCTTGTCGGTGAGGAACTGCTCCTGGCGCACGGAGTAGAAGCCCTTGGTGGACGCTTTGTAGATATGGCCTTCGTCGTAAAGCTTCTGCAGCGCCGCGCGCACAACTTTCTTGTGCAACGGATCGGTGGTGCGAGCGAAGGCATCATACTTCACGCCGAGCTTCTCCCACAGCGCCGTGAAGTGCGCCGTGATCTCATCCACGAACTGCTGCGGATCCTTGCCCGCTTCCGCGGCCTTCTTTTGCACCTTCTGCCCGTGTTGATCCACGCCGGTGAGGAAGAACACCTCCCGCCCGCTCAACCGCTGAAAGCGCGCCATCACATCCGCCATCACCTTCTCATAAGCATGGCCAATGTGCGGCGCGGCATTCGTGTAGTCGATGGCGGTGGTGATGTAGTAGGGCTTCATGGTCGGGAAAAAGGGGTTCGTCGGAGCAGTGAACCGGCGGGCAGTAGCACGGTGAATCCGCGTGCACGAGCGCAGACAAGGAACGGCTTGGATGTCCGGGGCTCCTAGTCGTTCGGGCGCTGCATTCGAATCGTCGTCACACCCTGAGCCTAGACGCAGGCACCGGGCCTCACAAGCACGGAGTGAGATTGCTGATGGCGGCGCAGGGCGTTTCAGTTCGCTCTTCAATGTTCATTTATGCGGAGCACGATTCTACCCATCATGATTCTACCTCGGTCTCAGATCATTGGGCGATGCGAGGCAAGGTAGAATCATGAAGGGTAAAATCATGAGACCCCATGTGACCTGAACTGAAAAGCCCTGGATGGCAGCGCACGAAGACCCGCCCGCCGACGCCGCCCGCAGCCTGCGGCGCGTCGCTGAGGTCCATGCCCAAGGCTCCAAGGCAGAGTTCTTCGCTGGCACTGCCTCCACCAGCCGAATCGCCTCACTGCGCGCCTGCTTCCTGCGCACGTCGCGTAGTCCCCGCGCGCCTGACGCCGCTGCTGAATCCACCACGCAAACGTCTGGTAGTTGATCCCCGCCGCCCGCGCAAACTGCGTCGCGGGCAACCCGCTGCACTCAAACTCCTCCACCAACGCCTCCCACTGCTCATGCGGCACCGTCACCCGTCCCAGCGCGTCGCGCTTCAATGTCCTGCTTGTTTCGTTCCCATCCATCAAAGCCATACTACACGGCTAAGACTCTTATGCACCCGCTCATCATAGGTGCTGGGCTGATCGGATACGTAGGCGGGTGGATAGTGGCAGGTTGAACCGCGCAGTGCTGGAGAGCTCAAGCCTTTGGAATCATTCAACAGGATGACCTGCCCCCTTTTTGTGCTTTCAATCATCGTGAAGCCGACTTGTTGATTCCTCCGTCCAGGTTCGGAAGGCATTCCTATGGTGCCAGATCTTCTTTCGCAACTTTCCAGGGCCTGGTTTATAGCCGGGCTCGCCTTGGTTGCACCAGCGGCCACCACACGTGAGGCAAGCTACGATTGCCGAATGCGGCTCTTGATACCAAGGGTCAGATCTGCCGCCCTGCCAACCACCTAGCTGCTCCCGGTTCCAGCCTCTACCATCACAATCGGAACAGGTAACAATAAACTCTTCTGTTTTAACTAAAGTTCCACCACCGTCCTCGTAGTTCACAATCTTGCGCGACTTATTTGATTTACAGCCCTTCTCACGGAGATTATTGATGATCAAAAGCACAACAGAGATGAGCAAGATGAACTCCATGTAAAGGATATGTTTTGGAACCTTCTGGCGACGAGAGCATTTATGGGACCTTGCATCGACAAACAAGCTGAATTGCTGGTTGGCCGAGACTTTACGACTGCGGTCCAGTGAGCGCGGCGCTGATCGCGGCAAGCGTGATCTCCATCGACGTGAGGCGATTTTCCGCATCCCAGTGGTAGAGCCAGCGGCTCGAATCGGAGATGACATTGCCCGCGCCATCGCAGGAGAGTTGCTGGGTGGCGGGTGCAAAGTAGAGCCAGCCGCTGCTACTGGTCGTGGTGGTGATGCCCTGCCCGGTGACTCGCACTGTTCGACGTGGTCCCCGTCTCGTCCTGGAGACAGAAAAGCCATGTGACATTGCATGGTGCATGACGTTTATTCCCGGCCAACCCCATGGACGCAAATACCACCAGCACCTTCTTCTCCCCCTTCCACACCTTCCTGTATGGCTTTGGGCTGGGGGCGGTTTTTCTGCTGCTATCGCTCTACAATCACTGGAAGACGAAGCGCGAGTTCCGCCGCTACAAGCTGCACTTGAGCGACAAGCTCGAACTCGATGCAAAGCAACTCACTGAGTCCAACAAGGAGCGCGCTCGCCTGTCCCAGGAGAACGAGCACCTGCGCCTGCAGAACGCGCGGCTCACGGAACGCAGCGATAACAAGCTCGAGCGCGAGCTGGAAATCCTGGCGCGTGCCGAGAAGCACATGCTGATCAATGCGCCGGGCTTCGCGCCTGCGTGGGAGATGGCCAAGTCCAACGCGATGGCGCAGATTCAATCTGAGGACAAAGGCCAGTCGCTGCCGCAGAAAATTTTCCGCAAGCTGATGGGCACTGGGGGCCAGGGAACCGTCGTGGCGTTGCCGGCGGAATCGGCATCATCCGCGCCGAAGCCCGAGAGCGACAAGCCTGGTGCCGCGTAGCCGAGCCGGCGAAGCGGTCCGCACCGCCGCGGGAAGAACTAAATGGTGATCGAAGCACTTGCCGTGAAGTGACGCCTGCTCTACCCGCTGCGCTCGATTGGTCCCCACACTCCCCTAGCCCACTATGACTCGATCCGGCATTCTCGCGGGCGGCAACTTCATCATCGACTATGTGAAGATGATCGATGCCTGGCCCGCGCAGGACATGCTGGCGAACATCCTCAGCGAGACCTCATCGAACGGCGGCGGGCCTTACAACGTGCTCAAAGATCTCGCCGCCATGCATTCGCCCTTCCCGCTCGCAGCGGCGGGCTTGGTTGGCCAGGACGCGAATGGCGAGTGGATTCGGCGGGACTGCGAATCGGCGGGCATCGACATCGCCCAATTGCAGCAGACTGCCGATGCGCCCACGTCCTACACGGATGCCATGACGGTGGCAGGCACGGGGCGTCGCACGTTCTTCCATCAGCGCGGGGCGAACGCGCTTCTCGGCGAGCCGCACTTCGATTTCCGCACGACGCGGGCGCGCATCTTCCACCTTGGCTACTTGATGCTGCTGGATGAGATGGACCGTCTGCTGCCGGACGGGCGCACGATTGCATCCTTGGTGCTGGAGGCGGCGCAACGCGCGGGCCTCGTCACCACGGTGGATATCGTGAGCACCGATCACCCGGACTTTCGCCGCATCACTGAATCGGCGCTGCCGCACACGGATCATCTCATCATCAATGAAATCGAGGCGGGCAAGGCGACCGGCATGAACCTGCGCGAGCACGATCGTGTGAGCGTGAGTGCCTGCGTCGAAGCCGCGCAGCAGTTGCTCCGCAAAGGCGTGCGCCAGCAGGTGATCGTTCACTTTGTGGAAGGCGCCGTCGCCGCGACTGGAAACGGCGAAGTCTGCACGCAGGGCTCACTCACGCTGCCAGATGGCTTCATCAAAGGTGCGACGGGTGCGGGAGATGCGTTCGCCGCCGGGTGCCTGCATGGCATTCATGAAGGCTGGAGCACGCCGGACAGCCTGCGCCTCGCTGTTTGCACGGCCGCAGCCTGCCTCACGCATCCGACGCCTTCGCAGGGATTGCGGCCTGTGGATGAATGCCTTGCCCTGGCCGTGCAGCATCCTGCGCGGACGCTTTCGTGAAGCGGATCACTTCCACTGGAAGCCTTCGCTCTGAAACCGCGCTTTCGAGTCCTCGGAGCGCAGGGCGGCGTGGAGCCTGCCCATGAGCTGTTTGTAAGGCGAGTCTTTGGCGATAGCGAAAGGCTGTGTGGCGATGCTGCACTTGATGCCCTGGATGCGCACGGCGTCCAGTTTCTCGCCGGCACCGATGGCCTTGCTCAGATAGGTG
>WBZU01002281.1_pt1 | contig 13421 bp, 10 predicted proteins | sample 5204311 | NCBI WGS metagenome assembly WBZU01 (sample SAMN12344359, study PRJNA552823) | activated sludge metagenome | biome: Activated sludge suspended growth; feature: Nitrification reactor; material: Wastewater; isolation source: activated sludge from nitrification reactor of wastewater...
ATCGATCCTGCCGCCCCCCGTGGGTCGGACTTCAGTCCGACAGCATCCAGTCCAGTTGCAGGAAGGGCGTCGGGCTGAAGCCCGACCCACATCGATCCTGCCGCCCCCCGTGGGTCGGACTGAAGCCCGACCCACGAACGCGGCGCGCATCGGTGTCGCGCTCTTCGCCGCGATCCTCGCGATCGCTCCGCTGGGCGCACATGCATCGCCGCCCTCGTTCGCCGACGTGAAGTCCGGTTACGTCTCGTCGGATGCCGTGCTGCTCGACCGCCACGGCGCACCGCTCTCGGGCACGCGCGTCGACGCGAAGCTGCGCCGCCTCGACTGGGTGACGCTCGCCGAAGTCTCGCCCGCGATGAGCGCCGCGCTCGTCGCCGCCGAGGACCAGCGCTTCTGGGAGCACGGCGGCGTCGACTGGGCCGGCCTCGCGGCCGCGGCGTGGGACAGCGTCTGGCGGGTCGTCGACGGACGGCGCCCGCGCGGCGGCTCGACGATCACGATGCAGCTCGCAGGGCTCATCGGCCCGGCGCTCAGACCGAAGGGCGGCGACGCGCGCACGCTCGCGCAGAAGCGGGACCAGGCCGGAGCGGCGCTCGAGATCGAGCAGGCATGGACGAAGAGCGAGATCCTCGAGGCGTACCTGAACCTGTCGTCGTACCGGGGCGAGCTGAAGGGCCTGCGCGCCGCGGCGCAGGGGCTCTTCGCCAAGTCGCCCGAGGGTCTCGACGCGCGCGAGTCGGCGATCCTCGTCGCGCTGCTGCGCCAGCCGGGCGCGAAACCCTCGCTCGTCGCGCAGCGCGCCTGCGCGGTCGCGAACACGGTGACGCCGGGCGCCGACTGCGAGTCGATCCGCGCGACCGCGACGATGGCGCTCGCCGGCGCCTACCGGATGCCGCCGCGCTGGAACCTCGCGCCGCACCTCGCGGCGAAGCTGCTGAAGACGCCGGGCGAGCGCCTGGCCACGACGCTCGACGCCGACCTGCAGGCGTTCGCGGTCGCGACGCTCGCCGACCACCTCGCGGAACTGTCGGCGCGCGGCGTCGGCGACGGCGCGATCGTCGTGCTCGACAACGCGACCGGCGACGTGCTCGCCTGGGTCGGGAGCGCCGGCTCGTCGGACGCGCGCGAGGTCGACGGCGTCGTCGCGCCGCGGCAGGCGGGCTCCACGCTGAAGCCGTTCCTCTACGCGCTCGCGCTCGACCGGAAGCTCCTGACCGCCGCTTCGATCGTCGACGACAGCCCGCTCGCGATCGCGACCGCGCGCGGCGTCTACGCGCCGCAGAATTACGACCGCGACTTCCACGGCGCGGTGAGCGTGCGCACCGCGCTCGCGAGCTCGCTCAACGTGCCGGCCGTGCGCACGCTCGACCTGGTCGGCCTCGACCGTTTCCACGGCGCGCTGCGCGAGCTCGGGTTCGACACGCTGACGCAGCCGGACGACTGGTACGGCGCGTCGCTCGCGCTGGGCGGCGCCGACGTGACGCTGCTCGCGCTGGCGAACGCCTACCGCGCGCTCGCGAACGGCGGCGTCTGGAGCCGCACGCGCGTCGTCAACGCGGGCGCGGGCGCTCCGATGCGCCGGCCCCTCGGCGACGATCCCTCCGAATCGCGCCGCGTGTTCGGCGCCGCGGCGAGCTTCGTCGTCGCCGACATTCTCGCCGACCGCGGCGCGCGCGCGACGACGTTCGGGCTCGAGAACCCGCTCGCGACGCGCGTCTGGAGCGCGGTCAAGACCGGCACCAGCAAGGACATGCGCGACAACTGGTGCGCCGGCTTCACGTCGCGCTACACGGTCGGCGTCTGGGTCGGCAACTTCTCCGGCGCGCCGATGCGCGACGTGTCGGGCGTGACCGGCGCGGCGCCGATCTGGCGCGACCTCGTGCATCGCCTGCACCGCGACCTTCCGTCCGACGCGCCGCGCGCGCCGTCGGGCGTCGTGCGCGAAACCGTCGCGTTCGACCCGCCGGTCGAGAGCGAGCGGCGCGAGTGGTTCGTGCGCGGCACCGAGACCGCGACGATCCGTGCGGCCGCGCGGCGCGCGGACGACGGCGACGACGCGGCGGCGCCGTTCGCGCGCATTCGCTATCCGGCGCCCGACACGGTCATCGCGCTCGATCCCGACATCCCGGCGGCGCACCAGCGCGTCGCGTTCGTCGCCTCGCCGGGCGGCAGCGGCCTGCGCTGGAAGCTCGACGATGCGATCCTCGACGCGCGCGGCGCGCGCGTGCTGTGGGCGCCCGCGCCGGGCCGGCACGTGCTCGCGCTCGAGGACGCGGAAGGCCGCGCGGTGTCGACGGTGTCCTTCGAGGTGCGGGGAAAATGAGCGGCGCACCCCGATCGACCGGCGCGCGATGTTGCGCCGCGATACGGCCGTACGCCACACGGCCGGCCTTCGCGGCGTATGATCGACCGGACTGCGGGAGGGGTCGGCGTCTCGTGGATCCCGCCCTCTCCCGCCGTGATGCGACGAACCGTCGCGGACCGACATCCCCAACGAGGAGGAATCATGGCGAAGAAGGCCGCAAGTGAGGGCGTTTACCGCGTGATCGACGTGATCGGCACGAGCACGACGTCGTGGGAGGACGCGGCGAAGTCGGCGGTGGCGATGGCGAGCAAGTCGCTGCGCGACCTGCGCATCGCCGAGGTGACGAAGCTCGACATGAAGGTCGAGGGAGGCAAGGTCGTCGCGTACCGCGCGCGCGTCCAGCTGTCGTTCAAGTACGAGGGCTGACTCGGCGCCCGTGAGGCGCGGCCGGCGCGGCGCCGGCTACGTCGCGAGCGCCCGCCACACGCGCTCCGGCGTCAGCGGCATCGGCAGCGCCTCGGCGCGCGCCGCGGGCACGCCTGCGCGCACGAGCGCGTCGATCACCGCGTTGACGACGGCCGGCGTCGCGCCGATCGTGCCGAGCTCGCCCACGCCCTTCACGCCGAGCAGGTTGTTGCGGCAGGGCGTCGACTCGTCCATCGTCATCTCGAAGCGGCGCACGAGGCTCGCGCGCGGCAGCGCGTAGTCCATGAACGTGCCGGTGAGCGGCTGGCCCGACTGCGGGTCGTGCACGAACGCTTCGCACAGCGCCTGCCCGATCCCCTGCACCGCGCCGCCTTCGAGCTGGCCGACGACGATCATCGGGTTGACGACGCGACCGACGTCGTTGACCGACCAGTAGCGGTCGACGACGACCGCCCCGGTGTCCGGGTCGACCTCGACCTCGCAGACGTGGCAGCCGTTCGGCCAGGTCGCGTCGTCGACGCTGCTCGTCGAGTCGACCACGATCCGCCGCCCGGGCTGCCGGCCCGCGAGCTCGAAGAGCCCGATCGCGCGGTCGGTCCCCGCGATCCGGAACGCGCCCTCGCGGTACTCGATGTCGCCGGGCGCCGCCTCGAGCTCGCCGGCCGCGAGCCTGCGCGCCTCGTCGACGGTCTCGTTCGCCGCCACGTGCACGGCCGAACCGCCGACGAAGAGCGACCGCGAGCCGGCGCTGCCGAAGCCGGTGCCGCGGTCGGTGTCGCCCTGCACGATGCGAATCCGGTCGATCGGCACGCCGAACACGTCGACCGCGAGCTGCGCGTAGGTGGTCGCGAGCCCCTGCCCCATCGCCTGCGTCGCCGAGAAGATCTCGATGTCGCCCTCGCCGTCGGCGCCGGGGCTCACCGTGACGGTCACGCGCTCGGTGAACACGTCCGCGCCGGTCCATTCGAGGAACGTCGCCATGCCGCGGCCGCGGAGCATCCCGTGCCGCCGCGACTCCGCGGCGCGCGCGTCGAAGCCGGCGGGATCGGCGAGCGCGATCCCCTCGTCCATCACCTTCGCGAACTGCCCGCTGTCGTAGGTCTTCGACATCGGGTTGCGGTAGGGCATCTGGCCGGGCCGGATCATGTTGCGGCGGCGCAGCTCCGCGGCGTCGATGCCGGTCTTCCGCGCGGCGGCGTCCATCAGGCGTTCGATGAAGTAGATCGCCTCGGGGCGGCCGGCGCCGCGGTACGGGCCGGTCGGCGCGCAGTTCGTGAGCACGCCGCGAATCCGGACGTCGATGACCGGGATGTCGTAGACCGACGTCGACACCCAGGGTCCGATCAGGAGCTGGATCACGACGCCCGCCGGCGTCGCGTAGGCGCCGAGGTTCGCGAGCGAGTCGACGCGCAGCGCGAGGACGCGGCCCTCGCCGTCGAGCGCGAGCTCGGCGCGCGCGGTCACGTCGCGGCCGTGCGACGCCGACAGGAAGTCCTCGATCCGCTCGGCGCACCACTTGACCGGGCGGCCGAGCGTGCGCGCGCAGTGCGCGGCGAGCACGTCCTCCGGGTAGAGCGAGGTCTTCATGCCGAAGCCGCCGCCGACGTCGCCGACGACGACGCGCACCGACTCGGGCGGGAGGCCGGGCACCGCGCCGGCGAGCTCGTCGCGGTAGCCGGTCGGCGTCTGGCAGCTCGTGCGGATCGTGAGCCGCCCGGTCGCGGCGTCGAAGCTCGCGAGCGTCGCGCGCGGCTCGATCGTCGCCGGGATCACGCGCTGGTTGAGAAGGTCGAGGCCGACCCGGTGCGCCGCGCGCGCGAACGCGTCGGCCGTCTTCGCCGCGTCGCCGTGCCGCATCTCGCACGCGAGGTTGCCGGTCGCCGCCGCCCACACGAGAGGCGCGCCGGGCGCCACCGCCGCGCTCGCGTCGGCCACCGACGGCAGCGGCGCGTAGCGGACGTCGATCGCCTCGGCCGCGTCGCGGGCCTGGTGGAGCGTCTCCGCGACGATCGCGGCGACGGCTTCGCCGACGTAGCGGACCTCGCCGACGGCGAGCGCGTGGCGCGGCGGCGCGGCGGTCGGCGATCCGTCGGCGCGACGGAAGTCGGCCGACGACACCAGCGGCTTCACGCCCGCGCGCAGCAGGCCGTCGCCGGTCAGGATCGCGGCCACGCCCGGCATCGCGGCGGCGGCCTTCGTGTCGATCGACACGATGCGCGCGCGCGGATGCGGCGAGCGCAGCACGTGCAGCACCGCCTGGCCCGGCAGCGAGAAGTCGTCGACGAACCGGCCGCGCCCGGTCAGGAGCGCATCGTCCTCGACGCGATGAACGGCCTTGCCGCTGCCGTAGCGGGCCGGGCGGCCCTCGGCGTTCGTCTTCGCGCTCGCGCTCATCGGGGGCCTCGCGGGGATCGAGCGCGCATGTTACTCCCCGCCGCGCGTCCGTCGCTCCGCGCGTTTCGGCGGCCGCGCCGGCCCCGTCGCGCGCGAGCCGGGCCGCGCCGCCGCGGCGGGATGCGCGACCGCGTCCGCCGGGACCGCCTCGGCGAGCAGCGCCGGGCCGTTGTCGACGACGAACTGCACGAACGCCGCCGTCGCCGGGCTCACGAACCGTCCGGCGCGCTGCACGACGTACCAGCGGCGGACCAGCGGCAGGCCCTGCACGTCGAGCACGACGAGCCGGCCGGTCCCGAGCTCGAGGCCGATCGCGTGACGCGAGATGAACGCGACGCCCATCCCCGCCATCACCGCCTGCTTGATCGTCTCGTTGCTGTTCATCACGCTGTCGATCCTCGGCGTGAACCCGCGCTCGCCGAAGAAGCGCTCCATCGACGAGCGCGTGCCCGAGCCCTGCTCGCGCACGAGGAAGCGCTCGCCCGCGAGCGCCTCGAGCGGAATCGCGCACTCGCGGGCGCGCGGGTGCGACGGCGGCGCGATCACGACGAGCGGGTGGTCGGCGAACGGCACCGACACCGTCTCGACGCGCTGCGGCGGCGTGCCCATGATCGCGAGGTCGATCTCGTTGCGCTCGAGCTCGCGCACGATCACCTCGCGGTTGTTGACCGAGAGCGCGACGCGCACGTCCGGGTAGCGCTGGCGGAAGCGCGCGATCAGCGCCGGCGCGAAGTACTTGGCGGTGCTCACCGCGCCCACCGCGATGCGCCCGCCGCGCATCCCCTTGAGCGCCGAGATCGCCGCGTCGGCGTCGCGCAGCGCGTCGAGGACCTGCCGCGCGTAGCGCGCGAGGTGCTCGCCCGCCTCGGTGAGCCGCAGCCCGCGGCCGCGGCGCTCGAACAGCGCGAGCCCGGCGATCTCCTCGAGCTGCTTGATCTGCAGCGAGACCCCCGCCTGCGTCAGGTGCAGCTGCTCGGACGTCCGCGCGAACGACAGGTGCGCCGCCGCCGTCGCGAAGATCTGCAGCTGCCGGATCGTGACGCCCCGCATGGATCGGTTCCCCCGGAAGTCGACTGACTTAAGTATTGCCTTAAGTTGTAAGTAGAAAGAATTAACTATTCCTTGTCAATGGCCGGACCTAGGATCGCTCCCATCCCCACCGCGCGAGCGACGGAGTCCCCGATGAACGACATGACGATCAAGTCCACCGCCCCGGCCCGCCGCGGGCGCTACGACGCCGGCGTGATGAAGTACAAGGAGATGGGCTACTGGCGGCCCGACTACGAGCCGTCGGACACCGACCTCGTCGCGCTGTTCCGGATCACCCCGCAGGAGGGCGTCGAGCCCGACGAGGCCGCCGCGGCCGTCGCCGGCGAGTCGTCGACCGCCACCTGGACGGTCGTCTGGACCGACCGGCTCACCGCCTCCGACAACTACCGGGCGAAGGCCTACCGGGTCGACCCGGTGCCCGGTACCGGCCCCGGCACGCCGGTCGAGCAGCAGTACTTCGCGTACATCGCCTACGACCTCGCTCTGTTCGAGGAGGGCTCGATCGCGAACCTGACCGCGTCGATCATCGGCAACGTGTTCGGCTTCAAGCCGCTCAAGGCGCTGCGCCTCGAGGACATGCGGATCCCGGTCGCGTACCTGAAGACGTTCCAGGGCCCGGCCACCGGCATCGTCGTCGAGCGCGAGCGCCTCGACAAGTTCGGCCGGCCGCTGCTCGGCGCGACGGTCAAGCCCAAGCTCGGCCTGTCGGGCAAGAACTACGGCCGCGTCGTCTACGAGGGGCTGAAGGGCGGCCTCGACTTCCTGAAGGACGACGAGAACATCAACTCGCAGCCGTTCATGCACTGGCGCGAGCGCTTCCTCTACTGCATGGAGGCGGTGGCGAAAGCCTCCGCCGCGACCGGCGAGATCAAGGGCACCTACCTGAACGTCACCGCCGCGACGATGGAGGACATGTACGAGCGCGCCGACTTCGCGAAGGAGCTGGGCTCGGTGATCGTGATGATCGACCTCGTGATCGGCTACACGGCGATCCAGTCGATGGCGAAGTGGGCGCGGAAGAACGACATGATCCTGCACCTGCACCGCGCCGGCCACTCGACCTACACGCGGCAGAAGAGCCACGGCGTGTCGTTCCGCGTGATCGCGAAGTGGATGCGCATGGCGGGCGTCGACCACATCCACGCGGGCACGGCGGTCGGCAAGCTCGAAGGCGACCCGCTGACCGTGCAGGGCTTCTACAACGTGTGCCGCGAGGAGCGCAACGCGGTGGACCTGAAGCGCGGCATCTTCTTCGACCAGCCGTGGGCGAACCTGCGCAAGGTGATGCCGGTGGCGTCCGGCGGCATCCACGCGGGCCAGATGCACCAGCTGATCGAGCTCTTCGGCGACGACTGCGTGCTGCAGTTCGGCGGCGGCACGATCGGCCACCCGCAGGGCATCCAGGCCGGCGCGACCGCCAACCGCGTCGCGCTGGAGGCGATGGTCAAGGCGCGCAACGAGGGCCGCGACCTCCCGAACGACGGCCCGCAGATCCTGATGGACGCCGCGAAGTCGTGCACGCCGCTCAGGCAGGCGCTCGACACGTGGAAGGACGTCTCGTTCAACTACGCGTCGACCGACACGCCCGACTTCGTTCCCACCGCCACGCCGGCCTGACGCTCCGCTGGAGCACGCGAGGACACCATGCGCATCACCCAGGGCACCTTCTCGTTCCTTCCCGACCTCACCGACGCCGAGATCACGGCGCAGATCGAGTACGCGCTCCGCAACGGCTGGGCCGTCGCGGTCGAGCACACCGACGACCCGCACCCCCGCAACGTCTACTGGGAGATGTGGGCGATGCCGATGTTCGACCTGAAGGACGCCGCGGGCGTCATGATGGAAGTCAAGGCGTGCCGCAAGGCCTTCCCGTCACACTACGTGAAGGTCAACGCGTTCGACAACACGCAGGGCTGGGAGTCGACGCGCCTTTCGTTCCTCGTGCAGCGTCCGGCGAACGAGCCGGGGTTCCGCGTGGTGCGCCAGGAAGGCGAGGGACGCCTCGTCCGCTACACGGTCGAGAGCTACGCGGTCGACCGCCCCGAAGGCAGCCGCTACTGAACCCCCGGTGCCGGACACGGCGTCCGACACCGACGTTCGACGCCCACGATGGACACGGCCACCCACGCCACGCCTGCCGCGGACGCCCGCGCGCCGGAATCGGTCGATCTCGCCGCGCTCGCGCGCGAGACGGGAGTCCCCGACGTCCTCGACGAGCTCGAGCGCGACCTGGTCGGCCTCGCGCCGGTCAAGGCGCGCATCCGCGACATCGCGGCGCTCCTGCTCGTCGACCGCGGGCGGCGGCTGGTCGGCCTGCCGGCCGAGCCGCCGTCGCTGCACATGTGCTTCACCGGCAATCCGGGCACCGGCAAGACGACGGTCGCGATGCGGATGGCCGAGATCCTGCACCGCCTGGGCTACGTCCGGAAGGGCCACCTGGTCGCCGTCACGCGCGACGACCTGGTCGGCCAGTACATCGGCCACACGGCGCCCAAGACGCGCGAGGTGCTGAAGCGCGCGATGGGCGGCGTGCTGTTCATCGACGAGGCCTACTACCTGTACCGGCCGGAGAACGAGCGCGACTACGGGCAGGAGGCGATCGAGATCCTGCTGCAGGTGATGGAGAACCAGCGCGACGACCTCGTCGTGATCCTGGCCGGCTACAAGGACCGGATGGACACGTTCTTCCAGAGCAATCCGGGGATGGCCTCGCGCATCGCGCACCACATCGACTTCCCCGACTACGGCGTGGACGAGCTCTACGCGATCGCGGGGCTCATGCTCGCGAAGATGGGCTACCGGCTCGCGCCGGACGGTGAGGACGCGATCCGCGACTACATCGCGCGGCGCGTCACGCAGCCGCACTTCGCCAACGCGCGCTCGATCCGCAACGCGCTCGACCGCGCGCGCCTGCGCCAGGCGAGCCGGCTGGTCGCCGCGACCGGACAGGCGGTGAGCCGCGACGAGCTCGCCACGATCACCGCGGCCGACATCCGCGCGAGCCGAGTCTTCAAGGACTGACCACTCCGGGGGAACGCCATGCTCCACGGCCGCACGACGCTGTCCAAATTCATCATCGAAGAGCAGCGCAAGCTCGAGGGCGGCGCCGAGCTGATCGCCCTCGTCAACGACATCCAGACCGCCTGCAAGTACATCGGCACGGCGGTCGCGCGCGGGGCGCTCGCGGGCGCCCGCGGCTCGACCGGCGTCGTCAACGTGCAGGGCGAGGACCAGAAGCCGCTCGACCTGATCGCGAACGGCATCATGCTCGACAGCTGCGAGTGGGGCGGCTACCTCGCCGGCATGGTTTCCGAGGAGATGGAGGCGCCCCACCCGATCCCCGCGCAGTACCCGCGCGGCCGCTACCTGCTCGTGTTCGACCCGCTCGACGGCTCGTCGAACCTCGACGTGAACGTCACGGTCGGCACGATCTTCTCGGTGCTGCGCGCGCCGGAGGGCGTGACCGACCCCTCCGCCGCCGACTTCCTGCAGCCGGGCACGAAGCAGGTCTGCGCCGGCTACGCGCTCTACGGACCGTCCGCGATGATCGTGATGACGCTGGGCACCGGCGTCCACGGCTTCACGCTCGACCCCGAGATCGGCGCGTACATCCTCACGCACCCGAACCTCGCGATCGAGCCCGACACGCACGAGTTCGCGGTCAACGCGTCGAACCAGCGCTTCTGGGAGCCGCCGGTGCGCCGCTACGTCGACGAGTGTCTCGCCGGCAAGTCCGGCGTGCGCGGCAAGGACTTCAACATGCGCTGGATCGCCTCGCTCGTCGCCGAGGTCCATCGCATCCTGATGCGCGGCGGGCTGTTCATGTACCCGAAGGACACGAAGGACCCGGGCAAGCCCGGGCGCCTGCGCCTGCTCTACGAGGCGAACCCGATGGCGATGCTGGTCGAGCAGGCCGGCGGCGCGGCGTCGACCGGCCGCGGCCGCATCCTCGACGTCGTGCCGACCTCGCTGCACCAGCGCGTGCCGGTGATCCTCGGCTCGAAGAACGAGGTCGCGCGCCTCGAGCGCTACCACGCCGAGTTCGACCGCGGGGACGTCGCGTTCCGCTCGCCGCTGTTCAACGAGCGCTCGCTCTTCGGCGCGACGCCCGTCTCCAACTGACTCTCCCTCCCGACCGAGCGCCCCCATGTCCGCCAGGCACCCCGTCGTCGCGATCACCGGCAGCTCCGGCGCCGGCACGACCACCGTCACGCGCACTTTCGAGCACATCTTCCGCCGCGAGGGCTTCAAGGCGGCGATCGTCGAGGGCGACTCGTTCCACCGCTACGACCGCAAGGAGATGAAGGCCAAGATGGCCGAGGCGACCGCGGCGGGCAACGAGCACTTCAGCCACTTCGGCCCCGACGCGAACCTGCTCGCCGAGCTCGAGGCGCTGTTCCGCGCCTACGGCGAGACGGGCACCGGCAAGGTACGCAAGTACCTGCACGACGCGGGCGAGGCGGCGCCCTACAAGCAGGATCCCGGCACGTTCACGCCGTGGACCGACATCCCGGCCGGCACCGATCTCCTGTTCTACGAGGGGCTGCACGGCGCTTCGGTCACCGACAGCGTGAACATCGCGCAGCACGCGGACCTCCTGATCGGCGTCGTGCCGATCATCAATCTCGAGTGGATCCAGAAGCTGCACCGGGACAAGGTGATGCGCGGCTACTCGCAGGAAGCGGTCGTCGACACGATCCTGCGCCGGATGCCCGACTACGTGAACTACATCTGCCCGCAGTTCTCGCAGACGCACATCAACTTCCAGCGGGTGCCGATGGTCGACACGTCGAACCCGTTCATCGCGAAGGACATCCCGACCGTCGACGAGAGCATGGTCGTGATCCGCTTCGCGAAGCCGCAGGGCATCGACTTCCTGTACCTGCTGTCGATGCTGCACGACTCGTACATGTCGCGGCCCAACATCATCGTCGTGCCGGGCGGCAAGATGAGCCTCGCGATGCAGCTGATCCTGACGCCGATGATCCTGCAGCTGATGGATCGCAAGCGCCGCGCGGGGTGACCGATGAAGGACCAGGCGAACGGAAAGGGGACCGACGTGAAGCCGATGGCCGATGCGCTGCGCGCGCTCGCGATGGACGCGGTGGAGGCGGCGAAGAGCGGCCACCCCGGGATGCCGATGGGGATGGCGGAGATCGCGGTGGCGCTGTGGACGCGGCACCTGAAGCACGATCCGGCCGCGCCGCGCTGGGCCGACCGCGACCGCTTCGTGCTGTCCAACGGGCACGGCTCGATGCTGCAGTACGCGCTCCTGCACCTGGCCGGCTACGAGTTGCCGATCGGGGAGCTGAAGCGCTTCCGGCAATTGCACTCGAAGACGCCGGGCCACCCGGAGGTCGGCGCGACGCCGGGGGTGGAGACGACCACCGGGCCGCTCGGGCAGGGGCTCGCCAACGCGGTGGGGATGGCGCTGGCCGAGAAGCTGCTCGCCGCGCGGTTCAACCGTCCCGGGCACGAGGTGGTCGACCACCGGACCTGGGTGTTCGCCGGCGACGGCTGCCTGATGGAGGGGATCTCGCACGAGGCCTGCTCGCTGGCCGGGACCTGGGGGCTGTCCAAGCTCACGGTGCTCTACGACGACAACGGGATCTCGATCGACGGCGAGGTGGCCGGCTGGTTCACCGACGACACGCCCTCGCGCTTCGAGGCCTACGGCTGGCACGTGGTGCGCGGGGTGGACGGGCACGACGTGGCGGCGGTGGACCGGGCGATCGGCGAGGCGGTGCGGGTGACCGACAAGCCGACGCTGATCTGCTGCCGCACGGTGATCGGCAAGGGCTCGCCGGGCAAGGCCGGCAGCGCGGACGCGCACGGCTCGGCGCTGGGGGAGAAGGAAGTCGCCGCCACGCGGGCGGCGCTGGGCTGGACGCACCCGCCCTTCGAGGTGCCGCGCGAGGTGTACGCGGCGTTCGACGCGCGCGCGAAGGGCGCGGCGGCGCACCGGGCGTGGAGCGAGCGGCTGTCCGCCTACCGGGCGGCGCACCCCTCGCTCGCCGCCGAGTTCGAGCGGCGGATGGAAGGCGACCTGCCCGTCGAGTGGACGAGCGCCGCCGCCGCGTTCGTGGCCGCGCAGGCGGCGAAAGGCGAGACGGTCGCCACGCGCAAGGCCTCGCAGCAGGCGATCGAGGCCTACGCGAAGGTGCTGCCCGAGATGGTGGGCGGCTCGGCCGACCTGACCGGCTCGGTGTTCACCAACTGGTCGGGCAGCGTGCCGGTCACGCGCGAGGGGACCGGCAACTACGTCTACTTCGGCGTGCGCGAGTTCGCCATGACCGCGATCGGCAACGGCCTTTCGCTGCACGGCGGCTTCCTCCCCTACCACGGGACCTTCCTGACCTTCTCCGACTACGCGCGCAACGCGGTGCGCATGGCCGCGCTGATGAAGGCGCGCTCGGTCATGGTCTACACGCACGACTCGATCGGGCTGGGCGAGGACGGGCCCACGCACCAGGCGATCGAGCATGCGGCCAGTCTCCGGCTGATCCCCAACCTCGACGTGTGGCGGCCCTGCGACACGGTCGAGACCGCGCTCGCCTGGGCGGCGGGCATCGAGCGGCGCGACGGGCCCACCGCGCTGCTGCTGTCGCGGCAGAACGTCGCCTACGCGCCCAAGGACGCGGGCCAGGTCGCCGCGATCCGCCGCGGCGGCTACGTGCTGGCCGACTTCGGCCCCGGGGCCGAGCGCCCGACGGGCCGCCCCGAGGGCGCTGCCCCCGGGGGGGAGGCTCGCGCAGCGAGCTCCGGGGGGACAACCCCGCGTGCGCTGGTCATCGCCACCGGCTCCGAGGTGCCGCTCGCGCTCGCCGCGCGCGCGGCGCTCGCCAACGAGGGGATCGCGGTGCGGGTGGTGTCGATGCCCTGCACGCAGGCGTTCGACCGCCAGGACCCGGCCTACCGCGCGAGCGTGCTGCCGCCGGGCGTGGCGCGGGTGGCCATCGAGGCCGGCGTGACCGACGGCTGGCGCAAGTACGTGGGCGCGGCCGACGACCCGCGCGCGGCCGTCATCGGCGTGGACACCTTCGGCGAGTCCGCCCCCGCCGGCGTGCTGTTCGAGCACTTCGGCGTCACCGCCCGCGCCCTCGCCGACGCGCTCAGGCGCGTCGCGGCCCGGTCGGACTGAAGTCCGACCCACGGCAGCGTGGCCTCCGTGGGTCGGGCTTCAGCCCGACAACTTTCCTTCGCACGGCTCGGACCCCGTCGGACTGAAGGCCGACCCACGGCAGCG
>WBZU01002282.1_pt1 | contig 13418 bp, 12 predicted proteins | sample 5204311 | NCBI WGS metagenome assembly WBZU01 (sample SAMN12344359, study PRJNA552823) | activated sludge metagenome | biome: Activated sludge suspended growth; feature: Nitrification reactor; material: Wastewater; isolation source: activated sludge from nitrification reactor of wastewater...
GCTTGCCTCGCTATACGGGCTTCTCTGCGTTCATCCATAAGTTTTTAGTCAGTCTCTTCTTGCTTCGCCGAAGGAGGGCAGGGTGGGGTTGTTTCAAACAGCTTTAATTTTATTTCCAATTTTTAATAGAAATAAATATTATTTACAAAAAATAAATTAATTTGGACAAGACTGAACAGGAATAGATTACAAAAGTATAATATTTAACCTGAGATAATACTAATACGACTGAATTAATCAGGGATAATGCAGTCTTGTTAGAAAAATTACTTGCTGAGAAAATCTTAGACTGTTCGATTTCATACAGCACAGGAGAACTCTGACTATACAATCAGAAATAATATCTGAAACTCCCGTTTAAATTCAGAAACTTAATGCGTTTACCATTTGTATTAAAAATCTGAGGTTTGGTCCATTCATAAGATATCTCAATTCCCGCATTCATATCACTGCTACCGGTATAACTTATCTTGCTGATAATACTCTGAGGGTTACCGAGTCTGTCTTCTGATAAATTTGGTTTTGAATTCAGAAAATAACCGAGTGAAAAGCCCAAAGGAAAATTAGTTTTCGGAAGGAAGTCATAGTCTGCCGCAAGTCCTATGATAAAAATTCCTTTTGTATCTTCATCTCTGGATATTGATTCACCTGATCCTATTTCAATAATAGAAGTAACTCCGAGAGATCTGTTAAAAGCAATTGAATGTCTTAATTCACCTGATACGCTGAGTGAAGGGATTGACTGAAATAGTTTATTATCTTCGCTTATACCGCCTGTTTCGATTATCTTTTTAACAAATCCCTTAAGATCTATTACTGAATAATTATAATTAGACAACTTAACAGCACCTGACAGCATGTTATTTTTATTTTTCCATAATTTAAAAAGCCAACCGAATTCATAACCTGTCGAGACATTTATTCCCTGCGCAAACACAGATCTTAATTTTGTGCCGAGTCTTCCGTTTAACTGTATACTGCCCCAGAAAGAGAGCCAGTCTCTCAGTTTTGCCTGATATTCAAAATTTAATGAAGTAAAAGCTACATCTCCCCTGACAGTATTTATTACAGTAACAGAATCAATGACGACCGGCGGCAAATTAAATCCGACTGTCTGTCCCGCTCCCATTGTAAAATTAAAAGATGTGTTTATAAAAGGACTTTTTACAGAGGATAAATTTATAAAATTATGTCCGTTAAGATTTGGTTTTGTAATTTTGCGTTCATTGAGATTTGTTATTTTATCCTTATACTTCTGACTGTATGAGATCTGAACGCAAGTTAGAATTAATATAAGACTCAGTAAATACTGAAAGTTTTTTTTAATATGCATAATTATAAAATTTAAAAAGTATAATAAATGTTTGTCAGTAGCTGAAATCCGCTTGACCTGAATCTTTCCGGAAGCGCTCCGTTATATAAAAGTTCTGAATTCTTTCCCAGATTTGAAACGCTCTGCACATATCTTGCTTCAGCGTCAAGGCTTACATTTTTAAATACATTAAATGAAAGTCCGAGACCGAATAAGAATGAAAGATCAAACTTATTAAGATATTCCGTAAAATCTTTTTCGCCTTCTCCCCCGGCAATCCTCCGGATATTCGCTTTGGAAAGGTAAGAAATATCTATTCCTCCGTTAACAAAAGTAATGCTTGTCAGTGCAGGAATTTTTAAGATCAGTGGCAGACTGAAATAATCCAGTTCAGTTTCAAAACTATCTACCGGATCTTCCTGTTTAATTTCATAAAATATTTTTCCTTTTTTCTGAAGGAACCTTGGCTGAATATTTATTATCAGATCTTTTGTAATATAATATTCACCTGACAATCCAAAAATCAGACCTGCGCCTTTTGAATAACCGGCATCTTCCGGTGAATCTCCGCTTAATGAGGTCATGTTTACTCCTGTAGTTACTCCTAATTTCAACTGTGAAAATGAAATCTCCGGAAACAATATTACGAAGATCAGAAATGCAAACAGAATAAATTCAGATTTACTTTTAACTTTTTTCATTTAATTATTATATGTGATGATTGGATTTAATAAAATATTTAAAATACGTTATTGATATAAGACACAGAAATACTAACTATAATTTATTTTTTGTTTCCAGATAATGATCCGCCGCTTCACGGACGGTCTTAAAAACTTTAGCTTTTTTATCAATTCCTGTTTTATGAATCATTGAATTGAATTTAAATTTAGATCTTGCAATGAAAACTGTTATTCCTTTTTTATTAAGCCCGGATATAAGTTCGTTCAGGATATCAGCACCTGTAATATCGGTAATCACAATAGATTCCGCATCTATAATAAGGCAATCAATTTTATCTTCTGATTTATTTAAATAATAATTTATTCTTTCCCTGAAATATTCAGCATTAAAGAATAACAACTGAGCGTCAAATCTGTAAATCAGCAATCCGGGTATTGATTTAACACCGGGATCTTCCTGAATGTCAATGTAAGTATTGTAATTAATGGATCTGCCGAGTATCGCATCGTGAGGTTTGCTCGCTCTTGCAAGGAGCATAAGCAATGATAGACATACTGCAAATATAACAGCCGGTAAAACACCAATAGTCAGAACGCACAAAGATGTAATCACTGCAAGATAAAACTCAGGTCTGCTTACAAGATATAAATTTTTTAAATATTCAAAGTTAAAAAGTCCGATCGAAGCTGAAATAACTATAGCACCCAGAATTGCAACAGGCAGATATTTAAGAGTTTCCGTGAAGAAAAGCAGAACCATTATAATTATCAGTGAAGCGATAATTGATGTCATTTGAGATTTACCACCTGCATTGTCAGCGACGGCAGTTCTGGAATCAGCACCGCTTATCACAAAACCCTGCGATAGCCCGGATGATATATTTGCAAATCCCAGTGCATAAAGATCCTGATTTGCATTTATCTGATATCCGTTCTTTGCGGCAAAACTTTTATTTGTAAGCATAAAACTGCAGTAACTTATTAAAACTATTCCAAGAGATTTTACAAACAAATCCCCCGTTTCCGAAAGATCAAAAGAAGGAATTCCTATTGAAGGAAATCCTGAAGGTATTGAACCTACGAGATTCATTCCGCTCTTTCCGAGATCAAATACATAAACAATAATAATACCTGCGGCTACGAACAGAAAAGGAGCCGGAAGCACAGGAATATATTTCTTAAATAATCTAAGTAAAATAAAAACAGTCAGCCCGAATGCAAAAGTAGTTAAATGAGTGTCGGGAATTTTAGAAAAAAATTCATAAAGCATTCTGAAAATTCCCTGCGGTTTCAAATCAAAACCAAAAACCTTTCCGAATTGTCCGACAATTATACTTATTGCCAGTCCGTTCAGATACCCGTTCAAAATCGGCTTTGATAAAAAATTGGCTATAAAATCTAATCTGAATACCGCAAACACTATGCTGAGTATTCCTGTCATTAAAGCAAGCATAATGGAAAGCGATACATAAGAATCAGATCCTGCCGCTGCAAGCGGAGAAATTGCCGCAGCGACAAGAATGCATGTTGCTGAATCAGGACCTACTATCAATTGTCTTGAAGATCCGAACAAAGCGTAAATTATCATCGGCAGTATGCAGGAATACAAACCTGTCTGCAAAGGCAGCCCAGCAATCCCCGCATAAGCTATTCCGACGGGCATTGCAATTGCCGCAACTGACAAACCTGCGACAATATCTTTTGACAACCATTGCTTCTGATAAGTCTTAAATAATTCCAGACCGTTAAACTTCATTTTTAATTTAATAAATTTCCGTTTTCCGGATAAAATAAAATCATACAAAGAAATTTATTATACCCTGTAAAATCTCCTCAGAAGTAAACCGAAGAAGAAGCAGAGGAAGATAAGGAATAATTAAAACAGCAAAGAATACAAAGAAAGAAGAAAATCTTAATGGGAAAATTAACTGATCCTGTACCATTTTTACGGAATTGTTAAGATCAGCAAGACTCTGAATATCAGCAGTTCCAAGAAGAGATTCTGAATTATCAGGCAGTTTCTTTTTAATCCATTTGTTTTCAAAGGAAGTCCCGTAATACAACCCGAGTTTGCTGTATTCAAAAAGAGTAACTAATTTTGCATTTAAAAGATGTTTTGTAAAAAACAACAATGGCGCAATGTAAATCAAAGACACAGATATTATTCCCAGAATAATATTAATTCTGTAATCCATAAATGACTCATTGTTGTAAACAATTTTATTGGCTATGCCTGCAGAGAAAGTGACATTCTGCGCGAATCCAAGTAATCCGAAAAATATCTGCGTATATCCGATAAATGCCAGACCTCCTGCACCATCAGGCGAACTGGAAGATATATTCAAATTTAGTTTTGCAATTCTGAACAATGAAAAACTCCACAATAAGAAAGTCCAAAGCATTTTAAATAAAAAAATCTGAACAACCGGAACACTGAAAATGAAGTACCAGTATCCTGCGGGCTGTAATCCTTCATTACCTGAGCCGGAAAATTTCCAGGAGTTTACTCCGCTGATATCTTCATAGTCTTTCCAGAACAAATATATCCAGAAGTATGAAAGGATAATTATAATTACATTTGAAAACTTTGAATCATTTAATTTGGAATACGTATCAGATATTTTTCTAAATTTCTCAAGATCTTCTTTCTTTATTATTTCCGCTGAGACAAACTGATCAAATGATTTTGAAACAAGACTATTGATAATGCTGATAGAGAGAAATATTACAGGGAAAGAAATGAGTAAACGGGCATTTGAGAGATAATCGTACAGAAATGGAATTTTGATTTTGCTGTCGGAAGATAACATAGTTCCGGAAAAATATGATATAATCAATAAAGGTAACCATGAAACAGCAATAATTAAAAATATTTTTTTTATTGTATCTCTGCTGTAGGTCTGAGATTTAAAAAATATATCAATAATATTCATATCTGATTCCGTAAATTTTCAATAATTTCAGTTTAAAATCTTTTCTTCAATTCCAGTAACATACTTCTTAAATATTTTGAATTTTAAACTTCAAACTAAACGTATTGTGATTAAAGAAACATTTTTCTTAAGTCTGTAATCGCCTTATGCGAATCTTCAAGATTTATGAGACCTCTTCTGGGTCTGTCCATATCCAAAATGAAATAGATAATAAAAATCGAAATAAGACAGAAACAAATTGCAATAAACCAGTCGACTTTTCCTTTTGCCTGAGATGAATATCCGTAAACAAATGCCCCGATAATCAAAGATAAAAGGAGCATATAAATTAACTGATCCGGCAGTTTGTATAATTCATCGCGCATCCTTGTATTTGCAATATCAAACATAGCATTCAGAGCCGGGATCATTTGATTACTGACAACAAAGTATTGACTGTTTTTTGAAAGTTCAGTTGCTCTTTTCCATAATTTATCTGAGTATTCATCAGACATAACCATTGATTTCTTTACCATATTCAAATCATTGCGAGCTTCAAAATATAAAATCCTGGCTTCAAGATACTTACTGAAATCTTCTCTGAAGAGCGCTCTTATGGAGTCAGGATACATGTCTGCCCGCAATACGGCTGTTCCAATATTATTTGATTCATCAACAATATCTTTTTTTCTGGAATCAAATCTGCTTCCCGACATTTCAAAAGAAAATGCAAGCAGCAAACCAATAATTGTATAAATTCCTGCTATTACTATTGAATTGCTCTCTTCTGAATCTCTGCCGACTTTTCTGAAAAGCGATACCTTTATTCCCAGGTAGATAAAAAATAGCATGAGAATTAATTGTACGCTTACTATAACAATAGTATCTGCAGAAACTAAAAAAGAAATCTCCATCTTTAAAGCATTTTGTAATTAAAAAATATTTTGACACTGATTAATTTTAATCACGGATAATTTTACTGAATGGACTTTAGTAAACATAACCAATGCTCAGTATCAATCCGTATTGATTTAAATTAAACCGGTAATTATCCTTATCATAATCTACACTTAAATTCTTGAGACCTAAAGAAGTATTCCAGTTCGGAGAGAATTTATATCCGAATCCTCCGAGAATATTAAAAGTGTATTGGGAGTTAGCTCCAAAGCCCCCGAAATCAGTTCGTAAATATGAAAACCATTTTGGTGACAAACGAAAATAAGCATTAACACCTATGATAGGATCAACCCAGGTCTTGCTTGCGCTCTTTGAGAAAGATCTTCCAAGTGAATCCTGCAAAGTAATACCAGTTTGAGCAGACCATATCCTTGTTCCTGCATAAGCGTCAAAAATAATATTTTTGTTTTTCACCGGGATTGTATAAGCAAAAGACAGATCTATTATAAACTGCTTTTGGGAAGTGCTTGCGCTCATGATCCCGAATCCGTTTGGAATCGTGATATCTGATTTTTCCAGATTTGCATAAACTATATCATAAAACAAGCTTGCTTTTTTATACTTAAATTTTCCTCCGATCATAAATGCCATTTTTAAATCTTTTAACGCTTCCGAGAAACTTTGATTGAATTCAAAAGTTTTAGGATACCCTGAAAATGAATTTGGAATTCCTACCGTTCCCCCTGCTGCAATAGTCCATAAATAAGGATTTACTGAAAAAGTGAAATTCTTTGGCTTTGGTACTTTTTTACCATTTGAATTGCCGGAAGATAGAATGCCGTTTAATTTAGTGAGATTATTTATTACCGGAAGTTCAGGATTATTATCACCTGAGAATGCATTAACGGAAAATGTTAACACGAATAAGATTGCAATTATGCTTTTCATAATTTTGTGCTTTTAATTTTACTAAAATGATTTTCGATCGAATGAGTATAAATTATATTTACAATATGAACCTAACTCTATAAATAATTCAGTTGATTGAAATTACACCAATATTAAATAAAAATCAAAAGTCTGAGATATTAAAAAATGAAATTACTTTTTAAATTTAAAATTGATTCTTTATTTGTTTTTCTTAACCAATGAGATAAACCGGTTTATAAGACCTCTGAAAATGACATAAGGTATAAATGCCAGTATGAATGCCGTAACTACTGCTTCCAAAGGATAGACTGTTTTCAGAATAATTATCTGAGTGATGATATCAAGCAGCAAAGCAATGACAAATAATTTTCCAACATCCTTCCATCCTTCTTTTAAAAGATCTTTTCTTTCTTCTTTACCTGATATCAATCCCCAGAAATAAGGAGTCTGCCCGGACTTTGAATCTCTTAATCCTGCTTTGATTGCAAATATTAAAGATACAACCGGCTGCAAAATGAACCTGAATTTCATTGGTCCGTCAACTTTTAATCCAAGATTATCAAAAAATCTTGATATCAGATCTTCCATAGTATTTGTTGAACATTTAATTGATAGATTTATAACTATAATTTACTTTTAACTTTTACTTTTAACTTTTAACAAACTCTTTCTACTTTTTCGGAAAAACCAGAGTTACCGTTACCCTTGCTCCCCATTCAGGTTTATTTATTTCTTCATTTGAATAAAAATATAACGGAGACAGATTAAGACTTGCAATCTGTTTTCCGTCGAATTTAAATACCTGACTCAGATTTAACGCGACTAAACCGGAAGTAAGCATCTTTCTGTTCCAGTCATAAGAATTTTCTGACGAAGCTCCGATTCCCATTCCGCCTTTTGTGTTGTATGATATAAATGGCTGAACGTACAAAGAATTTATTTCAGATCTGTAATCAACCCCTGCTACAGACCATAAATTATTAGCCAGAGCTCCAAGTGTCCAGGATCCCGGCTGACCAAGTACCACTATTGTCGGTCCGAGCAATACTTTTTTTGTACCGAGCAATGAATCGGTTGCAGTCGGTAAAGATAAAGCCGGACCTATTCCCCAGATTATTTTACTCTTTGAAGGGGATAAGAATGCAGAGTAAAGAATATCTCCCAATCCGTTATGTCTTTCAGTGCCTGATACTTTATTCTGAACTATGAAAGGGATTATTGCACGGTTAATGAGATTGATACTTTTGCTGAGTGAAACAGGGATAACCGGTTGTAAATTCAGCTGATACTTATATCCTTTTTTTGAAGGATCTATGCCGAATTGAAAGTTATTCTGAAATGGGACGCTATACAGACTTGCAACGGGATTTGAAAGCGCTTTGGCTACGTTTTCAGCATCCTGCTGAGAATAAATATTTGTTTTACTGATAAAGGGTAAGACTAAAAATATTAAAAGAATTTTGGTAACTGAATTTTTCATTGCGTTATAATATTGATTTTTACTTGTCATAATTAAATTTCATTATTTAATAAGATAAGTAAGTAATTGAAGGATATAGAATTTTATATAATCAGAATGTATGTTTTAAAAGTTTAACGAGTCCCTTTTTACCGGGACTCGTTTACTCAAGAAATTCTTATTTAAAAAAGTATTATAATCTCTTATATCTGTGATTTCAGAGAATCAATTCTTTTTTCTACATTACTGACTATCATTTTCTTTGCAAATGAAAGAATTATTAAAGCAATACCTGACAGAATAACCTGAAATCCGAGAATAGTAGCTACTCCGACTGCACCGCTGCCGATGTTCGCTATCATCATTATTCCTGCGATCAGAGATAATATACCGACGATAACAAGAAACCAGCCCATGGAATTTTCCTTTTTTACTTTCCATCCCGACGATAAGAGACTGTATCCTGTAGCAAGTATCCAAATTCCGAATATAACTGTAACTGCTTTCATTGCAGCAAGCAAATTTCCGAGAATAATTAAGCCAAATATAACACTTAACAAACTCCAGATAAGCGCTCCGGTATCCCTGTGTTCTTTACCGGCAAAGATCCATCCGAATATCCCGAATATTCCTGTAACAAGAATTAAAATTCCGATCCATAAGGATATTCCGGCTAACATTTCTACCGGATTATTCAAAATATAAATTCCGAGAACTAACATAAGAATTCCCTGAATTAACAAGACCCACCATTTTTTAAACATAGCATTAATATTTAATTTTAAAAAAAATGTTTTAGTTATCTTCTAACTCTGGTTTTGCTTCCGCCGAAAGAAAATACAAGAGCGCCTCCTAAACCGAACTGATACATTGAAGATTCAGTATTCAGACCTGCGCCTACTCCGCCTGTTCCAAGATACAATCCGCCGTTAATTGACTGAACCGCAGATAATAATTGTGCATGCAGTTTCAGCCCAACGTTTTTTGAAGCGTTTATAAAAATTCCTGCTCTTGCTCCCCAGGCAAACTTAGTAGTAGAAGCATCTGAGCCGGGAAGAGGTTCTTTATTGTTAAATATTGCCATACCCAGCATCAAACCTCCGTAAAGAGAAACTGATTTTGATTGGAGAGGAAGGTATTTATTACCTCCAAGCATTACAAAGTTTGTTGCGATAGGAAAAATTTTTTTCGAATTAACACCATTGTTACCGGTAGAATAATCAACATCAAAATCTGTATCCTCTCTGAAGTATACAAGTTCAACTCCGTAAGTTGGTCTTACAATAAATTCCAGACCGCCGCCCCATTGGTATCCTGCTTTTATGGTTCCTCTGAAATAATTATTGTTGTTTCCTTTAGCATCAATTCCATCATCGAAATTATATCCCGAATAAAGATTAAGTCTGACATTTTGAGCATTTGAAGAATATGAAATTGCAAAAAAAGATATTAACAGCAGAATAAAGATGTAAGTTTTTTTCATTTTTTAGATTTAAGTTTAAAAAAAATAGTTAGTTGAATTATTAAAAATTCTAAACTCTTAAATTATGAAGTGTATTTATCAATGAAACAAATAATAAAACATTATAAAAATTATTTTTTATTTTCATTTAAAGTATTTTCATTTTTAACTGATTGCCACGGCCAGCGTTCTTCCGCTTCTACAATTAATGACCAGCTTAAAAAAGTCCGGATTAGTACAAGCAAACCTAATATTATTACACCCTGCATGGTTGGTTCAATGGTAACAGTGCGTATTATATCGGCAGCAACAAGAAATTCCAGACCTGCCTGCAGAGCTTTGCCGATTCTTACTTTGTACACTTTAAAAAATTCCGGATCCTTGGAATTCAGTTTCAGCAAAGCTTTAAACATATTAACAAGAATTGATCCGGCTATCACAATCACCGCAATAATTTCAATTGATTCAGCTGTATATTCTATAACATCATGAATAATATTAGTTTCCATTTATTAAATGTTTAGTGAAAACAACAATTAGTTATAAATTTATAAATTGCGATAAAATATTGCAAATTGAAATTAGTTACAACTCATTTCAACTTTAGTCAATGGTCAATAGTCAATAGGCAATAGGCAATGGGCAATAAATCTAAAATCCAAAATCTAAGATCTAAAATTCAGAACAAATTCCCATACTATAATCCCACTTCCCAAGCGGCCTGCCTCGCCGGCAAGACGGGGGCTTGGGAAGGAGTTTGTTCAATAGTCAATGGTCAACATGCAATAGTCAATGGTCAATGGTCAATAAATCTAAATTCTAAGATCTAAGATCTAAAATTCAGAACAAATTCCAAATCCAAAATCCCCAATTCCAAATTCTATTACTGCCTTGCCATAATACTTCTCATCGCAGCTTCATCATCTTTGATCTGATCACCGCTTACATCCACCGTTACAGTATATATTTTTCCGGTGAACTCAAACGGCGGTTTATAATCAGGAATTGTCGGCGAACCGGGATCACATCCCACTGAAGCTCCGGCTCCAAGTCCCATGGACAAAGGCATTGTATAAGGAATTTCAGCCTGACCTGCAAGCTTTTCATCTATATAAAGCTGAGCAGTTCCCCCGCAACCTTTTCCATTCATCGGATCCGGCTTGCCTTTGGCTTCAAATTCAAATCTGAATTTATGTCTTCCTTCCGGTACATTGTCCTTTGACAATACTCTGAAATACTCGGTTGCAACATAATTATATGCATACTGTAGTTTATTATCCTTTATATAAAAAGTTAATCCTCCGTCATTTCCGCCCATACTGTATAAAACTCCTTCCGCTCCGCCTTTAGGAATTTCTGCATCTGCGGTTACGCTGAATGAACGGTTCATTACATTTACTGCAGCATTTACCGGTATTACCTGTGTTCCGGGATAATAAGTATAAGATTTCCTTTGTCCGGCGATCTGCGGTCTTTCATCACCAAATCTAAGAGGTCCGCGACCATCAACAGGAAGTACATTATACTTGCCTGCCTCTACATACCATTGAGCTATCATCTCTATCAGTTTTGCCTTGTTATCTTTTGCTAAATTGTGATTTTCAGCAAAGTCTTCTTCAATATGATAAAGTTCCCAGTTGTTTGCATCAAGTTCAGTCAGCTTTGCAGCATCTATAGGCATTCCAAATCCCATTCCCGCTTCTGCAAATGATGTCCCTGGCCACGGACATACAGCTCTCCATCCATTATGATAAATTGAACGGTGTCCCATCATTTCAAAATACTGAACTTCATGTTTGCTCTTTGCTTTGCCGTCATTGAAAGCATGTGCAAAACTTTTTCCTTCAATTGGAGACTGAGTAGTTCCTTTAATAACTGCCGGAGGTTCGATTCCAAGCGCTTCAAGAACTGTAGGAACCATGTCAATTGCGTGAGCGTATTGAGTTCTTACTTCGCCCTTTGATTTAATTCCTTTTGGCCAGTGAACAATAAACGGATCACTAATGCCTCCTCTGTAAGTTTCTCTTTTCCATCTTCTGAAAGGAGTATTGCCTGCGAATGTCCATCCCCACGGATAATGATTAAAGTATTTCGGTCCGCCTATGTCATCTAATGCGGCGAGATTCTGTTTCAGGTCATCCTGAATATTATTGAAGAATTTATTTTCATTAACTGAACCTGTTGGTCCGCCTTCAGCGCTTGCGCCGTTATCTGAAATAAACATTATTAATGTATTGTCCCATTGTCCTATGTCTTTTAAAAACTGGAACAATCTTCCGTACTGGTGATCAGTATGTTCAAGAAATCCTGCAAAGACTTCCATCATTCTTGCATAAAGTTTTTTCTCATCAGCAGAAAGTGAATTCCAGTCTTGAACGTCCGGATCATGTCTTGAAAGTTCTGCGTCTTTTGGTATGATTCCAAGTTTTTTCTGATTGGCAAATACTTTTTCACGGTAAACATCCCATCCTTCATCAAATACACCTTTGTATTTATCAGCCCATTCTTTCGGAACGTGGTGAGGAGCATGCTGCGCACCCGGACAGAAATACATGAAGAAAGGCTTATCCGGTGCAATCTGTTTTGAATCTGCAATAAAGGATTTTGCTTTGTCAACAAGATCTTCCGTCAGATGATAACCTTCTTCAGGAGTTTTCGGCGGCTCGACCTGATGATTGTCATAAACCAATTCAGGATAATACTGATGAGTATCGCCTCCGAGAAATCCGTAATATCTTTCGAATCCTCTTCCAAGCGGCCAGCGGTCATAAGGACCCGCAGCAGAGTTTTGCTCGGCAGGCGTCAGATGCCATTTTCCCAAAGCATAAGTATTGTATCCTTTTTGTAAAAGCATTTCAGAAAGAAATCCGTTTTCAAACGGAATGCTGCCGTTTCCTCCCGGATATCCGGTCGAACCTTCTGTTATGCATGACATTGCATTTGAGTGATGATTTCTACCTGTAAGTATGCATGATCGTGTCGGTGAACATAAAGCTGTCGTATGCATGCTGTTAAAAAGCAAGCCTTCTTTGGCAAGCGCATCAATATTCGGAGTTCTTATAGGACTGCCGTAACATCCCATTTGTCCGAATCCTGTGTCATCTTGCACAATGAATATAATATTTGGCGAACCTTCTCTTGCCCTGTTAGGTTCTGGCCATGCAGGCGTGGACTGATCAAATGTCCTTCCGATCACACCGGAAAAAGCCGCACCCGGTTTGTATTCTTTAAGAGCCATAATTCATATTCCTTTCTAAATTAATTTATGATTTTTTATTAATGAACTATATATCAGTCTTAATAAATCAGACTGAAATATTTTCAGCTTCTGATCTACTGCTTTTTCTTTATGATTTGTAATTTATGCAATATGCATTTCAATATCGGTATACTTCTTTCCTCTGTTATTAAATTGTTTTACAGAACATAACTTAAATGTTATCGGGTCCGTTATCCTTTGCTGCTTTCGGATTACTGTACAAATCAGGAAAAAAACATATCACGTTTAAAAATTTAACAGAGCTAATCATAATGGGGAACCGGGATATATGTTTAACTTATAAAGTTTTTTAAAATAATAAAATTTGAATCTATCTTAAATATTCTATCTTGATTTATTAGGGAAAAATTATTTGAGTTGTGAACTGACTTTATTAAATAAATTTAATTAATGATCTGATTTTTACATTATTTATATAATAATATTTATTTTAAAACAATCATTGTGAACCTATGATTAAAGTCCCGCAAAAGGGAAACAATA
>WBZU01001760.1_pt2 | contig 13414 bp, 11 predicted proteins | sample 5204311 | NCBI WGS metagenome assembly WBZU01 (sample SAMN12344359, study PRJNA552823) | activated sludge metagenome | biome: Activated sludge suspended growth; feature: Nitrification reactor; material: Wastewater; isolation source: activated sludge from nitrification reactor of wastewater...
ATTTACCAGTTTCAGAAACGTCCCGTTTTCTCCGACTGCTATTGCTTTTATATTGCCGTACATTATTCTGATCTCTTTTATAGAATTTGTTGTGTTGCTTGTCATGTTCGTCCAGCTGCTTCCACCGTTTGTTGTTCTTAATATAGTACCTAAGGACCCGACTGCATAACCGGTATCATCTGAAATTTCAATTGAGAAAAGATCTGAAGCTGTATTACTGTTTATAGATTCCCAGATCAGCCCAAAGTTTGAGCTCCTCAGTATTGTGCCGTTGTCTCCTGCTATGAAGAACATTTGATCATTATTAATATAAATACTAATTATTCTGTTCAGATCATTTATTGTTCCGCTGTTCTGATAATTCCATGCTGGCTGTGAATATGCCTTACCAGAAAATATAATTATCAGAAGAATTATGATTCGTGTGTTAATAATTGAAATTAAAATTTAATAAAATTCATTTTAAAAAGATCTTGTCTGTTGTTAATATGTTAAAATTCCAGAAGTATTGAAGTACTGAAGGTTAGAGGTTAAAAATATGAGGGTATTTTTAATCTGAAAAAAATCAATTAAAAATTTGTATGCTTCCATTAGTTAAACTGATAAGTTCAGTTTTTAACTTATTTATTTTAGATAATCTCACTTCCAAAATCAATTTACATTTCTCATCAGAATTATTTTCCAGAAGTTTTATTTTTTCTGCCCCGAGCAGATTCATGATCACATTCATATAAGTATAATCAAACTCCAGTTTTATTTTCTCTGTGATCAATTTTTCAATAACTACTGCACTGCTCATACAAAGATCAGCAGCTTCAGAGATTGCTCTTCGAAGACCTCCTACTCCGAGCTTCGTTCCTCCGAAATATCTTGTTACCACCAACAACACATCGGTAACATTATATCTGTCAATAATTTCAAGTATCGGCTTTCCCGCGCTGCCTGAGGGCTCCCCGTCATCAGAGAATTTAAAATCATTTTTATCTATACCTGTTCTGTATGCATAAGGATGATGTGATGCATCATAGTATTTTTTTCTGACCTCATTGATAAATTCCGATATCTCTGACTTTGAACTTACAGGGAAAGCCTGTGCAATGAATCCGGACTTTGTGATCTTTATTTCTGAAATGGAAGGATATTGTATGGTAAGAAAAGAATCAGTCATTGAATTTGGGAATTGGGATTTCGGATTTGGAATTTATGTTTCGTTATTCGTTAATTGTTATTGTTATTTGTTTATAGTTATTTGCTATTTGAAACTCTAAACTCGTAATTTGTAATTCGTAATTTGTAATTCGTAATTCCTAATTAATAATTGACCAGCCTTCTTCTCCTATCAGAGGAACGAATTTAAAATCCTCAAGTGTCTTGTATTTATACTTTGGTTCTTTATCATTCTTATCTTCAGATTCCGACTTTTTTACGAGTAGAAGTTTTTGTGATTCTTCATCACCGACAGGGATGACCATTTTCCCTCCGATACAAAGCTGCTCCAGCAGTTGTCTCGGAATTCTGGGACTTCCGGCAGTTACAATTATTTTATCAAACGGCGCATATTCGGTCCATCCTTTTGTACCGTCATCGTTTTTTAATCTGACTTTATACCCTGCTTTATTTAATTTTTCCTTTGCCGATTCGTGCAATGCTTTGATTCGTTCTATTGAGTATACATCTGCTCCGAGTTCAAACAGTACAGCTGACTGATAACCTGACCCAGTCCCTATCTCCAGAACCTTGTCACCGGATTTTATTCCTAAAAGCTCTGTCATATATGCAACTGTATATGGCTGTGATATTGTCTGATTTGAATCTAAAGGCAGCGCAATATTTTCGTATGAATATTTTTTGAATTCTTCTTTGACAAACAGCTCTCTTCTTACTTTTCCTATTGCCATCAGAACATCTTTATCTTTTATTCCTGATGCAACAAGCTTTTCTACCAGCTCTTTTCTATGTAAAGAATTTAAATCCATTATTCTTTCTGCTTATCCTCTTTGTTTATCTCTTCTGTTTCCGGTTCAGACTTGGATTTTTTTTCATCATAACCTTCTGTTTCGGTTTCCTCAAATATATTTTTCATTGAACCAACAACAGAAGTTTTACCCATTGATTTTACAAGTCTTTCCTTGAGCTCATTGATGTCACTGTAAAAGGTAAGTTCTCCGTCTTCAGCTACGGATATAATTCTTCTTTCTTCTGAAACTATAATTGCAACGGCATCGGACATCTCAGTGATCCCGATTCCGGCTCTGTGTCTTGTTCCAAGATTCTTATTCTTAATTTTTTCCGGTTCAGATAATGGAAGCAGACATCGGGCAGCTTCAATTCTTTCATCTTTAAATATCACAGCACCGTCATGAAGCGGTGACTTCGGATTGAATATAGAAATAAGTATCTCTGCTTTTATCCTCGACTGAATAATCTCTCCGTTCTCAATCACATTCTTCAATCCCGTTGTTCTTTCTATTACCATCAAAGCACCCCAGCCCCTGTTCTTCAGATCAAAGCAGGCTTCAGCGATCTCATTTACATTTTCATCTACATTTGCCTTTGTAAAAATCCTTGCGACCTTCGTCTTACCAATGAACAAAAGAAGTCTCCTGATTTCCGGCTGAAACAGGATTATAAAAGCTATCACCCAAATATCCGTAACTTTGCTGAGAAGCCATCCCGTCGCCTGCATGTTCAGCAGCTGAGCAACAAATGAAAAAGCAATGATAAGCACCAGCGCAAGAAATATCTGGGAAGCGATCGTTCCTTTCATAATTGTGTACAGCTTGTAAAAAACATACGCTACTATCAGTATGTCAAGAATATCCACAAGCTTTATCGATAAGAACCCGATCTTGAATAATTCCATTTTTTTAACTGTAAATAATAAAAGATTTATTTAACAAAAAATATTTTTCAAAATAAATTTTTCCTCCGGGAAACATCTGTTTCAATTCGCCTTTCTTCAGCAGCCTCACCGATTCAGCAAGTTCACGGGCTTTGTCTTCGTCTTTCTGTTTTTTATACCATCCCAGATCATATTTTTTAATGAGTTTCGTCTTCCAGGAAACCGGGAGAAACTGAAAGAACGGAAAAAGGAAATGCGGCTCTATCGGGAAATAGTAGTTCGGTGTCTGAATAAAATAATGTTTGCCGATCCTGCTTATTTCTCCGGCCAGTTTTTTCTGTTCATCAAAGCTATTAATATGTTCAAACAGACTGTTTGAATAAATCAGGTCAAACTCTTTGTCATCAAAATAAGTCAGATCCCTGACATCTTTTTTTATAAAACTCAAATTTCTTAGATCCTTAATATTCTGCTGTTCAGTGTTTACAATTGTTATATGAAAATTCTTATTATCCCTGAATCTTGAATTTCTCCAGTGATAATCACTGCCTCCGAGATCAAGTATGCTGACTGGTTTTTTCAGCTTACTGCAGAACTCCGAAAAGAACTCAAATCTCTTTTTTCTTAACCTGTACGAAACAGAATCCTTATGATTCTGATTTGCATTATAAAGTAAATATGATCTGAGCTTTCCAAACATATATAAATTTACAGATCGATTCCAAAAGTTGCAAAGTAATAAGAATCTTTATACTTCAGGTCATCGGTAATATTATTTATAATCCTGTACTGAAATTTTCCTTTCAGGTAAAACTGCTTTACCGGCTGCCAGACCGCTTCAGCTGTTATTATGTCCCTGTTTATTCTCGTTCCGTCCAGGAAACTATTCGTTCTTAAATATGCATCACCCAGTCCGAAATTTATATTGCCACCGTAATTGGCTTTAAGAATTCCTAGCGAATCAACAATTATTCCTTCGCCCGATCTCTGATGCTGAAACAGAAAAACTAATTTTAACTTGTTGCTTATATCATAATCCACCTTGAAAGCGATCTCATCGGAATTCGGCGGAAGTGCATGTCCCATTGAAATCAGATGATTTGTGTAAGTGCTTTTGTTTGATCTGTGAGAATACACGAACGGATCAAGATGAGTATATTCGAGTGCCAGATTCATATTAAATTCATTTGTCCATAATGCCCCGAACTGCCAGCCGAATTTATTTTCATTGAGTGAATCTGTCTTCCATAGTTCGCCAAGTGTCAGATCATCTATAAGTAATGTTCCCTGAAATGAAAAACTCCTGAAAGGAATGATCTCAGTTTCAATTCCTAAAAGCGCATTATTCTCTTCTGTCTTTTCTTTGCCTGAGCTCAGGTCAGCAGATGTCAGAAAACTTATGGGATTAAAGTATGTAAAGCTGAACGGCTGATTGCTTATAATTATTGATTCCCATATTCCGATATTGAAAGCATCTGAGAAACTGATGTTTAAATTATGAGTGGCAATATTCTTTGAAGATAAAGGACGGGCAGTATAATACGGATAAACTCCGACTGAGTCACCGTCTATGCTTCCATATGTAAAAGAATAATTTAAGGCTTTATATTTTATGTTAAGATTTCCGAAACTGAATGGTACGGAATTGCTTGACATAAACATTTTATCAATATATCCGAATCCGAAATTAAGCGGAGTCTTTCCAAATGTAAGAGCCAGCCAGTCAGCTTTTGTCTGATATCTTAAGTAACCCTCGAACGAATTAAAATTTTTCTTATCATTTACAAAGCTGTAATTTCCTTTCAATGAAGGATCCGTATCCGCAGCAAAAACTATATCGCTGTCATCTGCATTTGAAAAATATCCTTTGGAAACACCAATAAAATATGCGACGCTGTTGAAGAATGTTCCTCTTGCCTGTAATCCGGGAGATCCGAGAAAGATTGAATTATCACCTATTGAGTCACCTGAAGAACCCCTGAACGAAACTGCACCGATAAGTTCACTGAAAAAAGTTTTAGTCGAATTTGTATAGAAGTAAAGATGCTTTTGTTTATTCCAGTTAAACAAATTATTCATTCCTGACTTTGTAAATAAATTATTCTGATCATTTGTTTTTCCATACATATCATACTCAAATTCAACTTCGAAATCTTTAAGAATTGCTTTGTCCGTTGATGTGATCCTGCTGATATTTTTTTTTATTGTGATAAGATACTTTGCGACCTGTCCTCTGGAGACCGGGATAGCCGATGAATTGTAATCCGGAATTATTTCTTTCAGCTGCATTCTTTTTAAGAAACCGTAAACAGGATTTCTGACATCTACAAGCTCAACCTGACTGAATGAATAATGAGTAATGAATAATGAGTAATGAATAATAAATACTGAAAAATAAAAAAGGAATTTTTTGTTCAAACAGTTGAATAAATTTTTGTCAAAGTAATTAAATTATTCAAGGATTTAAATGTAGATACCTTTCAAATCTATTCATTTAATTTCAAAACTCAATTAGGTATATTAAATAAATGAACAATTCAGAAGATAAGACTGTAAACTCCGATATTTCAGAAGCTATCAATCTATATAAATCAAAAGATTATCAGGCTAGACTGACCGAGTTCGAAGGACCGCTGGATATTCTTCTTCATTTTGTAAAAGTTGACGAGCTGGATATTTACAATATCCCTATCTCAAAGATCACAAAGGACTTTCTGAATTACATCAACTATATGCAGCTCCTTGATATTGAGCTTGCAGGTGAATTTCTTGTGATGGCATCCGAACTGATGAAGATCAAAGCAAGAATGATGATACCTCAGATCGACATTGAAGGAAATGTCATTGAAGAAGATCCGCGTCTCACTCTTGTGAGAAAACTTCTTGAATATAAAAGATTCAAAGATGTATCGATGCAGATAGCTGAGCTTGAAGAAGAGCAGCGCAAGAGAATATTCCGCAGAAATTTTGATAATGATCCTAAAGAGACTGAAAGAGAAATTGAAGATGATCCTAGTCTGAAAAATGTCACTATTTTTAATCTCATAAAAGCATACAAAAGGGCAATATCAAGCATAAGGAAAGAGGTTGTGCATCCGATAGAACTATTGGACATTACCCCGGAAAATCAGAGAGAATATATTTTTCAGACAATTGATGAAAAAGGACAGGTGGATTTTTTTGAGCTGATAGCTGCTGTTGATCTGAGACTCAGAGTGATCTGTATTTTTCTTGCCATTCTGCAGCTTGCACTCGACGGTGAGATTGAGATTGTTGTCGATAATTCTGATATGACAAAATTTTTTATAAGAAGAAGAGTAAGCGGATTTACAGAAGTTGTTCATGATAATTAATTCTTACCTGAATTATTGAATGAATATAATGAAGTATAAGTAAATTACTGCAAGATTTGAAAATGGTTTTCAAAAAATAAATAAGTATCCTGCTAATTTGGTAAGTACGGAATTAAAAAATATAGTTGAATCCATAATTTTTGCATCCGAAGAAGAGATCACTTCGAAACAGATCAAGGATATTATTGACAAAAGCGGACTGCGTATAAGCCTTGCGGAGGTTGAAGAATCAGTAAGCACTCTTAATGATGAATACACTACAGATAACAAGTCATTCGAGATTCTTAAAATAGCCGGCGGTTTTTCATTTGCAACAAAGAAAGAATACGGCAGATTTATAGGCAGGCTTTTTGAGGACAAGCAGAGAAAAAAGCTCTCACCTTCAGCGCTCGAGACTCTAGCCATCATTGCGTACAAGCAGCCGATCACGCGTTCCGAAATGGAATTCATCAGAGGAGTCAATGTAGATTACATTGTTAATTCTCTTCTCGAGAAAGAAATGATCACAATTCACGGAAGAGCCGATGCACCTGGAAGGCCTATACTTTACGGAACAACGAAGAATTTTCTTAAAGTGCTCGGATTAAATTCTCTGGAAGATCTTCCAAAGCTGAAAGAAATAAATGAGATATTAAAGAATCAGGAAATAGAAGGAATCACGGAAGCTGATATTGAATTATTTAATTCCGTAAATAATCCTGATCTGAACAAGGAAGCGGAATCGGGGCAGCTTGAACTTATTTCAAGCGAAGATTCCGGTGATAATTTTAATTCAGAAAATGATACGGGGACTGTTTCAATTTCCGAAGGAAATATTTCGGATGACATTGAATTTAGTATTTCAGATTCAGCAGAAACCGTTAATGATGAAGCACAATCGGAACCGGAAATAAGTATCAATGAAAAATCAGAAGAAGAAATCAGTGATATTGAAGAATTTACAGGATCAAAAGAGGAAACAGTTCCTGAATCTGATATAACAGAAAACAACGAGGTTGAAATTTTTTTAAAAGAAAATGAGACTGATAAAAACGAAAGTGAGAGTAAAGTATAATTGGATAATTTAATAAGGTTAAATAAATTTATCGCATCAAACGGAGTTTCTTCAAGAAGAAAGATCGATGAGCTGATAGAGCAGGGACGCGTAACCGTCAACGGAAATACAGTTGCAGAGCTGGGTTACAAGATTAATCCGGAAACAGATAAGATTCAGCTCGATGGTGAGAACATCAGGGCATCAACTAAAAAAATATATATCATTCTTAATAAACCTGCCGGAGTGATCACATCAGTTTCAGATGAAAAGAAGAGGACAACTGTAATAGATCTTTTGCATCTGAATGAAAAAGTTTTTCCTGTAGGAAGACTTGACTACAATACAACCGGTCTTCTGCTTCTGACAAATGACGGAGAGCTTGCACATAAGCTTATGCATCCAAAGGGAGAGGTTTATAAAACGTATTTTGTAAAATTATCTAAACCTCTCGAGGAGAAGCACAGATTAAAACTGACAGAAGGAATAAAGTTAGAAGGCAAAGATACTGCTCCGAGCAAGATCAGATATCCCAAGAAGAATAACAATTATCAGGACCTTTATATTTCTATTTATGAAGGCCGCAACAGACAGGTAAGAAATATGTTCGAGCATTACGGTTACTTTGTAAGAGAGCTTGAACGCGTGGAATATGCCGGACTAAAGATAGACAATTTAAGATCCGGTGAATGGAGAAAGCTGACTGCAGAAGAAGTGACAAAGCTGCAGGAACTTGTAAAAGACACTCCGACGGGTACGACTAAAAGGGTTCATTATGCAAGACGTGAAGAGAGAAAAGATTACAAGAAATATACTGCAAGGGAAGATAAGAAAGATTTTAAAAAAGAATTTAAAAAGCCCGAACGAAAGTTTACCAAGAAGGATTCGAAATACGGATTTAAAGACAGGCAAAAAACCGAGAGAGATGTACGATTAGGATTCAATAAAATAGATACAAGTGAAGACCGTAAAGGTGATGTCAAAAAATTTGAAAAAAGGGATTACAAAAAATCCGGAAAAAGCTTTGGAAAAAGCTATGCGAAGTCTGATGATAAGAAATACGAGAAGAAAAGTTATGGCAAATCTGATGATAAGAAATTTGTGAAAAGCGAATTTAAAAAAAGGTTTGATAAGTCAGATGATAAAAAATTCGGGAAGAGCGATTTTAGAAAAACGTTTGATAAGTCAGATGATAAAAAATTCGGGAAGAAAAGTTATGATAAATCTGATGACAAGAAATTTGTGAAAAGCGATTTTAAGAAAAGGTTTGACAAGTCTGATGAAAAAAAATTCGGGAAGAAAAGTTATGGCAAAAGTTATGACAGATCAGACGATAAGAAATTCGGGAAGAAAAGTGTTGGTAAATCTGATGATAAGAAATTTGTGAAAAGCGATTTCAAGAAAAAATTTGACAAGTCTGATGACAAGAATTACGAGAAGAAAGATTTCAAAAAAAGCTTTGGAAAATCTGACGACAAGAAATACGAAAAGAAAGATTTTAAAAAGTCAGGTAAAAGAGATTATAAGAAATTTGACCAAAGTGATTCCAAGAGCAGATCTAAGAAAAAATATTAAACCATTTTTCTTCCGCCAAGTTGTTTAAAAATTTTTCAATTATACAGAAAGGAAATATTTGTCTGAGCAAAACGAACTAATCAAAAGAAGATTAGAAGAACTGGAAGAGATAAAGAGTCACGGCATCAATCCTTATCCGCACCGATATGATGTTACGCATAATTCAAAAGAAATTGTAGATGGCTTTAAGGATTTTGAAACAGACGAAGAGAAGGAAAAGAATAAAGAGAATCTTGTATCCGTTGCAGGAAGGATAATGGCCATACGGAAGATGGGCAAGGCTACATTCTGTCACATCAAGGACGGCGAGGGAAAGATACAGCTTTATATCAAGAAAGATGATGTAGGTGAAGAAGCTTATTCAGTATTCAAGCTTCTTGATATCGGTGATATAATAGGTGCAACAGGTTATGTATTCAGAACGAAGACAGGTGAAGTATCTGTGCATGCCGTTTCATACACACTTCTTACAAAATCCATTCAGCCGCTTCCTGTTGTGAAAGAAGAAGTTACGGAATCGGGTGAGAAGATCATTTACGATGCTTTTGCCGACATTGAGCTCCGTTACAGGCAGCGCTATATTGACCTGATAGTTAATGATAATGTAAAGGATACTTTTGTAAAGAGAACAAAGATCATTCAGTCAATCAAAAGAACTTTAGAGGATCATAAATTCTTTGAAGTTGAAACTCCAACATTGCAGGCTATATACGGCGGAGCGAATGCACAGCCGTTTGTGACTCATCACAATTCTCTCGATATTGATCTGTATTTAAGAATTTCCAACGAACTTTATTTAAAGAGATTAATAGTCGGAGGTTTTAACCGTGTATATGAATTCGTAAGAGACTTCCGCAATGAGGGAATTGACAGAACTCATAATCCGGAATTCACACAGGTCGAATGGTATCAGGCATACGGAGATTATTTTGACAGCATGAATCTGTTTGAAGAAGTTGTTGAAAAGGCATGCCTGGATATTCACGGATCAACCAAAGTAACTTACGGCGACATCGAGCTTGATTTCGCCCGTCCCTGGAAAAGAATAAGAATGACTGAAGCAATTCAGCAGAAAGTTGATCTTGATGTTATGAATATGTCCAAAGAAGAGATCATAAATTATATGAAGTCGAATGAAATAGAATTCGATCCGAAGATCTCGCACAGCAAAGGTTTGCTTATTGCTAATTTGTTTGAAGAAGTATGCGAAGAAGATCTGATACAGCCGACGTTTGTTTACGATTTTCCGATTGATACAACGCCTTTGTGCAAACCATTGAGAGAATATTCTCTGAAGCAGCTGGATGAAATGAATACCGATCCGGAGAAAGTTATATTCGCAGAGAGATTCGAACCCTATGCAAATAAATGGGAGCTGGGAAATTCCTATACTGAGCTTAACGATCCTTTACTTCAGAGAAAACTTCTTGAAGAGCAAGTGGAAAGAGGACGTGGTGGCGAAAAGGAAACTCATCCGCTTGATGAAGATTTTATAAATGCAATTGAAGTTGGAATGCCTCCTACGACCGGTGTGGGAATGGGTGTAGACAGGATTGTAATGCTGCTCACAAATTCGCAGTCGATCAGGGATGTTATATTTTTTCCTTTGATGAGACCGAATTAAGATTGTAGTTAGTAGTTAATAGTTAATAGTTAGTAGTTAGTAGTTAGTAGTTAAATTTTTTTGAATTCTAAAGTATATTTTCTGAATCGTTATAATTAATAATATGAAATATTACAACAGCGTACTTGAATTAATCGGGAATACACCAATGGTAAAGCTGAATAAGCTTACAAAAGGAATGAAAGCAACGGTGCTTGCTAAAATTGAATCTTTGAATCCGGGCGGAAGCGTTAAAGACAGGATCGGTCTGAATATGATTGAAGCCGCAGAACGTGACGGAAAGCTGAAACCGGGCGGAACAATCATAGAAGCTACAAGCGGTAATACAGGAATAGGACTTGCTCTCGTTGCTTCTTTAAAGGGATATAAAACCATTTTTGTCATAACAGACAAAGCATCAAAGGAAAAGGGAAATTATCTCAGAGCTTTGGGAGCTGAAGTTGTGATACAGCCTGTCGCTGCAAAATTCGGCGAGCCTGATCATTACGTCAGTGTTGCTATGAGACTTGCTGAGGAGATCCCTAATTCATTTTTTTCATATCAGTATTCAAATCCCGGAAATCCCGGAGCGCATTATCTAACAACAGGTCCTGAAATTTGGAATGACACAGACGGAAAGGTCACACATTTCTTTGCAGGTATCGGAACAGGAGGAACTATCTCCGGAACAGGAAAATATCTGAAAGAGAAAAATCCTGATATAAAAATTATTGGCGCGGATCCGTACGGTTCTATTTTCAAAGTTGTGAAAGAAACTGGCATTGCTCCGGAACCAATTCCGTATTTGATAGAAGGAATCGGTCAGGACGTTATGCCGGAGAATGTAATGCTTGAATATATAGATGAGATCATAAATGTAAACGATAAAGATGCAGTTGAAATGTGCAGACTGTTAACCAAAGAAGAAGGAATCTTTTGCGGCGGATCTACCGGAACGATAGCTTATGCTGCATTACAGGTAGCAAAAGATCTTGATGAAAATGCTGTAGTGGTTTTCATAGTATGTGATACAGGCGAAAGATATTTATCAAAATATCACTCGGATGAATGGCTGCGTGAGAAGAGATTAATGAAAGCCGATAATTTGATAGTTGGTCAGGTATTTATGACAAAGCGCGATACAGGTGTTCCGGGATTATTGTCTGTGAAAAGTTCAGATAAGGTATTTGAAGCGCTTGAAATGATGGACAAGTATAATCTTTCTACTATACCTGTCATTGACGGAGAGAAATGCGTCGGTTCTATAAGCGAATCTGAGATCCTGGAAAAAATCATTTCTGACAGGAATGTCTCCGGTAAAGATGTAAAGCAGGTAATGGAGAAAAAGCTGACAATACTGGATTTTAATACTGAGTTTCCCAAAGCACAGGAGATACTTCAGAAAGATCATACTGTTCTGGTTTCACAACACGGGATAATTAAAGGAATTCTGACAAGATATGATGTTCTTGATTTTGCATAAATATATTTTAAATAAAAATTAAAAAAATCTCAAAGCTTAATGTCTTTGAGGAAAAAATATTATGAAATTCGCAACCAAACAAATTCATGCCGGACAGCATCCTGAAGAGACTACCGGCGCTGTAATAACTCCAATCTTCCAGACATCCACATATTCTAACAAAAAGCTTGGGGAATCGAAAGGATATGACTACGGAAGAACTATCAATCCGACAAGGACAGCTTTGGAGCAAAATCTCGCAGCACTTGAAAACGGGAAATACGGATTCTGCTTTTCATCAGGTATGGCGGCTGTTCAGACTGTAATCAGTCTGTTCAAACCGGGAGATCATATTATCTGCACAAATAATGTTTACGGTGGAACATACAGATTATTCGAACAGATAATAAAAAATTACGGACTAGAATTTTCTTACATTGATACTTCTGATATTGATTTGCTGAAAAATTCCGTTAAAGAAAATACTAAATTCATATATGTAGAGACTCCTACAAACCCGATGCTGAATATTACCGATCTGAAAAAACTCAGTGAGCTGGGCAGGTCTGAAAATATAATTACGTGTGTTGATAATACATTCATGAGTCCTTATTTCCAGAACCCATTGGATTTCGGAATAGATGTAGTTCTTCACAGTTCGACTAAATACATTAACGGTCACAGCGACGTTATAGGCGGATGCCTCATTACCAGTGATGAAAAAACTGCTGAGAGATTTAAGTTTCTTCAGAACAGCATCGGCGCTGTTCCCGCTCCTTTTGACTGCTGGCTGATCTTACGCTCTACAAAAACACTCGCACAAAGAATGAGAGCGCATAATGAAAATGCGATGGCAATTTGTGAAAAGATCTCTGTGGATAAAAAAATTAAAAAATTGTTTTATCCCGGACTTGAATCTCATCCCCAGTACGAACTTGCAAAGTCACAAATGAGAGGTTTCGGAGGGATCATATCACTTGAACTCGGATCATATGATAAGGCTGTGGAATTCTGTAATGCTCTGGAAATATTTCAGATAGCTGAATCTCTGGGAGGGGTTGAATCACTTGTCTGCCATCCTGTATCAATGACACACGGAGTAGTTCCGATAGAAGTTAGAAAAAAAATCGGATTATCTGACGGTCTTGTAAGATTATCCGTTGGAATAGAAGATAAAGAGGATCTCATTGAAGATATTAGCAAAGCTTTAAATACGTTATAATCAAATTCGTCCAAAAAATAAAATTGTATCAATAGAATTATTTGCTTACTCAACTGAAAGCAAATCCCCGGTTATTTATCAATTAAGATTCTTTTCACAATTCCGGAGCAGTTGTAAAGAAGATTTCATAAATTAAATCTACTATTCACTGCTCCATTTTTTTTATAAAATCAAATTACTGAACTTGTTTTTAAAAGTAAAAGTAGCCTTAATTTCTTTATTTCATTACTTTTTAAAATTTAAACTAAGCTTAATAAATTTTTAATTTAAATGTTAATACATTCAGGCAATATTGCAGTAGGATAATTCTAATATTATCGGACA
>WBZU01002285.1_pt1 | contig 13410 bp, 8 predicted proteins | sample 5204311 | NCBI WGS metagenome assembly WBZU01 (sample SAMN12344359, study PRJNA552823) | activated sludge metagenome | biome: Activated sludge suspended growth; feature: Nitrification reactor; material: Wastewater; isolation source: activated sludge from nitrification reactor of wastewater treatment...
AATATTTCATTGTCTATTACTCAGGGTTCGCTCAGCGCAAACAATGTCAATACAAATGCAGGCGGAATCTCTCCTGCGGTAGAAGTTATAAATACAAATAACGGTACCATTACGGCAATCGCGAATGATATTACTTTACCAAAAGGAATGCTCTTCAGAAATATAACTAACAGCTGCCCGAAAGTAATACTTGCCTGTAACGGTCCGGGAACTCTGAAAGCTACTGCTGACTGGGGTGCTCTTCCGGTTGAAATGTCTTCATTTACATCAACTGTAAACGGGAGAAATGCAGAATTAAACTGGAGTACTGCCTCTGAAATCAATAACAGCGGTTTTGAGATTGAAAGATCAGCTTCAGAAAATAACTGGAAAAAAATCGGGTTTGTTTCAGGAAACGGAAATTCGGATGTTACTAAAAATTATTCTTTTAATGACAATAATTTAAGCACAGGAAGATACAGCTACAGATTAAAACAAATAGACTTTAACGGTCACTTTGAATATTTCAATTTAAGCAGTGATGTAAACATCGGTGTTCCGGAAACATTCAAGGTTTCTCAGAACTATCCGAACCCATTCAATCCTTCCACAAAAATAAATTACGATCTTCCTTTTGACGGAAATGTAAGCGTAAAAATATTTGATATGTCCGGTAAAGAATTATTTACAATAGTAAATCAGAATCAGACAGCCGGATATTATTCTTTCAATTTTGACGGAAGCAGTCTTTCTACAGGCGCATATTTTTACAGAGTTAGTGTTATCGGTAGTTCGCAAAATTTTGTAATGACAAAGAAGATGATGCTCGTAAAATAATGTCTTCGGAATATTAGATATTTATAAATTAAAGCCGCCTTAAATATTAAGGCGGCTTTTTTAATATATGCCGTATAATCCACTGTGTGTTTAGATTTGGGAATTAGAATTTGTAATTTAAAGTATCACATTTTTTTCAACACCCCGCGTTCTGATTTGCTTTCTCAAAGTGTATTGAGATAAAGAAATCATTCCGAAAAAATTCCGTGAACAGAGAAAAAATAAATAAAGCAAAGATAAGTCAATATATCTCAATTCAAATAATAATTATATTGCTGTCGAATCAAACACCAATATTCCCTGTATTAAAATTTTATTAATTCTTATGAATAATACAAACTGGAAAAATGAATTTACCTATACGCTTGGGGTACAGGCATTCATTTACGGTTTTCCCTACATCTATCTGCCTCAGATCAGATATAAATGGACGAACATAAAAAGCGACTCTCCGCACGCTCCGCACATAGCGGTAAATTCTTTCTGGAGAGCAAGTAAGATGATCACCTCTGATTATAAAGACGGAGGCAGTCCGAATAACGATACATTTTATGCAATAGGAATACTGGATCTCAGCAAGGGACCTGTAATACTTGAGCATCCGGATATGGGAGACAGATATTTTACTTTTGAACTGGCGGAAATGAGCTCGGATAATTTTGATTATATAGGAAAAAGAGCGACCGGCAGCAAAGCCGGAAAATTTCTGATTTATCATAAAGACTGGAACGGAACAGTTCCGGAAGGAGTAAGAAAAGCTTCTCCAAGTCCAACACCCTGGGTAATTATTTTCGGAAGAACGCTTGTTGACGGTCCTTCGGATGCAGAAACGGCTTATGAAATTTCCACTCATTACAAACTTACACCACTTGATTATTTTTTGCGTAATGAACCATTCACAGCTGAGAGTCATGATGTGTGGCAGCCGGGAGATCCGAAAAAAGATTTCTTAGCTCCCTGGAAAACCATGCTGAGGGCAATGTCAGAGAATCCCCCGCCCGAAAAAGATAATTTATTATTGAAATGGTTTTCTCTGATTGGCATTGAACCCGGAGCCGATATTGATTCTTTGGCTGAAGATATCAAAGCCGAATTGATACGCGCTGAAAAAACCGGAATGGAAATTTTAAGAAATGCGGCATTAAGCGGTTACGGAAATACAAGACACAACAGCTGGAACTCCCCGTCTAAACATCTTGGACGGGCAGGTGCAAATAATGATTTCCTGCTGAGAGCAGCTGTACAGTGTCTCGGCGGCATAGTTGCAAATGACGTTGAGGAAAGTGTTTATTATAATACGAGAAAAGATTCGGAAGAGAACGACTTTAACGGAAAAAATAATTATGAAATATATTTCCCTCCGGGACAGCTTCCGAAGGTGAATGCTTTCTGGAGTCTTACAATGTACGGACTTGATTTCTGTCTGGTAGATAATCCGGTTAACCGGTATTCAATCGGGGACCGTTCACCTGAGCTTAAACATGACAGTGACGGAGGACTTACAATTTATATTCAGAAAAATTCTCCGGGAAAAGACAAAGAGAGCAATTGGCTTCCTTCCCCGCCGGAAGAGTTTTATATTGTTCTAAGATGTTATCTTCCCGATCCGGAAATATATGAACAGCGTTGGTTTCCTCCGGCAGTGAAAAAAATTAATTGACCCGAACATAACAGCTATAATCATATTTAAAATGATAATTAAAATTTTAATAATAATTTTCCTCTCACTTTCACCTGCATTCGCTCAGGTTGCAGATTCTCTCAAAAGTGATTCTCTGAAAATTGAAAAGCTACACGAGACAGAAAAGCTGATGTGGAAACAGACAGAGCAGCAGAAGATTGATTCGTTGATCAAATCCCGACTTAAGGAGGAAATAGAACTTGCCTCTAAGGATACAAAAAAAAGAGAAGAACTTGAGATCAAGCTTAGAAATATTGAAATTAGTGACTCAATAAGAGATGCAGAACAGATGGAGAAAATTCGTGCGCTGAAAAAGGTTGCAAAAGGATTTGCAGTTACTCCTTTCAATGACACTGTAATTGTGATCTATACAAGAATAGGATCCTCAAGCCCGTCTGAAAGAGCACAGACAATAACTCATAAGATCAGAAAATTGTATGAAAATGACATGTTTAATAAGGATTCTTTGATCATGGTAAAGAATGAATCCGGTTATGATATTGCTTATAAAGATGAAATAATAATGTCAGTAACGGAATATGATTCGAAGTGGTACAATGAAAATCCGGAAAAACTAGCAGGGATTTGCCTGACAAAGATCAGAGATTCTGTAATGCAGGAAAAAGAAAAAATGAGCTTTACAAATATTCTGAAAAGGATCGGGCTGGCTTTGCTGGTGATACTGATCATAGGTATATTAATGTTTCTGATAAATATTCTTTTCAGGAGATCTGCAAAATTAATTACAGATAGCAGGAAGACTTATTTTTCAGGGGTAAGAATCGGAAATGTGAACATAATGAATCCGGATCAGCATAAAAAATTCTTCCTGAAAATTAATGCCGTACTAAGATTCTTCGTAAAAGTGGTGGTAATTTACTTTTCACTTCCTTTATTGTTCAGTATTTTCCCTTCAACTAAAAGTTATACAGTAACACTCATAGGCTGGGTTTTGACACCGGCAGGTAAGATCGTAAACGGCATAATTGATTTTCTTCCGAATCTTGTAACTATTGCAGTAATATATTTATTTACTCATTATGCCATCAAATCATTAAAATATTTTGCAGATGAGATAAGTTCAGGAAATATATCCGTAAAAGGTTTCTATAAAGACTGGGCAAAACCGACATTTAACATACTGAAATTTATTCTTTATGCTTTTATGATGGTATTGATTTTTCCGTATCTGCCGGGTTCTGAATCTGATGCCTTTAAGGGAGTTTCTGTTTTTGTCGGTATCTTATTTTCTTTTGGTTCTACTTCTGCCATTACTAATATTGTGGCAGGTCTGGTGATCACATATATGCGCGCTTTTCAGATCGGCGATATTATTAAGATCGGAGACGTAATGGGAATAGTAACTGAAAAGACATTGCTTGTCACACGAATAAAGACGATCAAAAACGAAGACATATCCATTCCTAATTCTACCGTACTTTCAAGTCACACAATTAATTATACAGTAAATTCTAAAAATCCGGGACTGATCATTCACACGACAGTGACCATAGGATATGATGTTCCATGGAAAAAGATGCATGAAGCGCTTATCAATGCAGCATTGAGGACCGAAGCTATTCTTAAAGAACCAAAACCTTTCGTGCTTCAGACCAGTCTTGATGATTTTTATGTATCTTATCAGATCAATGCATATACACAGGCAGCAGATATGCAGGCAGTTGTTTATTCCGATCTTCACGCTAATATTCAGGACTGCTGCAATGAAGCGGGCATTGAGATCATGTCACCTCATTACAGAAATATGCGGGACGGAAACATGACAACCATTCCGGAAGACTATCTGCCGAAGGATTATGTACCGCCGGCATTTAACATTAAAGATTTAAAAAGTGATAGCAATGAAAAATAATCCGTTGTATTCTAAAAAATAACTACTAATAGAGGATAATAAAATATTTATTTAAGAAGAACGGCAAAATGAAACTGTAGTTGTAATTTTTCGTCTAAAGTAAATATTTAAAACTTTTCAGAAAAGTAAAAATTACAATTCTGTCAAATACGATTTATATGTTTCAAAGATTGTTGCGAATATTTACAAATAGAAAATATTTATTATCATTTCAAATATTACACGCGCAGCAGAGAGATTTGAGGTGGGGTAATGTTAATATTCGAAATGATATTACAGAGATAATTAAAAATTAAAAAAATGATTTTCAACAATTATTCAAAACGTTTTGGGTCAGCTTTAAAATTTAATATTCATTAATCTTATTTTTTATGCATTTATAGCTTTATAATATTCAATTTTTTCTATAATTTTGTAAAATATTAAAAAATCCGTTTGTCATATATAGACTTAATTAATATCTCATAGCGGATTTACAGTCTTATCCAAATTCCCCATTTCCTGTTCTTAGAAATAGTAAATTGGTTTATTGAGTTAAATAAATAATTATAAAGGGGTAAATTATAAGTTTTTTATAATTTAAAATTTTTTAAATAATTCTGTACAACTATTAACATATTTCACAAAAAAACAAAAATTAAAAAACAAATCATGAAAAAAGTCGCACTACTGTTATTTATCTTAGCATTCAGCTATTCAGCAAATGCCAAGAACAATTTCCCGAAATTAGCGGAAATAAAAAATCTGGCTAGTATCGATAAGATCAGCTTTGATTCTCCGGTCAATAAAAATTTAGAAAAATTCAACTCAGCAAGCGTCTTAGCTCCGTTGTCATTAAGCAAAAATAAAACCGATAAAAATGTCTATAAGCCAAAGAGATTCAATTTCAGTATCAATCCTTATGCATGGTTTATGGCAGTCGGCGGAACAGTCGGATATTATGAAGGACAAAAATTTGCTTTCAATAAAAGCTTTTCCGATGCTGTAAAATATCTGAAGATGGCTGCAGCTGTTGCAGGAAAATTCAAATATGACAGAGTAAGTTTTGTCTATGATATTAGTTATGTCAATCTTAAAGGATTTGGTACTGAAATTCCACAGGGACGCGGAATTGTAAGTTCAAACTGGACAGTGAAACAAACATTATATGACCTGTTCTTATCATACCTGTTCCCTTCAAAAAATAAGAATGTAATGGTTGATGTTTATTTAGGAACCAGAATCTGGGCGGTAGAAACAGAAGCTACAATTATTATAAATGACACTATTACAACAAAAGGCGGAACCACAATTGAACCAAAAACCAATACCGCTCCTGCTTATTCTAATACATGGGTTGATCCTGTACTCGGAGTAAATTCAGAATTCAGAATAGGACAGCAATGGTTTGCTTATCTAAAAGGTGATATCGGCGGATTCAGCGTTAATTCACAAATGACCTGGCAGATGACCGGTGGATTTGCATATCTGATCTCTCCAAACTGGCCTGTTACTTTTGGATTTAAATATGTTGGTGTTAACTATGATAAAAATGCCAGAAACTGGACAGTTAATGATTACGGTCCGACACTTTCTATCGGATACAGATATTAAGACTTGAGTTGATTTAAAAATAAAAAGCGGAAACTATTTAAGTTTCCGCTTTCTTTTTAACTCTAAACAAACTCTGCTGACACAATAACACAATTAACACAATTAACACAATTAACACAATTAACACAATTAACACAATTAACACAATTAACACAATTAACACAATTAATCACCTGCTAAAAAAACTCACCTATATTCATAAACACTCCGCTCGAGCCGTATCTTCCGATTCCGTAATCCACACATAGATTTGTTCGTGAGTATTTATCAAACTTGATTCTGATTCCAATACCTCCTGCAGGTTCTATAAAATCTAACAGTTTAACATTCTGACTATTATTGCTTGCTGATTCTACATTGACAAATAAGACCATTCCAAACAAACCGTTTTTTGTCAGTCTTATTCTGTTCTCAAAACCCGCATACATATAATCATTCCCCCTGAATCTACCCTGAATATAACCTCTTCCGGTAGTATTATATTTATCCCATCCGACGGCAGGTAAAGACATATACGGACCTGAATTGTTGCCGACTGCTATCGTTCCCAGTGTCCAGAAAGCCATTATGTAAGAGTGATCTTTTGTAATTGATTTAAAAGCCCTGAACTCATACTGAAGATTCTGCCAGTCCTGCGAACTGCCGAAGAATTTTTTGTAATTGTAGTATTTTACATCTGCATATAATCCTTTATATGGATTTATAGGGTTATCTCTTGAGTCATAATCCAGATTGAGTACAAAACCTGAGGAAATGTATTTAAGACTGTCATAACCATGCTGAGCGCTGTAAGTATTATTATAATTCGGGTAAAGAAAAGCATCACTGCTGTCAAGCGTTGTAATATTTGAATATGCTTCCAGGCTGTATCCGATCCCAATGTAGCAATTAGGTATCAGCTTTTTAAGAACGTTTTCATTGAATCTTATAAAGTCGAATTCCATGTTTTCAGCATCACCCGGAACGGTCTGAGTTCCGAGTCCGTATGTATTCTGGGAATACTTCCAGAATCTCCAGTCTCCCTGCAGACTCCAGTTGTTTTTATTGGTATTAATAATTGACTGAATGGAAATTTTAAGTTGCTTTTCCGTAGTAACGGAAACTGCTGCGTTCAGTGATGATATTTTAGTATTATGAGTGTCGCCATAAAATTTGGACAGGGAAGTTGATACCCCGAAAATAACACCATTGGCAGGATTATAGGAAATACCGGGAAGTATGCTTACGGATAATGTCTGCGGACTTCCGATAATATTTATTGTATCCTTTAATCTGGATTTACTGTGAAAAAGATTTTTTATTACATCCTTTATATCAACCTGCCCGGCATATTTCTGCTGCATTGTTTCTTCTTCCTTTTGAGAAAAAGAAAAATTGGAAGTTAATAATATAGAAAGAACTGAAATTAATATTAATTTTATTATTGCGTTACTGCTTTTCATTTAATGATTTTGATTTATGCAAACATACATCCTGAATAACCCCTAATTTTTATTATATATATATACATTTGATTTAAATAAATTTTTGGATCCGGATATTCGCATCTAAAATTGAAATCTGAAATATTTTTTAAAATCTTATAAACTTATAAATCTATAAAATTATAAATTTTCAAATTTATTAACTTTTCAACTAATTAACTATTAACTATTAACTATTAACTATTAAATATTAACTATTAACTATTAACTAACCTGCAGCTCAATCCTGATACTGTACAACTTCATATGCATCTTCGCCATTTTGTACGATCGGTTCAAAGTATGTTCCGTTATAATTCAGAACCTGATTACTCCCTAAAGAAACAGGGACAGCGCCTTCCGGGATCTGTGTAACAATTGCTCCGTATGGAGCAGTAACTACGGAATAAGAACCTCCGCTTAAAGTGTAAAATGTTCCTCCGTAATAGTAGTATGAGGTATTTGAAACATTTACCGTAGAAAATCCTGAAGGTAGAACTGTAACTACCGCACCTACCGGTGCAGCTACAACAGTATATCCGGAACCCGATGGCATATAATAGACTCCCTGATCATAATAATAATTCTGATTAGCAACTGATATCATTGCTGCGGTTGTAGCTAAAGCCATGCAGGAATATCCGACCGGATACCATGCGTGACCCCAGGAGTAAGGTGCATAGTGATAACTGTATGCTCCGTAATTATATCCGTGATAAACATTTACATTATTATAGTTTACATCATTATGATTTATGTCGTTGGTATTGACATTGGTTCTGTTTACATCATTTGTATTGACATTATTTCTGTTTACATCATTAGTGTTTACATTATTTTTGTTTACATTATTAGTGTTTACATTACTATGGTTTACATTGCTGCTGTTTATATTTCCATAGTTTCTGCCGGAACTTCCTGAATTAAAATCCCTTCCGGATACATTGCTGCTTCCCATATTCCTGTCAGATCCGTTAAAGCCACCTCTGTTAAAGTCTCCGCCTCTGTTAAAACTGCCGCCTCTGTCAAAACCGCCGCCTCTGGATCCTCCGAAACGCTGTGCAAAACTTTCCTGCAGATTTATCCCTGAAAAAAATATGGATAAAAATAATATTACTGATAATGATTTCTTTTTCATGATGTTTATTAATTTTAATATTCTTGATAAATTTATTTTTTAACTGAAAATCTTACATTCAATGCGTCTGACGGAGCATTAAAATCAAACATTGAATTCTGAAGAGACGGATTAAGTATCCATTCTTCATACATTGCTGTGTAATGTTCATCAGAACCCGGGTTAACTGTAACTATGCTAAGCTTTACAGGCAGGAATGTCCCGTCGTCCGCAATCCATATCTGATAATTTTTGTCAATAGTATTTCCGGCCAGATGAAAGCACTTTTTATTGTTAACTGAAGTGGTTCCAAGATCTGCAAGGTTGACAGATACTTCCAGAAGATCATCCGTAAAATACGGATAAAAGAAATCCGCTGCAGGGAAATCTATTCCGAAAGTATTATGTATAGAATCAATGGTCTGCATTATAGTTGGGGGTGCAGGTACCGATGAATAGATCTTATTGTCTTTTGAATAATACACAAATTTCTTTCCGTCATAAAAAAATTCTTTATTTCCTCTGTCTCCGCTTTTGCTGATATAAAATTTATCCGGTGCTTTAAGGTTAACATTAGCTGTCTCTGTGTTTGTAATAGCTCCTAATCTGCTGTCCATAATGTCAATCTCGGTCTTCAAAGTAAGGCTGCAGGACTGAAGGTTTCCCAATGTGAAACTCATTTTATCAAGTATTGCAACTGCAGATGAGTCGATCTGAGCATTTGTCTTTGCAGAACTAAAAATAAAAATCAGTAAAACTACTGAAATGATCTGTAAATTTTTTTTCGATTTCATAGATAGATAGGTTAGGGAATTTATGTTTAATTTAAATTTATATTTTTTTTAAAACAGATTAAAGCCTCTTATTAAAACAGCCTCAGTACAGACAAATCTGATTGGAATGCTGATGATACGGCTCCAATTGGCTAGAAAAACAAAATCTAAAGGGGTTGTCATTCGCGGATGACAACTGAGATTTTTTCTATAACTAAATGGCTTTAAATAAATCTATACTGATTCTCTTACTTTTTTTTATTTCCTAAAGCAAGTTTTTCTGACTCATCTTCCTTGCGGTCTTCGAGATCAGCTAGCAAACCTTCATCGGTAAGATCCATCGGATGAGAGTTTTCCCAGTCGAGCTTATTTACAGAATGCAGTCGTTCAATTATGTCTTCATCATGAACTTCAATAGCAAGTTCTCGTCTGTCATCAAAACTACCCGGAGCTAAATTGATTGAACCTATAATAGCCCTGCTTTTGTCAGCTAAGAGTATCTTTCCGTGTAACTTCAGATGTTTGAGCTTATGAATTTTTATTCCGACATCGTCCATGATCCTGAGTCCGCCAACTCCTTCTACAAGCTTATCTTTTTTTAATGAGTGCGGAGGTAGAGCCATTATATGAACTTTCACTCCGCGTATGGATGCACGTACAAGGCGTTCAATGATAACAGAATCCTGATAGCGTTCATTCTGAACAAACAAAGTATGCTTCGCATTGTCTATCAGCTGAGCTATTCTCTCCCTTCCGTTGCCGCGGCACCAGATCAAATGTGCACTGTCTCCTAATTCAAATTTCTCACGGTTCCAGTCGCTTTCAAATCCGGTTATGACTTCTTTGACTTCGTGTTTGTGATTAGTAATGATTGCATAATCTCTCGTCACCGTAAGGTTCTTTGTCGCCCAGTTCAGAGATTTAATAAATGCAGTCTCATCATCTACAATCATTGATTTTTCATGAGTAATTCCGAATTCAGGATTGCTGTCCTTCACTTCTATGCCTGCTTCTTCAAGCTTTTTCCTGGTCTCTTCATTTTCCTCTTCACCGCTTCTTCTCGCCGGATTGAGCATTACCTGCACTTTTACTCCGCGTTCTTTTGCTGCAATTACAGCCTTGATAAGATCCGGATCCGAGAAAATAAACATCTTTATCTTCAATGAAACTTTTGCATTATTTATAGCATCAAAAATTAACTTTGGTGTATCATCGGGAAGTATTATTATTGAACGATAGCTCATTGTTTTTCTTTATTGAATTTAAAATTTAAATTTTAATATTAGAAATTTCTTTTAATTATGAGTTGACGGATCAACCAAAGGTGTACTACCCGCCTGGATCCTGTAAAGCTCAGCATACACTCCGTTCATTTTCATCAGTTCATCGTGTGTTCCTTCTTCTGAAATAATTCCGTCTTTGAGGATAATAATTTTATCTGCATCCCTTATCGTGCTTAGCCGGTGAGCAATTGTAATTACGGTGCGACCTTTCATTAGCCGTTCAAGGGCTTCCATCACAAGGCTCTCTGATTCCGTATCTAAAGCAGCTGTCGGTTCATCAAGTATCAGTATCGGAGAATTGCGCACTACCGCGCGCGCTATTCCTATGCGCTGACGCTGACCTCCGGAAAGCGTAAGACCTCTTTCTCCGATCATTGTATTATAGCCTAACGGCATTTTTGAAATAAACTCATGCGCATTTGCCATCTTAGCCGCTTCAGTGATTTCTTCAGGTGTTGCTTCAGGTCTGCCGTAAGCAATATTGTCGCGGACAGTTCCATAAAACAGAACCGTATCCTGAAGCACGAAACCTATCTGATCCCTCAACCCGTTGAGGTCATAATCTCCGGTGTTTATTCCGTCAATCTTTACAATACCGGCTGTCGGATCATAGAACCTTGGAATGAGACTCAGCAGAGTTGATTTTCCGCCTCCTGTCTGTCCGCATACTCCGATTCTCTGTCCGGGTTTTATAATTAAATTAATGTCCTTAAGCACCGGCTGGTCAGGTTCATATGAAAAAGCGACATTTTCAAATACGATTTCACCTTTAAATTTTCCCGGCTTTAAAGCATCAGGCTTCTCAGGGATATAATCGTCTGTATCAAGAATTGTCTGAATTCTTTCAAGTCCAACTGCTGCCTGTGCTATTACATTTGTCATTTTTGCAAAATCCTGAACAGGTTTAAAAAATTTTGAAAGGTATGAAAGGAAAACAGTCAGCGCTCCGATGGTCATTGCATCGGCAAGTATAAGTCCAGCTCCGCGCCATAGTACAAATGCAGTGCAGACAGAAACTGTAACTGCTACAATAGGAGATAGCATTGATTTTACTCTTCTTGCTTTAAGAGCAGCATCAACTGTTTCCATACTCACATCTTTCAGCCGTCCTATTTCCATATCTTCTCTTCCGAAAGCTTTGACCGATCTTACCGATTCCAGACCCTGCTGCAAAACGCTGACGATATCACTCTGATGTTTCCTTACCTCATGAGTTGCCTTCTTCACGGCAGTTTTAAACCGGGATACAAAGAGTAATAGAATTGGAGTTATACCGACTGCTACGAGGGCAAAGTCCCAGTTAAGATAAAACATAAGACCAAGCATTCCCAGAATTGTAAGCGAATCCACTAGTATGCTCAGCAGTGCAGTTGAAGCAAAACTCTGAATGGTGGCGACGTCTGTTGTAATAGTGCTTAACATATTACCGATCTTGTGCGAATCAAAATACTGAAGTGATAGTTTTTGCAGATGCTGATATACCCTGAGCCTTAGATCGTTGGCTACATACTGTGCAACACTTTCAGTATAATAATTATCAATATAGCCTGCCACTGCTCCGATTACAGCTATCAATACAACCAATAAACCTGCAACTGCGGCAAGACTCTGAGTCTGCTCTGCAAAAGACAGATCTCTGAGCCAGGTAAGATATTCAGGCAGCTGATGTTTTCCGACAACATTATCAAGAATTATTTTCAGAGGCCAGGGTGCAGCAAGGCTCATTGCAGTTTCGAACAGCATAGCAATGAAAACTATGATCAGCCATTTCCTGTATGGTCTTACGAGTTCTCTGACAAGTGCAAAAAGATTTTTAGAATTTTTTTTCTTTACAGATCGGGAAATATTCTGATCAGAATTTCCGCCTGCTTCAGTTTCTGAATTCCCGGATTCATTCCTATCACCCATAGTTTCTATTTACTATAATTAAAATATTTATACTTTTGAAATTTTTATGAAAATAGAAACAATAGAATTTAATTAATAGATAAAATTAATATTGCATTCACAAAACAAGTTTCAGTGATTTAAAAGTTATGTGTTGATATAGGCAGGAGATAAGACTATTTTTGATTGCCTTTTAATTCAATACGGTTTAAAATACAACATATAAAAGTCATTGCTTTCTAAATGAATAAAGATAATTTCCTCAGTAAAAAAATATACTTGCCGGTTATATTAGTGATCATAATAATGATCACGGTAATATTTTATATTTTCAGACCGGAAGTATCAAGAAAGGAAAATGCCAGCAATATTAAGGATCCCGGAAACGGAAAAGTAACACTTGATATCGAAACGGAATATGGTGAATACTATATTGATCAGCTTATCTGGATTAAAGTCATAGTATCAAATAATACAAAAGATAATTATTATCTGAGATATCCTCTAACCCGATTGTATGTAATGTTCGAAAAGATATATCCATCAGGTGACAGTATTTCTGAGACCATTGCTGCCGATGCTTACCAGCAGTCGGACTCATTATTGCTAAAACCGGGGAGTTCGTTTGAAAAAGTCATTCAGCTTAACACAGAACCGGAGAAATTTTACGGTGATACGAAAAAGGAAACGGGAATTTATAAAATTAATGCGCGGTATCAGGATCTTGTATCAAATGAAATTTATTTAAAAGTTTCTGAGCCGGCAGGTATTGATAAAGAGCTGTATGATGAGAGTTACTTAAAATTGTTCAGGAATGATATCCCGATTTACGAAAGAAATCAGAGACTTGGGGAATTGCTGAAGAAATATCCCGGTACAAAATATTCACCACAGCTTTACAAAAAATATTTCAAGGAGACCAAT
>WBZU01002288.1_pt1 | contig 13398 bp, 22 predicted proteins | sample 5204311 | NCBI WGS metagenome assembly WBZU01 (sample SAMN12344359, study PRJNA552823) | activated sludge metagenome | biome: Activated sludge suspended growth; feature: Nitrification reactor; material: Wastewater; isolation source: activated sludge from nitrification reactor of wastewater...
CAACGAACAGACAAACCCCAAGCTCAAATCATTGAGGACGCAATAAGACTATTAAACATTGAGCCATTCTGATGGCATTTGCGCGACTTTTTCTTTTCCAGTTGGCTTGTGCACTGGTTTTCCAAGGGGTCTAATTTTTAGAACACCTTCTTGAAATGCGGAAATCCTTTCTTTGGTAATGGCTATATATTGTGAATCACGATCAATCACCATTCCTCTTCGCCCGTTTTTTATGGCTGCAATTAAGCTTGAGCCAACTCCGCCAAATGGATCCAAAACCCAGTCATTCTCATTGGTGAGTGCAAGAACGCAGCGCTCGATTAGCTCGATTGGGAATTGGCATGGATGAGAGGTTTTTTCTGGGTGATTTGATTTAACATTTGGAATTTCAATTATTCCACTTTCCCATTCCTGAGCAATTATTGACCAATAATCTGATGGATTTTTACCGAGCGGGTTGCCGCTTGGCTGACCTTTTTTGTCGCCCTTGTAGTGCAGTTTGCCTGGATATTTAGAGGGAACTCTTACCGAATCAAGGTTAAACGTGTAATCCTTTGATTTTGTAAACCACAACAGCACTTCGTAGCGTCCAGAAAATCTTTTCGTTGCGTGCAATCCGTGGTCGAAATGCCAAACAATTCGATTTCTCAACTGAAAGCCAAGACTCTTTATGATTGGATAGAAATAGATATCTAGCGGGAAAACTTCTCCATCATCAACGAAATTTCCAACTTGCCAAACGATGCTGCCATCGTCTGAAATGACTCGTGCAAGTTCTTTTAGAATCTCTGATTGCCAGTCAAGGTAATGTTGTAGCTCAATTTGCTTCTCGTACTCTTTCCCAATATTGTACGGTGGTGAAGAAACTGCCAGCTTGAATGATGAGGCTGGTAGTTTTTTTAGTGCCTCTAATGTGTCGCTTTCTGTGACAACAATATACTCATCAGCGCTAAATTCGGCGGAAATACTGTGTTTATCTATCATCTTTTTAGCCCAATACCATGTTTGGCGTAGTTTATCCTTAGCGGCTCTGCGAGTGAAGCTGGGGTTTGGGTTGTAAGGCATAACTAAAGATTTTACGTTAATAGCTGTTGATTATGAATCGGATGGAAACAAATCATTAATGATTTTTGATAATTCGTTAGAGATTCCTAACGCATCAACATGAAATAACAAGACACGTATTCATATACGTGATAACAAAGCGCGATATTAGCGGTGGCAACAAGAACTAAAAGAATGTAATCGTCCCACCGCCAGTTCATTACTTAACAGTCTGAGCTTTTGCTTTTTCTGTTTCTTCAAGTAACTTAGACAGACCTTCTAAGCCTACTTTTTGCAATAACAAAATGCCTTCATATGGCATATTCGACCAGACTTGATCGTTCTTAGAGAATGCAGTTCCGTCTAATTTTCTGATTTCGGTAGTAACAGTTACGTTGTACATATTTAAACTCCTATTAATTAATAAGGTGTTTTTCTCACAAGCCATGCTTTAAAAGCATTATAAGAATCTCTTATAAGTCCTTTAAACATAGCAACATAAGAAATCTTTATCATTGCACTACCTCAACCAAAGGCAAGCACAATGCGCGTAAATCGTTGTACTGATTTACTAATTGCTGGGCGGTTGCGTAGTCATCCCGAATCTTTTCTGCATCCGATTCAGAAAGTTCTGTTCGATCGGTGGCGCTATCAAGCTGGCCGGAACTTTCGGTTTTGGCGGACACTCCACCGCTACCGGTACATTTCTTGGTGTTGATGAACATGCGCTGATTACTAAGCACAGCGATGCGATTGTCAAGCTCAGTTTTTTCTTTATTATGCTCATTGATTACCCCCATTAATATTTCATTATATTTCGCTTGCTGCTCCTCAACGCGTTTTTCAGCGGCTTCTTTAATCTCGTTTTGCTGCGTTAAAAACTTAGCTTCCTTGCTTAACCATTCAGCGCGTTCTGAATGCTTCCCAGCGCTGTATACGTAAGCCAAAACCATAACTGTCAAAATAGCCATCACAGCATACTTAATCCATGCAGCTTTTGCTGTTAAAAATGTCTTTATTAAAGTTAAGTACATCTATTCTTTGCCTTTCTATGATTTAAACTTGCTCTAAGTGCATCTTCTGCGCGATAGAAATGTTTCAATCGATTAAGAAATACATCGATACTGATATGTTTCTTTTTTGCAATATCAACGACACGTTCTTTTTTTCCGTCGATCTCAACGACATATCCACGCTTACGCTCACCAGTTATATGCTGCTCATATGTCCAGCCGCGCGTATAACGTTTTTTACTGTTTCTAAGTTATAACCGTACTTGCTAGCAAACTCACGTAATGGCAATCCATCGATCACACGCTTAACCATGCGCTGCCTACCGCCAGATAGTTATCCCAGGCTCCCCGAAAAATAAGCGCATGATTAACCTTTATCAGCTGATCCGGTGTACAGCTTGACCATGTAACCAAGCAGCACAGTAACCGGCGCTTGGATTGCAGTAATTACTGCAGCAATATCAACACCGCCTAAACTGCTTGCATGCGCATATTCAAACGACCAATGCGTGGTGAGCCAAGTCAGCACACAAGCAAATATCAACAGGCCGCGCCGAAATAGCCGGTGATTCTTAAATTGTTCGTTTAGCCAAGCCATTGGATTAATAGTTTTGCTGACATAAATAAAAACACGATCATTAAAATCACGACCAAAACCTTTTTTGCTGCTTCAGATAATTCTTTTAGATATTCTTCAAACATTATTTAAGCCTATGTTTAGTCTCGCCACGATCACGTTTGCGTGTGAATTCGACATGAGTCATATCATTTAATCTTAGAAATTCACGGATCGTTTTGGTGTGACTACTTGTGAGCATGTTGTCACTGACCAGACCTTTAATAATTCCTTTCGTGTTTTCTCTGATCATCACAAAAGACCAATCATAGACACCGCCGAAACCGTCTAGTTCAGGATGTCCGCGCACGATCCAGCATTCGGGATGTTCAGCGATTTGCTCAAAAGAAATGTTTCCAAAGTCTTGAATTGTCATTCTAGAAATTTATGGGTGTCAGGATTTATCCCGCAAAGTTTGAAATACTCTGATACTGTCGTGACCACACAACGCCCGGCATCTTCATGCGCGGCGACGATATCACACCAGCGCTTAAGATGATCCACATAAAAACTAGTTGCCCCAGGATAAGCGTTGGGACTAGATGCGCCGCCAGCAACGGCATTATGTCCATACGTCACCATTGCCTGACCTCTCAATATACATCCATTAACCATCGCATCAACCTGCCATGGGTTAGATTTCTCGATGCTAAATCTATTCATGTAGAATGGATTGGTCCCAGCAATTAATGGGTTTATTGCATCACCGACAGTTGCAAGCCCCATCTTGAATCCGTAACTTTTAACAAGATTTATCGCATAATCATCATTCTGCCCAAAAGGCCAGGTTATATACTTAGTTGGTTCAGACAATCCATAACTTGACCAATAATCTTGAGACATTTTTATAGCTCTGTCTTTTTCTGGATTGGTAGCAGTGACCATGTTCTCGTGAAATCTTGTATGATTCCAGATTTCATGACCCTTACCTCTTAGCTGTTCTAACTTTGTTCTGTAAATATAATTTCCAGCCGGGTCTGCAGAATATACTGAAACAGGAGCCAGCGTTGTTTTCCAGCCATACGACTCGATAACAGGCACGGCTAGATCATTCCATGAATTGGGCACATCATCAGCCATCCACATCACAGCGCCCTTAGCCCAGTTTTCCTCTGCAGTAAGTACGCTGCCGAAATAAACAACCGTATCTGTAGCCTGAGCATTAACGACTTTGACTCTCATCCGCATGCTCTTGCTTTGATTTGCAGCAGTTTGATTTCCTGAATCTGTGAATATCGGTGCAATTGTTGTGCCTACAGTCCCGTAAGTCGTGCCGCCTATCTGAGTTTCAGAATGAAGCATCGTCAGCAGGTTATACCCTCTTGACATCCTGTCGTTGCATGTCCATGTTGCAATTCTATAATTAGTGCCTGCTACTGATGATTCATCAGATACTAAAATCTGCATTGATATATCCGCGACTCTGACAGGGACATATATTAGAAACATCCACACATCATTTGATTCCATCTGCCACGATGTTAGATTAAAGTAATCAATCGTTTGATAACTAGTGTTACCTGCGGGGATAGTGATCTTAGCCATACCACCGCCAGTAAATGGGTCTGTTCTGCCTGTATCTAAAGCAATAGTTCCACCCACTTCTGACTTTGCCGTAAAACCTGTAACATCATCTGCTCTATAAGGCCTTGCTCTTAAAACAGGGTAAGTATTAATTAGACGATTATGATGAGACACACCGCCCTGCAACTGTTTCATCCACTGTAACTCTGTCCCGCTAAATCCTTGCTCTACAGCAATCTGATATGCTGATTTACCCTGCTGTCCTGCCGCTCCAGCAGCACCAGCGGGCCCAGCAGGGCCCGCTTGTCCGGGATCACCTTTAATTCCTACTAAACTTGTTCTGATCATTGCGAAACATCCTCAACACAATTGATAATGATTGTTTCTGTACTTTCAACATATCCCGTGCTATCAGTGAATTGAACGTCATAACTAAGACGTTTGACAGGCCATAAGATAGTGTTATTAATTCTTGCTTTGTATTCGCCGTTTGCTGCTACAACTTTCGTGACCACCGCATCACCAACAAGCTTATATTTGTCTCTAATCTGGGCTTTAATTGTGTAGCTTGTTAAATCGACAGGATCATCATTAGCGTCTAACGCTTGTCCGCCTAATTCGAAAGTGTCACCACGCTTAAAATCTATTACATTCTCAGCACTCATCATGCGCCCCAAGGGATCTGAAAATGAGGGCCGTCCTTAAAAGATTTCCAGTCCCCACCCCATTCTATATCTATATTCAATTCATAAGCCGCTTGTTTCATGGCTTTGGCAATCTTTGCATAAAGTGGCCAATCCCATCTAATCTCACCACCAACGATCGCAGCCAGATCGACAGCGTGCCCCGTTATGTGTCTGCTATTCATTGTTTTAGATGCGCCAGCTTTTACTAACTCTGCTTGCCGTTCTTTAGTACGCAAACCTTCTGTCACAGCAAAATCAATATCAGAAAGCTCTAAAGCGCGATGAACAACACTAACCAGATCAATATTCACGCCTTTCAGTTTGTCTATTGATCTTTGGCTTAACTTAAACATTAGAACAGACCTGAGAATATGTCTTTAAGCGAAACCTTGCCGGTTAGCAAACCAACTAACAGCGCTGCAAATGTGGCAAGAAAAACAAACACACTTGCTGCTCCAAACCTAATCCCAGTTACAAATCCTCTTGCCTGGATAAGTTTTTCATGGAGCTCTGTTACTTTTGCTTCTACTACATTCAAACGACCAAGTATCTTCTCAGCACATTCCGGCGTAATCGGACAAATATCATCAGATTCGCGCCGCCCATATCCAGTTCTTCGTTCTATATTCATTAGAACAACATGCCGATTAAAAATCCAATCAAAGCGCCTGCACAAAACAGAGCAACAGATATAATGCGATTTTCTTTATCGACCATCATCTGCCCGGTCTCGTCACGCCAAAACTTAATATCAGCAAGGATTTCCTCTCTTGCATTCATTATGTTTTGCGAATTCAGCCTGCTTTCAATATGGTCTATTGTTTCGTCAAATTTGCGTTTTAAGTTATTCATTATACATATGCAACCAAGTTGCATTTAAAGTTAAAGATTATCAACTTGAATTGAGATACTTCTATCATCAATCCTATTTAAAGATGTTGTGATTCTTGCGGTAAGCGTATAGACAACGCCAGCAACTCCGCCGGTTAACCAAACCTGTACCGCAGTATCATTCTTTATAACATTAGTGGCTGTTATAACTAAATCAGCAGAAGATGATATTGCTACCGCAGACGATATGGTTTCACCATATTCTAAATAATCTTTGTAGCCAGTCGAATTACGCAATCCCGCAAAATCAAAGACAAAATCTACCGTAGCATTTGAATCTTTGAAATATTTCTTTAAAATCATACAGGATCGGCTATTTCATTCTTAAATGCTGGAAACGTTACAGTGCCACCCCCAGTAAGAGATTGAGGCGTGCATGTAGTTACTAATAAGAGATTAGTTCCATCACACTGAGCTACATAATTAGCGGTTCCTGATGTATCAATCGTTACATTAGACTTTTGCGCTGTAGTAATTTTACGCCCGCTTGAGTCACCATTAGCCTTAGTAAAATCACCGCCAGCTAAAGTAACGTCTGCCAGTGCATAAGTGGTAACAGCTTCAGTCCTATTAGTTGGCTGTGAACTGCACGCAGTCATGATTGTTGCAGTAGCAATTACATCTAAAGCAGCATCCATTACTAAATCATTAACGAATTTTGGCATTATTTAACCTCAGGATTTTGATTTGTAATTACATCTTGCACATTTAAGGCAGCATTTATTACGATTCTTTCGCCAGTTGGAACAGCACCAGACAAATCTTTAGCCCATCCTAAAGAACACCAATGAGCGCCAACCTCATCAGGAACGGTAAACCTGTCGCCTAATTCACCAACAAAACCATCGCTAGATAGTCTATTTTCAAGTATTTCAATTTTCATTTTCAACTCCGTATTAAGAATTTATAACTATTACTCTGTCATTAGAAACAACAGCATATGTTCTGCTAGCTGGCGTCTCTACTATCGAAAAAAATGCGGTTGATAAAGTTTGTGTTTGCGTCAAAGCAAAAACGTTAAGAATCGATTGTTGCGTTAACAAAACACTATCCAGAACATTCGAATTAATTAAGTCTTCAATGACTAAATCAACGCCTTCTGAATTAAGACTTAAATGCGTTAATGTGTGGCTCTGATTAAGATTATTTATTGATAAATTTGAATCCTGAGTGATATTGATATGCTGCAAAGAATGCGCTTGATTTAAGCTTTGAATTGCTAGATTCAATCCCGCACCGAGAACAACAGAATCAATATTATGTGATTGCGCTAAATTACTTAATGTGAGCGTGCTTGCTTGCTGCAAATTAATATTATTGATTGTTTGCTGTTGTAATAAATTTTGCAGAACAAGCAAAGTTGATTGTGACAATACAACATTATCTAAAGTGTTAGATTGACTTAAGTTACTTAAGCTTAAGACATTAGCTTGAGTTAAACTAATCGTTTCTAGATACTGGTCTTGATCAATTGATTGAACGCTTAATATATTATTTTGCGTAAGATTAATATTTTGAATCGATTGCGATTGATTTATATCATTAATTACTAGACTTATAGCACCGCCTGCAGAAACATAAGCAAATATAGAAATGCTTTGTTTATCTTCAATTATTGGTGGATTTATAAAGGTATATCGTGCATTAATAATGTTGGCATTTGAGCCAAACATATTAAAATCAGAATCTAGAGAATAATATCCAACTATGTTCTGCGGTCTCACTAAATAAGGAGTGATGCCATTTCCTAATTGCTCCTCTTCCCACTCATTAAGAATTTCATTCCATAAGCAATAACAAGCAATATACCCATCCCAAACACGGGCATTATCTGACTGACGATTTCCAATAACTGTGGCTGTTGATGTTGTCGTTCCCCAAAAATTAGCAGCGCCGATTCTGGTTAAGCTCATTACTTTATTATCTTGCACAACTCTAGGAGGTACCGCAGTTGTTGATGTATCACCGGAAATTAAGATTGAAGACCAATCACCAACATTGTCAGTTCTAGTCCATCTATGATATTGCCCGCCAGCGCGATCACCAAACGCGTAATTATTTGCAAACGACCCGTGGTCGTTACAAATATCATGCACACCAGCGCCACGGCCAAGAACTCTACCGAATGCACTACCACCTTCGCCTAAGCGCATAACCCAAACAAAATGAGTTAATTTAGTCGGAAGCGCAATTGATCCCAGATCAACACGTCCGGCAGAAGACAATCCTAAGTTAGAGCCAAATTCAGCAGACATTACGCAATATCGTATTTAATGCCATTAAAAGAAAAAGCATTTGTATTGCCAGCGTCCGTCTTTAAAGCTGCCGTCATATTATGAGCAACGAATATCCCCCAATATTTTGGCAATACCGAAAGACCTAAAGCACGCGCAACAGAAAACGATTTAACTTGATATTTTGTATCTGATGTGGCAACCAAAACAGGCGTAAAAGATGCAGGCATTACCGTTGCGCCTAACGATGTCGCTGTAAAAGTTTCTGCACTATCCGTACCATCTAAAACATCTAAAGCGGTCGTAGCTAATGACGTATCTGATCCCCAGACGAATACTTTTAATCCGCCTGTCGTTGCTGGAGTAGTTCCAACAATAAATGAACCGCGAACGATTGCATCTAGGTACTTATTGGTTGTGTTATCTATCTCGTTAGATTCACGACCAGCAAGAAAAGATGATGAGCTAGCAAGACCAGACAAGTCTATTGTTATTGCAGTATTACTGCTATAAACAACCGTAGTCGTTGCCATTATGTGAATCTCCTGGCGATGCCGACATCTTCCTTGGTTATATCGCCAACGTAGCCCATTATTGCAGCCGTGACGGTTCCTGTAGTTTGATTGCCGGTATTTAGCACTTGCTCAATCACTTTAGCATCACGCACGCAAGCATTAAGTACATTAACCCCATTCGATCCGCCTGGCGCTGTAGCAGCTCCACCGGCTCCGGTTGGAACAGCTATAACCGCATCTCTTAAACCAGCCCTAACGTTTACTTTAGACGCATTAACAAATCCATTATTGACATCAAGAATTGCCCATAAGTTATCTCGTTTAATTGCCGATGCTTGCGCCCTTGCTTTCCAGACTTCCGCATTTAATTGCGTGTCGGTTGGAACTGCATCGTTTGGCGTGTATTTGCTAAAATCAACGGCATCAAGGATAAATGTAACAGGCGTTTCTGGATTCCAAACTTTAAACGCTGGCGATGCGATAGCGTTAAGTAAGTCACGGATTGCAAAATCACCATCCTCGTCGTTTTGAATAGTGCTATATGGCGCGTTATTTTCAATGAATGTTTTAAGCGTTTGATATTGTGTAGGCGTTAGCATGACTTCTCCTATAAATTTCTAGCCAAAAGTTTCACAAGTTTTTTAAGCAAATTAATTACTGCAGGCAAATCTGTAATATTGTTTGCAAAATAAGTATCTATTTGAGCTGGCGTAAGCGTTCGCAATGTGTTTAACGCATTGTCATTTTTTACCGCGTTAATTAAATCCGCCATGCGCTGCAATTCAGCCGCGTCAGCGGCTTGCTTAGCCGTTTTTTCTGCTGGCGTTGAGAATGTTTGAGTAACAGGATCATAAACGTCACCAATGTCCGCATTCGTCCCATCGACAGCGTCTGGTATATCATCAACAAAATTAACAATAACGCGGTTTTTTACTTTATTTTGTCCATCTAGAATCGCCGCTATAACCATTACACTACCCCCCAGAAATGCACTTCACCATCACCACCTTTGCCGCTTTGAGTACCGGTTTGAGTAGCTCCGCCTCCACCGCCAGGCTGGACACCATCAACACCATTGCCGGTGCTTGATCCATTTCCTCCGTCGCCTCCAAATATACTTGCTCCACCCAGCCTTGCTACAGCAGCAGAACTAACAGATCCGCCTGATGCTCCTCCATACAAAGCATCTCTTGAATCTTGAGATCCGTCTGATGACGCAGAGCCACCACTATATATAGACGCTTTCGGACTTGGCGTTGATTGAGGAGCTCCATAAACAGCTTCATCACCGTTCGTTGCACCCTCTGTTACTCCAGCGAGTACACTGCCACCTGTTTGAGAATTGCTTGGAGCATTAGCAGTAAGTATTGATCCAAATGTCGTACTACCTCCAACGTTACCGCCTGCTGTAGTTGGTGACACAATACGCGCGCCGCCAGCGCCGATTGTTACTGTTTGAGATGTTCCAAGCGTTGCTGATGGAAAATCAGCAACAATACAACATCCACCAGATCCTCCACGAGCTAATGTCGCTGTTGATCCTGATCGCTGCCCACTACTTCCGCCGCTCCACGCCTTAATACCAAACCGCGTATAGCCAGGAGGAATAGGCAAGTTTGCAAAACTAGCAGTCAATCTGCGAAAGAATGGATTTATGACTACGCTAAATAGGTTAGTGCCATCACAGAACACATCACGACATTCACCTGGAAACATGATGAAAGTAGTACGGCCATCGATTGTTTGAGTTCCAGAAGGATCAAGCGTAATGTCACCAGTGCCGCTGTTTTTTATCCGAACATACCAGCCAGCAGAAAGATTTGCAGCAGCATCAAATGTTTGCGTAAATGTGCCAGAGGTTATATTTATGAACTTGCCGCGATCACCTGAAACAAGCAGCGTATTTGCTGTTCTTGCTTCGTATCTATAATCAAGTTTTGAATTATCTGGATTCTGTGAAATAGTCCAAGACGATAATCCGACACCAGTACCATTCGTTTGCCTAACATTAACTGTTAGCGCACCAGTGCCGCTATTATATGCGGTCACGTCGCCAAGCATCCAGTTTGCACCATTTGCTGTTGATGCAATCTTCACGGTCATGCCGATAACGTAGCTCTTGCTAGCCTGGACTGTGAGATTTATCACACCAGTCCCGATTGTCAGCGTTGAACTGCTGGTTGAGTTAGTAGCATTAAAATTAAACGCAGCAACAACTGCATTTGTCTCATTAACAAATGGATTCAGCGCATTAAAAAGCGCAAATGCTTTTGTATCAAATTCTGCTTGAGTATCTGTTGGTTGAGGACCGTCAGGTAAATTATTTATTGCCATTTATACACCTTCTAAATCAAGCCTAAGCTCGACATGACTTAAACCTTTTGTCTCTAGAATTTGGATCGATGGTGATCGATACACCCCGCGCAGCGTGAAAGGCTCATAAAAATTTGATTTATCATTTGCAATGCCAGCCCAAACAGCAACTTCAGCATCTAACGTTTGCAACAATCTATCAATCATTGGCACATCACCGCGCCCAGACGTAACGCTTGCCGCTATTTTCTTTGCTGACGTTCTTTTCAAAAGTCGCAAATCTCCAAAACGATTACGATCGAATTCAGAAAAGCTTTGTCTGGACGCAACGCTTGAAATCTTGGTTGTCCCCAGCACGTAGTACCGACCAATAATCAACGCAGCACACTTCGCAGTCGACACGGATGACGATGTGAAAGTAACCGTAATACGCGGATCAGTTACCGCACCAGGAAGATCAATCAAAAGAAACGATTGTTTATAGGTGTACTCTTCAAAGAAAAACGTATACCAATCATAAGTATTGCGAATTCTTGTAGTTTCTGTGTGTGTATAAACATCAGATGTTCCATTATTAACAACCACAGTAACCTGGTCGCATTCCAACCCATCCATATAAATGCACGTTATAGGCTTCCCAGGCCTTAAAGTAACTGTCATTGGCGACGTCCCAACTGTTTGATAGTTGGTTATATAGTCAAACATCTGCCAACGGTTTGTTTTTCCTTCGTCGTACCAATAAACAGTCTCGTCTGGATATTTAACTGGTATGTTTCCGGTATTGCTATCTAGCTTGCTACTAAACTTATCGTGATTCGATCCATACTTAACTTCATTTCCTACGCTGTAAGTCGTTCCAGCGACCCAGGCAGATTCTGATTCCGCTACTGAATGAGAAGTTAAAATACTATCAGTGACAGGATAAGGAATTGCAACAATAAAACTTTTATCTGTCGTCATGCTGTCACCATTGCGCTACCTCCGCGCGTTACGCTATTAAGCAATGCTGCCATTTGTTGAGATGCGCTTTTGTTCGCTGCTGTTTCCTGCCTTAATAACTTCAATTCATCAAGTAACGATTGAAAATTAAACTGAGGCAACGCATTCAAACCACTTTGTTGTTGACCTTGTGTTGGAAACTTGAAGAAATCAGATAACAAAAATGGACTATTGCCACCAATGCTATCGAATTTATCCCGAAGCTTTTGCAGATCGTCTTTGACATTAACGCCATTGCTTAAAAGCACTTGCAACGCAGCTTTTATTACGTTGTCTTTTGCTGTTGCGCCAGATTTAAACTGACCAGTTAGTAAATTGTCTCCAGCGTTAAAACTAACGCCGCTACTGCCACCAAATGCACCAACAATTGCTAATCTTGCCTTTAATAAAGATTGTGCGAATCCGCTTGTTTCATTTGTGATAACGCTTTCTTCTTTAGATGCGCCAACATTTGCGCCAACGCCTAACGCTTGAGACCTTGCTAATTCAAGCGAAACGCGCGTTTGCAGCTCTTGAGCGCCTAGAAGCGCTTTGAGCGTGTCTAACTGCTCCTTGAGTGTCTTGATCGTTTCTTCGGTTTTGGTCTGTCCTAGCGCCGCTAATTCGTTTATCTTCTGCGCTGTTTGCGATTTATCTTGCTCAAAGTCTTTTCTGCTTCCGAACAAGTCAGTTCTTTCTTCTTTTAATAACTCAATTGCATTTCTTAGCTCTGGCGTATCAGCCTTTTTGATGTCACCCGTCAACTTGACCAATTTAATTGCAGAATCCAACTGCGCTTTGCTCGCTGCTCTGCTTGAAGTCGAAATATCAGCCACGGATTCTTTGAGCGAATCAATAAAAGCAAAGCCAGCTTCAGCCGCTTTTATTTGATCACTAATGAATGACTCGCCTTGTGATATAGCTTCATTGATTTGTTTAAAGCGAATTTCCGCTTGCGCTTCTATGACTTTGAAGGCAGACTCAACCTTGCTAACTTCTTTATCTACGCCGGACTGCTTATTGGCTTTCTTTTCGTCATCGGTTAGTCTTGTTCTTCCGTTCTTAACTCTTGGATCTTTGTCAGCCGACGCTGCTTGTCTAGCTAACTGCAGCTGTCTATCAGCAGATTCGATTGCCGCTCTGGTCGTTGAGTCAATTGCGTCAGTAACTTTTGCAAAAGCTGGCGCTAAATCAAGCAAGGCAAACAGCGTTTCTTTTGTTATGCCGTTGACTTTACCAAAAGATTGAACAACCTCTTTAAATTGATCACGCGTTTTAATGCCAGATAATCCAAGCTCATTAAGTTTAGTAGCAACAAGCTCCATCGTTGGAGCAAGCTGTTCACCGGCGCTTAAGAAGTTATCAGCAAAGAATTGAGTTTTTGCAACCAATGAATCCATACCACCAGCAGCATCTACAAAAGCAGTTCTTGCTTCAATTGATACGCTTTTAATCAACTCATTTGACGCCGCAAGCGAATTGCCAAGATTTGCAGAAGCAGTTACTAATGCGTTGAATTCTGATCCAATACGCTGCAATGTCTCAGAAGCAGATTCTCCAGCTTTACCAAGACCTTCTAACGAT
>WBZU01002291.1_pt1 | contig 13382 bp, 9 predicted proteins | sample 5204311 | NCBI WGS metagenome assembly WBZU01 (sample SAMN12344359, study PRJNA552823) | activated sludge metagenome | biome: Activated sludge suspended growth; feature: Nitrification reactor; material: Wastewater; isolation source: activated sludge from nitrification reactor of wastewater treatment...
GGCATTTCGGCCGCGATCGAGATCACCTCCCGGCACGGCGCGATAAGGCGGGTCCACGGTCGACAATTCCATCATGGCGACGCCTAGAACCAACAGAGCAACACCGGCAACTCCGACGCCGATTGCAGCGATTAACCCCAAACCTTGGCTCTTGGCCATTCCCTAGCTCCTAGCAACACCTATTCCATCTGCCGGGCCACAACAAGTTTTTTCTATCACTTACGTACGCGGCGGCAAATGTTTCGTAACGATATCATATCATCATCGTGATCGGACCGCCAAACACTTGGCGAGCTTTTTGCTTGAGAATGGTCCACGATGAGCACGTCTCGAACCATTTTTGAGCCATTTCGTATCCACGCGGTCGAACCTATCCGTTTGACCACTCGCGCCGAGCGTCACGCTTCGCTCGAGCGGGCGGGTTGGAATTTGTTTTCATTACACGCGGAGGACGTGTTGATTGATTTATTGACGGATTCGGGAACGGGGGCGATGAGCCGCGATCAATGGGCGGCCTTGCAGCATGGGGACGAATCTTATGCGGGTTCGCCGTCGTGGTTTACATTTCTCGAAGCGGTGCAATCGCTTTGGCCTTTCAAACACGTCATTCCGACGCATCAGGGTCGAGCGGCGGAGAAAATTCTTTTTTCGACGATCAGCGGCCGAGGCAAAATCATTCCGAACAATACGCATTTCGACACGACGCGGGCGAACGTCGAATCGACGGGTGCCGAGGCGCTCGACCTCGTGATTGCCGAGGGACGTCAGCCGGGAACGCAGCATCCATTCAAGGGGAATATGGACATCGACAAGCTGGACAAACTCTTGTCCGAGCGCAATCACGATGTGCCGGTCGTCATGGTGACGATTACGAACAATTCCGGGGGTGGGCAGCCGGTTTCTCTGGAAAACTTGCGCGCGGTGCGCCACGTATGCGATCGTTATAAAAAGCCGCTCTTTCTCGATGCTTGTCGTTTCGCCGAGAACGCGTGGTTCATCAAGACGCGCGAAAGTGGGCAATCGCATCGTTCGGTCAAGAGCATCATCCGGGACATGGCGGCGTTGGCCGACGGAATGACGATGAGCGCGAAGAAAGACGGGCTCGCGAATATCGGCGGATGGCTCGCGATGAACGACGACGGCTGGGCCGAACAATGCCGCAATATGCTCATTCTGACGGAGGGTTTTCCCACGTATGGCGGGCTCGCCGGTCGGGACCTCGAAGCCATCGCTCAGGGCCTCAAGGAAGTGGTGGACGAAGATTATTTGCGTTATCGTATTCGGTCGACGGCGTATTTGGGGGACGCCTTGGATGCGGCCGGAGTTCCTCTGGTCAAACCTTATGGCGGACACGCGATTTACATCGACGCTCGGAGCTTGTTGCCTCATATTCCGCCGCTTCAATACCCGGGTCAGGCGTTGGCCGCGGCGTTGTACCTCGAGGGAGGCATTCGCGGATGTGAAATTGGAACGGTCATGTTCGGGCGTCATCCGGACGGCACGGAAACGCCCGCCGCGATGGACTTGGTGCGTCTGGCCATTCCGCGACGAACGTATACGCAGAGCCACATTGATTACGTCATTGAAATCGTCACGGACGTCGTGCAACGCGCGAGCGAGCTGCGAGGATTTCGCATCGTGAAGCAACCGGCCGCGTTGCGGCACTTTACGGCTCAATTTGCGCCGCTGCCCGTTCATCCCGGCGCAGCGGAACACGAGGACGTGCATTCCAACGGACCGCATTCCAACGGACCGCATTCCAACGGACCGCATTCGGGCCCGCACTCGGGACCGCGTTCCGAGTCTTTCCGAAATACGATGCACCGAGATATACGCAACAATCGCAGCTGAAACGCCCGCTGGGTCCGAGTCTCGAGACAAACCGCAGCAGCTCCTTGCATCTCGGCGACATTTCTGCCAACCTCGGCCACGTGACGTGTCCTGTCGACTTTTCACGCAAGACGCAACGACACGCATACGCTTCGAGGAATCGAGGCATCTACGGACAAGGAATACACATAATGTTGCTCGACGATCTCAAGAAACGCATGATGGCGGCCATGAAAGCCGGCAACGTGACGGAAAAAGAAATCATTCGTACCGCTCTCGGCGAAATCACAGGCTCATTCAAGTCGAGCGATGAAGAGGTCACGGCGGTATTGAAGAAGCTCGTCAAGTCAAACCGTGAGACATTGAATTTGACGACGGATGAAACGGCGAAGAAAACATTGCAGGACGAAATCGCCGTATTGCAATCGTTCCTGCCGAAAACGCTCGACGTCGACGCAATCACCAGCGCCCTCGAACCCGTCAAATCGGCCATCAAGGATGCCAAGGCGGAAGGTCAGGCCATGGGCATTGCGTCGAAACACCTGAAGTCCATCGGCGCCGCGGTCGAATCGGAAAACGTCAAAGCTGCAGTCGCTGCGATCCGAGCCGGCTGACATTTCCACCGCACGCAGTGTCGCGAAACATGACTCTTCAAAATGGCCCGAGAATTTCCTTTGCGAGCGCTTGATTTTTCGGCGTCGCAGCCGCACGTCCCATACGCTTTTTTCCAGTAGACATTCGTGGCGCAATCTGTATCCTCCGCGCCCATGAACCAGCAATTTCATCAAAATCTCATCGCTTTGGCGCTCGCCGCCGGCATGTTGCCGGCTTGTGGCGGCGCTGTAGGCGAAAAGCTCCGGCCCACGGATCACACGGCGGCCGGTGCCATGTCCAAAGGCGGGGCGCAGACGTGCGCGGGCGCGCCCAAGTATGCGAAGCCCCTGGTCGTCGACCTCGAAGCCGACACGCGCGTGGATCTCGAAGCGGCCATGAAACGCGGCGTTGTCGTGGTCAACTACGATTGCGCGACCATTCGAGTGTTGGCGACGTGCAAGCTGCCCGAAGCTGTTTACGAATACGCCGGAACGACTCGACGCGAGCAGGTCTTGCAGATCAAAAACCAAGATGAATTGGGGGCGAATTTGCCCCTTTCGCAAGGGAAATTCAGCGCCGAGCTCGTCAGTGGACGAACCATTGATTTGGCCTTGGTCTACGTCGGACAAATGGCCACGACGGCCAATACCATCTCCAAGAGCCAGCTCTCCGGCGGATGTGAAGAAGCGACGCATTACGTGCAAATGGCGACGCTCGGTGCATTTTCAATGCAGACCGGATCGGTCGGAAAAGTCGGCGCAGTCGCGGATTTGTTCGGTCGCGGCGGCAAAGCGGGCAGCGCTTCGGAACATAAAGCCATGACGAACGACGGGTCATTGGATGATTGTCGTACGTCGCGCGCGGATGCCTCGGATCCGCCGGGAGAATGCCGATCGCCATTACGCGTGGAGCTCGTGCCGCTCGTGGGTTTGGAGAAAGTCGCGGCGGTGGACCCGAAAAAGGGCGGCAAGAAAGACGATGACAAGCAGGAAGCTCCGGCGGCGCAAAACCCCTGCCCTGCCGGGTTTGCCATGACGGACGGCATTTGTACGCGTGATGCGAACGCCGCATTCGTGTGCGAAGCGAAGAACGAGGTTCAATGCAAAGAACAATGCGACAAGGGCAGCAACGAATCATGTTACAACCTTGGCGTTCTTCTTTCGAAGAAAGTCGAACGCGCGCAATCGATTCCGCATTTCCGCAAGGCTTGTGCCGCGGATTTGCCGGAAGGATGTGCCTCGCTCGGCATTGAATTGATGCCCGCGGACGATGATCCGGACGTGATGGCCAAAGCTCGCGATGCGCTGAGCTACCTCAAAAAGGCTTGTGACGCAGGTTCGGGACGCGGTTGTGATTATGCCGGCGATATGTTGACGGAGCGCGATTACAAGATCGTGGACATTGCCGCAGCTGTCAAGTCGTATGACCGTGGGTGCGATTTGGGCAACGGTATGTCGTGTTGGAGTTTGGCGAAATTGTACTTCGACGGCAAACACGTCCCCAAAGATACGAAAAAGGGCGTCTCGCTCCTCTCGAAGGCGTGTGTCGGCGGAAATGCGGACGAATGTCTCGACTTGGCGAAGATTCTCGCCAAGGGCAAGGACGAAGTTCAGGCGGATCCGCAGGCGTCGGCTCGCGCCGCGCGGCGCGCATGTGATCTCGACGCAGGGTATTGCGAACTGAGCGCAGGCTACGTAAAAGCCGTGGGAGACATCGCGGGCACGTTCACCATGGCCACGCGTGGTTGCGACGCCAATGATGTCAGCGCGTGTCTGCTCTTGGCCAAGATGTACGAAGCCGGTGAAGGCACGACGGCGGATCCCGCCAAAGCCATGGAATTGCACAAGAAAGCGTGTAAGAATGGCGACGGCGAAGAGGAGTCCTGCAAGAAACTCGGAATCAAGATGATCGACGGCGATTGATTTCGCTTCGACAAACCAATGGAAACTGGCGCGACGCCCCGCAAGAGCCTCGCGCCAGTTTCGTTTTTATGAACCGACGACTTCGCTTGATTTTTCCGGCCAAACGTGGGACTTCAATCCCTATTTTCCGACTTGGCAAAAATCGCCCCTGCCGCTCCGTCCGATAATTTCTGCCACTTGGCGTAAGCCTTCACGGCCGCCGTCCGGATCTTTGCCGGTTTGGCCCCGTCACCGATGGCCCGAACGACAGCATCGAGGACGTACCCTTCGGGCGCCATGAGCGATCGCGTCATCACGAGCGTCTCCGAGCCTGCGTCACGCAAAGCTTGTCCGAAGTATTGTTCGGATTCGCAAGCCAAGACAAACGACGGAATGGGCGACGCCGATCCCTTCGGCACGGCTTGTAATCGAAGCCCATCCATCAATCGATTGTGTCCGGCATATCCGGCAATCGAGACGCGTTCTTCCCGGTCCTTATCGCCGTCGCGAAAATGAATGACTCCGCCATGGGTCGCTCGATGCCAAAACGTCTCGACGGCCGTATCGATCGCATCACCGTGATACGCATCGAGCACCACGATTTCTTCGCGTGTTTTTCCTTCGGAACCGGGGACGTCAACCTTTCGTTTGTAGACGGCCCGCTCCAAGAGCGCGCCTTTACCGCGAGCCAAATCGATACGCGTGAAATCGCTCTGCTTGCGATCGAAGAAGCGTCGATGCCCGAAAACAGCGCCCCAATAGAGGTTCGTCTTGAGATTCCCAGACAAACCGGCCGCGGGACTGCCGCAATCAATCTGTTCGTTCGAGCAAAGCGGGACGATGACGTGAAACACGAGAGGTGCGGGCCGTGGACTCTCCGCAGCAAATGCCGACTTTCCCCGGAAGGCAACGCAAATAACCGCAACGATGGCCCAAAGAACGATACGTTTCATGGCTGGTACGTGGATATCGAACGAAGGGGCAAACGTGTGACGACGAGGGGAAACTTTTCTTCGCCGCGTGGTGGTCCTCACGGAAATCGCAACCGCAAGACATCTTCCTCCCACCGCTTCTTGAACTCGTCCAGGTTTTTCTCGCCAAGCACTTTGATCACGGTCGAATAACCCGACGGATCGGTCGTTCGATCGTGCATGTAGTTTTTCCAGAAATCCACGAGCTGTTTGCGTTCCTGGAGATAATAGAACAAGTACCGGCTCTGCGAATAGTTCGTCCCGGGATCGTCGTCGTAGAACTGCGTATTGGTCGTGTGCATCAGCGCATGAAAGTTCGGTACGTTCTTGCGCCGGATGGCTCTTTGCAGCCCGGCCAGGCGCCAATTGGTCAAGCCGATGATATGCCCGTCGCGCTCCGCGGATTGTTCGAAGAGCGACCCCAATCCTTCGTTGATCCACGCGGGACAATCGGGGACATTCGCTTCGACAAACGGGTGAACGATTTCATGCACCAACGTGCCTCCACCCGTCGCGATGTTCATGACGAGCGCGTTTTTCTCGGACGAATAAAACCCATAAGGTGTCGACGGCGACCGGCTGAAATGAAGACGAACGGCTTCGTTGTAGGCATCGGCGGTGCCGAAAAGCCAAATGGTGAGGATCCGATCCGGGTCTTTGCTGAAAAAATCTTGTTTCAAATGCTGCACGGCCCAGCGTACCGTGCCCGCTGCATGCGCACGTACGCGCTCGGGCGATTCGTCGCCGATGACCACGAAGGGCGGCTCGACGAGAACCGTGTAATGCGAACGAAGCATGCGTTTGAGGGACATGATGTGCTGGGCGTAATCGGCGGGCGTGAAACCTTCGACCTTGGGCAAAGGCGGGAGGCTCGGTTGACCTGCCAAACGCATTCGAATGACGGTCCATTCGTCGGATCGATACGCAAGCGGCCACAATCTTAGGAATCGATTCCGCGGCATCCGCAAATACGCCCCGTCGTCGAGGGCTGGATCGCTGTAAATGACTTCGTCGGTGGCTTGGTCGTACCCCAACACCAAACGAAAGTGTTCGGTGGTCTTGGGCGATTCATCGAAATGCGTGCACACGATCGAAGGAATTCCTCGGGCCAGATCGGCGTGCATTTCGTGAAATAGTTTGTCCAGGTCTTGTCGAGCATTCGCGGATTTCGCGGTGAACCAAACCGGTCCCACGTCCAACCCCAAATTCACCAGCGCCTGAGTCATTTCCCGCGTCGTCGCGCCCATACCGCGCGCGGGATCCATTCCGGTGATCCCAAAAACGGCGTCTTGATCGAAAGCGATTCCTTTCGACCGCAAAAACATCTCGACATCCGCTTCGCCACAAAAATCAGGCTTTTGACGAACGTGCGGTACGCCTTGAAGAACGACCGACGTCAACGCGGGCGCAGGCGTGTCCGCCACCGAATCCGGCATCGTCGTCTGCGGCACCGGAAGCGACGCATCCGGCGACGTTGGAGGCGCGGTCGAGCAGCCCAGCAACCCGACCAGAATGCAACTTGCTCCAAAAGTTCGAACCATAACGGATTCCGACGCTCTGCCTGGGGTGATCATTGGGTCCATACGTAGGACTATCGAGCGTGGGTGGCAAAGTGTGACATGGATTTTCAGCAACGAACCATGATTCAACCTACGTCAAAACGTACGGGTAGTGGACATTTGTTCTTGAAGTCGGCTTTCCACGCTCGTTATCATCGACGGATGTTTCGTTGGGTAACGATTGTCGCGATGGGTTTCTCGGCGCTCTGGTTATGCGGATGCAGCGATGGCGTCGTGAGTGATTTGGCTCTGGTCGTCGTGCAAGGCTCGCCGAACGTTCCTCCTTATGATCCCGGGGGAGTGTCGATTGACGTGGGCGAGGACGTCACTGCGCTGGGCGCCAAAGGAAGTCGATTGCTCGTGGGGACGAAATCGACCGCTTATGGCTTGGGCGAGGTCATTGGGACGTTGCAAGAGGCATCGGTTTGGAGTGACGATCCAATGGCGGCGGCGAAGACGGGAGCCGTACAGGCCATAGGAAGACGTTCGGCGAATTTGCTGCTCGCCGGAGACAATGGCGTATTTCACACGTCGGGCGATAAGTTGCTCGTATCTCCGGCAAGCGCGCAGCTCGTGGCCTTGGGCATCAAATCGGTGGCGTCCGCGGCGGCGCCGGACGGTGAACGGCTCTGGATGGCGACGGCGAAGGGTTTTTACGAGCTAAAAGGAACGAGTTTGTCCGAGTGGACATTCGACGGGGAAACGGGATTGCCCACGGTTGTCGGGGCAAACGAAAAACTGGTCTTCGTGGCGTACGGCGATCATTTGTACGAGCTCGATCCGGCGACGGAAGAGGCGGGGCGGGTTCCGCATGCTTTCGGGACGATTCATGATATCGCGCACGGCGCCGAAGGCACGGTGTACGTCGCGGCGGACAAGGGATTGTTCGAGCGCGGAGCGGACGGCGGATATACGCAATATACCCTGGCTGATGGAGGCGAACCGGCGAAGGCTTATGCGGCGGTATTCGATCCGAAAAAGGGTATGTTCGGGCTCACGTCGGCGGGAATCGTGCTTGCACAGCCGGGAACAACTCCGGCGGGTGTGATGCCTTGGCCGACGAGTTTGTCGGCGGCGCAGAGCGTCCCGCTGGCGGCGGCGGACGATATCGGCAATATCTGGATCGGCGCCGGAACGAAGCTCGAAGGATTGAAATTGGGTTCGACATTGACCTTCGATGCGGATGTCGTCCCGGTATTTCGGCAATATTGCGGTTCGTGTCATCTCGAGGGAGCGCAGAATTCACCGCTCATCAAGCTCGATGATTACGAAACCGTGGTGGCGATGTCGGCGAAAATCGATTCGCGCATCAGCCTTGGACAGATGCCCCCTGCTTCTTCGGCGCCCATGCCGGCAGAAGCATTTGAAATCCTCTTACGCTGGGAGGCGAGCGGAAGAAACCGATGAGCCAAACAAGAAAACAACTCCTTACGACTTCTGTCCTCGCGATGATGCTCTCATCGCCGGCGGCATCGTCGCAGGCCCTTGCGGCCGACGAAAATGCCTGTCTTCTCCACCGCCCTGCCCCGATCGAGCGGCAGTTGCGGCGATTGTCGTTGGTTCTTCGCGGACATGTTCCCGAATACGAGGAATATGCGGGCGTCGAAGGGCTTCAAGAGGTCCCCGATTCGATGATTGATGCGTATGTCGCGAGCGATGAATTCCGCATGCAAATGCGGCGCTTTCACGAATCGCTTTTGCATACGAATCCCTCGGGCGTCACGTTGCGCACGACCGGGATGACGATCAAGGAAGTGACCGCGGAGACGGCGGGTTCGGCGACCAAAGTTTGGCACGTCGATTCGACGAGCCGGCGCAAGGTCTATCGCGGCGGCAATGGCACGCACGTTTGTCAGGACTTACCTCAAAGCGATGCCTCGCTCGGTTATGCCAATGGCGTGCCGAAATGCACGAATATCGGAAAGGATGCGAGCGGTGTCGACGTTTGTCTCGAAGGGTGGGTCAACGTAAAACCGTATTGGGATCCGGCGAACGCGATCAAAGTTTGTGCATTCGATGCGCAAACGGTGGCGACGTACGAAAAAACGGCCGGGACGAACCCCGGCACGTACGCATGCAGCGATTTGTCCGCGCAAGGCGTACAATCGTGCGGTTGTGGTCCCGCGCTTTCGTATTGCATGAAAACCACACTCGAGCCGCTGGTCTGGGCGGATTTGCGCGAGCAGCTCTTGCGAACGGTCGATGATCACGCCATGGGCATCGAACCGTATTCGAGCGTGCTCACGACGAAAAAGATGTATACGAATGGACGCCTTCAGTTTTGGAAGAAAAACCTGACGGCAGCCGTATCGTACGCGCGCCCGTACAACGAATGGCACACGGGTGACGCACCGACCGGGAAAACGCCGGATTGGAATGACGAAACGTGGGTCGCGGTCGATCGCGAAGCCCCGCATTCGGGTATTTTGACCCTGCCTGCGTTCACGTTGCGTTTCCAGACAAATCGTGGACGGGCGAATCGATTCCGCATCGCATTTCTGAATCAATACTTCGTCGCCCCTTCGACGCCGGATCGCGCGGGTTGCACGGACGACGCGGCCGATGTCACGCAACGATGTTATTGCCGTGATTGTCACCGCGTGCTCGAACCGTTGGCGGCTCATTTCGCGCCCGTCGCGGAAGCAGGAAGCGGTTTGCTGACCGATTTCGACAAAATCGTTTATTCGCAAGCCGATTGCAATGCACAGGTGATGCCGGGTTCGTCCAGCGTCTGCAGCCGATTCTATGCCAAAGGCGAAGCGCCGGATCCGATGGATGCGACCAAAATGATCCCGGCGTGGCGTCTTTTGCCATTGGAATTCGCCGACGCGCATCCCGAAATCGAGAAGAACTTCGATGCGGGTCCGGCCGCCTTGGCCCAACAAGTCATCGACGACGGGTCGTTTGCCCGCTCGACGGTGGCTCATCTTTTCGCCTTCTTGGTGCGTCGAGAAATGAACCTCGATCCCGCCAGCGAGGACAATGAAATTCCGCTCCTCGATGAACTCGCCAAAGAATTCCAAGCGGATGACAACCTGCCGCGCTTGGCCAAGCGCATCGTGCAGCTTTCCGTGTTCAGGAGGATGCCATGAAAAACCTATTTCTCATCCCGGCCCTGAGCTTGCTCGTGGGTTGTGGTTCGAGCGACGCGCTGGACACGAGCGTCGAATCGAAAGGCACCGTGCCCGCGGTGGATGGTTCACCGATTCCCGGCGGTGGAATTCGGCGAATGACGGTCGACGAGGTCGGTGCATCCGTGCCGGTGGTCGCCGGAAAAGACGAAAACGGCAATCAGATTACGTGGACGGTCAAAAAAGGCGCGACGACATTTGACGGATATGCAAGCGAAGGATATGGCGCTTCGCTTGGGCGTCCCGATTATGTGACCGTTACGTCGGAAAACCCGGATCCCAGTCCTCTGTATGCCAAGTTTGCCCGCGATATGGCGCTCGACGTGTGCGGCAAAATCATGAAAGCGGACTTGGCGCGGGCGGCGGGCGAACCTTCGACGTTATGGCGAAAAACCAAAGTGGACGGGACTGCAACAGCGACGACAAACCAGGAAAATATGCAATACCTCGTGTTGCGTTTCTTGGGATTGCGCGTTGCGGCGGGAGATCCCATGCTCGGGGCGCTGGAAACCGTCCGAGCGGAGGCTGCGAAAAACCCGAAGGATCCGGCGGGAAACGCCGACGCTCAAGGGTGGCACGCGGTATGTGTCGCATTGTTCCAGGACCCTGCATTTCACATCGATTGAGAGGGAGGACGACGTGTCGAAACCAACTTTGCTGACGCGGCGCCGAATGCTCTCCACGCTGGGCTTATCGGCCGGAGCGTGGCTCATGCGTGATCTGGTATTGCCGACGAACGCTCATGCGGACGCGGCGACGCTGGCCAAACGGCCATTGCTGATTTTCGCCTACTTCAGCGGCGGATGGGATACCCTGCTGACGCTCGATCCGCGCGACAATACCAAATACAATACGAACGCGAAGAAGATCCAAACGGGATACGATCGCGTCTGCGACGCGGTGCCGGCCGTGGAAAGCGCAATGATGACTTGCGCCGGAACCGGTCTGATCAAGCCGGCAGGGTCGAATATCACGTTCGGCCCGGCCATTGGGAAAATCGCCAAGACGCACTTCAAAGATTTGTGTGTGCTTCGCGGCATTGAAATGTCGACGCTCACGCACGAAGTCGGGCGGCGGTATTTCTTGACCGGCAAATTCCCACGCGGTTTGGCGGCATCGGGTAGTGCATTGCCCACGTGGGTCGTGCACGACGAACCTGCGGCGTCGGTCATTCCAAACCTGGTCATCGGCGGCGTCGAAACCTACAATGAAGGACTCGATCCGCGTTCGTCCGGGCTGATGATTCGTTCATCGTCGGATTTGTCCGCGATCCTGAAGCCTTTGGTCGCCGGCAACGAACCCAATGACGCCACGAAAGCGGCATTGACGGCGTATGCCACGCAAAACCATTGCATTCATGATCAAATCGGGACGACGGGCCTTGTCGAATCGTACCGAGCGGCCATGGCCAATGCCGAAATCCTCTCGGAAGGGACGCTCTGGCAAAACTTCGATTTCAAGACAAACCCGAGCGACCCGGCCATTCAGGAGCTCTACGCGGCATTCGGAATCAATGCGGCGTCACCTTCGACGGATTTGGCCGGCCCCAAAGGCCAAGCCGCCATTGCCGCGCAAGCGCTGACGCAAAACATCAGCCAAGCCGTGTCGATTCAAGTCGCCAGTGGTCTCGATACGCACGACGACGATTGGGAATCGGTGCACGCGCCGAAGCTCATTGCCGGCTTCGATGCGCTTTCGGATTTGATTTCGTTCCTCAAAGCGAAAATGGATCCGAACGGCCAGCCGTATTGGGATCGCACGGTGCTCGTGTGTTTCTCCGAATTCGCGCGGTCGCCCGATATCAACGTGCGTGGCGGAAGAGATCACCATCTCGCCAATGCGTGTCTGGTCGCCGGTATGGGCATCAAAGGCAATCAAGTCATTGGTGCAACCGGGGCGGACGATTATACTTCGCGCACGATCAACCTGGCGACGGGCGCGGCGGAAGATGGCGGAGCGCCCATGCGTCCTGCGGATATTCATGCGACGGTGCTTCAAGCGATGGGGTTGTCCCACGACCACATCAGCAATCAGAGTCCGCAGGTCATTCAGGCCATGCTGAAAGCCTGATTTGCCCCGATAAATTCTCCTTGACAGTTCCAGCCATATTTGGTCGCCTGAGGTCATGCCCGACGATCTCGTCCACGTGCGCCTCGAATCCGACGACTTCTCTTGCGATGACGTGCAAATCTACGAAATTGCCGGTAACGAGCGATTGGGCCGGCTATTCGAGATAGCCATCGGCGTCGTCACCACAGCGCCCGAAGGCCTCGACTTGTCAGCCGTGGAAGGCGCAACGGCGACGCTCGTCTTTCAAGTGGACCAACAGGACGTGCGCCGTTTGCATGGCATGATCGCCGCGATCGACGATTATCTCGATACGCAACCCGACACGCGTTCGTATCGTTTGCTGCTCGTCCCGCGTGCCCATCGCCTCACGCTCGTGCGCACGCAAGAGATTTTCATGGATCTGTCCACACCGGACATCATCAAGAAGAAGCTCGAATTGGTTGGTCTTGGAACGGACGACGTCGAATTTCGTTTGTCGAACACGTACCTGCCGCGCGAATTCGTCGTGCAGTATCAAGAATCGGATTTGGCATTTATTTCGCGCCTCGCCGAGCACGAAGGCATAACGTTTTTCTTCGAACACGACTCCGGCGTCGACAAAATGGTGTTCACCGATCGCAACGATGGTTTCCGGCCGCTCGTGGGGCACGAGAACATCCCGTTCCGAGCTCGCGGGGACAAACGTGATATTTACCGCGTCGAGAGCACGAACCGGGTCATCCCTAAAACGCACGTGGTCCACGATTACAACTATCGGCTTCCGCTGGTCGATCCGACGGGAAGCGTGGACGCGCCGTCGGGGTTCGGCGGAGGTTTCGTGGAATATGGTGCGCATTGTAAAACCCCCGAGGAAGCGACGCAGTTGGCGCGGATTCGCGCCGAAGAGACGGAATCCGGGCACCGTGTTTTCACGCTGGAGAGTGATTTGGCGTGGATTGCATCGTCGGGTTGTTTCACGCTCGAAGGACACCCCAGGTTGGGCGATACGGAATTTTTGATCACCGATGTCCGGCATTCCGGGCGTTTTCCGGTGACGATTTTCGGCGGCAAACAAGAAATACCTTATACGAATACGTTTCATGCGCTGGAAAAGGCGATCACGTATCGCCCGCCGCGGATCACGCCAAAACCGCGCATTCACGGGGTGGTCAATGGAATCGTGGCGCATGAAATCGAAGGCACGGAGAGTCTTTTTGCGCGCCTCGACGATCAAGGTCGTTACCTCGTGAGGTTTCTCTTCGATACGTCGCAAACGGGCGATCGGCAGCTCGTATCGCGACGAATTCGCATGGCGCAGCCGCACGCAGGAGCGAATTACGGGCATCA